>Ga0209570_1000048_pt1 | contig 350610 bp, 353 predicted proteins | sample EBPBio172007_DNA_FD_185861 | JGI IMG/M metagenome (GOLD analysis project Ga0209570, IMG submission 185861) | Wastewater treatment Type I Accumulibacter community from EBPR Bioreactor in Madison, WI, USA - Reactor 1_9/17/2007_ DNA (SPAdes)... | ecosystem: Engineered > Bioreactor > EBPR >... | reverse complement strand
GGCCTCGGCCGCCAACCGGGAGAACCTCCAATGCAGTCTCCATGGAGAAACTCCCTCCTGATCATCACGAACATCCAATGCGACGATCAGGTCAAAGCCTGGAAGGTGCGGTCCAGCCGCCGCTTACTGAGTTCGGCCGCTTCCACCTGGCGGATCGGGCCCATGCGCCGCAGGATGTCGAATACCGCCATGGGGGTGGAAGTATCCTTCAGCACCTCCACTGCTTCGGGGCATATGCCGTTCAGGAGCCGCGTGCGCCGGAAGATCGTCTTGATGTCGAGCCCGAGCGCTTCAGCGATGGCGGCCTCCGGCACGCCGCGCGCGATGGCGCGCTTGATCATATTGTGTTCCTGGACCGCCGCGAGCCGGTTGATCCGCTTGTTGTAGGTATAGGTCTCGTCATCGGTGGAAACGAGGCATTCGACGCGCGCGATCCCTAAGTCCTTCAGGCATTCGATCCGCAAATGACCATCGAGCAGGAAAAATGTCGTCGCGTCGTCCGGGTTGCGCGCCACAACCGGAGCCTCGACCAGTCCGATGGCTTTGACCGAGCCACGGATCTGGGCGTATTTCTTACTATCCTTGATCCCGGGGCGCAGTATCTTCAGGGAGACAAGCTGCTCGATCGCCAGGTCGACGGTGTCGGGCTCGAAGGCGAGCTTGACGGTGGTGGGACGCGGTGAACTTACATTCATCGTACGGCCTCCGGCATCAGGCGGTCAGCCAGCGCGCGCGGCATGTCGGTCAGGCCCTCATCGCGGAGGAGCCCGGGGAACTCGCCGCCGGACAGCAGGTCACGCAGGGCCTCTACGATGAAGATCAGCCTGGCCTGCGTGACATCGGATTTGCGGACCAGGATGCGTTGCTTGTCCGCCTCCCGCTGGTAGAGCTTCATCAGATCGGCTTGGGTCAGCTTGCGGCTGCCCGCACGGCGACCGAAACCGCTGTCCGGCACCGATTTCCGCTGCGAGAGCCGGTGGTCGAGCAAACGGCGGATCTTGCCGAGCTTCTTGCCCTTGATCTGGCCGGCCTCATAGGCATCCATCAAGAGCGCTTGGACGTCATCGTTCTTCGCGCGTGCAATGTCGACGGCGAGGCTTATGGGGATGAGGCCGGTTTCGACCGCTGCCACAAGCCGTTCCTCTCCACGCTCGAGAAGGGTAACAATCATGTTGACCCAGCTCTGGGTGCAGCCGATCTTTCCGGCGATGACGAGATCGGTATAGCCGCGCCGGTGCAGGCTGCCGATCTCGACCATCAGGTCAATCGGGCGGTGCTGGCGGCGTGCGATGTTCTCGACCAGGCTCATCACCATGCAGTCGGCATCTTCTGCCTCTATCACCACCGCGGGGATCTTGTTCTGTCCAAGCAAGCGGAAGGCGTCGAGCCGGCCTTCGCCACACACAAGATCGTAGCGGTCAGGATCCCCGGGATGGGCACGAACGGTCACCGGTCGCTTGAGGCCGACGGCATCGATATTGTCGACGATCTCCCTGTGCTGGCGCTTGTTGCGGGCGCGGGGATTCAGGACCTCGATCCGGTCGATCGGGATCATCTGAAGGTGCTGGGGACGTGGTTGATCAGTCATGCTACCTCCCTGAGAGGTTTGCGCTCTGCGAGCGCGTAGAGCGGATCAAGGCTGTCAAAACGGTAGCCGTCGAGGGCGAGGCCATTCTCTTCGGCAAGACGAAGCCTGCCGGTGCCGATGTCGAGGAGGGGAAAGAGGAAATAGTCGAAAGGCTTGCGGTTAAGTTCGTCCATCCGGATAACGACGGAGATGTCCGGCACGAGTCCCGTATCGAACCGTACTGGCCAGCGCAGCGTTCCACCTTGCGTGCGCGTGCATCGGACAATCACCAGGGACAGGGTGAACTCGTCGTTGACGGTTACGATATCCGTTTCCACATCGCGAATGGCGGCACCGCCCGCGGCGGAAATCCCGTGCAATACGGCATCAATGACACCGGGATGAAGACGGCGGAGTTCGCGGTTGACCTCGATATAGCGATAGTCGCGCCGCGGCCGGAAGCCGACCAATTGATAGGCCCGGAGCAAACTACCAAAGCGATGGCTGTAAGCGCTGCTGGAAGGGGTTGCGTCGGCCTCGTCGATGATCAGGCCTGACAAGGCGCCCTGCCGCTCCAGAAGCGCCTGCAGGGCGGCGAGCATGTCCTCATCCGACAGGCGGGCCGAACGTGCGGCGATGATCTGGTTGGCGGCCTCATGGAGCGCCGGATCGATGAGAGCGGGAAAGCTGTTCGGCGCACGGATCCAGATGTCGGGATCGTTGCGCACCCGTTTCTTCTTGAGTTTGAAGGACACCCGGTTCCAGACATTGGTGCCGATGTACTTTTCGTTGATCAACACCTGATGGACGGTGCCCCTGGTCCAGGGCCGGCTGAGGTCGGTCAGGATGCCCCGGGCGTTCAAAGCCTCTGCGATCTGCGCTTCGTTCCGACCCTCGTGCACGAAAGCGCGGTAGATCTCCGCGACAGTCGCAACTTCCTCCTCAGGCCCCGGGACGAGCACCACACGATCAGTCTGCAGGCTCTTCTGTTCGCCTTGCACCAGCGTGGCTTTGGGTGCGCCGTTCTGATCGATGAGAAGACGGCGCAGGCCGAACCCGGCCGGACCGCCCTGACGAAAGCCCTTCTCGATCAGACGGCATTGCCCGGCAAAGACCTTGCCGGACAGCTCCCGGCTGTATTCACCAGCCATGGCGCGCTTTACGCTCTTGACGATTGTCGAAATCGGACCGCCGTCGTTCTCGAACTGCTCGGCGCAGTAGTGCACAGCGATGCCGGCACGCCGGCAAACGTATTCGTAATAGGCGCTCTCATCCGCATCCTGAAAACGCCCCCAACGGCTGACGTCGTAAACGAGGATCGCTTCGAAATCTGCCTTTCCCGTGGTGACGGTCTCGATCAACTGTTCCAGGGCGTCCCGGCCTTTGATCCGCAACCCGCTCTTGCCCTCGTCGGCATAGGTGCGGACGATTTCCATGCCTCGCAAGGCTGCATAGGCCTGGATCGCGTCTGCCTGGTTCTCGGTCGAGTAGCGCTGATGATCGGTCGACATGCGCACATATTCGGCGGCCCGGACCAGCGGCGGGCCGTCGCGTGCTTTCCCTGTGAACGCGGGATCCACCACCGGGTTCGGCCTCCGTCTCCGTCGGGACAAAAACAGTCATCGCCGGTGCCATGAGCACCAGGTAAGGTCGATCGTCATGCTATGAGTCCGGCGGAAGATAGCAGATTTTCGCGCGAGAGGCGCCGACCAAACGGGACCGAAAACCCGCATCGGCTGGATCGTGCCGGCGAGCCATCGGGCAAGATCCTGTTCCCTGCTCGAGTGGAAAACTACCCTGTTTGGCCCGAAAAAGTTCCCTGTTCCCGGTGGCAGGGAAATCTTTGATAACGCATTGAAGAGTCCCAAGGATTTTGGGCGCATTGGCTGAAAACGGCCGAAAACAGCGGAAATTCGCTGTTATTTTCCCTGTTTGCAGGGAATTTTGCAGAGACGAGATAGCTCCAGACTGGCTCCTCCGCCACATTCAGAGACGAATCCGTCAAACGCCTCTATTGGGGCATTTTTCCCTTTGTTTCAAAGGGTGTTGGCAGTGTCATCCGCCCTTCGGAGGCTTGGCGACATATGCAGGTGTCGCGCCACACGAACTTTTGCAGTGCGTGTGTAGGGGACGGCGCGCTGTTACAGCGCCCCGGCGAGTTTGCGCAGCATGGCGATATTGCCGTCGTAGACCCCCGGCTCTTCAAAGCCGCGATCGGCGGCGTTGACGGCAATCACCACGTCAAGCCCGGGGTTGATATAGATATACTGACCATAGATGCCCTGCGCCATGACCTCGCCCGGCGCCGCCTGTGGCGGAATCCACCACTGGAACCCATAGGCCGAACCATCCTTGGCCTGCGGCGTGGTCATGGCCTCAACCCAAGTTGCGGGCACCACCTGCTGCCCCTGCCACGCGCCGCGCTGCAGGATCATCTGGCCAAAGCGGGCATAGTCCCGCGTCATCACGTTCAACCCGCCCAGCACAAAGCTGACGCCCTCGCCATCGGTCAGGTAATAGGGCGCCGCCTCCATCCCCAAGGGGGCAAGGATGCGGCTTTCCAGCAGTTCGGGAATGTCCTGTCCGGTGGCGCCCCGGATCACCATGCCGATCACATGGGTATCAATCGACACATAATGCCAGTGGCTGCCCGGCGCATTCGCCCGCGTCTTCAGCCCGGCGGCAAAGCCGTCCATGCTGCCACCAAGCGCCAGAACCCGGCCCATCTTGTTGATGTCGCTCCAGAAGTCCAGATAATCCTCGTTGAAACCCACGCCCGAGGACATGGTGAGGACATCGTGGATCGTGGCGCCGTCATAGGCCGACCCTTTCAGGAGCGGCGCGAAATCGGTGACCTGTGCATTCAGGTCGGGAAACTTGCCCTCGGCCCGCAGCACGCCGAAGAGGGCGGCAAGATAGCTTTTGGCAACCGACCAACTGATCCGCAGGTCTTCCGGCCCGGTGCCAAGGTAATAGCTTTCATGAACCAGTTGCCCGCCTTTCAGCATCACCAGCCCGGTGACGCTGCGATCCTGCACCCATTGCGCCGCGTCAGCAGGCAGGGCAAAGGGCGGGCCGGGGGGCAGGGCGCTAACCGGCCCGTCGCCGCGCGACAAGGGGCGGGTCAGGAACAGCTTGTCCATATGGCTGAAGTTCTGGACGATCCGCTCTTCGGAAAAGAGGGAGTTCACCGCCAGAAGCCGCGTGATCTCTTCCCGCTTCCAAAGGGCAACCCCGCCCAGAACCACCAGCAGGACCAACAGGCCCCTCACGATGCGCTTCAGCATTTCCCGCCCCCCATTGTTTGACCTCAGGGAAGCATTCTGCGTGAGACCGGGCAAGCAGAACGCTGCGGCAGGGCGTGGGGCCTGGACGGGCCGGGCGCCCGCCGCAGCGGTCAGGGCGTGCCGTGGCCCATCTTGGAATGGTCCATCTCGCCCATGCCATCCTCGGGCTTGCGGTTGTTATCGACCACGGCTTCGAAGGTCACCGGCGCGGCCCCGTCAAAGATCAGCGTCACGGTGATGATGTCGCCATCCTTCAGCGGTGCTTTCAGGCCCATCAGCATCACATGGTCGCCGCCGCGCTGGAACGCGTGCATCTCACCGAAGGGCACGGGCACGCCGCCTTCGATCTGCATCATCTGCATGACGCCATTGGCATCTTCCTTGTGGGTATGAAGCTCTGCCACTTCAGCGGCGTCTGTCTGCGCGCCGGTGATTGTGATGTCGGCGCCGGTGTTGTTGTGGATGATGAAGAACACCGCACCCGATTGCGCCGAGGCGCGGGCATAGGCGTCATGGATATGGATGCCCTCGGGGTGTTCGGTGGCCGAATGGTCTTCGGTTCCATGGGCCAGCATGGGCGAGGTCAGGGACAGGGCGGCAGCAGCGGCTGCCAGAATGGTGCGCATCGCGTTCATAATCGTTCCTTGGGTTTGATCTGAAAGGGGGGGTCAGATCAGAACCGGGGGGCCGCGGGCATCCGGCTCGGGCGCGGGGCGCCGCGCGACGGACAGCCCGGCGGCGAGCCGTGCGGCCTGCCGATGGCTTTGCGGCGGCAGGGGCATGGCCATGGGCGGCGGCGGGCTGGCAAAGGCAAGGGGCGCGGTGCAATCGGGGCAGGGGTGGGTCACGCCCACCGGCTGGCCCCGGGCGTCCACCGCCACCGCGGCAGCGCCATCGCCGCAGAGGTCCATCCAGCCCGCAACGCGCGGCTGGCCATGCGCAACCGCCAATCCCAGCGACGCAACCGCGACGATCAGGGCAAGCAGCAGGCCGGCAAGGGGGCGGAACCGTGTCATGGCTGCCTTTTAGCGCAGCTTGCGCCCCGGGCCAAGATGGCAGCCTGGCGTGGCGCTGGCCAGAAGGTCAAACGCCAAAGGCCCCATGCGGGCTGCGCATGGGGCCTTTGAAAGCGATCCGCGTCGGATCAGGCGGCGGCCTGAGCCTTGGCGATGTCTTTCTTGATCTTCAGCGCGTCAGCCGACAGTTCTTCGTCCTTGGCCTTGGCCAGGAAAGCGTCCAGACCGCCGCGATGGTCAACGGTGCGCAGCGCAGCCGCCGAAACCCGCAGCTTGAACGACTGGCCCAGAACGTCCGAGATCAGGGTCACATCATTCAGGTTCGGCAGGAAGCGCCGGCGGGACTTGTTGTTGGCATGGCTGACGGTGTTGCCAGTCATCGGGCCCTTGCCCGTCAGTTCGCAGACGCGCGACATGGTCGTGATCCTTCGTGTCAAACAGAGAGGGGCCGCCCCGCAGGGTGGCTCCGAATACGCTGTGTCGGGCTTTAGGGGGATTCCGCCACCGCGTCAAGCGATTCACATTCAGGACAGGGCGCGGAAAATCCCTCGGATTTTCCGCCGGGCCCGCCGGGCGCGAAAATTTTTCGCCGAAAAATTTTCAGCCCCGCCGGTTGCCGTTCAGCAACCGCGCCAGCAGCGGCACGGCCATGAGCATGGCGGCGGCAAAGACAAAGGCCATCCGCAGCCCCAGATGCCCGGCCACGAAACCCAGAAGCGGCGGGCCGAAGAAATAGCCGAAATAGCCCAGAAGCGTGGCCCGCGCCACCGCCCGCGCCCGCGCCTCGGGCGCGGCCCGCTGACCCACCAGCGAAAAGGCCGTGGGCGAGATCACCGAAGAGCCGATCCCCATGACCACAAAGCCGGCATAGGCCATGACCGGGCTGACAGCTCCCGCCGCGATCAGCGCGCCCGTGGCCGAAACCGCCGCGCCGCCGGTCAAAAGCCAGACCGGATTGATCCGTCCGGCAATCCGCTGCCCCACCAGCCGCGCCGCGCCCATCGTCAGCGCCATCAGCGCCGGCCCCATCGCGCCATGGCCGGGGCTGCCGCCCAGCGTCTTTTCGATATGCAATGCCGACCAGTTCTCGGCCGCATTCTCGGTCAGGAAGGCGATCAGCACCATGCCACCGCCGATCACCGGCACCAGACCCAACCGCCCCGCCTTGCGGTCCTTGGGGCGGGCCAGCCCGTCGATGGTGCCGTCCCGCTCGGGTGTCAGCAGGGCAAGGCAGGCCGCCACCGCGGCCATGCTGCCCAGCACCCAGCCGGGTGACCAGGCCGCATCCCGCATCAAGCCGGTGCCCGCAGCGCCTGCGGCATAGCCAAAGGAATAGGCGGCATGGCAGAGGTTCATCAGATGCAGCGCATGGCGGTTCTCCAGCGCCGCGACCCGCGCGTTCATCAGCACATCGGTCAGCCCGGTTGCCGCCCCGCAGCACAGCATGGCCAGCGGAAACATCCAGAGCGCCGACGCCTGTCCGGGCAGCGCAAAGGCCACCGCCATCGCCAGCGTTGCCAGCGGCAGCGCCACCCGGCCCAGCCGCGCGCCCACTGCCGGTGCCGCCAGCATCGCCAGAACCGCCGCCAGCGGCGTGGTGAACAGCAACAGGCCCAGCCGCGTCTCGTCCACGTCCAGCATGGTCTTGAGGTCGGGCAGGGCGGCGGCAAAGCTGCCCCACAGCACGCCCATGGCGGCAAAGGCCGCCAGCGGCGCACGGGCAATCGGGATCAGATGGGGAAGACGCATAGCGCGCAGCTACCCCGCCCGCGCCCCTGCCGCAAGCTTGCCGCCGACATTGCGCCGTCGCCGCCGACGTCTTAACCCAGCACGAGGCTGCGGTGGCAGGCGGTGCCCGCCATCACCCCCGCCGCCACGGCAAAACCCGCGCCGAACACCGGGCGGGCAAGGTCACCTGCGGCAAAGACGCCGGGCACCGAACTGGCCTGCATCGCATCCACCGCCACGATCGGCCCCTGCATCCCCATCTCCATCCGGCAGCCCAGTTGCGCCGCAAGATCGCAGGCTGGTTCGGCGCGGGTCGCCATATACAGCACCTCGGCGGGCAGGGTGCGGCCATCGGACAGATGGATCACCTGAAGCCGCGGTCCGTCCGATTGCAGCCGGACCGGCGCCGCCGCGGCCACCCGCACGCCTGCCGATGTGAGGGTGGCGTGGTCCTGCTCACTCAGCAGCCCATCCGGCAACAGCGTTAGCTCTGGTACCCATTGCCGCAGAAAACGGGCGTGATCCACGACATGCGGCCCGCCCATCCACAGGGCCGCCTTGCGGTCACTCAATTCATAACCATGGCAATAGGGGCATTGAAACGCCGTCTGGCCCCAGACCTCGGCCAGCCCCGGCAGATCGGGCAACAGATCGCGCATCCCATAGGCCAGCACCAGACGGCGGCAGCGCAGGCTTTGCCCGCCCAGTTCCACTGTGAAGTCGTCGCGCTGCCCCGTCACCCGCAGCGCCCGCCCCGCGATCAGCCGCGCCTCGGGATAGGCCAGCAGGTCACGCAGACCTTCGGCGCGGATCTGCGCCGGGGGCTTGCCATCATGGCCCAACAGCCCATGCGCGGCGCTGGCAAAGCGGTTGCGCGTCTCCCCCTCATCCACCACTGCCACGCTGCGCCGGCCCCGCGCCAGATAAAGCGCCGCCGAAATCCCGGCGAAACTGCCGCCGATCACCACCGCATCCAGCATTTCGCCGTCGCCCCGGGTTCTGTCCTGTGCCATCTTCGCCCTGCCTTTCCCAATATCACGCAACCAATATAGTTACATGAAACAGACTGGCAAGTTCTCACTCGCGCTTCACACGCTGGGCCATATGGCGCTGGACCCGACCCGGCCGCGCACCTCGGAAGAGCTGGCGGCGATGCATGGCACCCATCCGGTGGTGGTGCGCCGCGTGTTGGGTCCGCTGCGTGCGGCGGGCATCCTTTTGTCCGAAAAGGGCCATGGCGGCGGCTGGCGGCTGGCCCGCCCGGCGGAAGCGGTGACGCTGGAAGAGATTTATCGGGCGCTGGACGAGCCGTTCCTGACCCCCATTGCCTTTGCCCCCGCGCCGGGCCATCCCTGCGCCATTGAGGCTGCAATGGCCGGCACCGTGGCCGCCGCCCTGACCGAGGCAGAGGCGGTGATTGCCCGTCATTTCGCGGCCCGCAGCCTTGCCGACATCGCCCGCGCCCTGCCGCCCGCCGGATCGACCGGCGCAGCACCCGGGCAGAATTGTCAAGTTTCCGCTTCCCCCGCCCCCGATTCCCCGCTATAGGCCCCCGGTCGCGCCATGCACCCTTGGAGGATGGCGGACTTATTCATCAGGAGAAGACCATGGCTCGTGAAGCTCAAGACTTCATCGCTGAGGTGCGGACGGGGACAGGCAAGGGGGCCGCTCGTCAAGCTCGTCGTGAGGGCACCGTACCCGGCATCGTTTATGGCGACGGCAAAGAGCCGACGCCGATCAAGATCAACTACAACGCCTTGCTCAAGCGCCTGCGTCAGGGCCGCTTCCTGCAAACGCTGTTCAACCTCAAGGTTGAAGGCCAGGAAGACGTGCATGTGATCTGCCGCGGCGTGCAGCGCGATGTGGTCAAGGATCTGCCGACCCACGTCGATTTCATGCGCATCCACGACGAATCGCGCATCAACCTGTTCATCCATGTCGAGTTCGAGAACCACGCTGCCAGCCCCGGGCTGAAGCGCGGCGGCACGCTGACCATCGTGCGCTCGGAAGTCGAACTGGAAGTGCTGGCCGGGGATATTCCCGACCATGTGACGGTTGACCTGACCGGCAAGCAGATCGGCGATGTGATCCACATCAACGATGTGGCCCTGCCGGCCGGCGTGCGCCCGACCATCGCGCGCAACTTCGTGATCGCCAACATCGCGGCGCCCTCGGGTCTGGCCGCGTCGGAAGAGTAATCGCCCCTTTGCGGGCAAGGCGGGGCGCGGAAGGGAGACCTTCCGCGCCCCGCTGCTTTTACGGCGCCGCAGCCGCCTGCGCCGTGAAGCCCTGCCAGCGCGGCTCGTCCTCGGGGCGGCGCCCGGCCTTGGCGCAGATCGCCGCCATATGATCGGCGCAGCACAGGTAATGCAGCCGCGCCACATCGGGCAGGGCCATCAGCCTGTGGCGCATCGCCTCAAAGGCGTCAGCATAGCGAAAGGCGCTGCTGTCGGGCATCCGCCCGCCATCGGCGCGCTGAAAATAGCTGCTGGTGTAGCGGTCGGACAGCGCCACGGGCGAGGGGGTTCCGGCCTTCAGGCTGAAACTTTCGGCCGAGCGCAGCATGTAATGGTTGACCTGTGCCACCCGGTGGCTGACCAGTTCCTTGGGCAGCCGCCGCAGATAGCGCCGCCCGGTCACATCCCAGTCGGTCACCTCCTGGCCATCGGCATTGACCAGTTGCAGCCCCGGCTCGGTCCCGCGCAGGGCCGCCTTTTCCGGCGACAGGCCCTTTGGCCCATGCTCGCCCAGCCGGTCAAACCAGCGCGGCTGACGGAACAGCATTTTGACCCATTGCGACAGGCTTGATGCCTGTGGCCGGGCCAGACTGAACTGCTGATGCACCGGCAGATCCTGATATTCCGTGATGCCGCAGGTGCCGAACACCCGCCAGGTCAGCGCCATGGCCAGAAACGGCGGCGCCTCGGGCGGGCCGATCAGCTCGGCCACCGTGCCGTTGCCCTTGTGGATCACCAGAAACTCGTCAATGTCGCAGACAAAGACCCATTGCGCCCGTCGCACCGATTTATGCGCCCGCGCCGCGGCCAGCTTGGCTTCGGTGATGCGCGCGCCCGGGGGCACCTCGTGCCGGATATGGTGCAGCCGCCCGGCGGCCTCTAGCGCGTCCAGCAATTGCGGCGAGCGGTCGGTGCAGGCGTTGGTCACCACCACGACATCGGTAAAGCCCAGCATCTTATACCAGGCCAGCCATTCGACGATGAAGGCGCCTTCGTTGCGCATCGAAGCGACGACAGTGATGCGCAAGCGAACCTCCTTACCCGAAGGCGCAGGCTGCTGCCGGGGCGCGGCACTGTCAAGCGGGCTTGCCATGGCGGGCAGGTCATGGGATTTCCGGCAAGGCGCAGCAACGGGAACGGGCGGATGAAACTTTTCGTGGGCCTCGGCAATCCGGGGGCGAAATACGCGGGCAACCGCCACAACATCGGTTTCATGGCGCTGGACCGGATCGCGGCGGACCATGGCTTTTCGCCCTGGAAGAAGGGATTTCAGGGGCTGGCCTGCGAAGGGCGGCTAGGTGGCGAAAAGGTCGTGCTGCTGAAACCCGAAACCTTCATGAACCTCTCGGGGCAGTCGGTTCAGGCGGCGGTCACCTTTTACAAGCTGCAACTTGCCGATGTGACGGTGTTCCATGACGAGCTTGACCTCGCCCCCGGCAAGCTGCGCGTCAAACAGGGCGGCGGCCATGCCGGGCATAACGGGCTGCGTTCGATCCATCAGCATCTGGGCGAGGCTTATGGCCGGGTGCGGCTGGGCATCGGTCATCCGGGCCACAAGGATGCGGTGGCCGCCTATGTGCTGCATGATTTCGCCAAGGCTGATCAGGACTGGCTCGACGATCTGCTGCGCGGCATCTCCGATGGGGCGGCGGCGCTGGCCGAGGGGGACGGCACGCGCTTCATGAATGCGGTGTCGCTGCGGGTGGCGCCGCCGCGCTCGGGCGGTGCGGCAAAGGAAGCCACGGCAAAAGCCGCCGCTCCGGCAGAGGTTCAGGAGCCAGCCGCCGAAGTGCCGCGCAGCCCTTTGCAGCGGCTGGCCGACAAGTTCCGCTGACGCCGCTATCGCTCGGTCAGTTTCAACTCGATGCGGCGGTTCTGGGCCCGGGCTTCGGCGCTGTCGCCGCTGGCCACGGGCTGAAACTCGCCAAAGCCGGTGGCGGCCAGCCGGTTCGGCGGAAAGCCCAGCTCGTCCACCATATAGCGCACCACCGACAGCGCCCGCGCCTGGCTGAGTTCCCAATTGTCGGCGAATTCGCCGGTGCCCGACAGCGGCACATTGTCGGTATGGCCATCGACGCGGATGATCCAGTCGATCCCGGGGGGAATGTCGCCCGCCACTTCGGAAAGGGTCGCGGCCACCCCCGCGATCTGGTTGCGCCCTTCGGGGGCCAGATCGGCCGAACCGGGCCGGAACAGCACTTCGGAGGAAAAGACGAAACGGTCGCCCACCACCCGCACCCCGGGCCGCCCCGCCAGAAGCTGGCGCAACTGGCCGAAGAATTCCGAGCGGAATTTCTCAAGATTCTGGTTTTCCGCCTCCAGCCGCTTGCGCTCGGCTGCCTCCATTTCGGCACGCTGCTTCTGCTCGCTGGCGACCTGGGCCAAGGCGGTGTTCAACTGGGTTCCCAGCGCCTCGATCTGCACCTTGGCCTCGGCATCGCGGGCGGCAGAGGCATCCAGCAAATCCTGCAGGGCGCCCAATTGCCCGCGCAGCGCGGTGATCTGCTGGTTCAGAAGTTCCACCTTGCGGGCCGCTTCCAGTGTCTTTTGCTGTTCGGCCGTCAGGGCCGCTTCGGCAGCCGCCAGAAGGGCCGCCTTCTGGTCGCCGGTCACACCGGCTTTGTCGGCCGCAGCCCGCGCGGCGGCAAGCAGGGTCAGCGTCTCTTCCGCCTGCTTGCGCTGTTCTTCCAGCGCAAGGGTCATGGCCGTGAGTTCCTCATCCGAGGATTTCAGCTTGTCGCGCAGGGCGGCAAGGGCGGCGGCATCGGCCAGCCGCGCCGCCTCTTCCGCGGTCAGCTTCGCCTGCGCCGCCTCCAGCGCCGCCTTGTCCGCCTCTCCCTTGCTGCGCAGATCGGCCAGCAAAGCCTCAATCGCGGCGCGGCGGGCGGCGGCAAGCCGGGCCTCTTCGGCACTCTTGTCGATCTCAGTCCGGGCCTTGGCAAGGGCAAGGTCCAGCGCCTCTTTCTCGGTCATCAATCTGGACTGTGCCGCCTTCAGCTCTTCGACCGAGGCGGTGAGCGTGCCGACCTGCCCGCGCGCTGCGTCACGCTCGGCCAGAAGGCTGGCGACTTGCGCTTCAAAGCTGGCAATGCGCCCCTGCGCCTCGCCCAGCGCACCTTGGGCGCTGGCCAGTTGCGCCGTCAGCCCGGCAATCTGATCGGCCTGCCGCGCCCCTTCGGCCCGCGCCGTGGCAAGCGAGGCGGTCAGCGTGCCGACCTCGGCCTGCAAGCCCTCGGCCCGGCTGCGTTCCAGCCCCAGCGCATCGGCCAGTTGCGCCACCTGCGCGGTCAGCGATTGTAACTCGCCGCTTTGGGCGGTGATCGTCTCGCGCAGGACCGATTGCATGACGGTGAAGATGGTCAGCACGAACATCAGCACCATCAAGAGCGTCGTCACCGCATCGACGAAGCCGGGCCAGATGTTGGAACTGTCTCGGCGGCGCGAAAGGCCCATTGCCTAGACCCGCCCGCGCGTCAGTTGCCGCACCGTATTGGTCAGCGTGGAAAGATCAGCCCGCAGATCGGCCATCGCCTCTTGCCGGCCTGCCGCCAGCTCTTCCAGAATCCGCAGCAATTGCACGTCGATCGAGCGCAGGCGCATCCGGCTTTCGGCATCGACCTGCGCCTTGCTGTCCTCGCCGGTCAGCGCGGCCACCAGCCGCTCTTGCCCTTCGGCAATGCGGATCATCGTGGCGTGCTGGCCCTTTTCGTCCACCGCGATCCGCGCCAGCTTGTTGATGGCGGCGGTCAGTTGCGCCAGCCCTTCATCTGTGGCGGCGCGGTTTTCGTCGGATTGCGCGATCAGGGTCTGCAACACCTCGACCTGACCGGCCAGATGATCCAGCACCGCCGACACCGCCCCGCCATCGGCGCTGTCGCCATCGGCGCCGGCAAAGCCCAGCCGGGTGATCGACGAAAGCCAATCCTCAAGCTCGCGGTAAAAACGGTTCTGGCCATGGCCGGCGAAAAGTTCGAGCAGCCCGACCACCAGCGACCCGGCCAGCCCCAAGAGCGACGACGAAAACGCCGTGCCCATGCCGCCCAACTGGCTTTCCAGCCCGCCCATCAGCTTGCCGAACACCTCAAGTCCGCTTTCGCCCTCTTTCGGGGCAAGGCTGCGGATGGTTTCCACCACGGCGGGAACCGTGGTCGCCAGCCCATAGAATGTGCCCAGAAGGCCAAGGAAAATCAGAAGGTTGGTCAGATAGCGCGTGATGTCGCGCGCCTCGTCGATCCGCGTGGCGACCGAATCCTGGATCGAGCGGGCCGAGGTCGAGGAAATCTGCGTCCGCGCCCCCCGGCTGCGCAGAAGCTGTGCCAGAGGGGCCAGAAGGCGGGGCGGGGCCGCCTCTTCGGCGCCGGGGTCATGGCGGGCGAACCGCTCGATCCAGCTGACCGACTGCACAAGGATCAGCACCTGCCAGAAACAGGTGGCAACCCCCAAGAGGAAAACCGCTGTGATGAAGCCGTTCAGCAGCGGGTTGGTGGCGATGATGCCGTAAACCGTGTCATGGATCAGCCAGGCGCCGCTGGCGACCAGCACGCAGACCAGCAACATGGTGACGATCTGGCGGATCGGCTGGCTGAAATGGGTCTCGGGGGCCGCTCTGGTGCTGTCCATCGGTTGGTTCCGACCTCTTGCTGCTCGGGCAAAGCATAACAGGCGGCGGGCAAAGGCCAAGCAAAACCGCGTGTGCGGGCGCAGTTACAGCGCCGCCACCCGCGCCGCCAGCCATTCCAGATCGCCGTCGGCAATGCCCAGATCGGCCAGATGCTGCGCCGTGGCGAAAAGGTAATCGCGGTTCGGTCCGCGCCCGCCCACCGCATCCGCGATGATCCGCGCCTGTTCCTCAAGCGGCAGGCCGCCGCAATATTGCACATGGTCGGGGTCGATCACATAGGCCAGCGCGCGCACCTGCCCGCCATCGGCCAAATCGAGCGTGACTTCGCGTTCGAGATAGGCCGACGAGATCAGCTCGCGCTCGCGCAGGGCGGCAAGGGTTTCGGCCTCGGTCCCCGGTTCAACGCGAAAAGCCACCCCGTCACAGACCGCCCCCGGTGCCGCATCCAGCGCCAGCACAAGGCCCGGCGCGGTTTCGGTGCCGCGATGGTGGATCGAGCGCATGCAGAAACTGCGGTGCCAGTCCCGCAGCCGCGCCACCCGCGCCTCGGCCACGGCGAAACCCGGATGCCAGATCAGCGAGCCATACCCGAAAACCCACATGTGATGCACCTTTGCTGGCCCTTGCCCGGCCCGAGGTGTAATCAGCGGGCAAAGCGAAAGGAAGCCTTCCCATGCGCGTTCTGATCTGGATCACCGTCATCGCGGCGGCTTTGTGGAGCGGGCTGTGGTTCGTGGCCTCGACCTCGATCCGCAATGGCACCGAAAGCTGGTTCGCCGAACAGGCGGCACAGGGTAAAACGGCCGAAAAATCCGCGCTGGTGGTGCAGGGCTTCCCCAGCCGTGTCGATGTGACGGTGAACGATCTTGTGCTGGCCGATCCGGCGCAGGGCACCGGCTGGCAGACGCCGTTTCTTCAGGTCTTTTCCATGAGCTGGAAGCCTTGGCACCTGATCGCCGCGCTGCCCACCGGGCAGGTGGTGACGCTGCCCGGGCAGGAAATCGCGCTGGATGGCGAAGGGATGCTCGCCTCGCTGGAACTGCATCCGGGGATCAGCCTTGCTCTGGACAAGACGCGGTTCGAAGCGAAGGCGCTGCGGCTGATTTCCACGGCGGGCTGGTCTTTCGGCGCCGATCAGGTCTTTGCGGCGACCGAAGAAGACCCCAGCCTTGTGAACACCCACCGGCTGGGTCTGAAGTTGCAGGGCATAACCCCCGATCCGGTGATTGCCGGGGCGGCGGGGCTGCCCGCGCGGGCGGATCTGTTCCATCTGGATGCCTATGCCAGCTTTACCGCGCCGATCGACCGCCACGCCGGGCAGGCAAAGCCCCGGCTCTCGGTGCTGGACCTGCGCGAGGCGCGGCTGGATTGGGGGAACCTGCAGATCACCGCCGGGGGCCGGATGGCCGCCGGGGCCGATGGTCTGGCCGAGGGCGAGATCGAGGTGAAGATCACCGGCTGGCGGCTGCTTCTGCCGCTGATGGTGGCGATGGGCCGCACCACCGCCGATCAGGCCCGGGTGCTGGAGCGCGGGCTTGAGGTCTTGGCCAAGGCGGGGGGCGATCCGAATGTGCTGAACCTGACGCTGCGCGCGGCGGGGGGGCAGATGGTGCTGGGGCCGCTGCCGCTTGGTCCGGCGCCGCGGATGAACTGACGCGCTATCTGCAATAGGCGCCGCTGTTGTAGCGCGCGGTGTCGAAATGCAGGTGGTCTTCGTGATAGCCGTCCGACCCGGGGCCGAGTGTGGTGCCGAAGATGCCGCAGGCGCCCTTGTGGGCCTTGCGGATCGGGGCGTTGTAGTCGCGCGCGATGCTCCATTCGGTGCCGTCCGAAAAGACGAAGCCGCCGATGTCGATTGCCTTGCCCCGGCCATGTTCGCTGATCTTGTTGCCCTTTTTGTTGTTGCGCGGGCGGCAGATGTAATGGGCGGCAATCCGCAGCTCGACCACTTCGCGCTTCTTGCCGAAGGCCGGGCGCATGGCGCCGTCCACCCATTGCCGCAGCGCCTCTGCCGTTTCGCAGGTGATTGTGGCGGGCTGGCTCAGGCGGATGCCGGAAACCGAGGTGACGCGCACCGGCTCTTCGACGCCGCAGCCTTTCACCTTTGAGGTGATGCGCGCCAGCTTTTCGCCCTTGATTTGCGGATCGCCACAGACCGATCCGGCCTTGCTGGCCTTTTCACGCTTGGGCTTTTTCTGCTTGGTTTTCGGGGTCTTGTCGCTGGGTGCAGCCGCCGCAAGATCAATCTCGGGCAGGGGGGCCAGATCGGTGGGGCGCGGGCGCGGCCGGACCGAGGCGATCAGCGTGTCGAGCGGGATCAGCGCCTCGGGCTGCGGCGGGGTGGCGGTCAGCCCCGCAGGCCGGGCGCGCGGGCGGGGCAGGGCGGCAGGGGCCGGGGCGGTAACGGCGGCATTGGCACCGGCCATGGCGGTGACCGTCGCCGGGCGGGGCAGCGGACGCGGGGTGCTGGCAGGCGCATCGGCCATGAGCGGCAGGGCAGACAGGACAAACACGACGGGAGCCCAGAGGCGCCGCATCGCTCAGGCCCCCGGCGCAGACTTGGCCGGACCCGCGCCACGGCCGAAATCGGGGGCGGCGGTGTCCTGCCCGGCTTCGATGATGCCGCGGCGGATCGCACGGGTCCGGGTGAAATAGTCGAACAGATGTTCGCCGTCGCCCATGCGGATCGCGCGTTGCAGCACGAACAGCTCTTCGGCAAAACGGCCAAGGATATCCAGCACGGCATCCTTGTTGGTCAGGAACACATCGCGCCACATCGTGGGGTCCGAAGCGGCAATCCGGGTGAAATCCCGAAAGCCCGAGGCGGAATATTCGATCACTTCCGAGTTCGAGACCTGCGCCAGATGGTCGGCCACCCCCACCATCGTATAGGCGATCAGGTGCGGCGTGTGGCTGACCACCGCCAGAACCTGATCGTGGTGCGCAGGTTCCATCCGGTTGGTCTTGGCGCCCATCGCCTTGAGCAAGTCTTCCAGCCGCGTCAGCGCCACCGGGTCCACCTCGGGCGCGGGGGTGAGCAGCCACCAGCGGTTCTGGAACAGGCTGGCAAAGCCGGACCGGGGGCCGGAATATTCGGTGCCTGCCATCGGGTGGCCGGGGATGAACTGCACGCCTTCGGGGATATGCGGTGCCACCGCCTCGATCACCGCCTGCTTGACCGAGCCGACATCGGTGACCGTGGCCCCCGGCGCCAGATGCGGGCCGATTTCGGCGGCAATCGCGGCCATCGCCCCGACAGGCACCGCCAGAACCACCAGATCGGCGCCGCGCACTGCCTCGGCCGCGGTGGCGTAAACATGGTCACACAGCCCGATTTCCAGCGCCACACCCCGGGTTTCGGCAGATTTCGCATGGCCCGCGATTTCGCCCACCAGCCCGCCCGCGCGCATGGCATGGGCCATGGACGAGGCGATCAGCCCCAGCCCGATCAGGGCCACGCGGTTGTAGATCGGGCGGGTCACTTCACGCCCTTGAACTGGCCGATGGCATGGGCCACGCGGCGGCACGACGCCTCATCGCCCACGGTGATACGCAGGCAATGCGGCAGTTTATAGCTTGACACCCGGCGCACGATCAGCCCCTGCGCCTGCAAGAAGGCGTCGCAGGCTTCGGCCTCTTCCGGGCTGGCGAAACGGGCCAGAATGAAATTCGCCATCGAGGTGTCCGAAGGCACCCCCAGCGCCGCCAGCGCCTCGGCCAGCCAGTTGCGCATCCGGGCGTTGTCGGCGCGGCAGCGGTTCACATAATCCTGATCGCGCACCGCCGCCTCGGCGGTGTCGAGTTGCGTGTTCGACAGGTTGAACGGGCCGCGAATGCGGTTCAGCACATCGATGATCGGTTTCGGCCCATAGGCCCAGCCAATCCGCAACCCGCCCAGACCGTAGATTTTCGAGAAGGTCCGGGTCATCACGACATTGCTGCGGGCGGTGACCACCGAGGCCCCGCCGTCAAACCCCTCGACATATTCGGCATAGGCGCCGTCCAGCACCAGAATGGCCTGCGGCGGCAGGCCATCGGCCAGACGCTCGATCTCGGCCTGTGAAATCATGGTGCCGGTGGGGTTGTTCGGGTTGGCGATGAACACCAGCCGGGTGCGCCGGTTGCAGGCCTTCAGAATCGCATCCACATCGGTCGTGCGGTCGCGTTCGGCCACTTCCACCGGGGTGGCCCCGACGGCGAGCGCCGAAATCCGATACATCAGGAAGCCGTGTTCGGTGAACACCACCTCTTCCTTGGGTCCGGCATAAGCCTGACACAGGAAGGTGATGATCTCATCGCTGCCCACGCCGCAGATGATGCGGGCGGGGTCCAGCTTGTGAACCTCGCCGATCGCCTCGCGCAGGCTGGCATGGTCGGTCGAGGGATAGCGGTGCAGGGTATGGACCGAACGGGCAAAGGCATCCTTGGCCTTGTCCGATGGCCCGAACGGGTTCTCGTTCGAGGACAGTTTTACCACATTGGACACGCCTGCGACGGCGGCCTTGCCCCCTTCGTAAAGCGCAATCTCCATGATGCCGGGTTGCGGGCGGATCAGGTCACTCATCGGAATCCTCGAACTGCTGGCCGGGGTTTTAGCGGGGGCCGGAGGGCTTGGCCAGCGGCAAATCTGACCTCTGGCCTTCACGGGGCGCCTTCCATTTGATCAAATTATTTGCCATAAGGTCGCATCCCTTGCCCGAGGTGCCACCATGCCCACCGATCCTGCTGCCAACCTGATTGCCGGTGTCCGCACCGACCGGCTGGAAAAACTTGCCGCGCGTGAGGCGAAACGCTTTGCCGCGGGCCGTCCCAAGGCGCAGGCGGCACAAGAGGCGGGGGCCGGGGTCTTCCTTGACGGCGTGCCGCTGCACTGGATGAAGGACTGGCCGATGCCGCACCTGCCCTTGGTCACCAAGGCGCATGGCGCGCGGATCACCGATATCGACGGTTATGAGATTGACGATTTCTGCCTTGGCGATACCGGCAGCATGTTCGGCCATTCGCCCGCGCCGGTGGCCAAGGCGATCCGGCATCAGGCTGCGCGCGGGCTGACCTACATGCTGCCCACCGAAGACGCGCTGGAGGCGGGGCGGCTTTTGTGTGAACGCTTCGGCGATTTCCGCTGGCAAATCGCCACCACCGCCACCGATGCCAACCGCTTTGCCATCCGCGTGGCGCGGGCAGTCACCGGGCGGCCGAAGATCCTTGTCTTCAACGGTTGCTATCACGGCACGGTTGACGATGCGATGGTGGAGCTTGCCAATGGCGCCACCCGGAACCGCGAGGGCCTTCTGGGCCAGTTTGCCGACCTGACCCAGGGCGCCGTCTGTGCCGAGTTCAACGACCTTGCCGGGGTCGAGGCGGCACTGGCCAAGGGCGATGTCGCCGCCATCCTGACCGAGCCGGTGATGACCAATTCCTGCATGGTGCTGCCCGAAGCGGGCTTCCATGACGGTCTGCGCAGCCTCACGCGCCGCTATGGCGCGCTGCTGATCATCGACGAGACGCATACGATTTCCAGCGGTCTGGGCGGCTATACCGGGGTGCATTCGCTCTCGCCCGACATGTTCGTGGTCGGCAAATGCGTGGCGGGCGGGATGCCCACCGCCGTCTGGGGCATGACGCCGGAGACCGCCGCGCGCTATGTCGAGGTGAATGCGGCGCGGCCTTCGGGCCATTCCGGCATGGGCACCACGCTTTCGGCCAATCCGATGCAATTCGCCTGCCTGCGCGCCACGCTGGCCGAGGTGATGACGGCGAAGAACTATGATCACATGGAAAAGCTGGCCGCGCGGCTGTCGGCGGGCTTGCGCAAGGTGATCGACCGGGTGCAGGCGCCTTGGCATGTCGTCCGCGTCGGCGCCCGGGTTGAATTCATCTGCGCCCCCGGCCCGCTGAAGAACGGCGCCGAAGCCGCATTGGCGCATCAGCCGCAGGTCGAACGCGCGCTGCATGTGGCCCTTCTGAACCGGGGCAGCCTGATTGCGCCCTTCCACAACATGATGCTGATCAGCCCCAAGACGAAGAAACGGCAGGTGGACCGCCTGATTGCCGCCTTTGACGAAGTGCTGACCGAACTTTTTGCCTGAGAGCCAGAGATGACCCAGATGACCAGCCCCTCCGGCTCGACCGTTGCCGAAGCCGAAGCCTTCCTTGCCGCCCATCCCGAGATTGAGGCGTTCGACATCGTTCTGCACGATTCCAATGGCATCGGGCGTGGCAAGATCATCCGGCGCCACGAACTCCTGTCGGTCTACAAATCGGGGCGGCATCTGCCGATTTCGATCCTTGGCCTCGATATCTGCGGCGAGGATGTACATGAAACCGGCCTGATCTGGGATGAGGGCGACGGCGACCGCCGCGCCTGGCCCATCCCCGGAACGCTGGTGGCGCTGGCGGGCACCACCCCGCCGCGCGGCGAGGTCTTCCTGTCGGTCTATGAACTCGACGGCCGCCCGATGACCTCGGACCCGCGCCATGCGCTGCAACGGCAGGTCGATGCCATGGCGGCAGAGGGGCTGTATCCGGCAGGTGCCTTTGAACTGGAATTCTTCCTGCTGGAGAACGAGCGCGACGCCAATGGCAAGATGGTTCCGGCCCGCGATGTGCTGGACAAGCGGCGCAATTCCAAGACCGATGTCTATTCGGTCGATCAGCTTCACGGGATGCTGCCCCTTTTCAACGATATCTATGCCGGGGCCAAGGCGGCGGGAATCAAGGCGGAAACCCTGATTTCCGAATTTGCGCCCGGCCAGTATGAACTGACCCTGCATTACCGCGAGAATGTGATGCAGGCGGCGGATGATCTGATGCGGCTGAAGCGTCTGGTCAGGATGCACGCCCGGCTGCATGGCGTGACCGCCTGTTTCATGGCCAAACCGAACGAGGATTACGCCGGTTCGGGGATGCATTTCCATGTGTCCATGCAAGACGGCAGCGGGCGGAACGTTTTCATCGAAGAGGTCGAGGGGCAGTGGTCCGACACCATCCGCCATGCCATCGGCGGCTTGCAGCAGACCATGGCGGAATCCATGCTGGTCTTTGCCCCCCATGCCAATTCATGGCGCCGTTTTGCCGCGCAAAGCTATGCCCCGGTCTCGCCCACATGGGGGGTGAACAACCGCTCGGTCGCGCTGCGGATTCCTGCGGGCGATATCCGCGCCCGGCGGGTGGAGCATCGCCCGGCGGGGGTGGATGCGAACCCCTATCTGGTGGCCGCAACCGTGCTGGCAGGCATCCGCAAGGGGCTGGCCGAGCGGATTGATCCGGGGCCGGAAGTGACGGGCAACGGCTATGACGTGGAAACCGGCATCGTGATGCCCGATGACTGGCGTTCGGCCATCCGGGCGGCGCAGGGCTCGGCCTTCCTGCGCGAGGCACTGGGCGAGGACATGCACCGCACCTTTACCGCGGTGAAGGCGGCCGAATATGCGCGGGTGATGCGGACGGTGTCCGAGGTGGATTTCGACCTGTATCTTTACACGGTTTAAGCGGGGGGGATGGGCAGATTGCCCATCCTACGATTGGGCGCCGGTAGGATGGGCAATTTGCCCATCTACCGTTTCCAGCGACACTCGCCCGCGCAGACCGGCTGTCCCGCCGCAACCGCCGCCGCGATGATCCCCGGCACCCTCGGGTCCAGCCCCAGCGCGGGCAAGAGCCGCCCGGCAAAACCCGCCTCGGCCAGCGCCGCCGGAATGTCCTGTGTCACATGCCCGCCACCGGCGGCAAAGAACGGCAGGCAGACGGCCCCCGGCCCATGTCCGCGCAAATCGGCCAGCCGTGGGGACTGATCAATGAAGGCCGCCTCGGCCCGCAGGCCCAGTTCGGTGCCGATCCGCCCTGTCACATGCGCGGCAATATCCGACGGCACCGGCGACCGGCCCGAGCCATGGGCGGCCAGCACAACGCTTTCGCCGCCCGCCTCCCGCGCCAGTGTTACGGCCAGATCGTGGATCGCCGGGTCACAGCCCATCGGCTCAAGCACCTGCCAGCCTTGGCCCCCCGCCTCGGCCAGACGGCGCGGCAGATTGATCCTTGTGAACCAGCCCCCTGCCATGAACAGCGGATAGGCGAGCCCCCGTGGCCCCAGCCGCGCGACGGCTGCCGCCAGCGCGCCGGGTTCGGCCAATGTGGCCGCCGCCACCGGGCGGCCCGCGACCATGGCCACCGCATCTGCCAGCGCCTCTACCTCCGCTGCCAGGGGGCGCGGGTCGGACGGCTGGCCATGGGCGATGATCAGGACCGGGGTCATGCGCCCTTTGTGCCGGGCGCGGCCCCCCGGCGCAAGATGCCGGTCAGCCGGGCATCATCCCCGAGATATAGCGGGCAAAGTCGAAATTCGGCCGTTCCAGATGGCTGAGTGGCCCCGGCTCGGACATGTTGGCGCACAGCCCGCGATAGACCCGCTCGACACAGCCCTTGTCCTCGATGTTCACCTCGTCCAGCAGGGCCTTGACCTGCGCGAAATGTTCGGCCGCCTCGGGATCGGCCACGAATTCGGGTGACAACCCGCCGCCGAACAGCACGTTCACATGGCCCGGCCCGTCTGGGGTGAGGCAGAGATACCAGAAATAACCCGGCGTCAGCGTGATCATCAGCGAAGGATAGATCGCCAGAAGCCATGTCCTGCGCCGCTCATCCCCTTGCAGGACCGTGTTCTTCGGATGGGCCAGCGCCAGCGGGATCGCGTCATTCTTCAGAATATGGTGATAGTTGAAGGCCGCCAGCCCCTCGGGGCAGGTCATCTTCATCAGGTCAACCGTGCCGCCGATGGTGCCGCTGTGGCAGACCGGCAGGTGATAGCTTTCCATGAAATTCTCGGCCAGCACCTTCCAGTTGGTGGCCCAGCGGAACTCTTCGCGGAAGGCTTCGCTGTAGTTTTCCATATGCAGATTGCCGACCAGCGCCTCGACCTCGGCCAGCCGGACCGAGGGGGAGGGCGCATCGGGGTTCAGCGTGACCATGATCCAGCCCAGCCATTCCTCGCAGCGCACCTGCGGCAGGCCGATCTGTTCCTTGCAGAAGCTTTCGTTCAGCGTCATGGCGGGCGCCCCGCGCAGCGAACCGTCAAGGTTATAGGTCCAGGCGTGATAGGGGCAGACGATGGAGCGGGTATTGCCGCGCCCTTCCAGAAGCTGGCTCATCCGGTGGCGGCAGACATTGGACATCGCACGCAGGGCGCCGGCCCGGTCCCGCAGCACCACGATCGGTTCGCCCGAAATCTGCATGGTCAGATAATCGCCGGGATTGGGCAGGGCATCGGCCCGGCCGGCGCAAAGCCATTCGCGGACGAAGATATGCTGCATCTCCTGGGCGGCGAATTCGGGGCTGGTATAGACTGATTTCGGCATGGCCAGCGCCTGTTCAAACGGCACGCCGACGTTGCGGCGCAATTCTTCAAGCGGGGTCAGATCGGGATCGTGGCGGGTCATGGGCGGGACTCCTGCTGCGCTGAGGCAATGAAAGCACCGGGCCGGGGGCTTGTCACGACCGTTTCACGTCGCAACCGGGACAGGAAGGCGCGGAAATGGCTGAGTGCTGCTTAGGGGCAGGCTAATCCTGAAACCGCAAGCGAGGGGGCGCCGGGCATGAAGATCACGAAACTTGAAACCTTTACCACCCGCGATGTCGGCTTTGTGCGCGCCACGGCCGAAGATGGCAGTCAGGGTTGGGGGCAGGTCTCGACCTATCAGGCGGACATCACCTGCGAAATCTTTCACCGGCAGGTGGCGCCCCATGCGCTGGGCACCGACGCGCTGGATTTCGCCGATACGATCCGCCGCATCTATGAGAAGGAACACAAGTTTCCGGGCAGCTATCTGCGCCGGGCGCAGGCGGGGCTGGACACCGCGCTGTGGGATCTGCGCGGCAAGGTCGAGGGCAAGCCGGTGGCGGCGCTTTTGGGCGGCAGCCCGGGGCGGGTGCGCGCCTATGCCAGTTCGATGAAACGCGACATCACGCCCGAGGATGAGGCGGCGCGGTTCCTGCGCCTGCGCGACACCTATGGCTTTACCGCCTTCAAATGGCGGGTCGGCGCCGAATGCGGCCGCGACGGTGACGAATGGCCGGGCAGGACCGAGGCGGTGATCCCGGTGGTGGCCAAGGCGTTGGGCGACGGTATTGACAAGCTGGTGGACGGCAATTCCGGCTTTTCCCCGGCGCGGGCGATCGAAGTGGGCCGGATGCTGCAAGACAATGGCATCGGCCATTTCGAGGAACCCTGCCCCTATTGGGAACCCGACCAGACCGCCGAAGTGCGCGCGGCCCTGTCGCTGGACGTGGCCGGGGGCGAGCAAGATTGCGAGTTCTCAAGCTGGCGTCTGATGCTCGACCGTGGGGCGGTAGATATCCTGCAACCCGATGTGATGTATATGGGCGGCATTCATCGCACGCTTGAGGTTTGCCGGATGGGGCAGGCAGCGGGGCTGCCGGTGACGCCCCATGCGGCCAATCTGGGGATGGTCACGATCTGCACCATGCACCTTCTGCGGGCGATCCCGAATGCCGGGAAGTATCTGGAATACTCGATTGAAGGGCCGGATTACTACCCGTGGCAGGAGGGGCTGTTTCTGGGCAATCCCTATGCCATCGAAGACGGCCATGCGACGGTCACCGAGGCGCCAGGATGGGGGGTAGAGATCAACCCCGGCTGGCTGGAGAAGGCAAGCTACCGGATGAGCGGGGGTGAGTCGGGGTAAACCCCGACCTACAGGGCGCGTAGGTCGGGGTTTACCCCGACTCTGGCTTCAAATCTCATAAGGCCAGGTCACCTGCGAAAACGCCCCGCTTCGGACCGCAGGACCAACAGCCGCCCGGTCAGATCCTCGGACATGCCGACCCGGCACGTTAATGCGGCGGTCCCCGTAGGTCGGGGTTTACCCCGACCCTGACCTCAGGTCTCATAAGGCCAGGTCGCCTGCGAAAACACCCCGCCATCGACCCAGATCGTCTGCCCGGTCACAAAACCCGCCGCTTCGGAACACAGAAACAGCAGCGGCCCCGTCAGGTCTTCGGGCGTGCCGACCCGGCGGAGCGGCGTGACCTTGGCCCAGGTGGCGGAATAATCGCCCGCCTCGGCCGCCGTCCGCTCGGTCGCAATCGCGCCGGGGGCGAGGCAGTTGACGCGGATGCCGTGCGGGCCAAGCTCGACCGCGGCGACCTTGGTGAACTGCTCGATCCCGCCTTTCGAGGCGGTGTAATCCACCAGCCGGGGAAAAGCCGCCTTGTTGCAGCCCGAGCCCAGCGTGACGATGCTGCCGCCATGGCCCGCCGCGATCATCGCCTTGGCCGCGGCCTTGGTGTTCAGGAAGGTGCCGCGCAGATTGGTGGCCATCACCCGGTCCCAATCGGCAACCGGCAGATCGACCAGCCGCGCCCATGTCTGGATGCCGGCATTGTTGACCATGACGCGCGGCGCGGCTCCGGCCCAATCGGCTGCCAGCGCATGGAACCGCGCCACGGCAGCCTCATCCCCGGCATCGCTTTCCAGCGCGAGCGCCTGCCGGCCCAGTGCCTTCACCTCTGCCACCAGCGCGGCGGCGGCAGCGGCTTGCCCCATATGGGTGAAGGCCACATCATGCCCCGCCCCGGCAAGGGCGGTCACAAGGCTGCGTCCGATAGCCGAGGGGCCTGCGGTGACAAGGGCGAGTGTCATGGGATGTCCTCCTGCGCGCATCCTGAAAGGTGGCGCGCAACTTGGCAAGTTCGCGCTTCCGCAAACCCCGGAGCGGGGGCGCGTCGCCCCCGCACCCCCAGAGTATTTGGAAAGGTGCAAATGGGCAGGGCGACTTGCATTTGCACCTTTCCAAATACTCCGGGGGTCCGGGGGCTGGCCCCCGGTCCGTCCGGCGGCAAAGGGCTCAGGCGCCCCAGGTTCGTTCCAAAAGGCGCAGCCAGTTGCCGTGGCAGATCTTGTGCAAAAGCGGCTCGTCATAGCCATGGTCGCGCATCGCTTGCACCAGATTTTGCTGACCCGCGACATCGGTGATCCCGACGGGGATGGTGGCGCCGTCAAAGTCGGAACCAAGGCCGAGGTGATCTTCGCCCAGCTTCTCCAAGAGGTGGTCGAGATGGGCCAGCACGTCTTCCCAGCCCATGTCGCCCGATTGCCTGCCATCCCGTCGCAGGAAGGAGGTGGCGTAGTTCAGCCCGACCATGCCGCCCGTGTCGCGGATCGCGGCCAGTTGCCGGTCGGTCAGGTTGCGTGACGAGGGGGTGATGGCATGGGCATTGGAATGGGTGGCGACCAGCGGCGCATCGCTGAGGGCGGCCACATCCCAGAAGCCCTTTTCGGTGATATGGCTGAGGTCGATCATGATCCGCAGCCTGTTGCAGAGCCGGATCAGATCCTTGCCCGCCGGGGTCAGCCCCTCGCCGGTGTCGGGCGAGGAGGGGAAGGCGAAGGGCACGCCATGGCCAAAGACCGTGGGCCGCGACCAGACCGGCCCGAGCGAGCGCAGCCCCATGTCATGGTAAAGGTAAAGCGCGTCGAGGTCGGGGCCGATCGCCTCGGCGCCTTCCATATGCATGATGCCCGCAATCACCCCCTGTGCCAGACAGGCGCGCAGTTCGGCTGCGGTGGTGCAGACCTTGAAAGCGCCCTGCGACGACCGCTCCATCCAGCGCAAATGCCCGGCCATCGACAGCGCCACCGGCTGCGCCGCCTTGTGGCCGATCAGATCGCCCAGGGGCAGGGCGAAGGGCGGATTTTCCATCGCCGTCATATAGTCGAGGCCGTCATGCGCCTCGGGCGAGGGGATGTAGATGGCGAAGAAGCCGCCGGCAAAGCCGCCCGCCTTCATGCGAGGCAGGTCGAGATGACCCTTGCCCTCGCCGGTAAGCCAGATCGCCTCGCGGCGGTCGGGCGCCTCGTGCAGGCGCAGGAGAAGGTCGTTATGGCCGTCGAATACGGGGATCATCGGTGGTGCTTTCGGCTGATGGCGGAACCGGGGCGCTGCCCCGGACCCCGGGATATTTTCAGAGAGAGGATGGGGTCAGGTTTCGAGCATCCGGTCGGCGGAGGCGGCGAAGAGGCTGCGGGCGTAATCGGTGGTCATTCCGGCGGCGGCGAGGGTTTCGCGGGCCAGTTCCTCGACCGCGCGGCCGTGCTGCATCACCAGCACGCGGTCGCACATATGGTCGATCACCGCGAGGTCGTGGGAGACCATCAGGAAGGTCAGCCCGCGTTCGGTGCGCAAGCGGTTGAGCAGGTTCAGGGTTTCGGCCTGCACCGAGGCGTCAAGCGCGCTGGTCGGTTCGTCCAGGAGCAGGATCGAGGGTTCCAGCATCAGGGCGCGGGCGATGGCGACGCGCTGACGCTGGCCGCCCGAAAGCTGATGCGGAAAGCGGAAGCGGAAGGCGGCGGGCAGGCCCACATCCTTGAGCGCCTGCACCACGCGGGCATCGGTATCGGCCAGACCGTGGATCGCCAGCGGTTCGGACAGGGTGCGGTCGATGGTGTGGCGGGGATGCAGGCTGGCATAGGGGTCTTGAAACACCATCTGCACCTGCCGGGAAAAGGCGCGGCCACGGGGCGTTGGCAGCGGCTGGCCGCCGATGCGGATGGTGCCGCCGGTGATCGGGGCCATGCCGCAGATCGCCCGCAGGATGGTGGATTTGCCCGAGCCGCTTTCACCCACAAGGCCAAAGCTTTCGCGTTCGTTGACGGACAGGGACACGCCCTGCACCGCGCGCACCTTGCGGCCCTTGGCGGTGAAGGTAACGGAGAGGTTTTCAATCTCGATCAGCGCCATGTCAGGTGGCCCATTCCGCGTTGCGGTCCAGCCCCGGCAGCGGCTGGCGCGGCCCGCCGATGCGCGGCAGGCAGTTGAGAAGGCCCTGGGTATAGGGGTGTTTGGCGCGGGTCAGGTCGCGCGCGGCCAGTTCCTCGACCACCTTTCCCTTATACATCACCAGCACCCGGTCGCAGAAGCGGGCCACCAGCCGCAGGTCATGGCTGATGAAGATCAGGCCCATGCCCCGGTCGCGCACAAGGCCGTCAAGGATCGACAGCACCTCGGCCTGAACCGTGACATCAAGGGCCGAGGTCGGTTCATCCGCGATCAAGAGGTCGGGGTTTGGAATCAGCATCATGGCGATCATCACCCGCTGCCCCATGCCGCCGGACAGTTCATGCGGGTAGGCGTCCATCACCCGGTCCGGGTCGCGGATCTGCACCGCCTCAAGCGCGGCCACCGCCTTGGCATGGGCCTCGGCACGGCCAAGACGGTCGCGCTGGCGCAGGCCCTCCATCAACTGGGCGCCCACCTTCAGCACCGGGTTCAGCGAGTATTTCGGGTCCTGCATCACCATGGCAATGCGGCGCCCGCGCAGCGCCCGCATCTCGCGGTCGGAGGCTTGCATCAGGTCCTGGCCGTCGAACACCATCCGGTCGGCGGTGATCTTGCCCGGCGGACGGATCAGCCGCAGCACGGCACGGCCTGTCATGGTCTTACCCGAGCCGCTTTCCCCTACGATGCCCAGACGTTCGCGGCCAAGGCTGAAGGATACGCCGCGCACCGCCTCGACCAGACCGGCCTCGGTGTCGAAGGTGACGCGCAGGTTTTCTACCGAAAGCAGGGTCATTTGCCGGAGTTCCTTGGATCAAGCACGTCGCGCAGCCCGTCGCCCAGAAGGTTGAAGCCGAGCGAGACGATGAAGATGGCAAGGCCGGGCATGGTGGCGACCCACCATTGCTCGAACAGGTATTTGCGGCCGGCGGAAATCATGGCACCCCATTCCGGCATCGGCGGTTGCACGCCAAGGCCGAGAAAGCCCAGACCGGCGGCAATCAGGATCACCCCGGCCATGTCCAGCGTGACGCGGATGATCACCGAGGGCAGGCACATCGGCATGACATGACCCCAGATGATCCGCGCCGCCCCCGCGCCCTGCAAGCGCACAGCGGCGATATAGTCGGAATTGCGCACCGTCAGCGTTTCGGCCCGCGCCACCCTTGCATAGGGCGGCCAGGAGGTGAGGGCGATGGCCAGCACCGCATTTTCCATCCCCGGGCCCAGCACGGCGACGAGCGCGAGCGCAAGGATCAGCTTGGGGAAGGCCAGGAAGATATCGGTCACCCGCATCAGGATTTCGTCGGTCCAGCCGCCGAAATACCCCGCGATGGTGCCCACCAGCATTCCGAATAGGGGCGCCGTGACCGCGACCAGCGTGATGATGAAGAGGGTGATCCGCGATCCCATGATCAGCCGCGACAGGATATCGCGCCCGAAATCATCGGTGCCCAGCGGATGCCCGGCGGTCAGCGGCGGCAGAAGCCGCAGCTTGAGGTTCTGCGCAATCGGATCATAGGGCGCAAGCCATGGCGCAAAGGCCGCCACCACCAGCAAGAGCAGGACAACGGCAAGCCCCGCCATCGCCAGCGGATTGCGGCGAAAGCGCAGCCAGCCCATGAAGCTTTGCCCCAGACGAGCCTGAAGGCGGCTTTGCGGGCTGGGGTCTCGCAGCCATTGGGTCAGCGCGCTCATGTCCGCGCCCTCGGGTCAACAAGGCGGTAGAGCAGGTCAGACAGCATGTTCAGCCCGATATAGACCACGCCCACCACCACGGTTCCGCCCAGCACGGCGGGCATGTCGCCCACCAGAAGCGCATCGGTGATATAGCTGCCAAGGCCGGGCCAGCCAAAGATCGTCTCGGTCAGCACGGCGCCTTCCAGAAGGAAGGCATAGGACAGCGCGACAACGGTGATCAGCGGCACCAGCACGTTGCGCATGGCATGAACCCAGATCACCCGCCGCTCTGGCATCCCCTTGACCCGGGCGGTGGTGATATATTCCTGCCCCAGCTCGTTCATCATGAAGCTGCGGGTCATCCGGCTGATATAGGCCATCGACAGGTATCCCAAGAGGCCCGCCGGCAGCACGATATGGCTGAAGGCATTGGCGAACATGTCCCAGCGGCCCGCCAGCGCGGTATCGACAAGGATCATGCCGGTATGCTGCGTCACCTCGAATTCGAACATCATGTCAAAGGCGGCATCCAGCCGCCCCGGCCCGCCGACCCAATCTAGCACGCCGTAAAACAGCAAAAGCCCCATCAGCCCCAGCCAGAACACCGGCATCGAATAGCCCATCAGCCCGATCAGCCGCACGATCTGGTCGGCCCAGCTTCCGGGTTTGGTCGCGGCCAGCACGCCTGCGGGCACACCCAGCGCCACGCCGATGATGGTGCCCAGCGTGGCAAGCTCCAGCGTGGCGGGGAAATATTGCGCGATTTCGGCGATCACCGGCTGTTTGGTGCGGATCGAGGTGCCAAGATCCCCCTGCACCGCCTGCCAGATATAGATGCCGAACTGTTTCCACATCGGCTCGTCCAGACCCAGCCGCAACCGCTCGGCGGCGATCTGGGCATCGGTGGCACGGTCGCCAAGGATCGACAGCACCGGGTCGATCGGCACGACCCGCGCGATGATGAAGGTCACCAGCAACAGGCCAAGGAAAGTGAAGGCCAGCGAGACCGCAACACCGGCGATCTGACGCAGCAGGAGGCCCGCGCGCGCGGCGGAGGACGGAAGGTCGGGGGAAAGATCGGTCATGGGAATGCGGGGCGCCGGATTGCTCCGGCGCCCCATGGTCTTACTTCGTCACGGTCCAGTAGGCGGCCGAGTCGATGGCGCCCCCGGTATAGAAGCCGCCGACATTGGCGCGCATCCCGGTCTGATAGCCAATCTGGAACATCACGATGAAGGGCGAGGTCTCGCGGTGGGTGGTCTGCATTTCCTCATACATCGCCTTGCGCTTGGCAGCGTCGCTTTCCTGCACGGCGGCATCCACGGCGGCGTTCAGCGGACCCGGATCATAGGCGTTGCGCCAGGCCAGAGTGCCCACCGCGCCTTCATCCGTGTTGTCGTTGTTCCAGGCGAAGGAACCGGCGTTGGTCTGCGGATCGGGATAGTCCGGGCCCCAGCTTTGCAGGGTGCCGTCATGCTGACGGGCGCGGTAGCGCTTGAGCTGCTCGGCACCGTCGCCGATGTTCAGCTCCACTGTGATGCCGACCTGACCGAAGGTGTTCTGGATCGACTGCGCCATTTCCATCCGGTCGGTGGCGTTGCGCACGTCCAGCGTGATCTTGGGATCGGTCACACCCGATTCCGCCAGCAGGGCCTTGGCCTTTTCCACGTCAAAGCTGTAGGGCGTGTCTTCCAGCGCGCCAAGGTAACCCTTGGGCAGGAACGCCTGATGCACGACCATCGTGCCCTTCAGGAAGCTGTCGGCCATGCCCTGATAGTCCACGGCCCAACGCATCGCGTCGAGGAACTTGGGGTTCTTGTAAAGCTCGTTCTTCTGGTTGAACGACAGATAGAAGATCTGGCCGCCGACATCGGGCTGAATCTTGACATCGGCATTGCCGGCCATGCCTTCGATATCCACCGGGGTCAGTTCGCGGGCGATGTCGATATCGCCCTTTTCCAGTTGCAGCCGCTGGGTGGCCGCTTCGGGAACGTGGCGCATGAAGACCTTTGCCAGCGCCGGCTGGCCGCGCCAGCTGTTGGGGTTGGCTTCGAGTATATAGCCTTCCTTGGCCTTGTAGCTTTTCAGAACATAGGAACCCGTCCCCGCCGAAACGCCGGTGGCCAGATAGGCATAGCCCATGTCGCCATCCACGGCATTGGCCTCAAGCGTGGCCTTGTCCACGATCGAGGCGACACCGGCGGTCAGGCAGTTGTAAAGGAAGGTCGGGGCATATTTCTTGTCGGTGGTCAGGGTGACGGTATCGCCGTCAAACTTGACCATGCTGTCCACATTCTCGGCGGTCCAGCCGAACTGGTTCAGGATGAAGGCGGGCGATTTGTTCAGCTTGACCGCGCGTTGCAGCGAATAGGCCGCATCTTCGGCCCGCACCGGATTGCCCGAGGCGAACAGCAGGCCCGGCTTCATCTTGAAGCTGTAGGTCAGGCCGTCTTCGCTGACGGTCCAGCTTTCGGCAAGGCCGGGGACCAGCTCGCCGGGCTTGGTCGGGTCAAGCTCGATCAGGCCGTCATAGACGTTGTTGACCACATCGAGGCCGGAAAATTCATAGGCTTCATGCGGGTCGAGCGAGACGATGTCGTCGATGGCATCGGCGATCACCAGCGTATCCGCCGGGGTCTCGGCGAAAAGCGCGGCGGGGGCGGTGCCCAGCATCAGCGATGCCATGGCAACGGCGCCAAACCGGCGCAGGGTCGGGTCGATCTTCATCTGCAACTCCCTGTTTTTTCTTTGTTTCATCGGTTGGTGGGGTGAGTCCCCCGCCATTCCTTGACCAATTGGGCAGATTTCGGCAAAGCTTGTCAACAGCGGCCAGCGACCCCGCAAGGGCGCTTTCAGGCAATGTGACGCGGGGATGGGCGAATTGACGGAAATCGCGGTTTTTGACGGTCATAATGATCTGCTGTCCTGCCTGCTGGATGAACAAGACCCCGAAGGGCGCGGCTTTTTCGAGGGGAGGGCAGGCATGGTCGATCTGCCCCGCGCCCGCAGGGGTGGTTTCGCTGGCGGGTTCTTTGCGATCTGGGCCGGGAATGACCCGGCGAATGCGCCCGACCCGATGGCGGCGGCCCGGCATTTCCCCGCGATCGACCCGGGCGGCGCCCTGACCGATACGCTGGCGCAGGCGGCAATCCTGCTGCGGATGGCTGCCGCGCGGCCCGATGCGCTGCATCTGTGCCGCAGCGCCGCCGATATTACGGCAGCCCGCGCGGCGGGTGCGGTGGCCGCCGTGATGCATCTGGAAGGCGCCGACGGTATCGGCGGCGATCTGGATGAATTGCAGGTGTTATACGCCGCCGGTCTGCGCTCGCTTGGTCCGGTGTGGAGCAGGCCGACCCGGTTCGGCCATGGCGTGCCCTTCATCTATCCCGCTTCGCCCGATACCGGGCCGGGGTTGACCGAAGACGGCAAGCGGCTGGTGGCGGAATGCGACCGGCTGGGGGTGCTGGTGGACCTTGCCCATCTGAACGAGGCCGGGTTTTGGGATGTGGCGGCGGTGTCGGACCGCCCGCTGGTTTCAACCCACAGCGCCGCCCATGCTGTGACCGCCGCCACCCGCAACCTGACCGACCGGCAGTTGGATGCCATGGCCGAGCGTGGCGGGCTGGTCGGGCTGAACTTCGGCTGCGGTTTCGTGCGGCCCGATGGCATCAAGAACCCCGACACCCCGCCCGAAGTGCTGATCCGCCATCTGGACCACCTGCTGGACCGGCTGGGCGAGGGGGGCGTGGCGCTGGGGTCCGACTTTGACGGAACCACGGTGCCGAATTTCCTGAAAGATGTCGGCGCCTATCCCGCCCTGATCGCCGCGATGCGCAAGGCCGGCTATGGCGAGGCGCTGATCCGCCGCATCGCCTGGGACAATTGGGTGGACCTGCTGGCCCGGGTGATCGGCTGACCGCGCCTCACCCACCCGTTGCGGCCTGATCGGCAAAGCGGTCGGTCGCGCGCACCATGGCATCGGCGATGCCCGGCTCGGTGCCGGTGTGGCCGGCATCGGGGATGATCTGCAACTCTGCCTCGGGCCAGGCGCGGTGCAGGTCCCACGCAATGCTCAGGGGCGTGCAGACATCATAGCGGCCATGGATCAGCACCGCCGGAATCCCCCGCAGCCGGTGCGCATTGGCAATCAGCCAGCCATCGCTTTCAAAGAACCCGCCATGGGCGAAGTAATGGCATTCGATCCCGGCAAAGGCAGCGGCGAAATGATCGTCGGAAAACGCCTCGGCACGCGCCGGATTGGGCAGAAGCGAGATTGTCGTGCCCTCCCAGCGGCTCCACGCCCGGGCGCAGGCGGTTTTCTCGGGACCATCGGGGCCCGAAAGGCGGCGGTGATAGGCCGTCAGCAGATCGCCGCGTTCCGTCTCGGGGATCGGCGCCACGAACTGCTCCCAGGCATCGGGAAACAGGGCCGAGGCGCCGGATTGGTAGAACCAGCCGATCTCGGCCTTGCGCAGGGTGAAAATCCCCCGCAACACCAGCGCCGTCACCCGTGCCGGATGGCAGATCGCATAGGCCAGCGCAAGGGTTGACCCCCAGCTTCCGCCCACCACCTGCCAGCGGTCGATGCCCAGATGGCTACGCAACCGCTCGATATCGGTGACCAGATCCCATGTGGTGTTCTCCTCAAGACAGGCGTGGGGCGTCGATTGGCCTGCCCCGCGCTGATCCATCAGGATGATGCGATAACGCGCCGGATCATGGCCCTGCCGCAGAAAGGGCGAGATGCCGCCCCCCGGCCCGCCATGCAGCACCAGCGCCGGAATGCCTTGGGGGTTGCCGCATTCCTCATAATGCAGCTCATGCAGGGCCGAAACGCGCAACCGCCCGCTGCGATAGGGGGTGATTTCGGGGTAAAGCGGGCGGCGGGCGGCGTCAGGCACGGGTGATATCCTCGGTCATGTCCCAGATCAGGCGGCCCAGCCGGGGCAGGGCCTGCGGATGCGTTTCGGCAAGGGCGCGGCCCGATGTCGTCGCCACCATGATCAGCGGCCGCCGTCCCGGTGCCTCGGCCCGCAGCATGTCATGCTTGAACCAACTGGTGGCGGTATCGCCGGTCCACAGGTTATGCCCCGCCTTTGACCAGATCTCGACCCCGGCAGGCAGGGCGCCGCCCAGATAGCCGTCGAGCTGGAAATTCGGATCGCCCGCATCGGGGCTGGACGGGTCGCGGTGCAGGATGGCGCGGGCGCGGCCCCGCGACGGTGCCGACAGCGGCAGGCTGCCGTGGAACAGCTCCCACAGCAGCCGCGCGCAGGCCAGCGGCGTCAGCCGGTTCAGGTTCACCCCGCCGGCCCCGGCAAATTGCGCCTCGCGCCCATAGCGGGTGTCGTCCATCAGCTTTTGCGGAATGGTGCAGCCCGCCCATTCCGGCCAGCCCTGCGCCCAGTAAAAGCGGTTCAGCCGCTCGCGTTTCGACACCCAGTCGAGGTATTCCGCCCCTTCAAGCAGGGTGTCGCCGGTGGTGCCGGTGATCAGGTCGATTACATAATTGGTGGCGGTGTTCGAGGACCAGCGGATCATGTCGCGCAAGGCGCGGTCCATCTCGCCATGGGCGGGCACCCGGCCCTCTTCCAGGGCCGCAAGCGCATGGATCAGATGAAACGCCTTGACCAGCGAACAGGGATAGACCGGCGCCATGCCGTTCTGGGCAAAGCCCTCGGCGCCATCCGCCCCGGGGGCGACCAGCACAAGGCCAAGGGTTTCGGGATCAAGGCCCATCGGCCCGATCTCCTCCTGCGCCCGGGTCAGAATCCGGCGCCCCAGTGTCTGCCAGTCGGTGGTTTCGGTCAGGAACATCTTGGCCTCCATCGCGGGCAGCCTAAAGCCCGGCGCGGCAGGGGCAAGCCCCTCTGGCGCCGCCCGCGCCTTGGTGCGATGCTGGCCGCGAAGGAGACCACCATGACCGCCGCCACTGTGATCCGCCGCGCCACCCTTGAAGACGCCGCCACCCTGCAGGCACTGCTGGAGGAGCAGGCCAGCCACCATGGCGAGGCCCTGGAACGTGGGGTCGAGGCGCTGGAGCGGCACGGTTTCGGCCCGCAGCCGCTGTTTCGGGCAATTGTCGCGGAAAAAGCCGGTTTGTCGCAGGGGTTTGCCCTGTATTACCCCGATTTTTCCACCCTGCGCGGTCGGCCCGGCGTGATGCTGCAAGACATCTATGTGCGCGAAACCGCCCGCGGCACCGGCCTTGGCCGCGCCCTTCTGGCCGAGGTGATGGCCGATGCCGCGGATTGGGAGGCGTCGTTCCTGACGCTCATGCTGGACCGCAGCAATGAGGGCGCCCGGGCCTTCTATGCCCGCCACGGCTTTACCGCCCGCGGCGATTACGACACGCTGATCCTGGAAGGCGCTGGGCTGGACGATCTGATGAACCGCTGAGGCCAAAGCGGATTGGCGATCCCGGGAGGGCTCGAACCCCCGACCCGCCGCTTAGAAGGCGGCTGCTCTATCCAACTGAGCTACGGGACCGTGCGCCCCTTTTGGGCCATGGCGCGGCGTCAATCAAGGCTGCGCGTCATGAAAACCGAGTTGGGGTCTTCGGCATAGCCTTCAAACGGCGGGCAATAGGCAAAGCCCGCCCGTTCATAGAGCGCGCGGGCGGCGATGAAGGTGGGCTGCACCCCGGTTTCCAGTGACAGACGGGAAAAGCCTGCCGCCTTCGCCTCACCCACCAGATGGTCGAGCATCGCCTTGGACAGGCCCCGCCCCCGCGCCTCGGTCAGCACATGCATCGACTTCACTTCGGCATGGGCATCGTCGATCCGCTTGAAGGCGCCCATCGCCACCGGCGCCCCGGCGTCGCGCATCACGAAGAAGGCGATGCCGGGCGTGGCAAGCTGCGAAGCATCCATCATATGGATGCTTTCAGGCGGGGTGTCGGCGTGCATGTCGGCGGTGTGGCGCGCCATCAACAGCGCGAGATCGCCCCCGAGGGGGCTTTCCCGGGTGATCGTCAGGCTCATTGCCCGCCCATCATGTTGGTGCCGTTGACCAGAAGCGCACCCTCGGCGGTCATCTCGACCTCCCAGACCAAGGCGCCGTTCTCGCCCGGTTTGGCCATGCCTTCGGCCATGGCGAGCATCGGCCCGGCCTGCATCTTCACCTCTTCCGGCGCGGCGGCCAGCGCGGCGTTGATCTCAGCCATGCCGGTGAGGCTCAGTTTCGCGGTGCCGGTGGGCATCGGCGTCATCGGACCGGCGGTGATCGTGGCCTCATAGCCCAGGGTATAGACCGGCGCCGTGGCACCGCCGGGGGCCAGCGTCACATCGACCACGCCTTCGGGCAGAAGGGCGCCCAGAAGCTGACCTTCGACCTCGGGCGGCAATTGCGGGTCCTTGGTCAGGTCCAGCGCCGAAAGCAGCAGTTGCGCCGGGGCGAGCAGGTTGAACCGCGTCACCTTGAAGTCCAGCGACAGGTCGGACGGCACCAGCGGCACCGCCCAGTCGGGCACCAGCCCGGCGGGAAGTTCCAGCCCTTTCAGCACGAAAGCCTCGCGGAAGAGACCCTCTTCGACGATGCCATTCGCTTCGACGGTGATTTCGGCGCTGGCCAGCGCGGCGGGGCCCATGGGCGTTTCCACGGTGATCGCAGTCGCGGTCGAGGTGGAGACCAGATGCGCGAACAACGGCAGCCCGTCGGTCAGGATGGTCTTCAACTCGCCTTGCTGGGCGGCAATTGCCGCCTCTGACGGGTTGGCCACGAAGAAAGCCAGCAGTTTATACATTGCATCCGGGCGCAGCCCTTCGGCACCGCCGTTGCCGGTATAGCTTTCGGCGCGCAGGGTGATTTCGCTGGGCGGGGCGCCTTCGCCCATCGGCGGCAGCGAGAAGGTCTCGGCAACCCCCTCGACGGCATAGGTCATGGTCGTATCCACGCCACCGTCGGCTCCCTCCTCGGCGGTGCTTTCATAGCTGCCCGAGGCGATCGTGTAGTTCACCGTATTGTCGCCCATGGTCGGGTCGGTGGTCTTTTGCACCATGGCCAGATCGGTGAAGCTGGTGGACGAGGTCGAGAAGGTCTGCAACCCGGCGTCAAACGTGCCTTCGCCCGTTACATTGGCGATATGCAGCGACATCTCCATCTGCCCCGGCACCTTGATCTGCAGGTCAAAGCTCTGATCCTGCGTCATCTCCCAGGTGCCGTCGTCATTGTCGGTCAGCTTGAACTCAATCGGTGTGATCGAGGCTTCGGCTCCGGCATCGGGCAGCTTGGCCAGAAGCGGTGCGAAATCCAGCTTGACCCCGTAAACCTCCCCCTCGGGGGCTACGGTCACCACACCCGGCGCGCTGCCGAGATAGGTCTGCAAAAGGGCGGTCAGGTCCGCCGCCCCCTCAGGCGTGGCTTGGGCAAGGGCGGTCGTGCCCCAAAGGGCGGCGACAAGGCCGAATGCAAAATGGCGCATGGAAATCTCCTTGGTTCAATGGGTTGCCTGCGCTGGCAGGCGGTCGGTCAATGGGTCCAGGCGCCCTTGCGGTCGGTGGCGAAATTCTCGCCATAGCCCCGCGGGCGGATGTTGTGCTTGCGGCCCTGCGGCTCGACCACCTCGGCGGTGATGCCCTTTTCGGCGGCATAGGCAAGGGCGGCTTCCTTGCTGTCAAAGCGCAGCCGCACCTGCGATTGCGTATCGCCCGAGCCGGTCCAGCCCATCAGCGGATCGACCACACGGGCGCTGTCGGGTTCGTAATCCAGCACCCAGGTTTTGGTCTTGGCGGTGCCGGACTGCATGGCGGTCTTGGCGGGCTGATAGATGCGCGCGCGCATGGGGCAATCTCCCTTTGGGTCTGCCCGGTTATCCCGAATGTGCGGGCAAAGCGCAAGGCTCTCGGCCCCGGCTGCGGCCAAAGGTGCTGTCGGCTGGTCACGGGGAGTGTGGGTGGGGTGTGTGGTGCAACCAGCCGACAGCTTCAGTGTGCTGCTTGCCCCCCAAATCTGCGGCAGCTCTGGTCGCAATGCAACCAAAAGATGCAGAGATGCGGGAAGTTTTCGCTAAAATTGAACGGCTTTTCTTCATCCTGTCGCAACCTCGGTTAACACCGGCTTTCCAGCGCCCTTTAACGGGAACAAAAACGGAATAGATTGGGGGCGAAAGGGAATCACCCATGCCCCACAACAACACCAATCTGCCCTCGATCCGCCCCGATGTCCTGACCCGGCCCAAGCTGGAAGGCGGGCGGCGCTTTGCGATGCAGACGCCGTTTCAGGCCGCCGGCGACCAGCCGACCGCGATTGCCGAGCTTTCGTCGGGGGTTCTGGCCGGAGAGCGCGATCAGGTGCTGCTGGGCGCCACTGGCACCGGCAAGACCTTTACCATGGCGAAGGTGATCGAAGAAACTCAGCGGCCGGCGATCATCCTTGCGCCGAACAAGACGCTGGCAGCGCAATTGTATGGGGAATTCAAGGGCTTCTTTCCCGACAACGCCGTTGAGTATTTCGTAAGCTATTACGATTACTACCAACCCGAAGCCTATGTGGCCCGCACCGACACCTATATAGAGAAGGAATCCCAGATCAACGAACAGATCGACCGGATGCGCCACTCGGCCACCCGGGCGCTCTTGGAGCGGGACGATGTGATCATCGTCGCCTCGGTCTCTTGCATCTACGGCATCGGCTCGGTCGAGACCTATTCGGCCATGACGCAAGACCTGCTGGTGGGGCAGCTTTACGACCAGCGGCAGGTGATTGCCGAACTGGTGGCGCAGCAATACCGCCGCAACGATGCCGCCTTTGCCCGCGGCTCTTTCCGGGTGCGCGGCGACAGTCTGGAAGTCTGGCCCGCCCACCTTGAAGACCGCGCCTGGCGGTTTTCCTTCTTTGGCGAAGAGCTTGAGGCAATTGTGGAATTTGACCCCCTCACCGGGGCCAAGACCGACAGTTTCAAGCAAATCCGCATCTATGCCAACAGCCACTATGTGACGCCCCGCCCGACGCTTCAGCAGGCGATCCGCGGCATCAAGGACGAGCTGTTTCACCGGTTGAAGCAGCTCACCGGCGAGGGCAAGCTGCTTGAGGCGCAGCGGCTGGAACAGCGCACCAATTTCGATCTGGAGATGCTGGAGGCGACCGGAAGCTGCGCCGGGATCGAGAATTATTCCCGCTATCTCACCGGCCGCGCCCCCGGCGAGCCGCCGCCGACCCTTTTCGAGTTCATTCCCGATAATGCCATTGTTTTTGCTGACGAATCCCACGTCTCGGTGCCGCAGATCGGCGGCATGTATAAAGGCGACTTCCGCCGCAAGATGACACTGGCCGAACACGGTTTTCGTCTGCCAAGCTGCATGGACAACCGGCCGCTCAAATTTGAGGAATGGGATGCTATGCGGCCGCAGTCGGTCTTCGTCTCGGCCACCCCGGCGGCATGGGAGCTGGAGCAAACCGGCGGCGTCTTTACCGAACAGGTGATCCGCCCGACCGGCCTGATCGACCCGCCGGTCGAGATCCGGCCCGTCGAAATGCAGGTGGACGACCTTCTGGACGAAATCCGCAAGGTGGCGGCCAATGGCTTCCGGGTGCTGGTCACGACACTGACCAAGCGGATGGCCGAAGACCTGACCGAATATTTCCACGAACAGGGCATCCGCATCCGCTATATGCACAGCGACATCGACACGCTGGAACGCATTGAAATCCTGCGGGATTTACGGCTTGGCGCCTTTGATGTGCTGGTCGGGATCAACCTCTTGCGCGAGGGGCTCGACATTCCCGAATGCGGTCTGGTGGCCATTCTGGATGCCGACAAAGAAGGCTTCCTGCGGTCGGAAACCAGCCTTGTGCAAACCATTGGCCGCGCGGCGCGCAATGCCGAGGGCCGGGTGATCATGTATGCCGACCGCATCACCGGCAGCATGGAGCGGGCGCTGGCCGAAACCAACCGCCGCCGCGCCAAGCAGATCGCCTATAACGAAGCGCATGGCATAACGCCGACCACGGTGAAAAAGAACGTCGAAGATGTGCTTGCCGGCCTCTGGCAGGGCGACACCGACCAGTCGCGCGTCACGGCCAAGGTGGAAAAAGCGCAAGTCGGTCAGAACCTTGCCGCCCATCTCGACGCGCTGCGGCTGGCGATGCGCAAGGCGGCCGAGAACCTTGAATTCGAAGAGGCGGCCCGGCTGCGCGATGAGGTCAAGCGGCTGGAAGCGGTGGAACTGACCGTCGCCGACGACCCGCTCGCCCGGCAATCGGTGGTCGAGGAGGCGGTGGAAGAGGCCGTCAAATCCCGTGGCCGCAGCACCGCCGGCCGCGCCGGCCAACGAGGCGGCAAGGCGCGGCGGCGGTAAGCGTCCGGGCGGGCCTCGTCCGGGGCCGCCCGGAAACGGTCAGACGCGTTTGACCACCCGCAGCAGCACCAGCAGGATCACCGCCCCGATGGTGGCATGGATGATGCTGGCCAGAATGCCGCCGCCAATGGCCAGCCCTACGCGCGGCAGAATGAAGCTTGCGATGAAGGCGCCGACGATGCCGACGACAATATTGCCAATCAGACCAAAGCCATAGCCAGAGACCAACCGGCCTGCAAGCCAACCGGCGACGGCGCCGATGATGACGAGAATCAGCAGACTTTCGATGCCCATGACCGTTCCTTTCATGACCCTGCGGACTGCCCGCATGGCTTTAACATAGGGGCAATTTGTCGCAGGGCAATCATTTGCCGCCTGACCTTGCGTCATCCCGGGGCCGTCGCCCGCCTTCTTTCAGGTGCAGGCGCCCCTCGCGGAAACTGCCACGCAGCAGAACCTCATCCGAAACCACTTCGGGATAGGTCTCTTGCCAGTCGCGGTAGCGATCATTCGAGACCACCGTCGCACTCAAATCGCGGGCTGCTCGCAAAATATAATCGTCTGCCGGAGTGCCTTTGGGCACCACCAGAACCTGCGCCTCGGGCAGGCCAAGCTTGCGGGCCAGTTCCTGATCGTCCTGATAACGGTCGCCGATCTTGTAGCCGACATTGGCATCAAAGATGACCCCGGGTGTCAGACCGCGCCGGCTCACCTCTGCCACAACCGCCCGCACGGGGTCGAGCGAGGGGGCGCCATCGGCCCAGTGCATCACATTCGAGCCGTCGATGATAACCCGCTCTTCCGTCTTGCGGCTGTGCGGAGCACGCCGCAGAAGCAGAAACAAACATGCCACCGCACAAGGTGCGGTCAGCAGCAACCAATCGCTTTGCCCCGGAACGGCAAGCGCCGCGACGCTGCCCAGCAGCGAGACGGCAAGGATGATCCGCAACATCGTGAATCCGCGTCACACCACCCCGACAACCTCATACATCACCGGCTCAAACCCTTTGCACAGCGTGTTGATCTCCCTGTTTCGTTCGCGCATTTCGGGGGTGCGCAGCATTGCCTGATAGTCTTCGCGCCGCTGCCATTGCGAATAGTTGCAGATGCGGGTCATCGCGTCGTTCATATGCAGCCCGGCGCCGAGAAAGCCCGGCTGATGGCGGATCACCTCCTGATAGGCGGACTGGAGTTTTTCCAGCAGGTCATGGGCGGTGGCGGGGGTCATCTCGAAGGTGGTGATGACGGTTTGCCCGGCGAAACTGGCGTCGATCTGCGGCATGAATGGTCCTCCCTTCCCTCAGTCTGGCACAGATCGGTGGCGAATTCACTTGTCACGCGCAATCTGCCGCAACAGGTTTAAGATTGTGTCAACGGGGCTGGTGCCGGGGGCGGGCTGCGCCTATCTGGGCGCAAAGGGAGGCGCTGATGACCAAGTTTCTGGACCGGGATCACCCGGTATTCGCCAAGATGTGGGTGCGGGTGGCGACGACTGCGCTACCGCTTGTGTGGGCGGCCGTCGAATTCTGGTTCAACAGCCCGGGTTGGGGGCTGATGTTCCTTGCAGCGGGGCTTTGGGCGCTGTGGGAACTGTTCCTGCGCCGTTAGCAGCGGATGGTACCCCGCATCTCTCCACTGTCACCCTGCAGCGATTTTTCATAGATTTTGCAGCCCGTTACCTCGGGGATGAGCGCGATCATCGTGGCGCGGATCGCCTGATGCTCGCCCGGTTTCGCATAACCGTGACGGACCACTTCCACCCGTTTTTCGGTGTGCCAGACGGTGTAATTCCGCCCCTCCCGGGTGACCTCAACCCGCTTTGCCCCGAAAAATTCGGGCGCCGGGGAGGCGGCGCAGGCGGCCAGAAGAAAGAGGAGCGGAATCAACTGCATATTGGCATTTTGTCGGCAAAACGGTTAAGAAAGCGTTACGTCTTTTTTTCGTCTTCTTGCTGTCTTTCTTCCGTCTCTACGCCCCCGCCGCTTACCCTTGATTAACCTCTCGCGGCGATGCTGCCCGTAGGAGGCCCCGCCATGACCGATCTGAAGAAGCTGACCCCGAAACAGTCCGCCCACTACTCTTACATGATGGACGTGATGGCCCGCCTCGAATGGGACTTTCACAACACCATCGAGATGACGGGCCGCATCCCGGACGCGTGGCACGACATCGCCCGTCAGACCCCGGACCGGCCCAAGATGAAAGTCAATCTCGGGCTGGACGAGGATGTGGTGAGGTTCTTCAAGTCGATGGGCGAAGGCTATGGTCCGCGCATCAATGCCGTCCTGAAAAGCTATATGCACGCGCGATTGGCGGGCGTGATCCGCGGCGCCGAGACCACGGCGCATTTCCGCCGCCGGGAAGCCGCGTTTGATGGACCAAAACCGCAATTCGGCGAGTTTGCGAAGTTCATCGGGGATGAATGGTCGGACGAAGGGCCGGAGGTGCCCGACAAAGCCAAGGCGAAGGGGATCGAACGGCTACAGCAGCGCTATGGCGAAGAGGGGATGCCGGAAGCGGATGTGAGCGGGCTGCCGAGGGTGTGAAGGGGCGTCCTCTGATTAACCTGGAATTAACCTCGGCATGGCTTTCTGACCGCACGTCAGATTATCGTCGCCCCCAGGTCACAGGGGGCCACCGTCCTCTTCACCGTCGCTTTGCCGAGCGGGGAAGCCGCCGGCTGTGTGACGAGGTTCAGCGGGCAATGGCCGAGCGACGATTTGCGTAGGCTGCGCGATTTCACGCAGCTTGGAGGGCACGGAGAGGATGGTGTGGGCAAGCACGAACCCTACGGAATAAAGGCGTGCGTGCAAGCACCCTATACCTTTTGATCGGGTCCCGCCCGCGAAGGCGTTCGCGGGCGTTCGGCGCTGAAAACGCTCCACCGGAGCGTTTTCACCCCTGAAAAGCCGAGGCCGCGCCTCACCCATCCATCTTCAACGCAGAGATAAACGCTTCCTGCGGGATTTCCACCTTTCCGAACTGGCGCATCTTCTTCTTGCCGGCTTTCTGCTTCTCCAGAAGTTTCTTCTTCCGGGTCGCGTCGCCGCCGTAGCATTTGGCGGTCACGTCCTTGCGCATGGCCGACAGGGTTTCGCGGGCGATCACGCGGCCGCCGATCGCCGCCTGAATCGGAATCTTGAACATGTGGCGGGGGATCAGCTCTTTGAGCTTTTCCACCATTGAGCGGCCGCGCGCCTCGGCGCGGTCGCGGTGGACCATCATCGCAAGGGCGTCCACCGGCTCGTCATTCACCAGAATCGACATCTTGACGAGGTGATCTTCGCGGTATTCGGAAATCGTGTAGTCGAAGCTGGCATAGCCCTTGGTGACCGATTTCAGCCGGTCGTAGAAATCGAACACTACCTCGGCCAAGGGCAGGTCATAGACCACCATGGCACGGCTGCCGGCATAGGAGAGGTCCATCTGGATGCCGCGGCGGTCCTGGCAGAGTTTCAGGATATCGCCCAGATATTCGTCGGGCACCATGATGGTGGCCTTGATCCGCGGCTCTTCAATGTGATCGACATAGGTGAGGTCGGGCATGTCGGCGGGGTTGTGCAGGTCGCGCACCTCGCCGTCTTTCATGTAGAGCTTGAAGACCACCGAAGGCGCGGTGGTGATCAGGTCGAGGTCATATTCGCGTTCCAGCCGGTCGCGGATGACTTCGAGGTGCAAAAGGCCAAGGAAGCCGCAGCGGAAGCCAAAGCCCAGGGCGGCCGAGGTTTCCATCTCGGTCGAGAAGGAGGCGTCGTTGAGCGAGAGTTTCTCGATCGCGTCGCGCAGCGGTTCGAAATCGGCGGCATCGACGGGGAAGAGGCCGCAGAACACCACGGGCTGCGCGGGTTTGAAGCCGGGCAGGGGTGTGTCGCAGCCCTTGCGTTCATGGGTCACGGTATCGCCGACACGGGTGTCGCGCACCTGCTTGATTGAGGCGGTGAAAATGCCGATCTCGCCCGGGCCAAGCTCGGGGATGTCCACCATCTGCGGTTTCAGCACCGCCAGCTTGTCGATGCCATAGACGGCATTGGTCGCCATCATGCGGATGCGGTCGCCCTTTTTCACCACGCCGTCGATGACGCGCAGCATGACGACGACGCCAAGGTAGGCGTCATACCAGCTATCGACCAGCATCGCCTTGAGCGGCGCATCGCGGTCGCCCTTGGGGGCGGGCAGGCGGGTGACGATCGCCTCAAGCACGTCGGGGATGCCGAGGCCGGATTTGGCCGAGATGGCGATGGCTTCGGAGGCGTCGAGGCCGATGACGTCTTCGATCTGCTGCTTGATGCGCTCGGGCTCGGCGGCGGGCAGGTCGATCTTGTTGAGAACGGGGACAATCTCGTGCCCGGCGTCCAGCGCCTGATAGACATTGGCCAGCGTCTGCGCCTCGACCCCCTGTGACGCATCGACCACCAGAAGCGAGCCTTCGACGGCCTTCATCGAGCGGCTGACCTCATAGGCGAAATCGACGTGGCCGGGGGTGTCGATCAGGTTCAGGATATAGGTCTTGCCATCCTTGGCGGGATATTCGATCCGCACCGTGTTGGCCTTGATGGTGATGCCCCGCTCACGCTCGATATCCATGCTGTCGAGGATCTGCGCCTTCATGTCCCGCTCGGCCACGGTCCCGGTCATCTGGATGAGCCGGTCGGCCAAGGTGGATTTGCCGTGGTCGATATGGGCCACGATCGAGAAATTGCGGATGAGATCAAGCTGGGTCATGCGCGTGCGTATAGCGCGCGGCAGGGCTGCGGGGAAGGGGGCGCGTGGCGGTGTCGGGAAGGCGGGGTGAACCCCGCCCTACGGCGCCGGGGACCGCTGGATGTTGGGGCGGGAAGGGGCAGCGACACCAGACTCGGGGGAGGGGGTGACAAAATCGGCCAAAATCCGCCAACTGTTTCCAACTATTGAAAAATCTGTCCCGAATCGGCATAATAGGCGGCAGAAAATGACCCTTGGCGGGGAATGCCGGGGGCAATGAGGCAGAGCATGACGATTTCCAGACTGAAGCTGGCCTGCGGGGCCGCGTTTTTTGCATGTGTGGCGGGGGCGGCTTCGGCAGGTCCGATCGAAAGCGCCTGCAACCGGTCCGACCGCGATGCGGCCAACCGCGCCCTGTGCAACTGCATCCAGCAGGTGGCGGATTTCACCCTGCGCAGCACCGATCAGCGCCGGGTGGCGGGTTTCTTCAAGGACCCCGACAAGGCGCAGGACGTGAAGATGTCCAAGCGCGGCGCGGATGATGCGTTCTGGGACCGCTATCAGGCGTTTTCGGCCCAAGCCGAAGCCTATTGCGGCGGCTGACCGCGCAGGGCCGCGATCAGGCCGTCACTGGCGGCCTCGATCAGGTCCAATGTGCCTTCAAAATCGCGGGTATACCATGGGTCGGGCAGGTCTGTGCGGCCTGAGCCGGGGGCATAGGTCAGGAAAAGCCGGGGCTTGCTGCCATCGGGCGGGCAGAGCGCCTCCGCATCGCGCAGGTTCGAGCGGTCCATCACCAGCACAAGGTCGAAGCGGGTAAAGTCCTGCGGGGTCAGTTGCCGGGCCCGCAGGCTGCGCAGGTCATAGCCGCGTTTCGCTGCGGCCTCGATGGCGGGCAGATAGGGTGGCTCGCCGACATGCCAGCCGCCGGTGCCGCAACTGTCCACCGTCAGGTCAAGCCCCGCCGCCGCCGCACGGGCGCGCAGCACCGCCTCGGCGGTGGGGGATCGGCAGATATTGCCGAGACAGACGAAGAGGACTGCGGTCATTCGGATGGGCTTTCCGGCGTCTTGCCAAAGCGGTAGTCGCGGGCATGATCGGGCAAGGCCAGCTCCGGTGCAAGGTCGGGCGCCGGGATCGGCGCGCCCATGCCAAGGGTGATGGGCAGCACGCCCGCCCAGACCGGCCAGCCGATATCCTCCTCCGGGTCTTCGGTGTTGCCCTGCGAAATCTTGGCGCTGGCCTCGGTCAGCGGCAGCGAGAGAACGGCGGTCGCCTTGACCTCTTGCGCAGTCATCGGGCGCAATTGCGGCCAGCGGCCGGGAAAAAGCTGTTCCACCATGGTTTCCAGATGCCGCGCCTTGAGCGCGGGGTCGGTCACAGCCTCGGCCGTGCCAAAGGCCATGACGCAGCGGTAGTTCACCGAATGCTCCAGCGCCGAGCGGGCCAGCACCATGCCATCGGTGAGCGTGACGGTAACGCAGACCGGGGCATTTGCAGCCGCGCGGACCATGCGGCTGGCCGAAGAGCCGTGCCAGTAAATCCGGTCCCCCTCGCGCCATTGCAGGGTGGGGGTGACGACGGGAAAACCGTCCACCAGATGGCCGATATGGGCGACCGGCATGGCATCGAGGATGGCGTCGATGGTGGCACGGTCATAGGCGGCCTTGTGGTGCAGGCGGCGGGCGCGGGTGCGGGGCGAGGGGGCTTGGGTCATGCCGGCAGGCTAGCGCAGGATCGGGTTCGAGGGGAACCGGCAATCTACGGCGTGGCCGGGGGGCGTGCAGGCACGCGCCCTGCGGACGGGTTGGCGGTTGGGTAGGGTGCGTGATTTCACGCACCCCTGAACGCAAAAGGCCCCCGCATGGGGGCCTTTCGATTCATTCCGCAGTCAGGAGCGGCGGCTTTTGCCGGGTCAGCCGGGGTTTGCCCGGCTCCTCATAGGTCAGGTGGATTGCATCATTCTTGACGCCGACATGGACGGTGCCGCCCTTGACCAGCTTGCCGAACAGCAGTTCCTCGGCCAGCGGCTTCTTGATGTTTTCCTGAATAACGCGGCCCAGCGGACGCGCACCCATCTTGTCATCATAACCCTTGTCGCCCAGCCATGCGGCTGCTTCGGGCGCAAGGTCGATATGGACGTTGCGGTCCATCAGTTGCGCTTCGAGTTGCAGCACGAACTTGGTCACCACCTCCACGATGACATCCTTCGACAGCGGCGCGAAGGAGATCACCGCATCCAGACGGTTGCGGAATTCGGGAGTGAAGGTGCGCTCGATGGCGGCGGTATCTTCACCCGTGCGGCGCTCGCGCCCGAAACCGATGGCCGCCTGCGATTGCTCGCGTGCGCCGGCGTTCGAGGTCATGATCAGGATCACGTTGCGGAAATCCACCGTCCGGCCGTTATGGTCGGTCAGCTTGCCGTGGTCCATCACCTGCAGAAGGATGTTGTAGACATCCGGGTGGGCCTTTTCCATCTCGTCCAGCAGCAGGACGCAATGCGGATCCTGATCGACGCCATCGGTTAGCATCCCGCCCTGATCAAAGCCGACATAGCCGGGCGGGGCGCCGATCAGACGGCTAACCGCGTGTTTCTCCATATATTCCGACATGTCGAAGCGCAGCAGTTTCACGCCCAGCGAAGACGCCAGTTGTTTGGCCACTTCGGTCTTACCCACGCCCGTCGGCCCGGCAAACAGATAGTTGCCGATGGGCTTTTCCGGCTCGCGCAGACCGGCGCGGGCGAGTTTGATGGCGCTGCACAGGGCTTCAACCGCCGTGTCCTGACCGAAGACCACGCGTTTCAGTGTTTTCTCAAGGTCGCGCAGGGTTTCGGCATCGTCTTTCGAGACTGATTTCGGCGGGATACGGGCGATCTTGGCCACGACAGCCTCAATCTCCTTGATGCCGAGGGTCTTGCGCCGCTTGCCTTCGGGCAAGAGGTGCTGCGCCGCGCCCGCCTCGTCGATCACGTCGATGGCGCTGTCGGGCAGTTTGCGGTCGTGGATATAGCGCGCGGCCAGTTCCACCGCCGATTTGATGGCGTCGGCGGTGTAGCGGACATCGTGATGCTCTTCAAAATTGGGCTTCAGGCCCTGCAGGATCTTGATGGCATCCGGCACGGTGGGTTCGTTCACGTCGATCTTCTGGAAGCGGCGCGACAGGGCGCGGTCTTTTTCGAAGTGCTGACGGAATTCCTTGTAGGTGGTGGAACCCATGCAGCGCAGCTTGCCGCCCTGCAGCGCGGGTTTCAGCAGGTTGGAGGCATCCATGGCGCCGCCCGAGGTGGCACCGGCACCGATGACTGTGTGAATCTCGTCAATGAAGAGGATCGCGTCGGGGTGATCCTCAAGCTCTTTGACGACCTGCTTCAGACGCTCTTCAAAGTCGCCGCGATAGCGGGTGCCGGCCAGAAGCGCGCCCATATCAAGGCTGTAGATCGTGGCATGGGCCAGAATTTCCGGCGTCTGCTTGTCCACGATCTTCTTGGCCAGACCTTCGGCGATGGCGGTCTTGCCCACGCCCGGATCGCCCACCAGCAGCGGGTTGTTCTTGCGGCGGCGGCAGAGAACCTGAATGGCGCGTTCCACCTCTTGCTCGCGTCCGATCAGCGGGTCAACGTCGCCCTTGCGGGCCTTGACGTTGAGATCGACGCAATATTTCGACAGGGCGGATTCCTTGGCCTCACCCGCTTCGCCCTTGGGGGTTTCGTGGCTCGGTTCATCCGCGCCCGAGACGGGGCGGGTTTCGCCATAGGACGGGTCTTTGGCCACGCCATGGGCGATGAAATTGACCGCATCATAGCGCGTCATGTCCTGTTCTTGCAGGAAATAGGCGGCGTTCGACTCCCGCTCGGCAAAGATGGCGACCAGCACGTTGGCGCCCGTCACCTCGGTCCGGCCGGAGGATTGCACATGGATCGCGGCGCGCTGGATCACCCGCTGAAACGCGGCGGTCGGCACGGCTTCGGAGCCTTCGACATCGGTGACCAGCGTGGAAAGGTCGTCGTCGATGAACTCCACCAACGTCTTGCGCAGCTCGTCAAGGTTGACCGAGCAAGCCTTCATCACCCGCGCGGCGTCGGGTTCGTCGATCAGGGCCAGAAGCAGATGTTCCAGCGTTGCCAGCTCGTGGCGGCGCGCGTTTGCAAGCGCGAGCGCCCCGTGGATGGCCTGTTCAAGCGTGGTCGAAAACGATGGCACTTGTTTCGTGCTCCTGTTCCTGCGGGTCGGAGGGTGGCCCCTGCCCAACCATGGCCTCATGATGTTAAGGATCGGTTTTCCGCGCCCGGTTTCAAGTCCTAATCGGTCAGGATTGTGCATTCTTCCGGCGATGGCACAAAATGTGATCGTCTGTTGCCAAAGACGCACGAGCGCGCGCGGCAAGGGGCGGTCAGAAGCGGTCCTTGCGGGCGCGGATCTCGGCAAAGGCTTCGGCGTCGGAGGCATCCGGCAGGCCGATGGCGGCCTTCACCGCGGGCAGGGCGGCACGTAGCATCGGGTTGGTGGCAAGCTCTTCGGCCAGAGGCACCGGCACGGTGGGGCGGCCAGCGGCCCGGGCCGCAGCCACGGCAGCGATGCGGGCGGCAAGGGCGGGATTGTCCGGCTCGATCGTGGCGGCAAAGCGCAGGTTCGAGGTGGTGTATTCGTGGCCCGAGCAGATCAGCGTTGCGGGCGGCAGCGCCGCGAGTTTGCCAAGGCTGGACCACATCTCGGCCGGGGTGCCTTCGAACAGCCGCCCGCAGCCGCCCGACATCAGGCTGTCGCCGGTAAAGGCAAGGCCAGAGGCGGGAAAGTGAAAGGCGACATGGCCGCGGGTATGGCCGGGCACGTCGATCACCGTGCCGCGGGCGCGGCCCACCTGCACCTCGTCCCCTTCCCACAGCGACCAGTCCAGCCGGGGCAAGCGGTGGCGGTCGGCATCTGCCCCCCAGACGCGGGCGCCGGTGGTCGTGCGCAGCTCGTTCACGCCCTGAATATGATCGTCGTGGTGGTGGGTGATGAAGATGCTGGTCAGCAGCCATTCGCGGCGCAGCAACTCTTTCAGGATCGGCGCGACTTCGGGCACATCGACCACGGCGGTTTGCCGCGTTGCCGGATCATGCAGCAGATAGGCATAATTGTCCTGCAGGCAGGGAATCGTGACCAGTTCAAGCGCCATGGCTTTTGTCCCGTCAGTCGCTATTCTGCCGGCCAATGTGACCCGAAGGGATGGCGGCTGCAATGCACCTCGACGTGCTTGACCTGCGGAATTTCTACTACCGCACGCAGTTGGGCCGGGTGGCACAGCGTGCGATCCGCGACCGGGTGGTCGAAATCTGGCCGCCGTTGAGCGGGCAGACCGTTGCGGGCTTCGGCTTTGCGGTGCCGCTGTTGCGGCCCTATCTGGCCGAGGCGCGGCGGGTGATCGGGCTGATGCCCGGCCCGCAGGGGGTGATGCCCTGGCCCGCCGGCATGGAGAATGTCAGCGTGCTGTGCGAGGAAACCCACTGGCCGCTGCCGACCGGGCTGGTGGACCGGCTGGTGCTGATGCACGGGCTGGAAACCTCGGAAAACCCCTCGGCCGTGCTGGAAGAGGCGCACCGGGTGCTGGGTCCGGGGGGGCGGGCGCTCATCGTGGTGCCGAACCGGGCGGGTCTTTGGTCGCGGCGCGATGCGACGCCCTTCGGTTTCGGCAGGCCCTATTCGGCGGCCCAGCTTGAGGCGCAGTTGCGCCGCCATGCCTTCACGCCCGAGCGCAGCCTGACCGTGCTGCACGCTCCGCCCAGTCAGGCGCCGTTCTGGCTGCGCACGGCGGGCTTCTGGGAGGGGGTGGGACGGCATCTGCCCTGGCTGTCGGGTGGGGTGCTGATGGTCGAGGCGACCAAGCAGGTCTATGCGCCCACGCGGGGCGGGCTGGGCGCGGTGGTGCGGCGTCCGTTGCGGGTGCTTGAGGGGGTGGGCCAGCCCGCCCCGGTGCCGCAGACTCGGGGCACGGCCCGCCGGGCGGACTGACGCGCCGGCGGTCTTTGGGGGCTTTGCCCGATTCCCTCAATACTCGCGCAGATGCGCCGTGCGCGCCCGGAAGGGTGTCGGATGGCCCTGTTTGCGCCCGCAGAATGGGCCGCTTTGCCCCGGCCTTTCGCCGCCCCGCGCCCGGAAGCGTTTTGCCGCATCCTTTTCACACCAAAACACCTGCCTGTGAGGTTGCGGGGTGCCCATGGCTCTGCTAGAGACGCGCAAAATCTGAAGACGCATGCCCCCAGTATGCGCCGCAATCGGGCTGAAATCCGAAGGCGGCGAGGGGTGGGGGCCAAAGCAGCGGAAGGGATGACGTGTCCGAACCAGCATCTATCTCGCTTGGCATCGCGGGGCGCTACGCACAGGCGCTTTTCGAACTTGCCAAGGACGCCGGGGCGCTCAAAGCGCTTGAAGCCGACGCCGAGGCATTGGGGGCCGCATTGGCCGCCAGCCCCGAACTTGGATCGCTGATCGCTTCGCCCGTGGTGGCGCGCGATGATCAGGCCCGCGCCATGGCGGCGGTTGCCGCCAAGCTGGGCCTGTCCGAGCTGGTGACCAACACCATCGCCCTGATGGCCTCCAAGCGGCGCCTGTTCGTGCTGCCGCAACTGGTGGCCGACCTCAAGGCGCGCATCGCCGCCGAAAAGGGTGAAGTCACCGCCGAGGTGACCACCGCCGCCGCCCTTTCGCCCGAGCAGGCCGCCCGTCTGGCCGCCACGCTCAAGGCCAAGGTCGGCAAGGACGTCAAGCTGAACACCACCGTCGATGAAAGCCTCATCGGTGGACTTATCGTCAAGCTGGGCTCGACCATGATCGACACGTCGGTCAAGGCCAAGCTCGCTTCCCTGCAGAATGCCATGAAAGAGGTTGGGTGATGGGAATTCAGGCTGCTGAGATCTCTGCGATCCTGAAAGAGCAGATCAAGAACTTCGGCAAGGACGCCGAAGTGGCCGAAGTGGGCCGCGTGCTGTCGGTTGGCGACGGTATCGCCCGCGTTCACGGGCTGGACAATGTTCAGGCCGGTGAAATGGTGGAATTCCCCGGCGGCATCCGCGGCATGGCGCTGAACCTCGAAGTCGATAACGTCGGTATCGTGATCTTCGGTTCCGACCAGGACATCAAGGAAGGCGACACCGTCAAGCGCACCAAGTCCATCGTGGACGTGCCCGCCGGTGAGGCCCTGCTGGGCCGCGTCGTGGACGGTCTGGGCAACCCGATCGACGGCAAGGGTCCGATTGCCGCCTCGGAGCGTCGCGTCGCCGACGTGAAGGCCCCCGGCATCATTCCCCGCAAGTCGGTGCATGAGCCGATGGCAACCGGCCTCAAGGCCGTGGACGCGATGATCCCGGTTGGCCGTGGCCAGCGCGAACTGATCATCGGCGACCGTCAGACCGGCAAAACCGCCGTGGCTCTGGACGCCATCCTGAACCAGAAGACCTATAACGAAGCTGCCGGCGATGATGAGAGCAAGAAGCTCTACTGCATCTATGTCGCCATCGGGCAAAAGCGTTCGACCGTGGCGCAGCTTGTGAAGAAGCTGGAAGAGACCGGCGCGATCAAATACACGATCGTCGTGGCCGCCACTGCTTCGGACCCGGCGCCCATGCAGTTCCTGGCCCCCTATGCCGCGACCGCGATGGCGGAATTCTTCCGCGACAATGGCCGCCATGCCCTGATCATCTATGATGACCTGTCCAAGCAGGCCGTCGCCTATCGCCAGATGTCGCTGCTGCTGCGCCGTCCGCCGGGGCGTGAAGCCTATCCGGGCGACGTGTTCTATCTGCACTCGCGTCTGCTGGAGCGTTCGGCCAAGCTGAACGAAGATTTTGGTGCCGGTTCGCTGACCGCGCTGCCGATCATCGAAACCCAGGGCGGTGACGTGTCGGCCTTCATCCCGACCAACGTGATCTCGATCACCGACGGCCAGATCTTCCTGGAAACCGAACTGTTCTATCAGGGCATCCGCCCCGCCGTGAACACGGGTCTGTCGGTGTCGCGCGTGGGTTCGTCCGCGCAGACCAACGCGATGAAGTCGGTGGCCGGCAAGGTGAAGCTGGAGCTGGCGCAATACCGCGAAATGGCGGCCTTTGCGCAGTTCGGTTCGGACCTTGACGCTTCGACCCAGGCCCTCTTGAACCGCGGCGCCCGTCTGACCGAGCTGATGAAGCAGAACCAGTATGCGCCGATGACCAACGCCGAAATCGTGGTCGTGATCTATGCGGGCACCTCGGGCGCGCTGGACAAGATCGCGGTCAAGGACGTGGGCCGTTTCGAGGCGGGTCTTCTGAAGCACCTGCGCACCAAGGGCGCGGCGCTGCTGGAAGACATCACCAAGAACGACCGCAAGGTTGCCGGTGATCTGGAAAAAGCCATTCGGGCCGAGCTTGACGCTTTCGCCAAAGACTTCGCGTAAGCGGGTCGGGGGAGAGGCACAATGCCCAGTCTGAAGGACCTCAAGAACCGGATCGGAAGCGTGAAGAACACGCGGAAGATCACCAAGGCCATGCAGATGGTCGCCGCGGCGAAGCTTCGCCGCGCCCAGGATGCGGCAGAAGCCGCCCGCCCCTATGCCGAACGGATGAATTCCGTGATGGCGGGGCTGGCGGCCTCGGTCGGCAATGCCGAAGGCGCCCCGCGCCTTCTGGCCGGAACCGGCAAGGATCAGGTGCAGCTTCTGGTCGTGATGACCTCGGAGCGGGGCCTGTGCGGCGGCTTCAACTCGACCATCGTGCGGCTTGCCCGCGCCAAGGCGAACGAGTTGCTGGCGGCGGGCAAGACGGTCAAGATCCTGACGGTCGGCAAGAAGGGGCGCGAACAACTGCGCCGCGACTTTGCCGCCAACATGGTCGGCCATGTCGATCTGAGCGAAGTGAAGCGGGTGGGCTATACCAATGCCCAGACGATCGCGCGTGACATTCTGACCCGTTTCGACGCGGGTGAGTTCGATGTGGCGACGCTGTTCTACAACCGCTTCCAGTCGGTGATCAGTCAGGTCCCGACCGCGTTGCAGGTCATCCCGGCCAGCTATGAAGGCGCCAGCGCCGGCGGGCTTTACGACTATGAGCCCTCGGAAGAGGCGATCCTCGCCGATCTTCTGCCGCGCGGTGTGGCCACGCAGGTCTTTACCGCTCTTCTGGAAAACGGCGCCTCGGAGCAGGGCGCGCGGATGTCCGCCATGGACAACGCGACGCGCAACGCGGGCGACATGATCAACAAGCTGACGATCCAGTATAACCGGAGCCGTCAGGCCGCGATCACCAAAGAGCTTATCGAAATCATTTCGGGCGCCGAGGCGCTCTGAGGAACCGGAGAAACGACAATGGCACAAGGCAAAGTCACGCAGGTGATCGGCGCCGTGGTTGACGTGCAGTTCGACGGCGAACTGCCGGCGATCCTGAACGCACTGGAAACCGAAAACAACGGCAAGAAGCTGATCCTCGAAGTGGCGCAGCATCTGGGCGAAAGCACCGTGCGCACCATCGCCATGGACGCCAGCGAAGGTCTGGTCCGCGGCGCAATCGTCAAAGACCTCGGCGCGCCGATCTCGGTGCCGGTGGGCGACGCCACGCTGGGCCGCATCCTGAACGTCATCGGCGAGCCGGTGGACGAAAAGGGCCCGGTCGCGGCGACCGAATTCCGCGCCATCCACCAGAAGGCCCCGTCCTTCAGCGAGCAGGCCACCGAAAGCCAGGTCCTCGTGACCGGCATCAAGGTGATTGACCTGCTGGCGCCTTACGCCAAGGGCGGCAAGATCGGCCTGTTCGGCGGCGCCGGCGTGGGCAAGACGGTTCTGATCATGGAACTGATCAACAACATCGCCAAGGTTCACTCGGGCTACTCGGTGTTCGCCGGTGTGGGCGAACGGACCCGTGAAGGCAACGACCTCTATCACGAAATGATCGAGTCGGGCGTTATCAAGATTGATGACCTGACCGCCTCGAAAGTGGCGCTTGTCTACGGTCAGATGAACGAACCGCCGGGGGCCCGTGCCCGCGTGGCGCTGACCGGCCTGACGCTGGCCGAGCAGTTCCGCGACCAGTCGGGAACGGACGTTCTGTTCTTCGTGGACAACATCTTCCGCTTTACCCAAGCCGGTTCGGAAGTGTCGGCTCTCCTGGGTCGTATCCCGTCCGCCGTGGGCTACCAGCCGACGCTGGCGACCGACATGGGCGCCCTGCAAGAGCGGATCACCTCGACCAAGGCGGGTTCGATCACCTCGGTTCAGGCCATCTACGTTCCGGCCGACGACCTGACCGACCCGGCTCCGGCCACCTCGTTCGCCCACCTTGACGCCACGACCGTTCTGTCGCGCGCGATCTCGGAACTCGGCATCTACCCGGCCGTGGACCCGCTCGACTCGTCCTCGCGTCTCTTGGACCCGACTGTGATCGGCGAAGAGCATTACAACGTCGCCCGTTCGGTGCAGGGTATCCTTCAGCGCTACAAGTCGCTGCAGGACATCATCGCCATCCTCGGCATGGACGAACTCAGCGAAGAAGACAAACTGACGGTGGCCCGCGCCCGGAAAATCCAGCGCTTCCTGTCGCAGCCCTTCGACGTGGCAAAGGTCTTCACCGGCTCGGACGGCGTGCAGGTTCCGCTGGACAAGACCATTGCCTCGTTCAAGGCGGTTGTCGCAGGTGAGTATGACCACCTGCCGGAAGCGGCCTTCTACATGGTCGGCGACATCGAAGAAGTGAAAGCCAAGGCCCAGCGTCTCGCCGCGGCTGCGGCGTAAGGGGGGATCATGGCAGGAAATCTGCAATTCGACCTCGTCAGCCCCGAACGGCGTCTTGCGTCGGTTCAGGCTTCCGAGGTCCAGATCCCCGGCGCCGATGGCGACCTGACGGCGATGGAGGGGCATGCCCCCACCATCACCACGCTGCGCCCGGGCATCCTGCGTGCGCTGGCCGCTGATGGGGTCAAAGCCTATGTCGTGACCGGCGGCTTTGCCGAGATCACCGCTTCGGGCGTCTCGGTTCTGGCCGAACGCGCGATCCCGCTGGCCGAAGTCACCCCCGCGGTGATCGAGGCACTGGTGGCCGATGCTTCGGCTGCCGCCAAGGTGGGCAGCGACAAGGACAGCGCGGACAAGCTTTTGGCTGATCTGGCCGCGATGCGGGTGGCTGCGGGTCACTGACCCTGACAGTATTCCGCCTGAAAAGCCCCGCTTTGCGGGGCTTTTTTCATCGGTCCTTTTCTTGCCGGATTCTTCGGCTATCCTGACAAGAAGAAGTGGGAGCTTTCATGAAGCGGTTTTCGGCCGGAGCCATCGGCATCCAGCAAGGTTCGCGTGTGTTGTTTTCGGATTATGCCGATGGCGGTCAGATGTGGACCGGCCAGGGCGACCGGGAAAGCCGCTATGTCGTGGCCTTCAAAGAGGCATTCACCGAGGCGCCGTCGGTCATGGTCTCAATCTCGATGTGGGACACCGACCACAAGCACAACGCCCGCGCCGACATCACCGCCGAAGCGATCACCTCCGAGGGGTTCCATCTGGTGTTCCGCACCTGGGGCGACACGCGCGTCGCCCGGATCCGCGCCGACTGGACGGCCATCGGGCCGGTGCGCGACGAGGATCATTGGGAGCTGTATTGAACGGCTGCGCGCGGTGCGCGCCGGTTTTTCGTCAAGGTGCGTGCAAGCACGCACCTTGACGAAAAATTGTGCCGTAGGGTGCGTGCTTGCACGCACCGCTTCGGATCAGCCGCGCGGGTAGAACCCTTCATAGATCGGCGTCAGCGTATCGGTCTCGAACAGCGACGACACCGACATGCCGCCCCAGATGTTCAGGATCGCCTGAGCGAACATCGGCGCCGTGGGCACGATGCGGATGTTATGGGCGGCTTTGACCGCCTCGGTCGGTTCGATGGAATCGGTGATCACCATGCTTTTCAGCACGGAATTGGTGATGCGTCCGACCGCCGGACCCGACATCACGCCATGGGTGGTATAGGCGTGAACCTCGGTGGCGCCGGCCTCCATCAGCACTTCGGCGGCCTTGCAGAGCGTGCCGCCGGTGTCGCACATGTCATCGACGATGATGCAGGTCTGGCCCGAAACATCGCCGATCACCGTCATGCCGGCCACTTCGCCGGCCTTCTCACGCCGTTTGTCCACGATGGCGAGGGGGGCGTTGATCCGCTTGGCCAGTTCGCGTGCCCGCGCCACACCGCCGACATCGGGCGAAACCACGGTGATCTTGCCCAGCTTGTCCTTGAGGTTGTGTTCGATATCCAGCGCGAAGATCGGGCTGGCATAAAGGTTGTCCACCGGAATGTCGAAGAAGCCCTGAATCTGCGCCGCGTGCAGGTCCAGCGTCAGCACCCGGTCCACGCCCGCCTGCGTGATCAGGTTCGCCACCAGCTTGGCCGAGATCGGCGTGCGGGCCTTGGCGCGGCGATCTTGCCGCGCATAGCCGAAATAGGGGATCACGGCGGTAATCCGCGCCGCCGAAGACCGGCGCAGCGCATCGGTCATGATCAGCAGTTCCATCAGGTTGTCATTGGCCGGGTTCGAGGTGGGCTGGATGACATACATGTCTTCGCCGCGGACATTCTCGAAGACTTCGACGAAGATTTCCTGATCGTTGAACCGCTCGATCCTCGCATCGACCAGATTGACAGAGGTGCCGCGGTGCATCGACATGCGCCGGGCGATGGATTTGGCAAGGCTGAGATTGGCATTGCCGGAAATCAGCTTGGGTTCGGTCAGGGCGGGCATGATGCACTCCGGTGGCAACGGATTCGTGACGTTGACACCGCTTATCACCGGGCTAGGGTCTTGCAAACCGATGCAGGCAGGCAAATGAGGTCCGAGAGGATGCAGATCGACTATTTTCTGGCGCTGCAATCGCCGTATGTCTATCTCGCCGGGCGCCGTCCCTGGGAGATTGCCGCCCGGAGTGGTGTGGCGCTGGTGCTGAGGCCGGTGGATGTGGCGCAGCTTTTCCCGCGCACCGGGGGAAAGGTGCGGGAAGAACGTCATCCCAGCCGCAACGACTATGCCGCGCAGGACCGGGCGCGGCAGGCGAAAAAGCTGGGGCTGAAGCTTGATCCGGCGCCAATGTTCCGCGCTGCCAATCCGGCGCCGGCGGCCTATGCGCTGATTGCGGCGCAGGCGGCGGGGGGCGGTGATCTGGCGGGCTATGTCACGGCGATCAGCCGCGCGCTCTGGGCCGAGGGGCGGGATATTTCCGACGATGAGGTGATCCGCGCCGCACTGGCGGGGGCGGGGTTCGATCCCGCGGTGGCCGACCGCGGCATGCTGATGGCCGCCGAGACCTATGCCGCCAATCTGGAAGAGGCGGTGGCAAAGGGCGTGTTCGGCGTGCCGTTCTTCGTGGTGGGCGAGGAAAAGTTCTGGGGGCAGGACCGGCTGGACGACCTCACCCTTTATCTGGCGGGCCGGCTTTAGTGCGTGATCTTCCGCCGCATCGGATTTACGGCAGCGGGCCGCGCCCGGTTCTGGCGCTGCATTGTTCGCTGGCGCATGGCGGCGAATGGGCCGGGCTGGCCGGGCTCTTGGAGGGCGTGCGGCTGATGGCGCCGGACCTGCCGGGCCATGGCCGTCAGCCGGAATGGGACGGGCAGAGCGATACCCACGCTGATGCCACCCGGCAGGCGGCGGATTGCGCGGCGGCGCTGGGGGCGCCGGTGGATGTGATCGGCCATAGTTTCGGCGCCACGGTGGCGCTGCGGCTGGCGCTGGAACGGCCGGAACTGGTGCGCAGCCTTGTGCTGGTCGAGCCGGTGCTGTTCGCGGCCGCCAAAGCCGCCGAAGACCCCCGCTTTGCCGCTTTCGCCGCGCGCGAGGGGGTGTTTCGGACCTTGCTGGCGCAGGGCCGTGCAGAAGAGGCGACCGAAGCCTTTCTGACCGTCTGGGGCAGCGGGCAGCCCTTTGCCGATCTGACACCCGAGGCGCGGGCCTATATGCGTGCGCGGATCGGCATTGTCGCGGCGCTGGACCCGGTGCTGATGGGCGATGCCGCAGGGCTGTTGCGCTATATGGCGATGGAAAGTCTGGGGGTGCCGGTGCTGCTGGTGGAAGGTGACCAGAGCCCGCCGATCATCGACGCGATCCAGACCGAACTGGCGCGGCGGCTGCCGATGGCAAGCCGCGCCGTGGTGCCGGGGGCGGGGCATATGCTGCCCGTCAGCCATGCCGCCGCACTGGCGCCGCTGGTCGCGGCACATCTGGCGCAGGCGTAGCGCGGTCAGCCGTTCAGTGCCGCCAGAAAGCCATCGACATCGGCTTCGCTGGTGGACCAGCTTGTGACCAGCCGCGCCGCCTCGCGCCCCGGGGGGGCGGGGAAGGGGTAAAAGGCGGCGCCCGCCGCCTCGGCCCGCGCGCTCAGGCCCGCAGGCCATTCGGGGAACAGGATATTGGCCTGAACCGGATGGCGCAGCGTGGCGCCCGGCACCGATGCCAGCCCTGTGGCAAGCCGGGCCGCCATGGCATTGGCATGTGCCGCCAGCCGCAGCCAGAGCCCGTCTTCCAGATAGGCTGCCATCTGGGCCGACAGGAAGCGGTGCTTGGAAAAGAGATGCCCGCCGCGCTTGCGCCGGAGTTCAAACTCCCATGCCTTGGCGGGATCAAAGATCACCACCGCCTCGACCCCCAGACAGCCGTTCTTGGTGCCGCCGAAAGACACCATGTCGATGCCCGCTTTCCACGTCATTTCCGCCGCGCTCGCCCCGGTCGCCACCAAAGCATTGGCAAAGCGGGCGCCGTCCAGATGGCAGGGCAAGCCATGGGCCTTGGCCTCGGCCACCAATGCGGCCACTTCGGCGGGGGTATAGACTGTTCCCGCCTCGGTCACATTGGTCACGGTCAGCATCCCGCGCTGCACGCCATGCACGCCACTGGCCCCCACCGCGCCCAGAGCCTTGCGCAGGGTTTCCGGTGTCATCTTGCCATGATCGCCCGTCACCAGCGCCAGCTTGGCGCCATGGGTATAGAATTCGGGCGCGCCGCATTCGTCTTCGGCGACGTGGGCGTGTTCGTGGCAGAAGACCGCCCCCCAGGGCGGACAGCCCAAGGCAAGGCAGAGCGAATTGGCGATGGTGCCGGTGGCGACCAGATAGACGGCGGCCTCGGGCGCCTCGAACACCTCGCGGAGCTGCGCGCGGACGCGGTCCATCAGCGCATCGGCGCCATAGCTGCGGGCGTAACCGGCATTGGCGGCCTGAAGCGCGGCCATGATCTGCGGGGCGGCGCCCGAAGCATTGTCAGAGGTAAAGAACATCAGGGCGTCTCATCAATGGTGTATTGGTCCCAGTCTTCTTCGGGAACCTCGAATTCGGGGATGGTCCAGCCGCGGACCGAATTGCCCGAGGCATGGGTGCTTTCGGGGTCTCCGGTGTTGAGCGGGTGCCAGTCTGGCAGGGATTTGCCTTCATGCAGCAGGCGATAGGCGCAGGTTCGCGGCATCCAATAGGCGATCTTCGGCAGGGTCTTGGGCGACAGCCGCACGCATTCCGGCACGAATTGATGGCGGATCTCATATTGCGAGCAGCGGCAGGTTTCGCCGTCCAGCAGGCGACAGGCGATGCGGGTGAATTCCACCTCGCCGGTGTCTTCGTATTCCAGCTTGTTCAGGCAGCATTTGCCGCAGCCGTCACACAGCGCCTCCCATTCGGGGGCGGTCATCTTGGCAAGGGGGACGGTTTCCCAGAACCGGGGGCGCAGCTTTTCCATCGCGCCAAACTGGCGCGGCGGCGCGGGAAAGGGAAGGGGTCACAGCACCAGACGCAACAGGGGGCGGCCTTCCTTGCGGCAGGCCACCTCGGCAAAGCCCGCGCGCAGGAAGGTAGAGGTGGAGCCGACGAACAGCCCGATCGACTTTGATTGTTTTGCCCGGTCCATCGGGCTGGCCTCGATCAGCCGGGCGCCATGGGCGCGGGCATGGGCGATGCCACCCGCCAGCATTGCCCCGGACAGGCCACGGCCACGCAGCTTTGGCCGGAAGAAAAAGCAGGAAATAGCCCAGACGCCGGGATCGTCCGCTGGCGCGTCGGGCAGCGGGGTGGAACTGCGGTTGGGGTTGTTCCATTGCGGCACGTCGGCGCGGGGGCCGATCTGCATCCAGCCGATTGCCTGTGCGCCGTCATAGGCCAGCAACCCGGGCGGCGGGCCTGCCGCGATGCGGGCAAGCATGTGGTCGCGCTTGCCATCGCCATCCAACGCCTGCCGAACCTTGGGCGGCAGGCGGAAATAGCTGCACCAGCAGCTATAGCAGGCCCCCTGCGGCCCGAAGAGATCGGTGAAATCGGCCGCCCGATCGGGTGTCAGCGGGTGGATTTGCAGGGTTTCCATCGGTCCTCCGGCGATGTTCGCAGGATGTTCTCGCGGTGGTGCCCTGTCAAGCGTTGCATCCGGTCCGGGGCCAGATGGTCAGCGTTGCGACAGAATCTCACGGGTCTGGGCAACATCGCGGTCCATCTGGGCCAGCAGCCCGGGCAGACCGTCGAATTTCATCTCGGGCCGCAGGTAATCGACCAGCGCAACCGAGAGGTGCTGGCCATAAAGATCACCTTTGAAATCAAGCAGGAAGGTTTCAAGGTTCGGGGTGTTTTCGCCAAACATCGGGCGGACGCCAAGGCTGGCGGCCCCATCATAGCTGCCGGCTTGCGGCCCGGTCAGCACCTCGACCCGGACGGCATAGACGCCCAGCTTGGGCAGGTGCAGGCCGGAAACGCTCATGTTCGCGGTGGGAAAGCCCAGTTCGCGGCCGCGCTTTTCGCCGTGGATCACCTCGCCGTCGATGCGGTGCCAGTGGCCCAGCATGGCGGCGGCATCGCGCGGGCGGCCTTCGGCCAGTGCCTGCCGGATGGCGGTGGATGAAATCTCATCCGCGCCAAAGCGGACCATCTCGGCCACCGTCACCCGAAAGCCCAACCGCTCGCCAAGGGCGACAAGCGTTCCGGCATCCCCCTTGCGGCCCTTGCCAAAGCGGAAATCGGAACCGACGACGACATGGGCCACGCCCAGTCCCTGCGCCAGAACCTGCGCGGCAAATTCCTCGGGCGTCAGGCCCGCGAGATCGGGGCCGAAGGGCAGCTCATACAGCCGTTCCACCGAGAGTTTCGCCAGCCGGTTGGCCCGCGCCTCGGCATTCATCAGGCGGAAGGGCGGGGCGGCAGGCGCGAAATACTCGCGCGGATGGGGTTCAAAGGTGATCACGCCAAGGGGGCCTGCGCCGCGTGCAAGGTCGATCACCGCCTGATGGCCGCGATGCACGCCGTCGAAATTGCCCATCGCAACCGAGGCGCCGCGCGCTGCCGGGTCAAGCCCCTGCCAGTGATGATAGGTCTGCATCTTCCCCCGGGGGGCGGGGTGGCCCCGCTAGTCGAACTTGCGGCTGGGCGCTAGAACCAGCGCCTCGCCCTTCAGGACCACCGTTTTACCCACCGCGCAGTGGGTTTCAAGGGTAACCCGGCGTTTTGCGTGATCAATCGCCGTCACCTTCACCTCTGCATGAACGCGGTCGCCGGGCCGGACCGGCGCCATGAAGCGCAGCGACTGGCCCAGATAGACCGTGCCATGGCCGGGGAGTTGTTCGCCGATCACGGCGGAAATCAGCCCGGCAGTCAGCATTCCATGGGCAATGCGGCCCTCAAAGATGGTGTCGCGGGCATAAGCCTCATCCAGATGCACGGGATTGCGGTCGGTCGAAACCTCGGCAAACAGCTCGATGTCGCGGTCGGTAACCGTCTTGTCGAGATGGCGGGTCATGCCGATTTCAAGGTCTTCGATGCAGATCGTGCCGCGAGGCTGGTTGTCGAACATGGCGCGATTCCCGTTTTGATGCAATGCAGCATAGATGATGCTGCATTGCAGCGCAATACGGTTGCGCAGGATTTGTGCGTGCGTGATACTAAAGGCGCAATTTTGTTACCGTGCGGTCACGCCAGAAACGGCATTGCCCAGGTCGGCGAAAGCTGTTGCTGCGCCAGCCACGCCTCAAGCAATTCCGGGTCGGGGTTGGCGGGATCGTCGCCGAAACGCTCGGTGGCAATGCCGCCGGTGATGAACAGCGTGTCCAGCCCCTCGGCCACGCCGCCTTGAACATCGGTGGAAATCCCGTCGCCGATGCAGAGCAGGCGCGGATCATCCAGACCCAGCCGCCGCCGGGCAAGGTCATAGACCGGCGGATGCGGCTTGCCGTAATAAAGCGCCTCGCCACCCATGGCCCGGTAATCCTCGGCCAGCGCACCCGCACAATACAGCCGCTTGTCGCCCATATCGACCACGATATCGGGATTGGCGCAAAGCATGACCAGTCCCCGCGTTTTGCCCAAGAGAAGTTGCGCGCGGTAATCATGCGGCGTTTCGGTCAGATCATCGGTCAGGCCGGTGCAAACGATGCCTTCGGCCTCAAGCATCCCCACCCGCTCGATCGGCGGCTGGCTGGCGGCATATGCGCCGGTTTCGCCGGGAAATTCGGTGAAGAACGGCTCGTCCTTCGGGGCGCCGATGTGGAACACCTTGCGCCCCACGGCGCCCGAGAGCATCGCCGCCTGCGCGGCATCGCCGGAACTGACGATCAGATCCCAGGCGTCGCCGGGCACGCCCATCGCCTCAAGCTGGCGCTGGATCGCGCTGTTCGGGCGCGGCGCATTGGTCAGCAGCACCACCTTGCCCCCCCCGGCGCGAAAGCCCCGCAGCGCGGCCACGGCGGCGGGGAAGGGGGTCTTGCCATTGTGCAGGCAGCCCCAGAGGTCGCACAGCACCGCATCATAGCGGCTGGCAATGTCGGACAGGTTGCGGATCATCTCGGTCATGGCGCGTTCCTTTCGGCTGCCCCCTGATGTAGCGGCGCGCGGCGCAAAGCAAAAGGCCGCGCCTGCCGCATCTGGCTGGGCGGCTGTCCGAATTTCGCGGCGAAGGCACGTGACAGGGCCGAGGCCGAGGAGAACCCGCAGCGCAGCGCCACTTCGGCCAGGGGGTGGCGGGTGTCGGTGATAAAGCGCCGCGCCGCCTGCAACCGCAGGGTCAGGGCATAGGCGGCGGGCGTCATGGCAAGATTGTCGCGGAAAAGCTGCTCCAGCCGCCGGGGCGACAGGCCAAGGGCGGCGGCGGTCTCGGCCACCGGCTCGGGCGCATCCAGCCGCGCCTCCATCCGGGCGATGGCGGCGGAAACCCGCGGGTCCAGATGCGGGTCGCGGCGGGCGCGGCTGATCTGCGGCTCATGCCCTTCGCGGGCGGTGGTGATGAAGCTGGCCGCGACTTGCAGGGCCAGAGCGGGCCCGTGGCGGGCGCGGATCAGATGCAGCATCAGGTCGGCGGCGGGCGCGGCGCCCCCGGCGGTAAAGCGGTTGCGGTCGATGACAAAGCGGTCGGGCACCACATCCACCCCCGGATGGGCGGCGGCGATATCTTCAAGGTCTTCCCAATGCACGGTGGCGCGGTAGCCGTTCAGCAGGCCCGCCCGCGCCAGCACCCAAGCCCCCGCGTCAATGCCCCCCAGCGCGGTGAAGCGGCCTGCCATGCGGCCCATCTCGCGGATCAGGGGGGCGGTGGCCACCTCGGACTGCCGGAAGCCTGCGATCACCACCAGCGCATCCGCCCCCTCGGCGGCGGCCAGCGGCCCGTTTGACGGCAGCTCGATCCCGCAGGTCAGCGGCACCGCCCGCCCGTCGGGCGACACCACCCGCCAGCGGAACGCCTCGCGCCCCAGATGCCGGTTGGCCGAGCGCAGCGGGTCCAGCGTCGAGGCCACCTCAAGGATCGAGGCCTGCGGCAGCACCAGCAGGGCGAGCGTCAGGGGTTGCTGCGATGCGGCGAAGATCGTTGCGCTTTTTGTCATGCTTGCTTCGTAAATCGTCAAGCGTGCCGCCGCAAGCCCGCTAGGATGGCGCCAACCCATCTGGAGGACCGTCATGCCCCTGGCCATGAACCGTGAAGTTTTCATCACCTGCGCCGTCACCGGCTCGGGTGGCACGCAGGACCGCAGCCCGCATGTGCCGCGCAGCCCTGAACAGATTGCGAAAAGCGCCATTGATGCCGCCAAGGCGGGCGCCGCCATCGTGCATTGCCACGTCCGCGACCCGGAAACCGGCAAACCGGCCCGCGATCCCGCGCTGTACCGCGAAGTGACCGAGCGTATCCGCGATTCGGGCACCGATGTCGTGCTGAACCTGACGGCAGGCATGGGCGGCGACCTTCTGTTCGAGGGCACCGAGGCGATGAATCGGATGGGGCCGAAATCCGACATGGCCGGCGCGGAAGAGCGGGTGGCGCATGTGGTGGAATGCCGGCCGGAAATCTGCACGCTCGACTGCGGCACGATGAACTTCAACGAAGCCGATTATGTGATGGTCAACACCCCCGGCATGCTGCGCGACATGGCGAAGCGCATGGTGGCGAGCGGCACGCGGATCGAGATTGAAGCCTTCGACACCGGGCATCTGTGGCTGGCCAAGGCGCTGGCGGATGAGGGGATCATCCCCGATCCGGTGCTGGTACAGCTGTGCATGGGCGTTCCGTGGGGGGCGCCGGATGATCTGAACACCTTCATGGCTATGGTGAACAACGTGCCGTCGCACTGGTTCTGGTCGGCCTTCGCGCTGGGCCGTCACCAGATGCCCTATGTCGCGGCGGCGGTGCTGGCCGGTGGCAACGTGCGGGTCGGTCTGGAAGATAACCTCTGGCTGGACAAGGGCGTTCTGGCCACCAACGCGCAACTGGTCGAACGGGCGGTGACCGTGATCAGCAACATGGGCGCCCGGGTGATCACGCCTGCGGAGGTGCGCGCCAAGCTGAAGCTGGAAAAGCGGGCGCCGCTGCCGAAATAACCCCTCACCCCCGCCCTCTTCCCGGGTGGGGAGAGGGAGTGCGACATCAACAAGAGCGCCCACCCTCTCCCCGCCGGGGAAGGGCAGGGTGTGGGGGCGAGGCCCCAAGGAGCGGACATGACCAGAAAAGCAGCAATCATCGGGGGCGGGGTTATCGGCGGCGGCTGGGCCGCGCGGTTCCTCTTGAACGGTTGGGATGTGGGCGTCTTTGACCCCGATCCGCAGGCAGAGCGCAAGATCGCCGCCGTCATGGCCAACGCCCGGCTGGCGCTTCCAGCGCTGTCGGATGTGCCGATGCCGCCCGAGGGCAAACTGACCTTCCACGGCACCATCGGCGAGGCGGTCGAGGGCGCGGAATATGTGCAGGAGTCGGTCAGCGAGCGGATCGAGCTGAAGCACAAGGTCTATGCCCAGTTGCAACAATCGAACCCCGGGGTGCTGATCGGATCGTCCACAAGCGGGTTCAAGGCCTCGGACTTGCAAAAAGGCAGCCCTGCGCCGGAAAACATCATCGTCGCCCATCCGTTCAACCCGGTCTATCTGCTGCCGCTCTCCGAAGTCTCGGGCAGCCCAAAGAACACGCCCGAAACCATCGAAAAGACCGTGCAGATCATGAAAGACATCGGGATGTTCCCGCTTGTCATCCGGCACGAGATTGACGCCTTTATCGGCAACCGCTTCCTTGAGGCGGTCTGGCGCGAGGCGCTGTGGATGCTGAAAGACGGCATCGCCACCACCGAGGAAATCGACGAGGCGATCCGCATGGGCTTTGGCCTGCGCTGGGGGCAGATGGGCCTGTTCGAGACCTATCGTATCGCGGGCGGCGAAGCGGGGATGAAGCATTTCATGGCCCAGTTCGGCCCGGCGCTGAAATGGCCATGGACCAAGCTGATGGATGTGCCCGAGTTCAACGATGAACTGGTCGAGTTGGTCTCCAGCCAGTCCGATGCGCAATCGGGCATGTATGGCATCCGCGAGCTGGAACGCATCCGCGACCAGAACCTTGTCGGCTTCCTGCGGGCGCTGAAGGAGCGCAACTGGGGCGCGGGCAAGGTGCTGCGCGAACATGACGAGCGCCGCGCTGCCGCCTTCCACGCCGCCACCGACACCGGCCCGAAATCCGAACCACTGGTCATGGCCCATATGCAGGTGCTGCCCGGCTGGATCGACTACAACGGCCATATGACCGAAAGCCGCTATTACTTCGCCAACAGCGAGACGATTGACGCCTTCCTGCGGCTGATCGGGGCGGGGATGGATTATGTCGCGGCCGGGCACAGCTTCTATTCCGCCGAAACCCATATCCGCCATCTGGGCGAGGCCAAGCTGGGCGACCGGCTGATTGGCACGGTGCAGATCATCAGCGCGGATGAAAAGCGCTTCCGGTCCTTCGTGCGCATCTGCAAGGGCGACGAGGTGGTCGCCACCGTCGAACAGCTTTGCCTGCATGTGAACATGGCTGAAGGCAAGACGGTTGCCGCCGCCCCCGAGGTCTGGGCCAAGCTCAAGGCGATTGCCGAGGCCCATGCCGACCTGCCGCTGCCCGAGGGCGCGGGCCGGGCTGTCGGGCAGAAGAAAGGGTAAGCCATGGATTTCGGACTGACCGAAGAACAGCAGATGATCGTCGAGGCCACCCGCGCCTTTGTCGAGAACGAGCTTTACCCGCATGAGGCCGAGGTCGAACGCACCGGCATCCTGCGCGAAGACCTGCGCAAGGAGATCGCCGCCAAGGCCATCGAGGCGGGGCTTTACGCCGCCAACATGCCCGAAGAGGTGGGGGGCGCGGGTCTCGATACGCTGACCTGGCTGCTTTATGAAAAGGAACTGGGCAAGGCGAACTATGCGTTGCACTGGAACTGCGTCAGCCGCCCGTCGAACATCCTGCTGGCCTGCGTGGGTGAGCAGCGCGACAAGTACCTGCTGCCCTGCGTCCGCGGCGAGAAGCACGACTGTCAGGCGATGACCGAGCCGGGCGCCGGCAGCGACCTGCGCGGAATGAAGGCCTTTGCCCGCGAAGACGGCGGCGATTTCGTGCTGAACGGCACGAAACACTTCATCAGCCACGCCGATGTGGCCGATTTCGCCATCGTCTGGGTGGCGACCGGCGAAGAGGATACGCCGCGCGGCAAGAAAAAGCGGATCACGGCCTTTCTGGTGGATAAAGGCACCCCGGGTTTCACGGTGCGCGAGGGCTACCGCAACGTCAGCCACCGCGGCTATAACAACATGATCCTTGAGTTCGACGACTGCCGCCTGCCGAAGTCGCAGGTGCTGGGCGAGGTTCACAAGGGCTTTGAGGTTGCCGGAACCTGGCTGGGCGCCACGCGGCTGCAGGTCGCCTCGACCTGCCTTGGACGGGCCGAACGGGCGCTGGGCCATGCGCTGGCCTATGCCGCCGAGCGCAAACAGTTCGGCAGTCAGATCGGCAAGTTTCAGGGCATTTCCTTCAAGCTGGCCGACATGGCACTGGAGCTGAAGGCCGCCGAGCTCCTGACCCGCGAGGCGGCATGGAAATATGACAAGGGCACGGTGACCGAGGCCGATATGTCGATGGCCAAGCTGAAGGCGACCGAAGTGCTGGCGATGATCGCGGATGAGGCGATCCAGATCCACGGCGGCATGGGACTGATGGACGAGCTGCCGCTGGAGCGCATCTGGCGTGACGCGCGGGTGGAACGGATCTGGGAGGGCACCTCCGAGATTCAGCGCCATATCATCAGCCGCGAACTGCTGCGGCCGCTCGGGGCCTGAACCGTCGGCACCGGGGGTTTCACACCCCCGGACCCCCGTGGGATATCTAGAGACAGAAAATGACGCAACGCAGCGCCTTCAGTAATCTTTCGTTAACCGCCATCGGCGAAGCTGTTCTTGCGGTACAGGGGGGGACCCCGATGACCGCGACAGGAAATGGCACCTCGTTCCGGTTGCCGGGACGGGGTGTTCCTATTTTCTGTCTGAAAATATCCCGGGGTCCGGGGCGGCGCCCCGGGGCTGGCCAAGGTTGCGGGGGTTGGGCATGAAATCGCTCGACCGTCTGCTCCGCCCGCGCCATATCGCCGTTCTTGGTGCCGGTTGGGCGCTGAATGTGATCGAGCAATGCGCCAAGATGGGTTTTGCCGGGCCGGTCTGGCCGGTGCATCCGACCAAGGCCGAGATTGGCGGGCTGCGGGCCTATGCCAGCCTTGCCGACCTGCCCGAGCCGCCGGATGCGACCTTCATCGGCGTCAACCGCCATGCCACGGTGGATGTGGTGGCAGAACTTGCCGCCATGGGGGCGGGGGGCGCGATCTGCTTCGCCTCGGGCTGGACCGAGGCGGGCGAGCCGGAGTTGCAGGGCCGGCTGGTTGCCGCGGCGGGCGATATGCCGATCCTCGGGCCGAATTGCTATGGCGTGATCAACTATCTGGATGGCGCGCTCCTTTGGCCGGATCAGCATGGCGGGGTGCGGGTGGACAAGGGGGTTGCGCTGGTCAGCCAGTCCTCGAACATCGTGATCAATATGGGGATGCAGCAGCGGGCGCTGCCGGTGGCCTATGTTGCCTGCCTTGGCAACGCTGCCGTGGTTGGGCTCGCCGATCTCGCCGGGGCCTTGCTGGACGATCCGCGGGTCACGGCGCTGGGCCTTTACATCGAGGGGATCGACGATGCCCCGGCCTTTGCCGCGCTGGCCGAGAGGGCGCGGGCGGCGGGCAAGGGCGTGGTGGCGATCAAATCCGGCAAGACCGAACTCAGCCGCACGGCGGCGGCCAGCCATACCGCCTCGCTGGCCGGGGGCGGGGCGGCCAGCAGCGCCTTCATGCGCCAGATCGGCGTGGCCGAGGTCAACACCCCTGCCGAACTGATAGAGACGCTGAAGCTGTTCCATGTCCACGGGCCGGGCCTTGGCCGGCGCATCTGCTCGCTCTCCTGTTCGGGGGGCGAGGCGGGGCTGGTGGCGGATCTTGCCGCACCCTATGGCATCGACTTCCCCCCGGTGCCCGAGGCCACGCACAAGCGGCTGTTCGAGGTGTTGGGCCCGATCCCCACCATCTCCAACCCGTTGGATTATCACACCTTCATCTGGGGCGATGGGCCGAAGACCACCGAAGTTTTTTCGGCCATGCTGGAGGCGTATGATGCGGGTCTCTACATCATCGACCCGCCGCGCGCGGACCGTTGCGACCCGTCCGGTTATCAACCCGCGCTCGATGCCATCGTCGCGGCGCAGGAGGCGACTGGCAAGATTGCGCTCCCCGTTGCCTCGCTGCCCGAGAATTTCGGTGAGGCGCGGGCGGCAGAGCTGATGGCGCGCGGGGTCTGCACGCTGATGGGGCTGGAAACCGCGCTGGCCGCGATTGCCGCCGCGCAGACGCCCGCCGGGGCGCCCCGCTGGCGGCCCGCTGCGGCGCTGCCCCCGCGCGAGACCCGGCTGCTTTCCGAAGCTGAGGGCAAGGCGCTGCTGGCCGCGGCAGGTGTTGCGGTGCCGCGCAGCGTGTCGGGTGCAACCCTCGCCGAGGTGCTGGCGCAGGCCGGTTCCCTCACGGCGCCGCTGGCACTGAAAGGTCTGGGCTTTGCCCACAAGACCGAGGCCGGGGCGGTGCGGCTGGGGCTGGCCAGCCTTGACGGCCAGGCCGACATGCCCGGCGCCACCGGCTATCTGGCCGAGGAAATGGTGACCGGCGCCTTGGCCGAAATCCTGCTGGGCCTGCGGCGTGACCCGGTTTACGGCGTCACCCTGACGCTTGGCATGGGTGGGGTCACCGCCGAGGTGCTTGCCGATACGGTGACGCTGGTGCTGCCCGCGACCGAGGCCGAGATTCTGGCCGCCATGCGCCGGCTGCGGCTCTGGCCGCTGCTGGACGGCTATCGTGGCCGGCCAAAGCCCGACATGGCGGCGGTGGCGGCAATTGCCGCGGCTCTGGGGCACCGGATGCTGGCCGATCAAAGCCTTGAGGAAATTGAAATCAACCCCATCCTCGTGCGCGCCCAAGGGGCCGTGGCGGTGGATGCCCTGATCAGGAAGACATGAGATGGAGATGCGGACCGAAGGCCCGATCAAGACCCGCCGCGAGGGCGCCATTCTGGAGGTCACCCTTGACCGGCCCAAGGCCAACGCCATCGACCTGAAAACCAGCCGGGTGATGGGCCTCATCTTCCGCGATTTCCGCGACGATGACAGCTTGCGCGTCTGTATCCTGCGCGCCGAAGGGGAGAAATTCTTCTGCCCCGGCTGGGATTTGAAGGCGGCGGCGGATGGCGACGCGGTGGACGGCGACTATGGTGTCGGCGGCTTTGGCGGCTTGCAGGAATTGCCGAACCTGAACAAGCCGGTGATTGCGGCGGTGAACGGCATCTGCTGCGGCGGCGGTCTGGAACTGGCGCTTTCGGCGGACCTGATCCTGTGTTCCGACAATGCCACCTTCGCCCTGCCGGAAATCCGCTCGGGTACCGTGGCCGATGCCGCCAGCATCAAACTGCCCAAGCGCATTCCCTATCACGTCGCCATGGACCTTCTGCTGACCGGCCGCTGGTTTGACGCCGAAGAGGCGCTGCGCTGGGGTCTGGTCAAGGAAATCACCACGCCGCAGGATCTGCTGGCCAAGGCCTGGGATCTGGCGCGGCTCTTGGAAAGCGGCCCGCCGCTGGTCTATGCCGCGATCAAGGAAGTGGTGCGCGAGGCGGAAAACATGCGCTTTCAGGATGCGCTGAACCGCATCACCAAGCGTCTGATGCCGACGGTGGACAAGCTTTATTCCTCAGAGGATCAGCTTGAGGGCGCCCGCGCCTTTGCTGAAAAGCGTGATCCGGTCTGGAAGGGGCGCTGACCCCTTCAAGCACGACAGGAAATGTCGGAAACGGGCGGGGGGAAACCTCCGCCCGCGCTATTCTTGCCCCGCCCCGGCCCTTTCATCTTGGCCCAAATATCCCGGGGTCCGGGGCAGCGCCCCGGGGGCAGATGCCGGGAGCGCCCCTTGCAGGACAGCGACTATATCATCGTCGGCGCCGGGTCCGCGGGCTGCGTGCTGGCCAACCGCTTGACAGAATCCGGCAAACACACCGTGACGCTGCTGGAAGCGGGCGGAACCGACATGCGGTTTTATGTGCAGCTTCCTTTGGGTTACGGCAAACTCTTCTACGATCCGGCGGTGAACTGGCTTTACAAAAGCGAACCTGATCCCGGTCTGGCGGGTCAACAGGACCATATCCCGCGCGGCAAGCTTCTGGGGGGCTCTTCCTCGATCAATGCCATGGTCTGGATCCGCGGCCACCGGGCCGATTACGACGAATGGCGGGCCGCAGGCAACGTCGGCTGGGGCTGGGATGAGGTGCTGGCCGCCTATCGTGCGATCGAGGATAACGAGGCGGGCGCCGACGACTGGCGCGGGCAGGGCGGACCGCTGCACATCAGCCGCAACCGCAAAGGACTGCATTGGCTGGTCGAGGATTACATCGCTGCCTGCGGTCAGGCCGGTCTGCCCTATAACGCCGATTTCAACGGCGTCGAACAGGAAGGTGCGGGCACCTATCAGATGACGATCAAGGGCCGCCGCCGCAACTCATCGGCGCGGGCCTTTCTGCATCCGGCGATGCGGCGCAAGAACCTGCGGGTGCTGACCCGCGCGCAGGCGACGCGGGTGATCTTTGAGGCTGGCCGCGCGGTGGGGGTCGAATTCCTGAAAGACGGCCAGCGCCAGACCCTACGCGCCCGGGGCGAGGTGATCCTTGCCGCCGGGGCCATCGGCTCGCCGCAATTGCTGCAACTCTCGGGCGTGGGGCCGGGGGCGCTGCTGCAAGAGATGGGCATTGGCCTGCAGCACGAGAATGCCAATGTCGGCGCACATTATTCGGATCACCACGGGCTGAACTACACCTGGCGCATGAAGGTGCCGACCTATAATGACATGCTGCGGCCCTGGTGGGGCAAGCTCTTGGTCGGGATGCAGTATTTCCTGACGGGCGGCGGGCCGCTGTCGAAGTCCATCAACCATGGCGGCGGCTTTTTCCGCACAAGGCCCGATCTGCCGCGCCCCAACATGCAGCTTTACATGCAGGCGTTTTCGACCCTGCTGCCCAAGGCCGGGGAGCGTCCACTGCTGACGCCGGACCCGTTCCCGGGCCTGTCGCTGGGCCTGTCAAACTGCCGCCCGACCAGCCGGGGCTGGCTGCGGCTGGCCTCGCCCGATCCGCTGGCGCCGCCGTCGATCACGGCGAATGCCTTTGCCACGCCGGAAGATATTCAGGAAATGCTGGAGGCGGTGAAATTCCTGCGCCAGATCGCGGCGCAGCCCGCCTTTGCCCGCTGGGCCGAAGAGGAACTGCGCCCCGGCCCTCCGGTGCAAAGCGATGAAGACCTGATCGCCGATATCCGCGCCCGCTCGGGCACGGTCTATCACCAGTCCTGCACCTGCCGGATGGGGCCGGATGCGGCAACATCAGTCACCGACCCCCGGCTGCGGGTGCATGGGGTGGCGGGGCTGCGGGTGATCGACGCCAGCGCCTTCCCGAACCTGATCGCGGGCAACACCAATGCGCCTTCGATCCTGCTGGGCTGGAAAGGGGCCGAGATGGTGCTGGCCGACGCGCGCTGACCTGCTCGGGCGGCCGCCCTCGGGGGCATCGAGCCCCCTCGGGCGGGCTGCCGCGGAAGGGTGCCGGGCGTGGCGGGGGTGACGCCTCCGCCGGGAGTATTTGGCAAGGTGCAAATAGCAGGCGGCTTCCTTGCATTTGCACCTTTTGAAATACTCCCGCCGGAGGCTCCGCAGGGTCAGCTCGCGCAGGTGGCGGGCATTATTCCCCGCGCGGGAAGCGTTTGCTGTCTTCCAGCACGTTCAGGTCCATATGGTTGCGCATATAGCGTTCCGAGGCGGCGCGCAGGGGCTGATAATCCCATGGGTAGTAATTGCCGTTGCGCAGCGCCTCATAGACCACCCAGCGGCGGGCCTGGCTTTGGCGGACCTCGGCGTCATAGGCGGCGAGATCCCAGCGGGCATCGGCAAGGGCGCGGAAATGGGTCAGCACCTCGGCCGCGCGCGGATCGGTGGCAAGGTTGGTGGTTTCCTCGGGGTCGCTGGCAAGATCGAAAAGCTGTTCGGGGTCGGCCATGCAGCGGGTGTATTTCCAAGCGCCCTGCCGCAGTGCCACCAGTGGCGTGATCGAGCCTTCGGCGGCGTATTCCATCGCCACCGGGGCCATGCGCGGGGTGCCGGTGGCAAGCGGCACAAGGCTTTCGCCATCGGTCCAGGGCATGACCTCGGCCATCGAAATCCCGGCGAGGTCGCAGAGGGTGGGGGTCACGTCAATGGTGGAGACGGGGGTTTCGATAAGCCCGGGCGTCAGGCCGGGCGCCGCGACCATCAGCGGCACGCGGGACGAGCCTTCGAAGAAATTCATCTTGAACCACAGGCCCTTGCGGCCCAGCATCTCGCCATGGTCCGAGACGAAGAGGATGATCGCCTCTTGCCGGGTCGCTTCCAGCACCGCCAGAATCTCGCCGATCTTGTCGTCGACATAGGAGATGTTGGCGAAATAGCCTTGGCGGGAGCGGCGGATATGGTCCGCCGTCACCTCAAGCCCGCGCCAGTCGCAGGCGTCCATCAGGCGCTGCGAATGTGGGTCCATATCGTCATAGGCCAGCGCGGGCGGTGGTTCCAGTTCGGCGGCACCTTCGTAGAGATCCCAGTATTTGCGCCGGGCGACGAAAGGGTCATGCGGGTGGGTGAAGCTGACGGTCAGGCACCACGGGCGGGCATCAAGGCCGCGCGACAGGTCGTAGAGTTTTTGTTGAGCCTGAAAAGCGACATCATCGTCATATTCCAGTTGGTTGGTGATCTCGGCCACGCCGGCGCCGGTGACCGAGCCCATGTTGTGATACCACCAGTCGATCCGCTCGCCGGGCTTGCGATAGTCCGGGGTCCAGCCGAAATCGGCCGGATAAATGTCGGTGGTCAGGCGTTCCTCGAAACCGTGGAGCTGATCGGGGCCGACGAAATGCATCTTGCCGGAAAGGGCCGTCTGATAGCCCGCGCGGCGCAGGTGGTGGGCATAGGTTGGAATGTCCGAGGTGAATTCGGCGGCATTGTCGTAAACCCGCGTCCGGCGCGGCAATTGGCCTGACATGAAGGCCGCACGGGCCGGGGCGCAGAGCGGCGAGCCGGTATAGGCATTCTTAAAGCGGACCGAGCGGGCGGCCAGCGCGCGCAGATTCGGCGTGTGCAGGAAGGGCGCCGGGCCGTCGGGAAACAGGGTTCCGGTCAACTGATCAACCATCAGGATCAGGATATTCGGGCGGGCGGCGGTCATCAGGCGTCCTTTCGCTGGTGGTGCCATTGAAATCGCATATTGTGACGGCTGAAAAGCCGTTGAATTTCCATGATGATCATAAAGGATCTTTATGCGATTGGACCCCGAGGCGCTGCGGGTGGTCGAGGCGGTGGCGCGGCAGGGCAGCCTGACCCGGGCCGCTGCCGCGCTGGGCATGACGCAGCCCGCGATCAGCTATCGCCTGGCGCGGATCGAGGCGCGGCTGGGCTGCCGGTTGTTCCGACGCGGCCGGCCGGGGTGCGCCCCCACCGCGGAAGGGGCGGTGTTGCTGGCGGCGCTGTTGCCGGCCTTGGCGCAGATCGACGCGGCGCTGGCCGAGGTGGCGGCGATGGGGCGGGCGCCGGTTTTGCGGGTGCTGACCGATTTCGGGCTGGCGGGGCAATGGCTTTTGCCGCGGCTGGCGGGGTTTCGCGCCCGGCATCCCGGGGTGGAGACGCAGATCACCGCGGCGCAGGTGGTGCCCGACCCGCGTCCGGGCGAAGTGGCGATCCGCTTTGCCCGGAGCGCGCCGCTGGGCGGATGGCTGCTGATGCCGGAGCGGGTGGTGCCGGTCGCCAGCCCCGCCTGGCGCGGCGATTGGCAGGGCGGGCAGGGGGCGAGCCTTCTGCATCTGGAGGCGCCGCCCGGGGCCGGATGGCTGACATGGGCGGACTGGTTTGCGGCGCAGGGGGTGTTGCGGGGGCGGCGCGCGGGGGAGTTACAGCTTAACACCTATGATCTGGTGATACAGGCGGCGCTGGCCGGGCAGGGGGTGGCGCTGGGCTGGTTGCCCTTGGTTGCCGCGCATCTGGCAGCAGGAACGCTGGTGGCACTGGCGCCGGAGCTTCCGGGCGCGGGCACCGGCTATTGGGTTGAGGGGACGGGGCCGCAAACGCCGGCGCAGCGGGCTTTTGCCGAGTGGCTGGCGCAAGAGGCCGGTCAGGAGGGGCCGGCGCAAGCGGGTCTTGTGGCATCTGTCGCATTCGGCCGGAATGCGTCGCAATAGACTGCAGATTCCCCGGCCTTGGGGTGCCCAATGCGGCATCACACAGGAGAAGCCCTTGATGCAGACCGTCACCGCGTTTCCCCACCGCGTTGTCGAGACGCCGGATATGGGGATCACGCTGTCCGATGGTTGCCGTTTGTCGGCGCGTGTCTGGATGCCCGAGGATGCCGGAGCAAATCCGGTGCCCGCCGTTCTGGAATATATCCCCTATCGCAAGCGCGACGGCACCACGCCACGCGACGCATTGATGCACCCCTATGTGGCGGGCCATGGCTATGCCACCGTGCGGGTGGATATGCGCGGCAATGGCGACAGCGACGGTCTGATGGCCGATGAGTATACCGCGCAGGAGTTGTCGGATGCCTGCGAGGTGATCGCATGGCTGGCGGCGCAGCCGTGGTGTTCGGGCACGGTGGGGATGATGGGCAAGAGCTGGGGCGGGTTCAACTGCCTGCAGACGGCGTTCTTGCAGCCGCCCGCATTGAAGGCGGTGATCTCCGTCTGCTCGACCACTGACCGTTTTGCCGATGACATACATTACAAGGGCGGCTGCCTGCTGGGCGAGAATTTCGGCTGGGGGGCGGTGATGCTGTCTTACTCCAGCCGCCCGCCGGACCCCGCGCTGCGGGCGGACTGGCGCGAGGAATGGCTGAAACGGCTTGAGGCGGAGCCGTTTCTGGCGCCGCGCTGGGCCGGGCTGCAAGAGCGGGGCGACTACTGGAAACACGGCTCGGTCTGCGAGGATTTCGGGCGGATGACGGTGCCGGTGCTGTCGATCAGCGGCTGGGCCGACAATTATATGAACACCTCAGCGGCGCTGGTGGCGGGCTGCGCCGGGCCGGTGCAGGCGATTGTCGGGCCTTGGGTGCATCAATATCCCCATACCGCGGTTCCGGGGCCGCAGATCGGTTTTCTGCAACTGGCAATCCGCTGGTGGGACCGCTGGCTGAAGGGTATCGAGAACGGGGCCGAGGGCGATGCACCCTATCGCGCCTATATGCTGCATTCCGAACCGCCGGATGCCAGCCCGCGCCACCGGGCAGGCCATTGGGTGGCCGAAGCGGAATGGCCTTCGCGGCGGGTGGGGCGGCAGGTGTTGCACTTGGGGGCTGGCGTCGGCACCGGGGCGCTGCCCCGGGCCCCGGGATATTTGGGCCAAGATGAAATTGCATTCCGGGCCGAGATCGCAAGCCCGCAGCATCTGGGGATGCAGACGGGCGAGTTCTTTCCCATGGGGCTGAATGCCGAGATGCCGGGGGATCAGGCGGGCGATGATGCGCTGTCGCTCTGTTTTGATGGCGCCGTGCTGAAGGCGCCGCTGGAGGTGCTGGGTGCGGCGCGGCTGGTGCTGCGGCTGGCTTCGGACAAACCTTTGGGCTTTGTCGTGGCGCGGCTGTGCGATGTGGCGCCGGATGGGGCATCGGTGCGGATCGCGCATGGAATGTTGAATTTGTGCCATCGGGGCGGGGCCGAGCAGCCGCAGCCGATGGTGCCGGGGCAGGCGGTGGAGGTGGCCTTTGACCTTGACCAGATGGCCTATCGGCTGGCGCCGGGGCACCGGCTGCGGCTGGCCCTGTCGAATGCCTATTGGCCGTTCGTCTGGCCCTCGCCCGAGGCGGGGCGGATCACGGTGACGGGCGGGTCGCTTGACCTGCCGGTGCATCAGGGCAGCGGGCCGGAATGGCAGCCGCCGGGACCGGAGGCGGCAAGCCCTTGGGCGCACAAGGTGCTGCGGGCAGGCAAGACCACCCGCAAGATCGAGACCGACCTGATCACCGGGCGCGTGGCGCTGGTGATCAGTGACGATCTGGGGGACGCCGAGAATCTGGACCACGGTCTTTGCACCGGCGAAACCATGAGCGAGCTTTGGGACATTCACCCCGACGACCCGCTTTCGGCCCGCGCGGTGCATGTCTGGGAGCAGCGCCTGTCGCGCGGCGATTGGGCGGTGAAGACCCGGGCCGAGGCCGAGATGACCGGCACCGCGACCCATCTGGTTTTCCGCGCCCGTCTGACCGCGTGGGAAGGTGAGGAGCAGGTCTTTGACCGCCATTACAACTCTGAGGTGCCGCGCCGCTTTGTCTGAGCGATTCTTCTTTGCCTGAGCGAAGAATCGGTTTCTACTGCTTGAAAATAAACGAAATGGCCTCCGAAAAGTGGGGCAAGACAGGGAGAAGACCATGACCGACCAACTGAGCCATCTGGCCCGCATGGCCGCCAAGGGCCGCATGACCCGCCGCGAGTTCAACAGCCGCGCCGCCGCCTTGGGCGTTTCGGCTGCCGTCGCGTCCAGCATGTTCGCCACCGCGGCGCGCGCCGAAGAACCCAAGAAGGGCGGGCTTCTGCGCGCGGGGATGCAGGGGGGCGAGTCAACCAACACGCTGGACCCGGCGCTGGCCGCTTCGGAAGTGCCCTTTGCGGTCAACATGATCTGGGGCGAAATGCTGGTGGACGTGAACGCCAAGGGCGAGATCGACTATCGCATTGCCGAGGAAATCTCCTCCTCGCCCGATGCCAAGGAATGGAAGTTCAAGATCCGTTCGGGCGTTGAATATCACAACGGCGCCACCGTGACGGCGGATGATGTGGTGGCTACGCTCAAGCGCCATACCGATGAAAAGGCGCAATCCGGCGCGCTGGGCATCGTCAAGGGCATCACCGAGATGAAGGCCGAGGGTGATATGGTCACCCTGACTCTGGCTTCGGGTAATGCCGACCTTCCCTTCCTGATGGCCGATTATCACCTGATCATCCAGCCCGGCGGTGGCGTGGACAATCCGGCGGCAGGCATCGGCGCCGGTCCCTACAAGGTGGTGGTGAACGAGCCGGGCGTGCGCCATGGCTTTGAAAAGCACGCCAATTATTTCGACAGCACGATGGGCCATGCCGATCAGGTCGAAATCCTTGTGATCAACGACAACACCGCCCGCACCGCCGCCTTGCAGGCGGGTCAGGTCCAGATGATCAACCGGGTGGACCCCAAGATCATCGAACTGCTGAAAGGTGCCCCGGGCATCTCGATCCAGCATGTCGCGGGGCGTGGGCATTACGTCTTCATCATGCATGTGGACAAGGCGCCGTTTGACAACAACGACCTGCGCATGGCGCTGAAGCTGGCGATCAACCGGCAGGAAATGGTGGACAAGATTCTGGGCGGCTATGGTTCGCGCGGGAACGACTTCCCGATCAACTCGGCCTATCCCCTGTTTGACGACACCATTCCGCAGCGCGAATATGATGCGGCGGCGGCGGCGGAATACTACAAGAAATCCGGCCATGACGGCAGCCCGATCGAGCTGCGCACGGCGCCCGGCGCCTTCCCCGGTGCGGTCGAGGCGGCGCAACTGTTTGCGGCTTCGGCCAATGCGGCGGGCATCCCGCTGACGGTCAAGCTGGAGCCCGATGACGGCTATTGGTCGGATGTGTGGAACGTGCAGCCCTTCTGCGCCAGCTATTGGGGCGGCCGCCCGGTGCAGGACCAGATGTATTCGACGGCCTATCTCTCGACCGCGGACTGGAATGACACCAAGTTCAAGAACCCCAAGTTCGACGAGGTGCTGATCGCGGCCCGGGCGGAGCTGGACGCCACCAAGCGCAAGGCGATGTATTCCGAACTCGCCAACCTGCTGCGCGACGAGGGCGGGCTGATCTGCCCGATGTTCAACGATTTCGTTGAAGCCAAGCGGGATGAGGTTGGCGGCTGGCAGCCCGACCCGAACGGCGAGCTGATGAACGGGCGCGCGCTGGCCAAGTGCTGGCTGAACGCCTGAGGCCGGGATGCACCCCGTCCTGAAGCTCGTGGCCCAGCGGATTGCGCTGGGCCTGCTGCTCCTTCTGGCCGTCTCGGTGGTGATATTCGCCGGCACCGAGGCGCTGCCGGGGGATGTGGCCAGCGCCATCCTTGGCCAATCCGCCACGCCCGAGGCGCTGGCGAACCTGCGCGACAAGCTGGGTCTGAACGAGCCGGCGCTCTACCGCTATTTCTCGTGGCTTGGCGGGGTGCTGACGGGTGACCTTGGCACGGCGTTGACCAACGGGCAGGACATTGCGCAGGCCATCGGCCAACGCCTTGGCAACACCATCTTCCTTGCCGCCTGCGCGGCGGTGATCTCGGTGCCGCTGGCGATCCTTCTGGGGCTGGTGGCGGCCCGCTATGCCGGCAGATGGCCGGACAAGCTGATTTCGGGCATCACACTTTCGACGATTTCGCTGCCCGAGTTCGTGGCGGCCTATTTCGTGATCTATCTGCTGACGCAGTTGATTCCGATCTTCAACCCGGTGGCGATGGTCTTCCCCGGCATGGGGTTCTGGGAAAAGCTGCACGCCGTGGCGCTGCCGGTGATCGTGCTGGTTCTGGTGGTGCTGGCCCATATGATGCGGATGACCCGCGCGGCGATCCTGAACGTGATGCAATCGGCCTATATCGAAACGGCCGAACTGAAGGGCCTGTCGCCGATGCAGGTGATCTGGAAGCACGCTTTCCCCAATGCCATCGCGCCCATCGTTTCGGTCGTGGTGCTGAACCTGGCCTATCTGGTGGTCGGCGTCGTCGTGGTCGAGGTGGTGTTCAGCTACAACGCCCTAGGCCAATATCTGGTTGACCATGTGTCGAAGCGCGACCTGCCGGTGGTGCAGGCGGTGGGGCTGATCTTTGCCGCCGTCTATATCGGGCTGAACATCCTTGCCGACGTCATCTCGATCGTCGCCAACCCGCGATTGAGGCACCCGAAATGAGAATTCCGCTCTCGGCCCTTCTGGGCATGATCTTTACCGGCGCCTTCTTTCTGGCAGCGATCTTCGCCGATTTCATCGCGCCCTATCCGCTGGATGCCGCCGTGGGCGGCGTCTGGGAGGGGCCTTCGGCGCAATACTGGCTGGGCACCGACACCATCGGGCGCGATATCCTCAGCCGGATGATCTATGGCGGCCAGATCACCATTTTCGTCGCCACCGCCTCATCTTTGCTGGCCTTTTCGCTGGGGGCCTTTCTGGGCTTTCTCGCGGCGACCCAGGGCGGCTGGGTGGATCAGCTTCTGTCGCGGCTGGTCGATCTGGTCATGGCCATCCCCTCGCTGATCATCGCGCTGGTGGTGCTGTCGGTGCTGCCGATCAACCTGACGGTGCTTATTCTGGTGATGGGCATATTGGACGCGACGCGGGTGTTTCGCCTGTCGCGGGCGGTGGCCGTGGACATCACCGTGATGGATTACGTCGAGGCGGCCCGCTTGCGGGGTGAGGGCAAGGGATGGGTGATCTTCCGTGAAGTGCTGCCCAATGCGCTCTCACCCTTGGTGGCCGAATTCGGGCTGCGCTTCATCTTTGCGGTGCTGTTCATCTCGACCCTGTCCTTCCTTGGTCTTGGCATCCAGCCGCCGCTGGCGGATTGGGGCGGCATGGTCAAGGAAAACAAGGATGCGCTGGTCTATGGCAAATCCGCCGCTCTGATGCCCGCGCTGGCGATTGCCGCGCTGGCGATTTCGGTGAACCTCGTGGCGGACTGGATTCTCAGCCGCACCACCAGCCTGAAAGGGGGCCGCGGTGCCTGAGACGCTTCTCGAGATCAAGAACCTCAAGATCGAGGCGACATCCTACCCCCCCGGAGAGCCGCCCCGACATGTCACGCTGGTCGAGGATGTCTCGGTCAGCGTTGAAAAGGGAAAGGTGCTGGGCCTGATCGGTGAATCGGGCGCCGGAAAATCCACCATCGGCCTTTCTGCCATGGCCTATGGCCGGGGCGGGGTGCGGCTGACGGGCGGGCAGATCCTGCTGAACGGCCGCGACATCCGTCAGGCCGGGGCAGGGGCGCTGCGGGCCCTGCGCGGCCGCGAGGTGACCTATGTCGCGCAATCGGCGGCGGCGGCCTTCAACCCGGCCCGGCGCCTGATGGAGCAGGTGATCGAAACCTCGCTTTCCCATGGGCTGATGTCCAAGGCCGAGGCCGAGGCGCGGGCGAAAAGCCTGTTTGCCCAGCTTGGCCTGCCCAATCCCGATACCTTCGGTGAGCGTTACCCGCATCAGGTGTCCGGCGGGCAGTTACAGCGGGCCATGACGGCGATGGCGCTGTGCCCGAAACCCGATCTGGTGATCTTTGACGAACCCACCACGGCGCTGGATGTGACGACCCAGATTGACGTTCTGGCGGCGATCAAGCGGGCGATCCATGAAACCGGGGTGGCGGCGCTGTATATCACCCATGACCTTGCGGTTGTGGCACAGGTGGCCGATGACATTCTGGTGCTGCGCCACGGCAAAAAGGTGGAATACGGAACCACCGACCAGATCATCAATACCCCGCGTGAGGATTATACCCGCGCGCTGGTCTCGGTCCGCTCGATTGACCATGCCGAGAAGGGGCCGGCGGCGCCTGTGCTGTCGGTCGCCAATGTGACCGCGCGCTATCGTGGCACCAATTTCGACGTGCTGAAGAATGTCACCGTCGATCTGGCCCCCGGTCAGACGCTGGCGGTGGTGGGCGAAAGCGGCTCGGGCAAATCGACGCTGGCTCGTGCCATCACCGGCCTGCTGCCACCCGGTCAGGGCCGCATCACCTTTGCCGGGCGCACGCTTTCGGCCGATCTGGCGGGCCGCACCAAGGACGATCTGCGCGAATTGCAGATGATCTACCAGATGGCCGACACCGCGATGAACCCGCGCCAGACGGTCGGCACCATCATCGGCCGCCCGCTTGAGTTCTACTTCGGCCTCAAGGGCGAGGCGAAACGCAAGCGGCTGCAAGAGCTTCTCGAACAGATCGAGATGGGCAAGGGCTATGAAAACCGCTATCCGGCCGAACTTTCGGGCGGCCAGAAACAGCGGGTCTGCATCGCCCGCGCCCTTGCCGCCAAGCCAAAGCTGATCATCTGCGACGAGGTGACATCGGCGCTTGATCCGCTGGTGGCGGACGGCATCCTGAAGCTGTTGCTGAACCTTCAGGCGCAGGAAGGCGTGGCCTATCTCTTCATCACCCATGACCTAGCCACGGTCCGCGCCATCGCCGACCGCATTGCGGTGATGTTCAAGGGGCAGGTGGTCCGCTACGGCCAGAAGAGCGACGTTCTGGCGCCGCCCTTCGACGATTACACCGACCTTCTCTTGTCCTCGGTGCCCGAAATGCGCCTTGGCTGGCTGGAACAGGTGCTGGCCCACCGCAAAATGGAAAGCGCCGGGAACTGATTTCATCTTGGCCTAAATATCCCCGCCGGAGGCATTCGCCGCGCGGGACAAGGAGACCGTGATGCCCAATGGCCGCAAACTGCTGCTGATCATCCTTGACGGCGTGCCCTATGCCAACTGGCGGCGTCTCTTCGGCAATCTCGAAGGCTGGGTGGCGCAGGGGATGGCGCGGGTCTGGCGGATGCGGGCGACGCTGCCGTCAACCTCGGCCTCCTGCTATGCCTCGATCCATACCGGGGTGCCGCCGCAGGTGCATCGGGTCTGGGGGAATGAGGCGGTCTATCGGCTGGAGCAACCCGACATCTTCTCGGAATTGTCCAAGGCGGGGCGGAAAACCGGGGCGGTCACCCACAGTTTCTGGTCGGAATTGTTCAACCGCAGTCCCTTCGATCTGGTCCGCGACATCGAATATGACGAACCGGAAGGCCCGATCCACCACGGTCGTTTCCACACCATGACCGGCTATGGCAACATCAACCAGATGACGCCCTCGGATGTGGATCTGTTCGCCACGCTGACCCGGCTGGCCGAGGTGAAGGGGATCGACTACGGCATCCTGCACACCTGCACGCTCGACAGCATGGGGCACCGTTTCTATCACGACTGCGAAGAGATGGATAATGCCTGCTATGTGATGGATGCGATGCTGGCGCCCTTCCTGCACCGCTGGCGCGCCGCGGGATATGAGGTGATCGTGACCGCCGACCATGGGCAGGATGCCCGCGGCCATCACGGCGGCACGGGTGAGGCGCAGCAGGATTTCGCCTTCTATTACTTTGGCGACAGCGAGATGCCGGGCAAGGATGTGGTGCTGGACCAGCTTGCGCTGGCGCCGTCGATCCTGACGCGGCTGGGGGTGTCGGTGCCGCCCTCGATGAAGGCGGCGCCGTTCTTTACCGCCTGATGGTTTCAGGCTGCGTAGGTGCTGCCTTCCTCGTCAAGGATCGCCTTCATCTCGCGCAGGTGCAGCGTGGCAAAGCCCGGGTAATTCTCCCATTCCTGCGCGGTCTTTTCGGCCACGGCATCGGGCAGCACGCGCAGCGGACGCCCGGTTTGCAGGGCGCGGATATAGGTCTCGGCCGCGCGTTCGAAGTAATACAGCCGGTTGAAGGTTTCGGCCACCGTGCGGCCCACCACCAGCACGCCATGGTTGCCCATTATCATCACCGAAATCTTCGGATCGGCCAGCAGTTGGGCACAGCGCGCGCCCTCTTCCTCGAATGCCATGCCGCCGTAATGTTCGTCCACCACCTGCCGGTCAAAGAACATCGCGGTGTTCTGGTCGATGGCGGGCAGGCGGCTGTCGGCAAGGCTGGCCAGAACCGTGGCATGGATCGAATGCACATGCATCAGGCAGCGCGCATGGGGCAGGGCGCGGTGGATGCTGCCATGCAGGCCCCAGGCGGTGGGATCGGGCGCATCGGGGCGGTTCATCGTTTCGGGATCGTCTGCGTCCAGCTCCAGAAGGTCGCTGGCCTTGATGCGGGAAAAGTGGCGGCCATTGGGGTTGATCAGGAACCGCGTGCCTTCGGGGTTCACCGCCAGCGAAAAATGGTTCGCCACCGCCTCATGCATGTTCAGTCGGGCGGTCCAGCGGAAGGCGGCGGCAAGGTCGGCGCGGTCCGCCTGATGGGTCAGGTTGGCATGGGCGTTCATCGGGTCTCTCCTTCGGGCCAATGACCTGCCGCCATGGCGGCAAGGGTGGTGACAATGCGGTCGAAACTGGCAGCAGCGCGCGGCACGCTGGCGCGGGCGCGCAGATAGCCGTGGACAAGGCCCGGCTCCTGCACCCAGACCGCGCGGCCCCCGGTGGCATTCAGTCGGGCGGCATAATCGCGGGCATCATCGGCCAGCGGGTCGCATTCGGCGGAAATCGCCAGCGTCGGTGGCAGACGGCTGAAATCGTGGTCCTGCAACGGGCTGACCGTGGCATCGCCCTGCGGCGGCGGGGCGCCGTGGCGGATGTCCTTGTAGAAGAGGACATCATCGCGCGTCAGCATCGGCGCATGGGCATGGGTCAGATAGCTGCCTTGGTCAGGATCGCCGCCAAGACCGGGATAGATCAGCACCTGGCCCAGAATCGCCGTCCCCCGCAGCGCATGGGCCACGGCGGCACACAGGTTGCCCCCCGCGCTGTCGCCGCAAAGCAGGATCGGCCCCCCGGCTAGCAGGGCACGGGCCACGGCGCAGGCATCGTCAAAGGCCGCCGGGTGGCGGTGTTCGGGCGACAGGCGGTAATCGGCGCAGACCACCCGCAGCCCGGTGCGGGCGCAGATTTCGGCGCAGACATCGTCATGGCTTTCAAGCCCCCCCACCACGAAGCCGCCGCCATGCAGATACAGAACCACCGGCCCCGCCCCGGCGAAATCGCGGCAGGGCACGCCGGCAATCGCATGGTCACGCGCCGTCACCCCGGGCGGGTAGCCGCGATGAAAGGTGCGGCACATGCCGTCATAGATCGCGCGCTGTTCGGCGATGGTCAGGCTGGCGGTGTCGGGCGGATAGGCGGCATCGGTCGCCCGGATAAAGGCCCAGGTCGGGGCGTCGATAAGGCTTTGGTAATCGGGCGCTGTCATGCTGATGCCTGTGATGCCGGTCTTCGCGCATCGTGACAGGGTTCGCTGCCTGCGCCTGTCCGGTTGCGACGGAATTGCCGAAAATCGCTCATAGTTTTGCCACACCAGCCCGGCAGAGTCGGCAGGGTCAGGGTCACGGGGGTTATCATGCAGTTCATCCGGGCAATCGAACAGGAAGAGGCGGCACTCGTCGGTTTCGGCATTCGCGTGCTGCTTTTGACGCGGCAACCGCTTGACGGGCCGATCGTGCGGCGACTGGCCGGGCTTGGTGGCCGTGTCGCGGTGGAGGAAGAGCTGTTTACCGCGCTTTCCACGGTGATCGACGATCCGGTGGAGTTCGGCCTTTTCGTGATCGACTGCGATTCGCTCGGCGGGATCGAGGTGGGCCGCAAAGCCTTTGCCATGCTGGGCGAAACCGTGCGGCGGGTGCCGGTCATCCTGATCAGCGCCGAATGCCGGCAGCAACGCTTCCCCGATGGCCGCGACGCGGCAACCGAACTGCGCGCGCCCCTGTCCAGCGTGTCGCTGCGGGTGGGCTTTGAACATGCGCTGCGCGACCGTCTGGCGGCGCGCATGATCGGAAACTTGCACAAGGCGGCCTGAAACTGCCTGAGCTGAAATGAAAAAGGCGGGCCACCGGGGCCCGCCTTTTTCATTCTTCTGCAGCGAAATTACGCCAGCGACAGGTTGGTCGCCGATTCGCGGCCGTCACGACCGGCTTCGATGTCGAAGGTCACGGCTTGGCCGTCCTTCAGACCACGCAGGCCAGCGCGCTCCAGCGCGGTGATGTGAACGAACACGTCCTTCTTGCCGCCTTCCGGGGCAATGAAGCCGTAGCCCTTGGTTTCATTGAACCATTTCACGGTGCCCTTGGCCATCGTGAAGTCTCCTCTAGATATGCCGCCCGCGAGATTGCAGCAGCCCGGCACCGTCAGCTTTAGTCGAATGCTGTGGCCGGAAATCGGAGACAGGGATCGAGTGTAGATAACGTCGCAGGTTGGATATGGGGCCGTTTCCCCGACGTTTCAAGAAAAATCGGCGCGCTCAGACGCTTTCGGTCGAAAGCGAAACGGTTTCTTCCCTGCGCCCGCCGCTTGCCAGCAACAACAATGCTGCCACTCCGGCACCGCCCAGAGACCAGACCCCCAACCCGGTGACGAAGGGCAGACCGACGGCCCAGGTCACCAAGGCAGCCATGAAGCCCAAGCCGCCGCCCAGAATCACCGCGATTGCCGCCATTGTCGCCTCCTGTCCTACCGGACAAGGATTCGGCGTCGATTGCGGCACAACTTGGGCCAAATCTGGGAAAGCTCAAGCGTGTCCGGTTCGATCCGAAGCGAAATTCGCGGCCCCTCGCGGATGCTCGAAGGCAATTTTCGCTCGCTTGATTTCAAGGGGGCCCGGACAGGCTCTAAAACCGCCGCCGCGCCCGCAGCGCCGCGCCGATGGTGCCATCGTCGAGATAGTCCAGCTCTCCGCCGATCGGCACACCCTGCGCCAGCGAGGAAAGCTGCACCGAAGTCGCGGCCAGCGCATCGGCGATGTAATGTGCCGTGGTCTGGCCATCCACCGTGGCGTTCAGCGCCAGAATGACCTCGCCCACGCCCTCTTCGGCCACGCGGCGCAGAAGGCGGGGGATGCCCAACTCCTCCGGCCCCACCGCGTCCAGCGCCGAAAGCGTGCCGCCCAGCACATGATAGCGCCCCTTGAAGGCGCCGGTCCGCTCCATCGCCCAAAGGTCGGCCACATCCTCGACCACGCAAATCTCGCCCGTCGCCCGGGCCGGATCGGCGCAGATCGGGCAGATGTCCGCCGTGCCGATGTTGCCGCAGACCGCGCAGTCGCGGGCGTTCAGCGCCACGGTCGCCATGGCCTGCGCTAGGGGGGCCATCAACTGCCCGCGCTTCTTGAGCAAGGCCAGAACCGCGCGCCGGGCCGAGCGGGGGCCAAGCCCCGGCAGCCGGGCCATCAGCTCGATCAGCGCCTCGATGTCGCGGGTTTCCTCCATCTCAGAACGGCAGCGACATGCCGGGCGGCAGGCCCAGCCCCTCGGCCATCTTTTGCATCTCGCTGGCTTGCCTTCCGGCGGCCTTGGCCTGTGCGTCCTTGATCGCGGCAAGGATCAGATCTTCCAGCACTTCCTTTTCGGTAGGCACCAGAATCGAGGCGTCGATGTCCAGCCCCGTCACCTCGCCCTTGGCGGTGCAGCGCGCCTTGACCAGACCGGCCCCGGATTCGCCCACCACCACGACGCGGGCCAGATCGGCCTGCATCTCGGCCAGTTTCGACTGCATCTCGGTCGCGGCTTTCATCATCTTGGCCATATCGCCAAGCCCGCCCAGCCCTTTCAGCATCGCCATATCTCCTCAAATCATGCGTCCAAGATAGGCGTCGCCCGCGGGATGGGCAATATTGCCCATCCTACCCGTCCTCGAACGGATCCCATTCGTCTTCGACCTCGGGCAGGGCCTGGGCCGCGGCTTCGGCGGCCAGCGCCTCGGGCGTGCGGATTTCGGCGATCTTGGCCCCCGGAAAGGCCGCCATCACGGCCATCACCAGCGGGTTCGCCATTGCCTCGGCGCGGGCGGCATCCTCTTCGCGGTCGCGGTCTTCGGCGATGGTGGGGGCGCCACCGGTCGAGACCACCGAAACCCCCCAGCGCGCGCCGGTCCAGCCCTGCAACCGCTGCGAAAGCCGCGCGGCAAGGTCGGGCACGGCCCCCGGCGCCGGTTCAAACTCGATCCGGCCCGGCGCATAGCGGACCAGCCGCAGCCCGGTTTCCACCTCATAAAGCAGCTTCATGTCGCGCTTTTCGCGGATCAGTTCGACGATCTGCGGAAAGCCACTGTAAACCTGCAACTGCCCTTCGGCCAGCAGGGGCGCCGTGGCGGCCATGGTCGGCCCGCGCGCAGGCGCCATCGGTGCGCGCATCATCGGGGCATGAAGCGTGCCACCGCCACCGCCCGCAGGCGCTCCACCCGGCATTGGCGGGCGCGGTTCCGATTGCAGCTTGCGGATCAGGGTTTCCGGGTCGGGCAGGTCGGCCACATGGGTTAGCCGGATCACCGCCATTTCGGCTGCCATCATCGCATTGGGCGCCAGTGCGACCTCTTCGATGGCCTTGAGCAGCATCTGCCACATCCGCGTCAACACCCGCATCGGCAGCCGCGCCGCAAGGTCCAGCCCGCGCGCCCTTTCATCCGGCGGCACCGTGGGGTCGTCGGCGGCTTCGGGGGTGATCTTGATCACCGAAACCCAATGGGTGATCTCGGCCAGATCGCGCAGCACTGCCATCGGGTCGGCCCCGTCGGAATACTGTCCGGAAAGCTCGTTCAGCGCATCGGCCGCTGCCCCGGCCATGATCCGCTCGAAGAGGTCCAGCACCCGGCCCCGGTCGGCCAGGCCCAGCATGGCGCGCACCTGCGCGGCCGAGGTCTCGCCCGAGCCGTGGCTGATCGCCTGATCCAGAAGCGAGGTCGCATCGCGGGCCGACCCTTCGGCGGCCCGGGTGATCAGCGCCAGCGCATCCTCGGCAATCTGCGCGCCCTCAGCTGCGGCGATCTTGCGGAGCAGGCCCAGCATCACCTCCGGCTCGATCCGGCGCAGGTCGAACCGCTGGCAGCGCGACAGGACCGTGACCGGAACCTTGCGGATTTCGGTGGTGGCGAAGATGAATTTCACATGCGCAGGCGGCTCTTCCAGCGTCTTCAAAAGCGCGTTGAAGGCAGAGCCGGAGAGCATGTGAACTTCGTCGATGATATAGATCTTGTAGCGAGCTGAAGCGGCGCGATAATGAACGGAATCAATGATTTCCCGAATGTCACCGACGCCGGTGCGGCTGGCCGCGTCCATCTCCATCACATCGACATGGCGGCCCTCGGCGATGGCGCGGCAGGGGTCGCATTTGCCGCAAGGCTCGGTCGTGGGGCCGCCCTTGCCATCGGGTCCGACACAGTTCAGCCCCTTGGCGATGATCCGCGCCGTGGTGGTCTTGCCGGTGCCGCGGATGCCGGTCATGATGAAGGCATGGGCGATCCGGTCCGCCGCGAAGGCGTTCTTGAGCGTGCGCACCATCGCCTCTTGCCCGACCAGATCGGCAAAGGTCTCGGGGCGGTATTTGCGCGCAAGAACCTGATAGCCTTGCTCTGGGGCGTCCGTCATCTTGCCTCGCGGGGGAATCGATCCCGTCCAACCTAAGGCGCCGCATCCCCGGCGTAAACCATCGGAGGCCCTATGGCATTCAGCATTACCGAAGTCCCGCTGCGGGCGGGCGTGGCGGGCCTGTCGCCGCTGCCCGGGCGCGAGGGCGATTATGCGGCCGATCTGGCGGCGCTCTGCGGCTGGGGCCCAGCGCTGGTGATTTCGCTGACCACCGGGGAAGAGATGGCGCGCAAAGGCGCGGGCGGGCTGGGCGATGATCTGGCCGCCGCCGGCATCGGCTGGGCGTCTCTGCCGCTGGCCGATTTCACCGCCCCGGATGAGATGCTGGCCACGCATTGGATGCTGATTGCCGAACGGGCGAGCGAGATCCTCGACGGGGGCGGGCGGATATTGGCGCATTGCATGGGCGGCTGCGGCCGATCCGGTGCCGCGGTGCTGCGCCTGATGATTGACGCGGGCGAAGAACCGCAGGCGGCCCTTGCCCGGCTGCGCGCCCTGCGCCCCTGCGCGGTCGAAAAATCCGAACAACTGCGCTGGGCCACGGCGGGGGCGCTGTCATGACCGCCCGCATCGCCATCCTCACCGTGTCCGACCGTGCCGCCCGTGGCGCATACGAAGACCGCGGCGGCCCCGCCTGCGAAGCCTGGCTGCGCGAGGTCATCACCACCCCCGTCGAAATCCTGCGCCAGATAACCGAAGATGGCGCCGCCCCCGTCGCCGCTGCGCTCACCGATCTGGCCGACACATGGGGCGCCGACCTGATCCTCGTCACCGGCGGCACCGGCCCCGCACCGCGCGACCGCACCCCCGAAGGCGTCGCCGCCGTGATCGACTTCGACCTTCCGGGCTTTGGCGAGGCGATGCGTGCCGCCAACCTGCGTGTGGTGGCCACGGCGATCCTGTCGCGGCAGGGCGCGGGGGTGCGCGGCAAGACCCTGATCATCACGCTGCCCGGCAGCCCCAATGCGATCGGCTCCAGCCTCGATGCCGTCTTCGCCGCCGTGCCCTATTGCCTTGACCTGATCGGCGCCGCCCGGATTGAAACCGACCCCGCCCGGATCAAGGCCCACCGCCCGAAAACTGCCTGACTTGCCATTTGCACCTTTCGAAATACTCCCGCCGGAGGCATCGCCGCCGGCCAGAGGCACCCCCGTCAGGCACCCACCCCCGGCGCGGGCAACAGGCTGACGCCGTTGATCTGCCAGCCCTCCGGCGTCTCGATCATCTCATAATCCAGAAGATACCCGCGCCCGGCCTGATCGGTCACCATCACCCGCTGGTAAAGCCGCCCGCCTTCGCTGCGCCTCTCCAGCATCCGCACGCTGCCGGGGTGATGCACCATCGGATAGCCCTGCGCGACCATGGCGCCGAAATTCTCGGGTGTGCCGAAAATGCCCTTGATGGTCGGGCTGGCAAAACTGAAGGCCAGCACCATATCCCCGGCGCGGAAGGCATCGAACTGTTGCAGGATGGGGGCCTGAACCGGGTCGCTCTGGGCGCCCGCCTCCAGGGCGGCAATCACAGGTGCAAGGGCAAGCAGGATGGCAAGGCGGTGCATGGAAACCTCCTGTCGGATCAGGACAGAAGGGTAGGGCGCCAAGGCCCGGGGTCAAGCGGGCGCGGCGGTCCTTCAGGACCGCCGCGCCCGCCTTGCAGGATCAGGCAACCAGCTCGCCCGCCAGCGCCCGGTCGATCAGCGCAACGGTCTCGTCCAGCCCATACAGCGCGACGAAGCCGCCAAAGCGCGGGCCTTCGCTGGCCCCCAGCAGCACTTCATACAGCGCCTTGAACCAGTCGCGCAGCGGCTCGAACCCATGGTCCTTGCCGACCGCATAGCAGATGTTCTGCAGCGCTTCGTCATCCACCGGCCCGTCAAAGGCCACCAGCCGCGCCCGCAGATCGGCAATCGCCGCGCGTTCCATGTCCGACGGCAGGCGGAACACCCGGGTGGGCGCAATCTTGTCGGCAAAGTAGCGCAGCGCATGGGCCGCGGCGGCATCGAGATCGGGGTGGGTTTCCGGGCTCGCCTCGGGCGCATAGCGTTTGATGAAGCCCCACAGCCCCTTGGCATCCTTGGCCCCGGCAACGCTCGCCAGGTTCAGAAGCATGGCAAAGGACACCACCATCCGGCTTTCGGGCGGGGTGCCGCCGTGGATATGCCAGACCGGGTTGTTCACCTGCGCCTCGACCTCCTGCGTCGGATAGGCCTTCAGCTGCTGGTGATATTCGTCCACCGCCTTGGGGATCACGTCCCACCACAGCCGCTTGGCGGTCTTGGGCTTTTGATACATGAAATAGGACAGGCTTTCGGTCGCGGCATAGGTCAGCCATTCGTCAATGGTCAGCCCGTTGCCCTTCGACTTGGAAATCTTCTGGCCCACCTCGTCAAGGAACAGCTCATAGGTAAAGTGGTTGGGCTTTCGCCCCCCAAGAACCTCGCAGATGCCGTCATAGATCGGGGTGTTGGTGGAATGGTCCTTGCCATACATCTCAAAGTCGACGTCCAGCGCCGCCCAGCGGGCGCCGAAATCGGGCTTCCATTGCAGCTTTACATGGCCGCCGGTGACGGGAAGGGTCCATTCGCGGCCGTCTTCATCGTCAAAGGTGATGGTGTGGTTCACCGCATCGACATGCTTCATCGGCACATAGAGAACCCGGCCCGTTTCCGGGTGGATCGGCAGGAAGCAGGAATAGGTCTGCTGCCGCTCTTCGCGCAAGGAGGCCAGCATGATCTTCATGATCGCGTCATAGCGTTCGGTTGCCAGCTTCAGCGTGTCGTCGAAGCGGCCCGATTTGTAGAATTCGGTGGCGCTGATGAATTCATATTCAAAGCCGAACGTGTCGAGGAACCGGCGCAGCATGGCGTTGTTATGGGCGCCGAAGCTGTCGAACTGGCCGTAAGGGTCGGGCACCGAGGTCAGCGGTTTTTGCATGTGCTGGCGCAGCATCTCCTGCTGCGGCACATTTTCGGGCACCTTGCGCATTCCGTCCACATCGTCGGAAAAACAGATCAGACGGGTCGGGATGTCGGAAATCACCTCGAACGCGCGGCGGATCATCGTCGTGCGCGCGACCTCGCCAAAGGTGCCGATATGCGGCAGGCCCGAGGGGCCATAGCCGGTCTCGAACAGCACATAGCCCTTTTCGGGGTCTTTCTTTTCGTAACGTTTGAGGACTGCGCGTGCCTCTTCAAAGGGCCAGGCCTTCGACTTCAGTGCCGCATCGCGCAGGGTGGTCATCGTGCAATCCTCATTCCGGCCCGGAACCCTGTGCCCCGGACCCTGCCCCCTTAGTGCCGCGGCCCTGCAACGTCAACAATCGCAGGGCGGCGGCGGGGCAGGGCGTGGCTTACAGCCCGGCGTAAAGATCGGTCACGAAGCTGCCTTTGATCGCGGTGCAATCCTTGGGGTCGGGCGGCGTATCCCAGTCGGCCGCCTTGCACAGGTCACCGGCAAAGCTGCCCGAAACCTTGCCCGTCGCGCCATCGAAGGCAAAACTGTCAAGCGTCACGGTGACGGGGGCCACCCCCGCCGCGCCATTGACCCACAGTGCGGTCGCCAGCGGGTCGGGCGTGTAATCGACCCGGCCCACCACGCCGTCCTTTGCCGGATCGGCGGTGTATTCGATGCCGATGCTGAAGAGCCCGCCGCCCTCGATGCTTTCTGTCGCCATCACGGTCAGCAGCTTTTTCGCATCGGGGCCGGTGTCGTCGGGATTGACCGGCGTGACGGAACCCGAACCCACGCGCATCGTGTCATAGACCGAGCTGGAGGTGACATAGGACAAAGCCGTGTCGCCAAAGGTCCATTCGACCTTGCCGGAAATCTCAAGATCGGTGGTGTCGCCTTCCTGCGCCGCAAGGGGGCCAGAGACGAGTGCCAGAGCAATTGCGGCAAGGCCGCTCAGGGTAAGGTGTTTCATCCGGGGTTCCTGTGGGTTCGCGCACCCTTGCGGGCCTGGGGCCAAGAAACGGCATTGCGGGACAAAACGCAACCGTGCGGCGGGCGTCGCCCCTTGCCGCAATGTCTTGCCGGCCCTAGGTTGCAGGTCCGTTTGCAAAGAGGCCGCCGCGATGACCGAAACTCCCCCCATGTCCGCGCAGGATGCGCTGGTCGCCGTGATGGTGGCCTGTTCGGCCTCGGACCAGAACATGCGGACCGCCGAGCTGGTGGCGATCCAGCGCATGGTCAACCATATGCCGGTCTTTGCCGGCTATGACCTCGACCGGGTGCGGCGGATCAGCCAGATCGTGTTTGACCTGTTCGAGGAAGAAGACGGGCTGGACGCCCTCTTTGGCCTGATCCGCGAGGCGCTGCCCGAGCGGCTGAATGAGACCGCCTATGCGCTGGCCTGCGATGTGGTCACGGCGGACGGCAAGCACAACGAGGTCGAGTTGCGGATGCTGGAAGAGGTGCGGCACGAGCTGCATATCGACCGGCTGCACGCCGCCGCCATCGAATGGGGCGCCCGGGTGCGGCACATGCGGCCCTGACCGCCCTCAGACATAGCGTTCGCCCCAGCGGTGCAGAAGCTGGCCCTGCAACTTGCGTGCCCGTTTCAGCCATGCCTCACCGCCCGGCGGGCTTTCGCGGTCTTCCATCGGCAGGGCCGCCCGCCGGTCCGGGTCGGCCGAAAGAATTGCAAAGGCAAGTTCGCGGCCCTTGGGCGGCTGGATGAACCCCGTAAGGGCCGAGACAAAGTTCAGCGTTCCGGTCTTGGCGCGCACCCTGACGGGGTGGTTTTCCACCGCGCGCCCCTCGCCGTCGCGCATTCCCATGTCGCGCAGGATGGCGGCAAGGTTGTGCCCCGAGGTGCGGGCCTGCCCTTGCCGCAGCGCCTCGGCCATGCCGCGGGCGGTGACGCGGGTTGCCGCCCCCAACCCGGAGTGATCGACGAAATCGCCCGGATGGCCCAGATGCCGCGCCGCCCAATCGCTCATCGCGCGGCCCGAACCGCGCAGCGTGCCCGCGCCGGAGGCGGCCAGCCCCACCGCCTCGGCGGTGATGTTGGTGGACCAGCGCAGCATCCCGCGCAGCACGGCGTCCAGCGGCTCGCTTTCGTGCCGGGCCAGTTCGCGGGCGGCCTCGGGCAGCGTGGTCAGCGGTTCCGCCCGGGGCAGGTCGATGCCCTGTGCGGCACACAGGGCGCGGAATGCCTCGGCGACATAGGGCGCGGCGCGGCGCACCGGAAGCCAGCGGCTGCCTTCGGTGCCAAGGGCGGCCTGCGCCACGGTCCAATCCTCGGTCGTCTCGCGCAGGCGGTAGGTGAAGAGCGGCGTCTCACGCGGGGCAAGGTCCATGCGGGTCAGGTCGATCTTCGGGGCAAACCGCTCCCCCCTTGCATCCATCGAAATGGCCCAGCCGTCGCCCGCCTTCTTCCACTCGAAATAGACCCGGCCGAAATTCAGGATCAGGCCCGACAGGCCGGGGTTATAGCCCACCTGCTCGGGCTGGTCGGCGGCGATGCGGGGCAGGTCGGGCAGCGCACCGCCATAGGCCAGATAGCGCCCCGAAACCGACCGCACCCCGGAGGCCCGCAAGGCCGCCGCCATGTCGCCCAGATCGTCGGTGTCCAGCGTGGGGTCACCGCCGCCTGCAAGGATCAGATCGCCCGCGATCTGGCCGTTCACCAAGGGGCCGGTGGCCAGAACCCGCGTGACAAAGCGGTGGTCGGCCCCCAGCCGTTCCAGCGCGTATAGCGCGGTGATGGTCTTGGCCGTGCTGGCGGGCGGCAGCGGCAGGTCGGCGCCGTATTCTTCCAGCACCTTGCCAGTGCCGGCATCGGCCAGGATCAGCCCGGTTGCACCGCCCAGCTTTGCGTCGCGGATCAGGCGGGCGATGTCTTCGCCCGGAGCGGCAGGCGTGCCCGGTCGTGGGCGCGGAAAGGGCGTGGTCGCGGGCGCCTCGGCCCAGAGCGGTGCAGTGGCCCCGGCAAGGAATGCGCCGAACCCGCCCGCCATCAGGCCACGTCTTGTCAGTCTGTCGTTCACCCCGGGGCACCTCCGCCCCAACTGCCTAACGGCGCTGGGCGGGCGGATCAAGCGGCGGGGCGGGAACAATCTGTCACGGCTGCGTCAGCACCGCCGCCGGGCTTTTCCATTCGCCGCGCGCCCGGATTTCGCTGGACGAGGCGCCGTTCATCGGCAGATCGACGAAGAGCCAGCTTGGCGGCGGATCGAAGGCCAGCGCCTTGCCGCGCGAAACCCGGTGCGTGCCATAGGTCCGCGCCGCCACCGAAAGCCGGGCCGCCACGCCCGAACCGGGCCGCGCCAGAACCGCCACCGGCACGGCGTTCAGAATGTCGCGCCAGCGCGCCCATTTGTGGAACTGCACCAGATTGTCCGCCCCCATCAGCCAGACGAAGGTGACCCCCGGGTAAATCGCCCGCAGCCGCGCGATGGTATCGGCGGTCAGCCGGGTGCCAAGGCGGCTTTCCAGATCGGTGACCCTGATGCGCGGATGGTCTTTCAGCACCGCCCGCGCCCGCACCATCCGGTCGGCCATCGGCGCCGGCTGACGGGGTTTCAGCGGATTGCCCGGCGTGACCAGCCACCAGACCTGATCCAGCCCCAACCGCTTGAGCGCCTCGCGGCTGATATGGGCATGGCCTTCATGCGCGGGGTCGAACGACCCGCCCAAGAGGCCGATCACCATGCCCGGGCTGGCGGGGGGGAAGCCGGCTCTCACGTGTCAAGGCCCCCGGGGCCATGGTGACGCTGGCGGTGGCAGTTCGGGCAAAGGGCGATGACATTGGCCAGCGTATCAGGACCGCCGCGGCCAAGGGGCAGGATATGATGCACCTCCAGAAAGGGGCGGCCCTGCGGGGTCGTGAAGGGGGCGGGGCGTCCGCAATCGCCGCAATGACCGGCGGCGCGCCACAGCGCCTGCTGGCGAACCCATGCGGCGCGGACATGCCGCAACACCTCGGCCCGCGTCGCGGCTGCGGGGGCCTGGGTAGGCGAGGGCGCTGCCTCCACCACCGCCTCGTCCCAGTCCACGGCACCTGCCTCGGGGTGGCCAAGGCCAAGGCCGATCCGGCGATGGCGCAGCGGTTGAAAGCTGATCAGGGCGATCTCGGGCATATGGTGTTGCATGTGCAATTGCATCTGGCGGGAGTCCATCAGCCGCTCTGCCCCGCGCGTCACAGGAATGCCGGCCAGTTCCATGGCCAGCCCGACCACGGGCTTGAGATCCCAAGGTTCATTGTCGGCCGGGTCGATCACATAATGGCTGCGCGAAGGGCTGCGGAACGTGCCCGTTTCGCCCCGGCGAACCCGGGCCAGCGCGTCGAGAAAATGGGCGCGGGCAATCGGCATCGGCGGTCCTTGCTGCGGATGTGACTGTTTCGGGGCGGGTGCCGGGGCTGTCAAGAATATTTGATCTTTGCGCCCTGTGCTGGCGGCCGGGGTCAAGATGAAAGCTTGCGGTCTGACTTATTTCTGACAATAGTCAGATAATACCCCTGACCAGAGTCTGATGATGTCTGACCTTGCCCGCATCCGCCGGTTCAACCGCGCCGTCACCCGGGAGACCGGCGCGATGGAGGAATCCTTTCTGGGCCGGGGGCGGCCCTTGGGTGCGGCGCGAGTGTTGTGGGCGATTGCGGAGGGCGGGCGCGATGTGGCCGAAATCCGCGCCGAACTGGCGCTCGATTCCGGGCTGATGAGCCGCCTCTTGCGCGGGCTTGAGGCGGAGGGGCTGGCACTGGTCGAGGCCGATCCGGCAGACCGGCGACGGCGGCGGGCGGTTCTGACCCCGGCGGGGCGGGCCGAGAAGGCCGCCTATGACCGGCTGAACGATGCGATGGCGGCGCGGATGCTGGCGCGTGCGCCACGCCACCATGCGGCCCTGCTGGCGGCAATGGATCTGGTGGCGGTGACGCTGAATTCGGACCGGATCGAGATTGCCGTGGCCGACCCCGAGGATGCGGCGGCGCGCGCCTGTCTTGCCGCCTATTTCCGGCTGTTGTCCGAGCGGGTGCCGGGGGTTTCCGCCGCCGTTGTGCCCGACCCCGACCCGGACGCCGGGCTGTTCCGCCCGCCCGCGGGTGTGTTCCTGCTGGCCTGGTGCGACCGGCTGCCGGTGGGCTGTGTCTCGCTCAAGCCGCTGGCGCCGGGGCTGGGTGAGGTGAAGCGGCTCTGGGTGGATCCGGCGGCGCGGGGCCTTGGCCTTGCCCGCCGCCTGATGCGCGCGGTCGAGGATCAGGCCCGCACTCTGGGCTATCAGCGGCTCAACCTTGACACCAATGCGGCGCTGGGCGAGGCCATCGCGCTTTACCGCCGCGATGGCTGGACCGAGACCGCGCCCTATACCGGATTTCCCGCCACGCATTGGTTCACCAAGCCCCTCTGACCGTTGCAGCCAAGGCCCCTTGCCGCTACATGGGGGCCAACCAGCGATCAGGAGCAGCGAAATGGCGTCGTATCAGTATGTCTACCACATGGAAGGCGTGTCGAAGACCTATCCGGGCGGCAAGACCTGTTTCGAGAACATCCACCTGAACTTCCTGCCGGGGGTCAAGATCGGTGTGGTCGGCGTCAACGGTGCGGGTAAATCCACCCTGCTCAAGATCATGGCCGGCATCGACAAGGATTTCAAAGGCGAGGCTTGGGCCGCCAAAGGCGCCAAGGTCGGCTATCTCGCGCAAGAGCCCTATCTGGACCCGGCGCTGACGGTGAAGGAAAACGTCATGCTGGGCGTGGCCGAACAGCAGGCCGTGCTGGACCGCTACAACGAACTGGCGATGAACTACTCGGACGAAACCGCCGAGGAGATGGCCCAGCTTCAGGACCAGATCGACGCCCAGAACCTGTGGGAGCTTGAGGCGACCGTTGGCGTGGCGATGGACGCGCTGCGCTGCCCGCCCGACGATGCCAATGTCGAAAGCCTGTCGGGCGGTGAACGCCGCCGGGTCGCGCTGTGCAAGCTGCTCCTGGAAAAGCCCGACATGCTGCTCTTGGACGAACCGACCAACCACCTGGATGCCGAATCCATCGCCTGGCTGCAAAAGCACCTGATCGACTACAAGGGCACCATCCTGATCGTCACCCACGACCGCTATTTCCTGGATGACATCACCGGCTGGATTCTGGAACTCGACCGCGGCCGCGGCATTCCCTACGAGGGCAATTATTCGGCATGGCTGGACCAGAAGGCCAAGCGGATGGCGCAGGAAGCGCGCGAGGACAAGTCCAAGCAGAAGGCGCTTGAAAAGGAACTGGAGTGGATCCGCTCCGGTGCCAAGGCCCGGCAGGCCAAGGGCAAGGCCCGTCTGACCCGCTACAACGAAATGGCCAGCCAGACCGTCACCGAGCGCGCAACGCAGGCGCAGATCATCATTCCGAACGGTGAGCGTCTGGGCAACAAGGTGATCGAGGTGACCGGGCTGAAGAAGGCCATGGGCGACCGTTTGCTGATCGAAGACCTGTCCTTCACCATCCCGCCGGGGGCCATCGTCGGCGTGATCGGGCCGAACGGCGCGGGCAAATCCACGCTTTTCCGCATGATCACCGGGCAGGAGACGCCGGACGAGGGCACCATCACGCTGGGTGATACCGTGCAGCTTTCCTATGTCGATCAGTCGCGCGACGCGCTGGACCCCAACAAGAACGTCTGGGAGGAAATCTCGGGCGGGTCGGAGATCATCCAGCTTGGCGACATGCAGATGAACAGCCGGGTCTATACCGGCGCCTTCAACTTCAAGGGCACCGATCAGCAAAAGAAGGTCGGCCTGCTGTCGGGCGGTGAGCGCAACCGTGTCCACATGGCCAAACTGCTGCGCTCGGGCGGCAACGTGCTGCTGCTTGACGAACCGACCAACGATCTGGACGTGGAAACCCTGCAGGCGCTGGAATCGGCCATCGAAGACTTCGCCGGCTGCGCCATCATCATCAGCCACGACCGCTTCTTCCTCGACCGCCTCTGCACCCATATGCTGGCCTTCGAAGGCGACGCCCATGTCGAATGGTTCGAGGGCAACTTTGAAGCCTATGAGGCGGACAAGGTGCGGCGTCTGGGACCGGACTCGATTGAGCCGAAGCGGGTGAAGTATAAGCGGTTCTCGAGGTGAGGGGCTGAACCAATAAGGAGTTAAAATGGCAGTCTGCAAAACCTGCGGCAAGAGGTTCGGCTTCCTGCAGGGAGCCGACGGATATTGTTCGGATTGCAGACTGAGATCCTTACGAGAACAGCAGTTAGCGACCGCCATGCCCGAGTTTAAGGATGCCGTGGAACAGGATGCGCAAACTATTGCAGAACGCTCCGACGAACCAAAGATAGAGGATGAAGCCAATTCAGTTATCTTGACGACTGAAGCCGTAACCGACCTGAAAATCCTGCGGCGCATCGAGATTGTAACAGCCGAATGCGCGTTCGGTATGCATTTATTTAAGGACCTGTTTGCGGGCATTCGGGACATCGTCGGCGGACGTTCGGCGGCAGTTGAAAGCACCATGCGCGATGCTCGCCGCACCGTGTTGATTGAGTTGAAGAAAGAAACTCGCCGTGTCGGCGGTGATGCCTGCATCGGCGTCACCCTCAGCTATGTTGAATTGGGCGGGCGCGGCTCAAATATGGTTTTGCTTGTTGCATCTGGCACGGCCGTTGAACTTGATGAGCAATCCTAGGCGGCTTGTTTTCGCTGGCGTTACCTAACGCGTGATAGCTCCCCACCGGGAGGGCAAACGGGCGCGGCCCGGCGGCGCATTCGCGCCTTGATTCCGGGCGAAGAGGGGCGGCGCTGATCGGTAGGGTGCGTGCTTGCACGCACCTTTGCCGGGAGGGGTGGTGCGTGAGATCACGCACCCTACCCAGCGCCGTCGGGCGCACAATCGGCGGTATCCCGCGCGCCGCCTTGTCGCTGCGGCGATTAGCCCCATCTTACTCATACGACCCTATTCAAAAGGAGGTTTGCATGAAGGGACTGATTGCCTGGTTCATGGGCGTTCCGCTGTTCGTTGTTATCCTGCTTTACGTCTTCGGCTACTTCTGAGCCGGACCCCCGCCGGGGCTGTGCGGGAATGCGCAGGCCCGGCGGGGGGATTTGCGGGCCGATCACCTTCCCGCGCATCGGCCCTGCGCTGGCTTCCCCTTCACCCTGAAACCGCCTACATGCGGCGGGGAACGACCCCGGAGGCACCGATGCGCGCGATCCTGTTTGCCCTTGCCCTGACCGCCCCGACCGCCGCCCTTGCGGTGGATGTCGAGCAGTTGGACACGCCTTCGGGTGTCACCGTCGAATATGTCAAATGCAGCCGCAACTCGAACCGCTGCCTGAATGCGGCGGCCAAGCATTGCAAGGGCTCCTATCAGGTGATCGGCAGCGAGAGCCATCCGGGCACCATCGTTTCCGATGTCTTTGCCGGGTCGGTGACGTGGTATTCCATGACCTTCCTCTGCGGCGTGTCGGACGGCGCTTTGCCCGGCTTCCCGTATCAGCGCACCGCCGAGCCGCCCTCGACGCTGGTTCCGCCGGGCATCAGCACGGTCTGCACGGTGCTGGGCCGCGGGCAAAGCTGCCGCTCGCAATAGACGCGACCCCGGTTGCGACATGCGCGCCGCTTGCGCGGGGGCGGGCGGGGCGGCATAAGCCCCCGGACCACGGCGCGAGGGACAGGATATGGCGGACAGCACGGAACAGCGGGCCTCGTCGCGCCGCGTCGGGGCTTTGGCGGCGCTCTGGCCTTTCATCCGGCCCTATCGCGGCATGGTGGTTCTGGCGGGTCTGGCGCTGATCCTGACGGCGAGTGTCAGTCTGGTGCTGCCTCTGGCGGTGCGCCGGGTGGTGGACGGCTTTGGCGACAGTGCCGCCCTCCTGGACAAGTATTTCGGCGCGGCGCTGCTGATTGCGGCGCTTTTGGCCGGGGGCACCGGGTTGCGCTACTACTTCGTCACCCGGCTGGGAGAGCGGGTGGTGGCCGATATCCGCCGCGCCCTTTTTGATCGCGTGCTGGGGATGAGCCCGGCCTTCTTCGAGAAAATCCTGACGGGTGAGGTGTTGAGTCGCATCACCACCGACACCACGCTGATCCTGTCGGTGATCGGCTCGTCCGTCTCGGTGGCGCTGCGCAATGTGCTGATGCTGCTGGGCGGGCTGGTGCTGCTGGGCCTGACCTCAGCCAAGCTGACGGGGCTGGTCTTGCTGATCGTGCCTGCGGTGGTGGTGCCGATCGTGGTGCTGGGCCGCAAGCTGCGCACCCTCAGCCGCGAGAATCAGGACTGGATCGCCTCGTCCTCTGGCAAGGCGGCCGAGGCGTTGCAGGCGGTGCAGACCGTGCAATCCTTTACTCATGAGGCCGGTACCCGCAGCGATTTCGCGGATGTGACGGAAAAATCCTTCCTCTCGGCCCAGACCCGCATCCAAACCCGGGCGGTGATGACGGTGATCGTGATCTTTCTGGTCTTCGCCGGGGTGGTGGGCGTGTTGTGGATGGGCGCGCGCGATGTGCGCGCCGGGGTGATGAGTGCGGGCCAACTGGTGCAGTTCGTCATCTATGCGGTGATGGTGGCGGGTTCGGTCGGCGCCCTGTCGGAAATCTGGGGTGAGTTGCAGCGCGCGGCGGGTGCCACCGAGCGGCTGGTCGAGATGTTGCAGGCCGAGGATGCGGTGGACGATCCCGCCAGCCCGCGCAGCCTGCCCCGCCCGGTGCAGGGTGAGGTTGTGCTGGATGGCGTGACCTTCCGCTATCCGGCCCGGCCCGAGGTTTCGGCCCTCCGCGACGTGTCGCTGCGGGTGGCACCGGGTGAGACGGTGGCGCTGGTCGGTCCTTCGGGGGCGGGCAAGTCCACGGTGCTGCAACTCTTGATGCGGTTTTACGATCCGCAGGCGGGGGCGGTGCGGCTGGACGGGATCGACCTGCGCGACATGGCCCGCGCCGACTTCCGCCGCGCCATGGCGCTGGTGCCGCAAGACCCGGTGATCTTTGCCACTTCGGCGCGCGAGAACATCCGCTTTGGCCGCCCCGAGGCAAGTGACGCCGAGGTTGAGGCGGCGGCACGGGCGGCGGCGGCGCATGACTTCATCGCTGCACTGCCGCAGGGCTATGACAGCTATCTGGGCGAGCGCGGGGTGATGTTGTCGGGCGGTCAGAAACAGCGCATCGCCATCGCCCGCGCGATCCTGCGCGACGCGCCGGTGCTTCTGCTGGACGAGGCGACAAGCGCACTTGATGCCGAAAGCGAGCGCGCCGTGCAACAGGCGGTGGAGCGGCTGGGGCAGGGGCGGACCGTTCTGGTGGTGGCGCACCGGCTGGCCACGGTCAAGCGCGCCGACCGCATTGTGGTCTTCGAGGCCGGGCAGATCGTCGCCATGGGTAGCCATGACGAACTGGTGGCCGAGGGCGGGCTTTATGCCCGGCTGGCGCGGCTGCAATTCACCGAAGGCACCGCAGGCTGACGGGGAAAGGCGAGGGTTTTTCCCCCGCCCCGCTGTCACAATCTCTGGTTAAGCTCGCGCAACCCCGCCGTTTCCGGCCGGGTCTGGCTTGCAACATGGAGATGCGAGATGGGTTTCTGGAGCTTTCTGACCGGCTCGGGCAAGGAACTGCCCGCCGAGGCCAATGCCACCCCCAGCGCCGAGACGCTCAAACAGGAAGTGGCCGATCTGGGCCTTGATACCTCGGGCGTCGAGATCAAGGTGGAAGGCGATACCGTGAAGGTCGAGGGCACGGCCGTCAGCCCCGAGGTGAAGGAAAAGATCATCCTCGCCGTGGGCAATGTGCAGGGCGTGTCAGGTGTCGAGGCCGAGGCGGATGGCCCCGAGCCGGTGTTCTACACCGTCAAGAAGGGCGACACACTGTCGGCCATCGCCAAGGCGACGCTGGGCAAGGCCAGCCTTTACCCGGCGATCTTCGAGGCGAACAAGCCGATGTTGAGCCACCCCGACAAGATCTATCCGGGCCAGACGCTGCGGATTCCGCCGCAGGACTGACCCTGAACCGGCGGGCGCGCGGAGGCATGAATGCCCCCGCGCGCCCGCTTTTCGACTGACGTTGCGTATTCTCTGCCCGCCCCGCCTTGGCAAAGCGGTGGTTTCTGCCCATCCTTAGGGCAAATGACAACCGCGACAGCGGGGTTTTCAGGGGAGGAAACCATGGGATCATTCGCTAATCTGGCGGATCTGAAGGCCATCGAGGCGGAAAGCGCCTGGGAAGACCGCGATGTCGCCCGTTCGATGTATGAATTTCTGGGTCGCGCCCGGCAGGCCCATGGCCCCCGTCCGGCGATTTCGTATCAGCTTCTGTCTGACCCCGGCTCAAAGTCGCTGACGCTGACGTGGAACGACCTGCACGCGAAGGTGACGCAGGCCGCCAACCTGTTCCGCAGCCTTGGCGTGGGTGAAAAGGATGTGGTCGCCTATATTCTGCCCAACACGCTGGAAACCGCCGTGACCCTTCTGGGCGGGGCCGTGGCGGGGATCGTGAACCCGATCAACCCGCTGCTTGAGGCCGAACAGATCAGCGCCATCCTGCGCGAGACCAAGGCCAAGGTCGTGGTCACCCTGCGCGCCTTCCCCAAAACCGACCTGCCGCAGAAGGTGGCGGAGGCGGTGCGCCATGCCCCCACGGTGAAGACCGTGCTGGAAGTTGATCTTGTGCGCAATCTGGGCGGGCTGAAATCGCTGATCGTGCCCTTGGTGCGGCCGAAGAACCCGGTGCAGCATTCCGCCAATGTGCGCGATTTCAATGCCGAATGCGCGCGCCAACCTGCCGATGCCCTGAGCTTTGCCGATACCAAGACCGACCGCGTGGCGGCCTATTTCCACACCGGCGGCACCACCGGAATGCCCAAGGTGGCGCAGCACAAGGTTTCGGGCATGGTCTATAACGGCTGGCTGGGGGCGCGGCTGTTGTTCACGGCGCAAGACACGGTGATGTGCCCCCTCCCGCTGTTCCACGTCTTTGCCGCCTATCCGATCCTGATGTCGATGATCGCATCGGGCGCGCATGTGATCTTCCCGACCCCTGCGGGCTATCGCGGTGAGGGGGTGTTCGACAATCTGTGGAAGCTGATTGCCCAGTGGAAATGCACCTATCTGGTGACGGTGCCCACGGCCCTTTCGGCGCTGATGCAACGCCCGATCAATGCCGATGTCAGCACGCTGCGCGGCGCCTTCTCGGGGTCTGCACCGCTGCCGATCGAGCTGTTCAACCGTTTTGAAAAGGCGACCGGCGTGCAGATCGTTGAGGGCTATGGCCTGACGGAATGCACCTGTCTGGTGGCGGTCAACCCGCCCGATGGCAACAAGAAGATCGGCTCGGTCGGGCTGCCCTTCCCGCATACCCATGTGCGCATCCTGCAAAAGACCGCCGAAGGCTTCCGCGAATGCGGCGTGGATGAGGTGGGGGAAATCTGCGTCGCCAATCCGGGGGTGTTCGAAGGGTCCACCTATACCGAGGTGGACAAGAACAAGGATCTTTTCGCCGAGGGCCGTTTCCTGCGGACCGGCGACCTTGGGCGGATCGACGCGGACGGTTATCTTTATATCACCGGACGCGCCAAGGATCTGATCATCCGCGGCGGCCACAACATTGACCCCGCCCTGATCGAAGAGGCGCTGATGGGCCATGAGGCGGTGGCCTTTGTCGGCGCCATCGGCCAGCCAGACGTTCACGCAGGCGAATTGCCCTGCGCCTATGTCGAGCTGGTCAAGGGCGCCACGGTCACCGGCGACGATCTGATGGCCTATGCGCAGAACCACATCCACGAGCGCGCCGCAGTGCCCAAGTTCATCGAAGTGCTGTCGGAACTGCCCAAGACCGCCGTCGGCAAGGTGTTCAAGCCTGACCTGCGCCGCCGGGCCATCACCCGGGTCTATGATGCCGCATTGGCAGAGGCCGGGATTGCAGCCCGGGTTGCCGAGGTGGTAGAAGACAAGAAACGTGGTCTTGTCGCCCGCATTCAACGGCTTGGCCCGGTGGACGAGGCAGCCGCATCGGCACTTCTCAGCAGCTTTGCCCAAGCCTGGGACTGGGCCGACTGACCGCGCCGGCGGTGCGTTTGCGGGGCGGTCATGGCAACATGACCGCCTTTTTCATTTGCAACCTTGGGCGCAGCGTTTCATCCTCACAAGGAGTTGAACCGAGGGGAGTTTTGACATGAAACGGATAGGCTCGGGCCTGATTGCCTTGGCCCTTGCGGCATTTGCGCTGCCGGCGGTGGCCGAGCCCAGTTCGCAGACGCTGTTCACCCACAAGCATTGGGAGGTCGAGATCGTCGGCTTCGACGATGGCAGCTTTGCCTGCCTTGCCGAGGTGGATGCCACGACCGACAGCTTTACCGTCTGGGTCTATGCGGACCAGTCGGTGCGCCTGCAATTCTACTCCACCTCGTGGGAGTTCGGCGAAGGCGACACTGCCGATCTTCAGGTGCAGATCGGCCGCCGTTCGCCGTGGAACCTGACCGGGGCCGAGCTTTACAAGAATTCGATCCTGTTCGATCTGCCCGACAGCAATCAGGGCGTAAACTTCCTTGTCGAAGTGGCGCAGGGCAGCCGTCTTTATCTGCGCACCGCGCAGGGTGAGGGGGTCAAGGATTACTCGCTGGCAGGGTCGCAAGCGTCGATGAACGCGCTGATCGAATGCGCCGATGCGCTGAAAGGCAACAGCACGAATCCGTTCAACTGACGCTCAGGGCGTGGCGGTGTCCATCCAGATGGTCACCGGCCCGTCATTGGACAGCGCCACATCCATATCGGCACCGAAGATGCCGTTCTGCACCGGAACGCCCTCGGCGGCGATCCGGGCCGAGAAATGCTCATAAAGCCGCTTGCCCTCGTCCGGGGCGGCGGCGGTGCTGAACCCGGGGCGGTTGCCGCGCAGATCGGCGGCAAGGGTGAACTGGCTAACGACAAGGGCCGCCCCGCCGATATCCTTGACCGAGCGGTTCATCTTGCCCGCCTCATCCTTGAATATCCGCAGCTTGACGATCTTGGCCGCCAGCCTGTCGGCTTCGGCCTCGGTATCGCCCTGCATGGCGCAAATCAGGATCAGAAGGCCCGAGCCGATCTGCCCCGTCACCGCGCCTTCAACCGTGACCGAGGCGCGGCTGACCCGTTGCAGAACCGCCCTCACAACTCGCTGGCCCAAGGTGGGTTGGCGCCGGGGCGGCTGACGGTGATGGCGGCGGCGCGGGTGCCAAGGGACAGCGCAGCGTCCAGTTCCGCATCGGAAAGCGCTGCAATCCGCGTCTTGCTCAACGCCCCGGCCTGATGCAACGCGCAAAGCGCCCCGGCGTTGAAGGTATCGCCCGCGCCAACCGTATCGGCCACGGTGACCTTTTGCGCCGCGACAAAGCGGTCTTGCGTGGCGGTCACGGCACGGGCGCCTGCCGCGCCTTCGGTGATGAAGACCACCTTCGGCCCCTGCGCCACGATGGCGCGGGCCAGCGTGGTCAGATCACCCGGCCCCATCAGCCAATGCAGGTCTTCGTCCGAGAGCTTGACGATATCGGCCCGCGCCACCATCCGCCCGATCCGGGCGCGATAGGGGGCCTCTTTACCCGCGATGAAGCCGGGGCGGATGTTCGGGTCAATCATCGTGACCCGCGTCGCACTTTCGCGGGCCTGAAGCGCCTCATAGGTGCTGGCGGCGGGGTCGTTGACAAGAGAGATGCCGCCGAAAAACAGGGTCGAAACCGTGGCGGGCAACATCGGCAGATCGTCCTGTGACAGCATCAGCCCCGCCGTGCCTTCGTCATAAAAGGCATAGGTCGCCTGACCGTTGACCAGTTTGACAAAGGCGACCGTCGTGGGCCGGGGGGAGCGGGCGCAATAGCGCGTGTCCACCTGCGAGGCGGTCAGCGTCTCGGCCAGAATCTCGCCCAGCATGTCGGTGGAAATCCCCGAGAAGAAGGCCGAGGGCGCGCCAAGCCGCCCCAGAGCGATGGCGGTGTTGAACACCGCCCCGCCGGCATAGGGCGCAAAAGCCGCCTCGCCTTGAGTCGAGGTGCGCGGCAGCATGTCGATCAGGGCTTCGCCACAGCTTAGAATCATCGGTCCGTCCTCCCGGTTTGGGCGACTATAGCGGAAGCTGCGATGTTAGCGCAAACATCGGCTTTGAGGCGGATGGGCAGATTGCCCATCCTACGCGGTGAAATAGGGGGTCAGGTTGGCGCGGACACGGGCCAGCGGGGTTTCGCCGCCAAGGTCAGGCACAAAAGTTTCGCCGGTGATCGCCTCATAGGCGTCGATGTAGACGCGGCTGGTGGCCTCGATCATTTCGGCGGGGATGTCGGGGATCGGGTCGGTATAGGGGTCGCAGCGCGCCGCGACCCAGGCCCGGATCACATCCTTGTCGAAAGACGGCGGGCGGCTGCCCGCCGTGAACGCCGCCTCATAGCCCAAGGCAATCCAGTAACGGCTGCTGTCGGGGGTATGAATCTCATCCGCGATCAGGATGTTGCCCGCGGCATCGGTGCCGAATTCATATTTGGTATCGACAAGGATCAGCCCGCGCTCGGCCGCCAGTTTCTGCCCCCGCCCGAACAGTGCCAGCGCCTTGGCCGAAACCTCATCCCATTGCGCCTGCGTGAGAAGCCCCTGCGCCACGATCTCTGCGGCGGTCAGCGGTTCGTCATGGCCGCCGTCGAAAGCCTTCGACGTGGGGGTGATGATGGCCTGCGGCAGCGCCTGATTGTCGCGCAGCCCGTCGGGCAGAGTATGGCCATACATCTGCCGCACGCCCTTGCGGTATTGCGTCAGCACCGAGGTTGAGGTGGTCCCGGCCAGATAGCCGCGCACCACCACCTCAACCGGCAGAATGGTCAGCCGCTTGCCGATCACCACATTGGCGTCGGGGTAGGCAAGGACATGATTGGCGCAGATGTCTTCGGTCCGCTCGAACCACCAGCGCGCGATCTGGGTCAGCACCTGCCCCTTGAAGGGGATGGCCGCCAGAATGCGGTCAAAGGCCGAAATCCGGTCGGAAGAAATCAGGATGCGCCGCCCTTCGGGATGGGCAGCATCGGCGGGCAGGTCATAACAGTCGCGCACCTTGCCGAAATAGGGGTTGGGCAATTCGGCAATGCGGGCGTGATCAAGGATGCGCATTCGGGCCTCCGGGCTTTGGCGGCTTTAAGCGGCGGGGCCGCGGGCTTGTCAAGCGGGCGCGCGCGTCAGCCACCCCGGCGCGGCGGCGTGCGGCCCGGGTCGCCGCGGCGGCCCGTCGGTTTGGCCGTGGGTTTGGCCGGGCTGGTGCGCCGGGTTGCGGGTTTGGCGGCATCGCGCACCGCTTCCGCAGGTTTGCTGCTGCGGCGGGTGGTGGGTTTGACGGCCTCTTCCGCGGGTTTGGCACCGGGACTGCGCCGCGTGGCGGGTTTTGCGGCTTCCCGCGCCGTTTCGGCTGGTTTGACGCTGCGGGGGGCCGTGGCGGGCTTGGCACGCCGGGTTGCGGGCTTGGCATCGTCGCGCGGGGTGTCGGTGGCAGGTTTGGCGGCGCTGCGGGGGCGGGTGGCGGCCTGCCAGCTTTGGGACAACTGGCGCAGACCCTCACCCTCGGGCAGTCGGTCCGATCCGGGCTTGGCCGGGGTCCGGCGCACCCGGGTCACCGTTCTTGGCCCGGGTGCGCTGCTGCTGCGGGCGGGCGGTTCCACCCCGGCGCCGCCGATTTCGCCCAACTGGTCGCGCAGCACCTTGGCGCGGACCTCTTCGACCTGACCCGGCTGCAATTCGTTCAGGCGGAAGGGGCCGTAACTGACCCGGATCAGCCGGTTCACCGTCAGCCCGATGGCCGACATCGCGCGGCGGATTTCGCGGTTCTTGCCCTCACGCAAGCCGACGGTCAGCCAGGCATTGGCGCCCTGAATGCGGTCCAGCACCACCTGCATCGGCTGAAACCGCTCCCCCTCAATCGTGATACCCTTGCGCAAGGGCTCCAGATCGGGGTCGGTCGGGTTGCCGTTGACGCGGACGCGATATTTGCGTAGCCAGCCGGTCGAGGGCAGCTCCAGCCGCCGCTTCAGCTCGCCGTCATTGGTCAGCAGCAAAAGCCCTTCGGAATTGAGGTCGAGCCGGCCGACCGACATCACCCGCGGCATCTCTTCGGGCAGATGGTCAAACACCGTGTCGCGGCCCTTCTCATCGGCGGCCGAAGTCACCAGCCCCTCGGGCTTGTAATAAAGCCAGAGCCGCGCCGGCTCCTTGGCGGGCAGCGGTTCGCCCGAAACGGTGATCCGGTCGGCATCGGTCACGTTCAGCGCCGGCGAGGTGATGGTCTTGCCGTTGACCGTGACTTCCCCGGCCTCGATCAGCCGCTCGGCCTCGCGGCGCGAGGCGATGCCGCGGCGCGACAGAACCTTGGCAATCCGCTCGCCCTCGGGCGTGGAGGCGGCCTTTGCGGCGGGGGTGGGCTTTTCTTTTCCGGCCATGATCGGCATCCTTGGGCACGGGGCGGCCAACCCCGGGGGCTGTCTGCCCCCGGAACCCCCGAGGATATTTGAGCCAAGATGAAAGAGCAACGCGGGTTCCGGTCCTTCATGGATGTCGCGCTGGACGAGGCGCGGGCCGCGGGCGCGCGGGGTGAGGTGCCGGTGGGCGCCTGTCTGGTGATGGAGGGCGATGTGATCGCCCGTGCGGGCAACCGCACCCGGGAATTGTCCGACCCGACCGCCCATGCCGAGATGCTGGTGATCCGCGCCGCCTGTGCGGCGCTGGGGCAGGAACGGCTGACGGGGGCGGCGCTTTATGTCACGCTCGAGCCCTGTCCGATGTGTGCGGCGGCGATTTCGGCGGCGCGGGTGGCGCGGCTTTACTACGGGGCGGCGGATGCGAAAAGCGGCGGCGTGGCGGTGGGGGCGCGGGTGTTCAGCCATCCGCAATGCCATCATGTGCCCGAGGTCTATGACGGAATCGCCGGGGCCGAGGCGGAGGCGCTGCTGAAGGCGTTTTTCGCCGGGCGGCGTTAGCGGCTGATCAGGGCCAGTCGAAGGGCCAGCCCGGCAAAGACCATGGCCGAAACCCGGGCCAGCCAGCGCCCCAGCGCCGAGGAGCGGGCAAGCCGCTGCCCCGCGCCGCCCGCCAGCACGCCCACTGCACCGTTCACCACCAGCCCGCCCAGCGACAGCACGGCGCCAAAGATCAGGAACTGCGGCAGGACCGGGCGGCTGGCATCGACGAATTGCGGCACGAAGGCCAGCACGAAGAGGATCACTTTGGGATTGCTCAGGTTCACCAGAAATCCGTCCCGAAAGGCCGTCGCCGCGCGGGTCTGTGGCAGATCGCCCGGGCGCCCGCCGCCGCGCAGCGCCGTGGCGGCCAGCCAGAGCAGATAGGCCACGCCGACCCAGCGGATCACCTCAAACGCCCAAGGAGCCCCGGCCACCAGCGCGCCAAGACCCAGGCCCGCCAGCGTGACATGTACCAGGCCGCCCAGAGCGATGCCCGCATCCGCCGCCAGCGCCGCACGCGGCCCGCCCCGCAACCCCTGACCAAGGCAGAACATCATATCCGCCCCCGGGGTGAGGTTCAGCGCGAGGGCTGCGGGGATGAACCCGGCAAGGACCGCCCCTTCCACGATCATCCCAGTCTGTCCCGTATCGCCAGCAGGTCTGCCCATGCCTCACGCTTGGCAATGGGATTGCGCAAAAGATAGGCCGGGTGGGTCATCGGCATCAGCGGCTTGCCCAGAGCCTCGGTCCAGGTGCCGCGGGCGCGCAGGATGCCCTTCTGTCCGGTCAGCGCCAGCAGCGGCGTGTTGCCCATGACCACGATCAGATCGGGATCGGCCAGCGCGATATGCCGTTCGACAAAGGGGCGCATCAGGGCGATTTCGGCAGGCTCGGGGTCGCGGTTGCCGGGGGGGCGCCAGGGCATGACATTGGTGATGTAAAGCGCCGCGGCCGGATCGGGGCTGATCCGCGACAGGCCGATCGCGGCGAACATGCGGTCCAGCAACTGCCCGGCGCGGCCGACGAAGGGGCGGCCCTCCAGATCCTCATCCCGGCCCGGCGCCTCGCCCAGAATCAGAACGCGGGCGGCGGGGTTGCCATCGGCAAAGACGGTGTTGCGGGCGCCCTTTTTCAACTCGCACAGGTCGAACCCCGCCAGCGCCTCGCGCAGCGCGTCAAGCGAGGTCGCGCGCCCCGCCACGGTTTGCGCCACGGCAACGGGATCATCCGCAACGGCGGCGACGGGGGGCGGTGCTGTCGGTGAGGCCGCAGCGGGCGGCGGCATCCGCACCGGGGCCGCCTCAAGCGCGAAGCGGTCCACCGGCGCCTCGCCGCAGGGATCGGTCAGCCCAAGCTCGACTTGCCAGGCCAGCGCAGCCAGCGCCGCCTCCCAATCGCCCGCGATGTCCTGCACGATTCCCATGGGCGGCAGGGTAGGGCGGGGCACGCGGCGGGACAACCCGACTTGTCCGCGCGACCGCCGCTTTCTATAAGGCGGCAAAGCCCCAGGGGAGTGCTGCCCGATGACCTTCCGCGCCCGTCACCTTCTGGGGATCGAGCCCCTCGCCCCGCAGGAAATCACCAGCGTTCTTGATCTGGCCGACCGTTATGTCGATCTGAACCGCCGCACGGTGAAATCTTCGGATGCGCTGGCGGGGATGACGCAGATCAACATGTTCTTTGAAAACTCCACCCGCACGCAGGCCAGCTTTGAGCTGGCGGGCAAGCGGCTGGGGGCGGATGTGATGAACATGAGCGTCGCCCAGTCCAGCGTGAAGAAGGGGGAGACGCTGATCGACACCGCCCTGACGCTGAACGCGATGCACCCTGACCTGCTGGTGGTGCGGCATCCGTCGTCGGGGGCGGTTAACCTATTGGCTTCCAAGGTGAATTGCGCGGTGCTGAACGCGGGCGACGGGCGGCACGAACACCCGACGCAGGCCCTTTTGGACGCGCTGACCATCCGCCGCGCCAAGGGACGGATTCAGCGGCTGACCGTGGCGATTTGCGGCGACATCGCCCACAGCCGCGTGGCGCGGTCGAACCTGATCCTCTTGGGCAAGATGGAAAACCGCATCCGGCTGATCGCGCCGCCCACGCTGATGCCCGCCGGGGTGGGCGAATTCGGCTGCGAGCTTTATGACGACATGCGCGAGGGGCTGAAGGGCGCCGATGTGGTGATGATGCTGCGCTTGCAGAAAGAGCGGATGGACGGCGGCTTCATCCCGTCCGAGCGCGAATACTACCACCGCTTCGGGCTGGACGCCGAGAAGCTCTCCCATGCCAAACCGGACGCCATCGTGATGCACCCCGGCCCGATGAACCGCGGCGTCGAGATCGACGGCGAAATCGCCGATGACATCAACCGGAGTGTCATTCAGGAGCAGGTGGAAATGGGCGTCGCCGTCCGCATGGCCTGCATGGACCTTCTCGCGCGCAACCTGCGGGCGGAACGGGGGCGGCGGGCCGTTGAGGTGATGGTGTGAGCCGCGCGGTAGGGTGCGTGTGATGAGCGAGCCTCCCAAACCCCCGAAATCCGACGCCCGCATCGGTGGCATGGTGGCGGCTGCGGTTCTGGTGTTCCTCGTGCTGTTCACGGTGGCCTTTGTGGTGATGGCGACCTGACCCGGACAAAGCGTCGCCCCGTTTGGGCGTGACGTGGATCGGCCCTGCCGCTAGCATAAAGGCCGCCCGCCAAGGGTTCATGGACAGGAGACCGCCATGCCCGATCTGCCCCGCGACAGCATTCATCCCACGCCTGCGGCGCTGGAGGGTGACGAAAAGGTCGTCGCCCGTTTTGCCGCCGATCCGGCCACCTATTGGCGCAGTCATGCGGTGATGGCGGTGGCGGGGGCTGTCGGGGCCGGGGTTGTGCTGGTGCTGCTGGGCAATCCCTACCCCTGGACCGGGCCGCTGGCGGCGGTGCTGGCCATCGGCGCGCGGGCGGCCTATCTGCGGTCCGAAGTCTTTGTCGAAGACTGGCGGATGACCTCGCGCCGCCTGCTCGGCCCCGGCGGGCGGGCCCTGCCGCTTTCCCAGATCAAGACGGCAGCAAAGTTCCTCGATGCCGTGCAGGTGGTGACCAAGGGTGGCGACAAGCATCTGATCAAGTTCCAGAACGACCCGGGCGCGGTGGCGGCGGCGATCCTGCGGCAGGCCGGGCATCCGGCGGCATGACGGCGCCTCCCCCTGGCTGGGAGGGCATTCTTGACCCCGACGAAGCGATCCTGTGGCAAGGCGCGCCCGACCGGCGCTGGCGCCGCGAGGATGTCATCATGCCCTACACGGTGATCGGGGCGCTGCTGATCCTGTTCTACCTTGTCTGGCTGCTCTTGGGGCTGGGCCTGCTGCACGGCCGCGCGCCGATGGACCGGCTGCATGTCATGGCTCTGCTGCCGATGCTGCTGGTCGGGGCCGGGCTGATCTGGACCCATCTAGCCCGCAGCATCGGGCGGCGGGCGCAGTTCTATACCCTGACCGACCGCCGCGCCTTCATCGGCGAGGCGGCCTATCTCACGCGCAATCTTGCCAGCTATCCCATCCATCCCGACATCCCGCTGATGTTCGTGCCGGGGCCGCCCGATACGGTCTGGTTCGCGCTGCGGGTCCGGGCCGGCCATTTGGACCGGATCGACTTTCAGCGGTTGGATGACGGTCGCGCGGTTTATGACCTGATCCGCGGCCTGATGGATTGTCAGACTGAACCGCAGACCGCACGTCCGGCCGGGCCACGCCTTGCCGAAGACGGGCCTTCGCGCTAGGCAGGCGGCCAGAACCGGGACGCCGGGGGAGAGCGATGGCAGCAAGCGCAAGCGAGGCGACCGACGGGCTGACCCTGCCCATGGGCGAGCGGCATGTGCTGCGGGTCTTCACACTGAACCTGCCCGCCGCCGAACTGACGCGGTTGCGCGGCAATGCCGATCTGCTCGCCGCGCTTCTGGGGGTTGAGGCGCTGGATGCGGCGGGCGTTGAGGTGTTCGATCTGGCCGATCTCGCCGGGCTGGGCCTTGCCGCCTATCTGGTTGAGGGCAACGGCGCCGCCGAGGCGCAGATCGCCGCTGACCACGACCGGCTGGATGCGCTGACCGGCGCGGTCATGATCCTGCATTCTGCCGCTTTCGGGGGCCGCGCCACCCGCCTGCATCCCGATCCGCGCCTGCGCCTGATCGGTACCTATGGCGAAGACTTGTCGCCGGTGCGGTTTGAGCCGCTGCCCGATGCCGCCGCCCGGGGCCTCTTGCCGCAGGGCAGGCCGGTGACGACTGACATGCGCCGCGCGGCCCGGATCACGGCGGCACTGTTGTTTCTGGCGGCGATTGCCATGTTCCTGCTGCTGGGGCGCTGACCCATGACCGACCGCCCCGATCCGGCAAAAGAGCCGCTGCCGCAGCGCGGGCGGGATCAGGCAGCGGCGTGTGACGCCCGCAGGTTTTTGGGTATCCCCGGCGCCGAAAATGTTTATGAAATCATCCGCGCGATTCAGAAGGGCCAGCCATGACGATCCACTTCCACAATGCCCGTCTGATCTGTCCTGAAACCGGGACCGATGCGCCCGGCAGCCTGACGGTGGACGCCGGCAGCATCCTTGCCCGCGATGCCGATGCCCCGGAGGGCGCCACGGTGATCGACTGCAACGGCGCCTGCCTTGCGCCCGGGATCGTGGATTGGGGCGTCAAGATCGGCGAGCCGGGCGAGCGGCACAAGGAATCCTTCCGCTCTGCCGGGCTGGCGGCGGCGGCGGGCGGCGTGACCACGATCATCGCCCGGCCCGACACCGCCCCCGCCATCGACACGCCAGAAACGCTGGAGTTCGTCACCCGCCGCGCGGCGGAATCGGTAGTGCGCATCCGCCATATGGCGGCGCTGACCAAGGCCCGCGCCGGGCGCGAGATGACCGAGATCGGCTTTCTTCTGGATGCCGGGGCGATTGCCTTTTCCGATGTCTTCCACGTCGCCACCGATACCAAGGCGCTGGGCCGGGCGCTGACCTATGCCCGCAGCTTAGGCGTGCTGGTGGTCGGCCATCCGCAGGAGCCGGGCCTTTCGGCGGGGGCGGCCACCACCAGCGGCAAGTTTGCCAGCCTGCGCGGCCTGCCCGGCGTCTCGCCCATCGCGGAACGGATGGGGCTGGAGCGTGACCTTGCGCTGGTCGAGATGACGGGTGCGCGCTGGCACGCCGATCAGATCACCACCGCCCGCAGCCTGCCCGCGCTGGCCCGGGCCAAGGCCGAGGGGCTGGACGTAACGGCAGGCATCTCGATCCACCACCTGACGCTGAACGAATTCGATGTGGGCGATTACCGCACCTTCTTCAAGCTGACGCCGCCGCTGCGCTCGGAAGAGGACCGTCTGGCCATGGTGCAGGCGGTGGCCGAGGGCGTGATTGACGTGATCGGCAGTTTCCACACCCCGGCGGATGAGGAATCCAAGCGCCTGCCGTTTGAAGAGGCGGCTTCCGGCGCGGTGGGCCTGCAAACCCTGCTGCCCGCCGCGCTGCGCCTTTACCACGCAGGCGCCATCGACCTGCCGGTGCTGTGGCGCGCGTTGTCGCTGAACCCTGCGCGGCGGCTGGGCCTGCCGCAGGGGCGGCTGACCCCCGGCGCCCCGGCCGATCTGGTGCTGTTCGACCCGGATGCGCCCTTCGTGCTGGACCGTTTCGCGCTGCGGTCCAAATCCAAGAACACCCCCTTTGACGGCGCCCGGATGGAGGGTAAGGTTCTGGCAACATGGGTGGCAGGCACCCGGGTTTTCGCGGCGGAGTAGCCCCATGCCCCATATCACCTCGGCCCCGCTGGCGCTGATCCTTGTGGCGGTGCTGGCCTATCTCTTGGGTTCGGTGCCCTTCGGCATCGTGATCACCCGCGCGCTTGGCCTTGGCGATCTGCGCAAGATCGGTTCGGGCAATATCGGGGCGACGAATGTGCTGCGCACCGGAAACAAGGGCGCGGCGCTGGCCACGCTGGTTCTGGATGCGGCCAAGGGGGGCATCGCGGTGCTGATCGCGCGGGCCATGGTGGGCGAGGATGCCGCACAACTGGCTGGGCTGACGGCGTTTCTGGGCCATCTTTACCCGGTCTGGCTGGGCTTCAAGGGCGGCAAGGGGGTGGCGACCTTCCTTGGCACGCTGCTGGCGCTGGCCTGGCCGGTGGGGCTGGCGGTTTGCGCAACATGGCTGGTAACGGCCCTTCTGACGCGGATTTCATCGCTTTCGGCGCTGGTTGCGGCGGCGAGTTCGGCGCTGTGGCTGTTCTTCTTCAATCACGGCCAGATGCTGGCGCTGGCGGTGGTGCTGACCCTCTTGGTCTATGTCCGGCACTGGGCCAATCTCGAACGGATCAAGGCCGGAACCGAACCGAAGATCGGCCAGAAGAAAGACCCCGCATGAAGCGCCTTGCCCTGCTGCTTGCCCTGCTGCCCGCGCCCGGTTTTGCCGTGACGGTCGAGGATGTTCTGGCCGAGGCCAAGGCCGATTGCGCCAGTTTCGACAACGGGGTGCTGACCGTTTCCCCGACGGCTGTGCATCAGATCGAGCTGACCGGCGACAGCACGCCCGAGACCTTGGTGGATTGGGCCGGGTTCGACTGTTCGACCATGGCCAGCGCATGGGGCGGGACCGGGGGCAGTCTGCTGACGGTTCTGATCAATGGTCAAAGGTCGGATCACATGGCGCTGGGCTGGACGCTGGTGCAGTTGAACGGCCCGGTCCTGCTCTTGGCGCTGCATGGCTCGGAATGCAATGCCACCGGCTCGCAGCCCTGCGCCGAGGCGCTGGTCTGGGGTGGGGAAACCCTGTTGTCGGTGCGTTACGGCGGTGGTGAAGAGGATGACCAGCCGGTGGAAGAACCGGCGCCCACCCCCTGAGTCCGGCCCGGCTTCGCCCCCGATCAGCAAAGTTGACAGAAAGCCTGCCCGCCCGCACTCTTCCACGGCCATTTGATTTGGTGGCGTCGGGTTTTGGGAAAGGGAATTGCAATGAACATGACCGAGGCGGTGAAATCCGTCCTGTCGAACTATGCGAATTTCTCCGGCCGCGCGATCCGGTCGGAATATTGGTGGTTCACGCTGGCGAATGTGATCGGCAGCGTCATTCTGAACGGGATCGACATGGCGACGGGGGTGCCGATCCTGTCGCTGATCTGGGCGCTGGCGCTGTTGGTTCCGGGGTTGGCCGTGGGTGTGCGCCGCTTGCATGACCTTGACCGGTCGGGCTGGTGGCTGTTGATCGTGCTGGTGCCGGTCGTCGGGGTGATCCTGCTGATCTACTGGTTCGCCACCCGCGGCACCGTGGGGCCGAACCGCTTCGGCCCCGATCCGCTGCCGAACTGAGGTTCAGAAACGGGTGTCAGAGACTGGCGGCGGCATAGATCGCCGCCAGATCTCCGCCCCATTCGCCGTGGTAAAGGTCAAGCCAGCGGTCGGCCTGCACCTTGCCCGCCTTCAGGCTGGTGACCAGCGGCGCAAGATGGCGCTCTTCGCCCATGCCCCGCGCGGCAAGGCCCGCGTGCGACAGGCCAACCGCCGCCTGCGCCAGATCGGCAATCTTCACGCCGCCGGCCTCGCCCTGCAACCCCGCGACCGAGGCGGCAACCCGCAGCCCCTCGCGCGTCTCAGTATCCAGCCCCTTGACCAGATCCCATGCGGCATCCAGCGCGGTCTGGTCATACATCAGCCCCACCCAGAAGGCGGGCAGCGCCACGATATGGGCCTGATCGCCGCAATCCGCGCCGCGCATCTCGATGTATTTCTTCACCCGCGCCTCGGGGAAGACCGTGGTCATGTGGTCGGCCCAATCCGATAGGGTAGGCTTCTCGCCGGGCAGCGCGGGCAGTTCGCCCTTCAGGAAATCACGGAACGACTGGCCCAAGGCGTTGATATACTTGCCATCGCGGTAGACGAAATACATCGGCGCATCCAGCACCCAATCGACATATTGCTGAAAGCCGAAGCCCTGATCAAAGGCGAAGGGCAGCATTCCGGTGCGGGCATTGTCCAGCCCGCGCCAGATGCGCGAGCGCCAGCTTTTATGGCCGTTCGGCTTGCCGTCGAAGAAGGGCGAAGAGGCGAAAAGCGCCGTCGCCACCGGCTGCAAGGCCAGCGCCACGCGCAGTTTCTGCACCATGTCGGCCTCGGACGCATAGTCGAGGTTCACCTGCACGGTGCAGGTGCGATACATCATCTGCGTGCCATGGGTGCCGACGCGGCCCATGTAATCGGTCATCAGCCGGTAACGGCCCTTGGGCATCACCGGCATCTGGTCATGCCGCCATTCCGGCGCTGCGCCGATCCCCATGAAGCGGATGCCGAGGGGGCCGGCAATGCCCGCGACCTCGTCGAAATGGGTCTGCAATTCGGCCGCGGTCTCATTGACGCTGACCAGCGGCGCGCCGGACAGCTCGAACTGGCCGCCGGGTTCAAGGCTGATATTGGCGCCGTTGCGGGTCAGGCCGATGATATGCTCGCCCTCGCGCACCGCCTGCCAGCCATGGCGGTCGATCAGCCCGGCGAAGAGGGCCGAGATCGAGCGGTCGCCGGCATAGGGCAGGGGCGCGCGGCTGCCCTCCAGCCAGCCGAACTTTTCATGCTCGGTGCCCAGACGCCAATCGGTTTTCGGCTTGCAGCCTGACTCGAGAAGCTCGGCCAGTTGCGCGAAATGTTCGATCAGACCTCCGCCCGATTGGGGAATCGACATGGGAGCGGCCCTTTCTGCTGGCACCTTGGGGCGACAGAGGTGTCGCCTTGGCGCGGGCAAGTCAAGGGTGGCGCTGGAAGGATCATTCTGGAAAAGGCGGCGCGCGGGGGCATTCATGCCCCCGCGCGCCGCCTTGGCGGAACGGGCGGGGCTTTGCGACCCGGCCGTCAGCCCCGCATCAGCCCCGCATCAGACCGGCGCCGGGGCGGCGCCAGACCAGCCGCATCCCGGCCATGCCCTCGGGCACCAGCGCGGCAGAGCCACCCGTGCCCGTGGGTTCCAGCGCGGCGATCAGGGCGGCACCGTCAAGGCCGGGCAGGCTGGCAAAGGCGTCGAACAGGCGTTCGGCTCCTGTCGCCTCGACCGGGATCAGCACGGTCTGGCCATCGGCCTGTTTCAGCCGCCACAGGCGGCGTCCGCGCAGCGTGATCAGCTTGATTTCCACCAGATCGGGCAGGGCGACAAAGCCACCGATGCCGGGTCCGAGATAGCCGATCTGGCCTTCGTCCACCTCGACCAGCCCCGGCGCCTCGCCCCCTTGGGCAAAGCGCAGCCGCCGCCAGGCATTCAGCGCCAGCCCCGCGGCCAGCGCCACCAGTCCCGCCCCCGCCGGAATCAGCACCCAGCCGCCAAGCGCGATCAGCCAGAGGCCAAGCCCCGCCAGCAGGGCGCTGGCCATCACTTCGCGCCAGCGGATCAGGGCGGCGCGGGCCTCGGGGCGGATCACCGCCAATCCCCCAGCGCCGCCTGCCAGAGCGTGAGCGCCGCCACCGCCGCCGTATCGGCGCGCAGGATGCGCGGCCCAAGGGTGACGGGCACCACCTGCGGCATGGCCCGCAGCCGCTTGCGCTCGTCTTCCGAAAAACCGCCCTCGGGGCCGATCAGAATGGCCCAGGGGCCGGTCTCCGTAGGATGGGCAATGCTGCCCATCCCCCGCGCACCCTCATCGGCCCAGAGGATGCGGCGGTCGGCGGGCCAGTCGCGCAACAGGCGATCCAAGGCCACGAGGTCGGCCACTTCGGGAACATAGGTGGCTGCACATTGCTCGGCCGCCTCCACCGCATGGGCCTGCAGGCGGTCCTGCCGGATGCGTTCGGAATTGGTGTGGCGGGTCTGCACCGGCAGGATGCGCGCAGCCCCCAGCTCCACCGCCTTTTCGACAATGAAATCGGTGCGCGCCTTCTTGATCGGCGCGAACATCAGCCAGAGGTCGGGCGGCAATCGCAGCGGCGCCGAACATTCCTCGCACAGCGCAATCCCGCCGCGCTTGCCCGCCTCGGCGATGCGGGCCTGCCATTCGCCGTCGCGCCCGTTGAACAGCGCCACCCGGGCGCCGACCGCCAGCCGCATCACCGCAAAAAGGTAATGCGCCTGATCGCCGTTCAGCGCCACCGCTTGCCCCGGGGCGAGCGGCTGATCTACATAAAGCCTGACCTTAGCCTGTTCCATGAAAGCGAACCTATGTCCGAGACGCCCGGAATGCCAGACCCGCAGGGAACCGTCGCGGATGCGGTGGCGGGAAACTGGGTGGACCGTTACGCGCCTGCATGGTCGCGGCCCTATCTGCGCCTCAGCCGGGCGGACCGGCCGATCGGCACCTGGCTGTTGCTGATCCCCTGCCTTTGGGGCATTGCGCTGGCGGCGATGTCGGACGGGTTCCGGGCATGGGATCTGTGGCTGGCGCTGTCCTGCGGGGTGGGGGCTTTCGTGATGCGGGGGGCGGGCTGCACCTGGAACGATATTGCCGACCGCGACATTGACGCGCAGGTGGCGCGCACCCGGTCGCGGCCGATCCCCTCGGGTCAGGTCAGCGTCCGGGGGGCGCTGGTCTGGATGGTCTTGCAGGCATTGGCGGGGGCGACGATCCTTCTCAGCTACAACAGCCTTGCCATCGCGCTGGGGGCCGCCTCGCTGGGGCTGGTGGCGATCTATCCCTTTGCCAAGCGGTTCACATGGTGGCCGCAGGTGTTTCTGGGGCTGGCGTTCAACTGGGGCGCACTTCTGGCCTTTGCCGCCCATGCCGGAACCGTCACCGTGGGGGCGGTTGCGCTTTATGCGGCGGGGATCGTCTGGACGCTTTATTACGACACGATCTATGCCCATCAGGACAAAGAGGATGACGCGCTGATCGGGGTGAAATCCACGGCGCGGCTCTTTGCCGACCGCTCGCGCCAATGGCTTTGGGGGTTCATGGCGGCAACGGTGCTGCTGATGGCGCTGGCGGTGGTGCTGACGCCGCTGCACGGGGTCTGGGCGCCCTTGGTGGCGCTGGCCGGGGTCTGGGCGATGGGCTGGCATATGGTCTGGCAGATGCGGCGGCTGGACCTTGACGATCCCGCCTCGTGCCGCGCGGGGTTTCTGGCCAACCGGGATGCCGGGCTGATTGCTGCGCTGTTTCTTGCCGTTGCCGCACTCGTTTGATTGATCAAGGCCCGGGCGCGTTCTAAGCAGGCCGGGCCCTTGTCCGAAATGAAGAATCCCCGCCCCGTGTTGCAGTTGCCCCCCCTTCGCCTGACGCCGACGCTGTTGGCCTGGGCCGCCTTCGTCGCGGCTGCGCTGGTTTCGGCGCTGATCGCCTTTGGCGCCTCGCTCATCATCGAGCGGGTCAGCGCCTCGGCGGTGCGTTCGCGCCTTTTGACCGAGGGGATCACCTGGGTCGATGTGTCGGCGGACGGGTTGCAGGTGCATCTGAGCGGCACCGCCCCGAACGAGGCGGCGCGCTTTCGCGTGGTGAACCTGACGGCGGGGCTGGTGGACAATGGCCGCATCCGTGACGGGATGGAGGTGATCCCGGTCAAGGCGGTGCAGGCGCCGCGCTTTTCGCTGGAAATGCTGCGCAATGATGATGGCATCCAGTTGATCGGCCTTCTGCCCGAAGGCGGTGCCAAGGACGAGTTGATGGCGATGGCCGAAACGCTGCAACCCGATATCGCCTTGCAGGACATGCTGGAAACCGCCAGCTACCCCGCGCCTGAAGGCTGGGAGGCGGCGCTGGCCTATGGGGTGGCGGCGCTGAAAAAGCTGCCGCGCTCCAAGATTTCGGTGGCCGCCGACAAGGTGGCCATCACCGCCATTGCCGCCAGCGACGCCGAAAAGCGCAGCCTTGAGGCCAGCCTTGCCGCCGACCGCCCCGAGGGGCTGGAGGTCAGCATCGAGATTTCGGCGCCGCGGCCGGTGATCACCCCCTTCACCCTGCGCTTCGTCAAGGATGCAGGTGGCGCGCGGTTCGATGCCTGCTCGGCCGACAGCGACCGGGCACGCGACCGGATCATTGCCGCTGCGGCGCGGGCGGGGGCCACCGGGCGGATCGTGTGCACGGTAGGGCTGGGCGTGCCTTCGCCCTCATGGGCCGAGGCGGCGGCAGCGGGGATTGCGGCGGTGGCGGCGCTGCCCACGGCCACGGTGACCTTCAAGGATGCCGATGTAACGCTTCTGGCGGGCAGCGATGTGGCGCAGGCCGATTTCGACCGTGTGGCGGGCGATCTTGAGGCGGGCCTGCCCGATGTCTTCTCGCTAGAGGCGACGCTTGAGAAAAAGGCCGATGCCGTGGCTGGCCCGGCCGAATTCACCGCCGTTCTGAACGGCGAGACCGGCCGCGTCGAACTGCGGGGCCGACTGACGGATGAGGCGCAGCGCGCCGCGGTGGACAGCTTTGCCACCTCGCTTTTCGGGACGGGCAAGGTTTACCTTGCCACCCGGCTTGACCCCGGCCTGCCCGATGGCTGGCCGGTGCGGGTGCTTGCCGGGCTCGAGGCGCTGGCCGAGCTGAAAGAGGGCAATCTGGTGGTGCGCGCGGAAACGGTTCTGGTCTCGGGCGTGACCGGCTCGCAGATGGCCAAGGCGCGCATCTCACAGGTGCTGTCGGACGAATTGGGGCAGGGCGAGACCTTCCGCGTCGATGTCCGCTATGACGAGGCGCTGGACCCGATCGCCTCGGTTCCGACGCCGCAGGAATGTGCCGAAGACGTGGCCGAGGTGCTGAAACGCGGCAAAATTACTTTCACCCCCGGTTCCGCCGAAATCGACGCGGGTGCCAATGGCGTGATGCAGGCGCTGGCCGATGTTCTGACGCGCTGCCCGGGCGCGCGGATGGAGATTGCGGGCCATACCGATGCGCAGGGGTCCGACGAGGGCAACCGCGCCCTGAGCCAAGCCCGGGCCGAAGCGGTGCTGCTGGCGTTGCAGGGGCGGCAGGTGGACGTCTCCGGCTTTGTCGCCAAAGGCTATGGCGAGGCGGTGCCGATCGCCGACAATGCCGACGAGGGTGGGCGCGAGGCGAACCGGCGGATCGAATTCCACCTGATCGGTGCCGCCGCCCCGGCGGTGCCCGATGCCGATGATGCCACCACCGCTGCCACGGGGGCCGACACGGCTGCGGGCGGGCCCGATTTTTCGGCCGACACCTCGCCCTCGGTGGCGCCCACCGAAAAGACCATCCGCCCCAAACAGCGCCCCAAGGCCGATTGAGTTGCAGCAGGACCAGCACCCATGAACCGCATCGAATTCATCATCGCCACCGCGATCGTGCTGCTTCTGGCCTTTGCCATGGGCTGGTTCACCTATTGGCTGATGCACCGCTTCACCCGGGTTGCCGGCGGCGACATGGGCGAGATGGACCGTCTGGCGCAATCGCTGCACGAGGCCGAGGAAATCCGCGATCAGGCGATCATCTATCTGGAAAGCCGTGAGGCCGAGTTGCTGAACCAGATTGCGCAGGGCGAGGCGGAGTTGCGCGCCGCGATGGAGGGGCTGCGCGATGCCCGTCTCGAAGCCGAGGAAATGCGCGCCTATATCGAACGGATGCACGCCAATTCCTGAGCTGGCGGCTTGACGCAGCCGCTTTGCGCGCCGATATTTGCCCGGCGCGATATGCGCAGATGGAGCGTGGATGTCTGAGCTTGTGTAACGCCACCCCCCGCGTCTGACGGGGGAGTGAGGGCGGAACGGGGCGGCCTTGGGCCAGCCCGCTCTTTTGTTACATCCGGCTTTCTGGACTTTCCCATGAATATCTCACGTTACGAACAGCGCGTGCTGCACGCGCTGGCGCAGGGTGGCCTGATCGAGCATGACCGCGAGGGCGGTCGCAAGGTTGCCACCGTGCTGTGCCGCACCCGCGACGGCTTTGTCCTCAGCGATTGCACTCTGTCGGTTTTCCTCAGCCTGCGGCGCAAGGGGCTGATCGCCTCGGCTGCGGGCGGGCCTTACCGCATTTCCATGGCAGGGCGCAGGTCCGTCCGTGCCCAGGCCGACAACCGTTGAGGGCAAGATGACCCTTCACAAAGAAACCGCGGCGGATGCCACCGGCGGCGGTATCGAGCGCCACCCGGCTTTCGGCCACTGACAGGGCAGGGGGCAGGCAATCCAGACTTGCCCCCTGCGCCATTCGTGCCAAACTGCCCCGGCATATCAACCGGAGCCATTCATGTCCCTGATTTCCCGTCTTGCCCTTCTGGCGGCCCTTGCCGCAGCCCCCGTGGCCCATGCCGATGCGGTTTCCGATGCGCTGGCCGCCGCGAGCGAAGCCTATGCCGCAGGCGACCTGTCGCAGACTTCGGCGCAGCTTATCACCGCGACCAAGGCCCTTGCCGAGGCGCAGAGCGGCATGTTGATGGCGCTTTTCCCCCCGGCGCCCGATGGCTGGACCCGCAGCGACAACACCGATATGGCGGCGGGCCTGTCGATGATGGGCGGCGGTGCCGGTGCCGAGGCCAGCTATTCCACGCCCGACGGCAGCACCATCACCCTCACAGCCTTTGCCGACAATATGATGGTGTCCTCGATGGCCGGGATGCTGGGCAATCCGGCGATGATGGCGATGATGGGCAAGACCGAGACGATCAACGGCACCGCCTTCCTCAATCAGGAGGGCAGCTTTTCGGCGCTTCTGGCCAACCGGGTGCTGGTGCAGGCCAATGGCGGCACGCCCGAGCAGGTCATCGCCCTCTTGGGGCAGATCGACTTTGAAAAGCTCGCCGCTTTCGACAAACCCTGACCGGGATCAAAGCCCGTCCAGAAGGGCCGCCATCAGGGCCGAGGACGGGTCGCGCAGATCGTCGATCACGTTGAAATGGTGGCGCCCCGGCGCCACCGTCCAGCGGCAAGCCCAATCTTCCGACAGCAGGCGCGCCTGAAACAGGAAGGCGGGCCGCTCATCCCCGCCGACCCAGACATGCGCGTCCACCCCCGGCTTGCGGGGCAGGCGGGCGGGGCTTTCGCAGGCCACTTCGGCAGCGTCCAGCCGCAGCTTTTCGTTCATGCCGGTCAGCGTCAGCGTCTCCAAATCGGCCAGCGGTGAAATCGGCACCACCCGCGCCAGCCGGGGCAGGTCGATATCGGTGCAGGCCATCCGCGCCGACAGATGCCCGCCCGCCGAATGGCCGGTCACCACCACCGGCCCGGCCACCTCTGCCGCCGCCACCCGCGCCGCCGCCGCAATCTCTTGCGTCATCTGCGCAATCCGCGCCTCGGGGGCCAGCGTGTAGGACGGCAGCGCCACCGCCCAGCCGCGCGCCAGCGCGCCAGCGGCATAATGCGTCCAGCTTTCCCGCCCGAAGGCCAGCCAATAGCCGCCGTGGACAAAGACCATCAGCCCCCGCGCCGTGCCCTCGGGCCGGATCAGGTCAAGCTGCTGCCGCGCGCCCGGCCCATAGGGCAGGTCCGCCCGCAGCCGCCCGCCCAAAGTGGCGCGAAAGGCGGCGGCATCGCGCGCCAGATCCGCAGGCAGCGTTTCCGATCCCGGTATGAAGGCGCCGTTCTGATAGGCACGATCCCAATCCATGCGCAGTCCCCTCCCCGGGATAATGCCAGTTCTATCCTACAAATCAGGCCAGACGACCTGCGCCATGTGGACTTTTGGCCCCCCATCAGCCATTGCATGAACGTCCGAGAAATGGGAGGCCCCGATGCTCGATTCCGTCACCAACCTGCGCGACCTGTTGAAAGACCCCTCGCTTCTGGCGACCAAAGCCTATGTGGCCGGGGAATGGATCGAGGCCGATGATGGCACGACCTTTCCGGTGATCAACCCCGCCCGGGGCGATGTGATCTGCCATGTGCCCAACCTTGGCCGCGCCGAGACCGCCCGCGCCATTGCCGCCGCCAATACGGCAATGAAGGAATGGGCCGCCCGCACCGGCAAGGAACGCGCGCAGGTCATGCGCAAATGGTTCGATCTGATGATGGCCAATCAGGACGATCTGGGCGCCATCCTGACCGCCGAAATGGGAAAGCCGCTGGCCGAGGCCAAGGGCGAGATTGCCTATGGCGCCAGCTTCATCGAATGGTTCGGTGAAGAGGCCAAGCGGGTTTACGGCGAAACCATCCCCGGCCATCAGCGCGACAAGCGCATCACGGTGATCAAGCAGCCGATCGGCGTTGTCGGCTCGATCACGCCGTGGAACTTCCCCAATGCGATGATCACCCGCAAATGCGGCCCGGCGATAGCCGTCGGCTGCGGCTTTGTCGCCCGGCCTGCGGCCGAAACCCCGCTTTCGGCGCTGGCGCTGGCGGTCTTGGGCGAACGGGCGGGCCTGCCTGCGGGCATCTTCTCGGTCATCACCTCCAAGCGGTCTTCCGACATCGGCAAGGAGTTCTGCGAAAACCATCTGGTGCGCAAGCTGACCTTCACCGGCTCGACCGAAGTGGGTCGCATCCTGATGCGGCAGGCGGCGGAACAGGTGATGAAATGCTCGATGGAGCTGGGCGGCAATGCGCCTTTCATCGTGTTTGACGACGCCGATCTGGATGCCGCTGTCGCGGGCGCGATGATGTCGAAGTTCCGCAACAACGGGCAGACCTGCGTCTGCGCCAACCGGATCTATGTGCAGTCGGGCGTTTATGACGCCTTTGCCGAAAAGCTGAAGGCAGCCGTGGCCAAGACCCGGGTGGGCGATGGTCTGTCCGAAGATGTGCAGTTCGGTCCGCTGGTGAACATCGCGGCGGTGGAGAAGGTCGAAGAGCATATCGCCGATGCCACCGCCAAGGGCGCGCAGGTGGCCATGGGGGGCGCGCGGCACGAATTGGGCGGCAACTTCTTCCAGCCGACGATCCTGACCGGCGTCACCGATGAAATGATGGTGACGAACGAGGAAACCTTTGGCCCGCTGGCGCCGCTCTTCAAGTTCGAGACCGAAGAGGAAGTGGTGGAAAAGGCCAATGCTACGATCTTCGGTCTGGCCAGTTATTTCTACAGCCGCGACATCAGCCGCGTGACCCGCGTGCAAGAGGCGCTGGAATACGGCATCGTCGGTGTGAACACCGGCATCATCTCGACCGAGGTGGCGCCGTTCGGCGGGGTCAAGCAATCGGGGCTGGGCCGCGAAGGCAGCCGTCACGGCATGGAAGACTATCTGGAAATGAAATACATCTGCCTGAGCATCTGATCCGACGAGGATTGGCAGCATTGCAAAAAACGGGGCCTTCTGGTCCCGTTTTTCTTTGTTTCCAGGGCTTTGGGTGCGAAGTTTAGGCGCTGATATCCCATAGCACCCCGGCGATTTTGTCTAGCGCGGCGCCTTGGCCCAGTTTGGTGCCATGGCCCGCTGACTTCTGCGTTTTGGGGCCGATGTGAAAGGATATCATCATGGCTGCCAAGCTGACCTCTGCCACCCGCGCCCTGACCCTTGCCACCGCCTTTGCCGTGGCGCTGGTCCCCGCCGCCCCTGCGCTCGCCTGGGGCGACCGCGAACAGGGGGTTGTCACCGGCATCGCCGGCACGCTCTTGCTGCAGGGCATCCTGCGCGATCTTGAGCGGCAGAACCGCCCGCGCCCGGTGCCGCAACCCTATCCCGAGCCCTATCCCACCCCGCGCCCGCAATATCCCGCGCCGCAGCCCGCGCCGGGCCAATACAGCGGCGGCTCGATCTGGCGCACCCCGGTTGCCGAGGCGTTCCAGAGCTATTCGCGCAGCGAGCGCAAGGCGATCCAGCGTCAGCTTAGCCGCTATGGCTATTACCGTGGCGGGCTGGACGGCGCCTTTGGTCCGGGCACCTATTCGGCCATCACCGGCTATGCCCGCGACAGCGGCGACGGCGCCATGCTGCGCACCACCGCAGGCAGCTTTGCCGTGTTGGACGGGCTGCTGTATTAAGCGCGAAAATTTTCCGGCGCGGGCCAAGGATTGCCTCCTGGCCCGCGTCGAAGCATTGTCATGCTGATGGATACGCCCGACGAAACCCTTGCCGAAGCCGCTGCGGGCGGTGACCGCGCGGCTTTTGCCGTGCTGCTGGGCCGGCATTACGACCGCATCTTCGCTCTGGCCTTCCGGCTGACCGGCAGCCGCGCCGATGCCGAGGATCTGGCGCAGGAAATCTGCGCCGCGCTGCCGGCGAAACTGGCACGCTGGCGGGCAGAAGCGCGCTTTACCACATGGCTTTACCGGGTGGTGGTCAATGCCACCCATGACTTGCGCCGCCGTCAGGCGGTGCGCGCCCGCGCCGCTGCGGGCTGGGGCGATTGGGAAATCGCCCGGCAGGACCAGATCGCCGAAGAGGCCGAGGCGCTTGACTGGCTGACGGCCGCCATGACCCGGCTTTCGCCCGAGTTGCGCGACACCGTGGCGCTGGTTCTGGGCGAGGAACTGACACAGGCGCAGGCGGCGGCGGTGCTGGGCGTGTCCGAGGGCACCATCGCCTGGCGGATGTCGGATGTGAAGAAACGGCTCAAGGCGATGGCCGCCGAGGAGGCCCGATGACGGATGATTTTGACGCCCTGCGCGCCGCGCTGAAACAGGCCCCCCCGGCGCCCGACCCGCAGGCGCGCGCCCGCGCCATCGCGCAGGCGATGGAAAATTTCGACCGGCTCCAAGGATCGGCCGCAGCCGCCCGTTCCAACGACAGCCCGCCAGCACAGGCGGGGGTCATTGCCGGAGTGATTGCCATGCTGAAAACCTTCAATACCCGACCGCTTCTTGCCGCCTCTACCTCTGCCGCTGCGCTGCTGATCGGCTTTGCCGTCGTGCTGCCGCTGACGGACCATCTGCCGGGCCGCGGCGAACGTCCCACCGCGCAGGCGCCGGTTGCCGAGACCAAGCCGCGCCAGCGCCCCGAGGCGCCGGTTCTGGCCGAAACTGCGGATGCAGAGACCGATGCCGCCCCGCCGCCCGAGGCGCTTGCCCGGCTCGCGTCCGAACCGGCACCCGAGCCCGTTCCCGCCCCGGCCCCCAAGGCCGCTGCCAAGCGGGCCGCCGCACCCGAGGTGATGGCCGAAGCCGCCCCTGATGCCATGGCCGATGCCATGACGGGCGCCATCGCTGCCGCCGCTCCGGCGGGCGGTATCCTGCCGGACATGCCGCTGCCGCCGCCGGAAAACACCGAGACCTTCGCCAATGCTGCCGTCAATCCGGTGCATGTGACGGCGGAAGAGCCGGTTTCGACCTTTTCCATCGACGTGGACACCGCCTCTTATGCCGTTGTCCGCTCGTCGCTGATGGCGGGCGTGCTGCCCGATCCGCAATCGGTGCGGGTCGAGGAGATGGTGAATTACTTCCCCTATGCCTATCCGGCACCCGAAGCGGGTAAAGCATTCCGCCCCACCGTCACGGTGATGCCGACGCCCTGGAATGCGGGCACCCGTCTGGTGCATATCGGCATTCAGGGCGCGCAGGTCACCGAACGCCCGCCGCTGAATCTGGTGTTCCTGATCGACACGTCGGGCAGCATGGAGGACGCCAACAAGCTTCCCCTGCTCAAGCAATCTCTGGCGCTGATGCTGCCGGACTTGCGGGCCGATGATCAGGTGGCCATTGTCGCCTATGCCGGGTCCGCCGGGCTGGTGCTGCAGCCCACGGCGGCGGGCGAGCGGGTGACGATCCTTGCCGCGCTGGATCAACTGGCGGCGGGCGGCTCCACCGCCGGGGCCGAGGGCATACGGCTCGCCTATCAGGTGGCCGAAGGTATGGCAGGGCAGGGTGAGGTCAGCCGAGTCCTTCTGGCCACCGATGGCGATTTCAACGTCGGGATTGACGACCCCGACGCGCTAAAGACCTATATCGAAGGCAAGCGCGCCTCGGGCAGCTATCTGTCGGTGCTGGGCTTTGGCCGGGGCAATCTGGACGACGCCACGATGCAGGCGCTGGCGCAGAACGGCAATGGCACGGCCGCCTATATCGATACGCTGTCGGAAGCGCGCAAGGTGCTGGTCGATCAGCTTTCGGGCGCGCTTTATCCCATTGCCGACAATGTGAAAATCCAGATCGAATGGAACCCTGCGCAGGTCGCGGAATACCGGCTGATCGGCTATGAAACCCGGGTGCTGGCGCGCGAGGATTTCAACAATGACAAGGTGGATGCGGGCGATATCGGCGCCGGGGCGCAGGTCACCGCGATTTATGAGGTGACGGCACCGGGCAGCCCTGCGCTGCTGAACGATCCGCTGCGCTATGGCGCTGCAGCACCGGCCACGGGCGGGGGGGAGTTGGGTTTTCTGCGCCTGCGCTCGGTGGCGCCGGGGGAAACCGCCAGCACGTTGCAGGAAACCCCGATTCTGGCCGAGACGGCAGAGCCCGGTGACGATGCCCGCTTTGCCGTGGCCATCGCGGGCTTTGGCCAGCAGTTGCGCGGCGCGAAATATCTGGGCGACTGGGGCTGGCCAGAGATGATCGCGCTGGCGCAGGGCGCGCGGGGCGAAGACCCCTTCGGCTACCGCGCCGAGGCGGTGACGCTGATGCGGCTTGCCATGGCGCTTGACCACTGACTGCGGTTCGGGCGGCGGCGGGCCGGGCCAACGCCGCCCTTGCCTGCCGCAGCGAGGCGCGGCTAGCCTTGCCCTGCATTTTCCCGATTCCACATTCGCAGTTTACCGGAGGCCCAACGTGCATGACCCGATCCGTATCGGCCAACTGACCATCCGTTTCCTGATCGACCGCAGCGACAGCAAGGACAGCATGGCGCTGTTTGAGCTGACCGTGCCTCCCGGCGCCAAGGTGCCCGCGCCGCACTACCACAGCAACTGGGACGAAACCGTCTATGGGCTTGAGGGCAGCATGATCTGGACCCTCTCTGGCACCGCGACCGAGCTTGCGCCGGGCGGGCATCTTTTCATCCCGCGCGGTGCCGTTCATCACTTCATCAACCGCAGCGAGGCCCCGGCGCGTGCGCTGGTGATGATCGCGCCCGGCGTTTTGGGGTCGGAATATTTCCGCGACCTTGCGGCGCTGATGGCGGTGGGCGGCCCGCCCGACCCCGCGCGCGTCGGCGAGGTGATGGCGCGGCACGGGCTGGTGCCGGTTCCAGGCTGACCCGGGCCGCCGCTCCCGCAGTTCCGACAGGAAAAGGCCCGCCCCGATTCGGGGGCGGGCCTTCGGTCTTGCGGGGAAGAGGGCTCAGACGGTCGCTTCCAGTGCCTTGGCCTCAACCTGTTTCGGTTCGGTCGCGGCGGGGCGGCCAATCTCGATGCGGCGGGGTTTCAGCGCCTCGGGCGTTTCGCGCACAAGGTCGATGTGCAACATGCCATGCTCATGCGCGGCACCCGTCACGCGGACATGATCGGCCAGCGCAAAGCGGCGCTCGAACGCGCGGGTGGCGATGCCGCGGTGCAGATAGGCTTTCTCGGCCTGATCGGGGGTCTTGCGGGCGGCGACATGCAGCGCGCCGTCCTTCACCTCAACCGAGAGTTCTTCGGGCGTGAAACCGGCGACGGCAATCGAGATGCGATAGGCATCCTCGGCGGTCTTTTCGATGTTGTAGGGCGGATAGGTGGGCTGGGCCACATCGGCGGTCAGCGCGCGGTCCATCAGATCGGCGATGCGGTCAAAGCCGACGGTGGCACGGTAAAGCGGAGCGAAGTCGAAACCACGCATGTCATCCTCCTTGGGAAGCGATGTCAGGGGCCTGCCCCATCCGGGCGCAGGCGGTTCAGGCGCCCCGGCCCGGATTGGCACCGGAGCATGATTGATCTGGGGAGGCTTTTGCGCGGTTTCAAGGGGCGATAGCGCCCCGGGGTCACGGCTTGATAAACTTGGCCCCGCCGCTGCCGCCCGCCGACAGAAGCCGCACCTTGCCCGGCGCATCCAGCCCCAACTCGGCCTTGAGCAGCGTCAGCCCGCTGTCCAGCGCGGTGCCCAGGGCGACCTTGCGGCCCTCGACCTCGGCCTTGGCGGAAATGACCGAAACGACCACCGCCCGCCCGTCTGGCCCCACATGAAACACCGGCGCACCCGAGGAGCCGAAATCGACATCGCAAGACAGCACCAGAATATCCGGCCCCTTGTCCAGCACGCCGCAATCGGGTTCCAGCGCGGGCACTTCGGCCCGGTCCTGCGCATAGGAGACCACGCCAACCGTATCGCCGGTCCGGGGCTGTGCGCCGGTGGCAAAGGGATGGACCTGCGGCAGGCGCACCGGCTGATCCAGTTGCAAAAGCGCAAGGTCATAGGCCACCCGGTCAAGGTTATCGACCCCGGCATAGACGTAATCGGGATGCACCGCCGCCGCCTTGACCCCGCGATAAGCTTCGGCGCGGCCATTGCGCAGGCCCAGCCGGAATTCGATATCGCCGATGTTGTGGCGCGCACCCGTCGCCTTGTCGAACAGGCAATGCGCGGCGGTCAGCACCAGATCATCGGCAATCAGCGTGCCGGTGCAAAAGCCCCGGCTGCCCAGCTCCAGCCGCCCCACCGCCTCCCAACCGCGCTGGTCGTCGCCGGTCTGCAGACTGACAAGCCCCCGACCCTCGACAAGGGCAGGAAAGGCCACAAGGGCCGCCAGCAAGACGGGCAATCGCCGCATGGTTCCTCCGAAATCAGAGGTCCGGGCTAGACCCGGAATGCGGCAAAAACGTGGCAATCCCGGTGTCAGGGCAAGGCGCGCGGCTTGGGCCCGCCCATGGCCCAGTCCAGCAGCTCCACCGTATGCACCACCGGAATGCCGGTGCCCGAGCCGATCTGCATCATGCAGCCGATATTGCCCGCCGCGATCACCTCGGGCGCCTTCGCCTCCAGCGTGGCCACCTTGCGCCGCTTGAGTTCCGCCGAAATCTCGGGCTGCAACAGGTTGTAGGTGCCCGCCGAACCGCAGCACAGATGGCTGTCGGCAGGCTCCACCACGGTAAATCCTGCCCGTTTCAGCAAATCCTTCGGCGCGGTCTTCACCTGTTGGCCGTGTTGCAGCGAACAGGCGGCATGATAGGCCACCCGCAGCCCCTTGGGCGCCCCTTCCGGCAGGCCCAGCTTCACCAGAAGCTCGCTGACATCCATCGCCAGCGCCGCCACTTCGGCCGCCTCTGCCGTGCCCAGCATATGGCCGTAATCTTTGACCGTGGTGCCGCAACCCGAGGTGTTGATGACGATGGCATCAAGCCCGCCCGCGCGTTTCTCGGCCATGAAGGCGGCGATATTGGCCGTGGCAAAGCCGTGCGCTTCATCCTCGCGGCCCATGTGATGGGTCAACGCGCCGCAGCAGCCCATCGCCTTGGGGATCACCACCTCGCAGCCCAGACGGCGCAACAGGCGGATCGTGGCATCGTTGATATCGGTGTTCAGCGCCTTCTGCGCGCAACCCGTCATCAGCGCCACCCGCATCCGCCGCTCTGCCTTGGCCGGAAAGACCTGCGGATCGTCATTGCGGCTGACCGGCGGCACCGATTTGGGCGCCATGGCCACCATGGCCCGCAACCGGGCATCAGGCAAAAGCCGGGCAAAAGGCCGCGCCATCTTCGCCCCCAAGAGCGCCAGCCGGAAGCGGCCCGGATAGGGGATCACCCGCGCCAGCACCCAGCGCAGCAGCCGGTCCGAGAGCGGGCGGCGGTAGGTCTTTTCCACATGCGCGCGGGCGTGGTCGATCAGATGCATGTAATGCACGCCTGAAGGGCAGGTCGTCATGCAGGCAAGGCAGGACAGGCAGCGGTCAATGTGCTTGACGGTCTTTTCATCGGCAGGCCGGCCCTGCTCCAGCATGTCCTTGATCAGGTAGATGCGGCCCCGCGGGCTGTCGAGTTCATCGCCCAGAACCTGATAGGTCGGGCAGGTCGCGGTGCAGAAGCCGCAATGCACGCAGGCGCGCAGAATGTCATTGGCCCGCGCAATGCCCGGCTCGGCCAGTTGGGCCTCGGTGAAATTGGTCTGCATCAGCCCATGACCCCCGCATTCAGAATGCCGCGCGGGTCGAATTTCGCCCGCAAACCGCGTGACAAGGCCGCCACGGCAGGCGCCTCGGCCGGAAAGACCGGCACCGTCATGCCCGGCAGCGGCCGGATCAGCATGGCATGGCCATGGCCCGCCACCGCCGCCCGCACATCGGCCCCGGCCTCCGTGAGCAGCCAGATCAACCCGCCGCCCCAGTCATAGACCGCCCGCGCCCCCGGCAGGGCCGCGACAATCCCCGCCGCTGCCGAAGGCCGCACCACCAGCCGCCAGACTGCCCCCGCGGCCGCGGCAAAGGGCGCCACATCGCGCACCTGCCGCCAGAGTGCGGCACTTTCCGCCCCGCTCGCCAACGTCCAATCGCCGCCCAAGGCCATGCGCAACGCCCCGGCGCGATAGGCGACCGAGCCTTCCAGCCCCTCGATCCGCAACAGCGTCCGCCCGCCGATATGCGCCGCGCCTGACACGTCATAGGGCGTGCCAAGCGCCGCCCGCAGCCGCGTCAGCGCCGTGGCATCATCCAGCCCTTCGGCGATCAGCGTGGTCTCGGCCTCGGGCATCGCCTGCAATTTCAGGCTGACCTCGGTGATCACGCCCAGCGTGCCATGGCTGCCCGCCAGAAGCTTGACCAGATCATAGCCGGTGACATTCTTCATCACCCGCCCGCCGTTCTTCACCACATGGCCCGCGCCATCGACAAAGCGCAGCCCGATCAGGCTGTCGCGGGCCGCCCCCGCCTGCACCCGACGCGGCCCGCCGGCATTGGCCGCCGCCACCCCGCCCAGCGTCGAGACCCCCTCGCGCCCCAGAAGCTGGCGCAGATCCGGCACCTCAAAGGCCAGCCGCTGCCGCTCCCCCGCCAGAAGCGCCTCGACCTCGGCCAAAGGCGTGCCCGCTCCGGCGACCAGCGTCAGCGCGCCGGGTTCATAAAGCCGCACCCCCGCCAGACCGCCGGTTTCCAGCGCCACACCCGGCAGATTGCCCGGCCCGCGCGTGCCGCCGCCGACCACGCGCAAGGGGCCGGTCGCCCCCCGGATCGTCTCACTCAGTTCCGCCTCGCTGGCAGGCCGCATCTGCTGCCCTTTCATCTGTTCCCAAATATCCTCGGGGGTCCGGGGGCAGACGGCCCCCGGCGCTCTCAACCGGCGCGTCGCCCGGCGCTGATCTCCAGCGGAAACACCTTGGCCGGGTTCAAGAGCCAGCGCGGATCGAACACATCCTTCACCGCCATCTGCGCCTCCATATCCGCCGCCTCGAACTGCACGCCCATCAGGTCGCGCTTCTCGATGCCCACACCATGCTCCCCCGTCAGACAGCCGCCGACCTCGACGCAAAGCTTGAGGATTTCCGCGCCAAAAGCCTCGCACCGTTCCAGATCGCCGGGCTTGTTGGCATCGAACAGGATCAGCGGATGCATGTTGCCATCGCCCGCGTGAAAGACATTGCCAACTTCAAGCCCGAATTCTGCGCTCATCTCGCCGATCCGGCGCAGCACATGCGGCAGGGCCGAGACCGGGATCGTGCCGTCCAGACACATGTAATCATTGATCTGCCCCATGGCGCCAAAGGCCGACTTGCGGCCCAGCCAGATGCGCCGGGCCTGCTCTTCATCCGCCGCCTCGCGCAGCTCCACCGGGTTGTGGCGCAGGGCGATGGCCTTGATCCGGGTCAGTTGCTCGTCGATTTCCGCCGGGCTGCCCTCAACCTCGATGATCAACAGCGCCTCGCAATCCGGGTAGCCCGCCTTGGCAAAGGCTTCGCAAGCGCGGATGCAGGGGCGGTCCATGAATTCAATGGCCACCGGCAGGATGCCCGCCTTGATGATGTCCGATACACATTCGCCCGCGACAGCGTTCGAGGCATAGCCAACCAGCACCGGCCTTGCCCCTTCGGGCTTGGGCAGGATGCGCAGCGTCGCTTCGGTCACCACGCCCAACTGCCCCTCGGACCCGCAGACCACGCCCAGCAGGTCCAGCCCGGCGGTTTCCGCCCAAGGCCCGCCCAATTCGACCACCGTGCCATCCATCTGCACCAGCGTCACACCCAAGAGGTTGTTCGTCGTCACCCCGTATTTCAGGCAATGCGCCCCGCCCGAATTCATCGCCACATTGCCCGCAATGGCGCAGGCCAACTGGCTGGACGGATCGGGGGCGTAAAAGAATCCCTCGGCCTCGACCGCGCCGGTCACCGACAGATTGGTGCGGCCCGACTGCACGCGGATAAAGCGGTTGTCGTAATCGGTTTCCAGCACGGCATTCATCCGCGCCACACCAAGGATCACGCAATCCGCCGTCGGCATCGCTCCGCCAGAAAGCGAGGTGCCCGCCCCGCGCGGCACCACCGGCACGCCTTGGCGATGGCAAAAGGCCAGCACCGCCGCCACTTCGCCCGTGGTCCGCGGCAGCACGGCGGCCAGCGGCGCACACCGATAGGCGGCAAGCCCGTCGCATTCATAGGCGCGGGTTTCGGCCGGATCGTCGATCACGGCATCACCGGGCAGGATCGCCCGCAGCCCGGCGACAATCGCCGCGCGGCGCGACAGCACCGACGGATCGGGCAGAGGCATTTCCATGGCGAACCTCCCTGTTCTGGTAAGAAAATATAACCAATTTCGCCATTCAGGCAAGTCTTTCCCGCGCCCCGCTGCGTTTTCCGGCTTTTCCCGCGCCGGGCGCTGGCCTAGCCTTGGCTATGCCCGACCTGATCCATCTTGGCCCGCTGTCACCCCTTGACCTGATCGCCCTGGCGACGCTGTTGGCGGCATGGCTGATCGTGGGCCGGTTGATCGAGCATCCACCCGCCAGCCGCCCCTCGGTCAGCCTGATCATGCAAAGCTATCGCCATGACTGGATGCGCCAGTTCGTGACGCGCCAGCCCCGCATCTTTGACGCGACGATGATCGACAACCTGCGGCAAAGCACGGCGTTCTTCGCCTCGGCCTCGATGATCGCCATTGGCGGCGGGGTGGCGCTGATCGGCAATCCCGCGCCGGTGCTGGGCCTTGCGCGCGACCTGACCCTGCCGACCGAGCCGTCGGGCCTGCAACTGCGCGGCTTGCTGGTGGTGGGCCTGCTCGCCAATGCGCTGTTGAAGTTCATCTGGGCGCACCGGCTGTTCGGCTATTGCGCGATCCTGATGGCCTCGGTGCCCAACGATCCTGCCGACCCGCAAGCCTATCACCGGGCCGAACAGGCGGGGGAGGTGAACATCCATGCCGCCAAAAGCTTCAACCGCGGCCTGCGGTCGATCTATTTCGCGCTGGGCGGGCTGGGCTGGCTTCTGGGGCCATGGGGGCTGATCGGGGCCACGCTGGCGACCACCGCCATCCTGATCCGCCGCGAATTCGCCTCGCAATCGCGCGCGATCATGCTGCGCAAAGCCTGAGATTGCCCTCCCGCCTGCCTGCCCCGGATTTGCACCTTTCGAAATACTCCCGCCGGAGGCATCGCCATTTGCCACCTGCGCGCCCCCGGCCTTATGCGCTCCGCCGCCGCCCCTCGGCCAGCCATGCCCCCAGCGCAAAGCCCGCCGCGACCAGCAGCAGAACCCAGCCCGGCATCAGCGGCGAGACCCGCAGATCCTCGGTCACCGAGGCGCCGCGCGGCGTCAGGCCCAGCCAGCCACGCCCGGCGGCGGGGCGGCCGGGGCGCACCTCGCGCAGGGTGGGAAAGCCGTCTTCCAGCCGCAGGATGCCGCCCTGCATGGGCGCCACCGCCGGCGTCATCGGCAGGGCGCTGGCCAGCGTTTCGACAAATTCGCGCGGTGCTGGCGGGCCGACTGCCACCACCCGCACCAGATCACCCTGTTCCAGCCGGTAAAGCCCGACGCCGGGCGCCTTCCACTCCACCGTCCAGCGCCCGGGGCTTTGCTGCACCATCGGCACCGGCTGCGCGGTGCCATCCGGCCCGGTGATCGTCACATCCCCCGGCGGTTCGGTCTGCAGGGTGCGGCGGGTGATGGTCAGCACATCGCCATTGGCGGCGGCCATCAGCGCCTCTTCCTCCAGCTCCGGCTCTTTCAGCATCCAATGCGCCAGCCGCCGCAAGAGTTCCAGTTGCGGCCCGCCGCCCTCAAACCCGCGCCCCCAGAGCCATGCCTGATCCGAGGCGAGAACCGCCACCCGGCCCTGTTCCACCCGGTCCAGCACCAGAAGCGGCTTGTCCTGCGGCCCCGACATCACCACCTGCCCGGCAATCGGGCGCACGTCGATCAGCCGGAACCAGCGACCCCAGCCGTCTTCGGGCGCCAGCGCCTCAAGCCCCTCGGTCACCGGATGGCGGCGGCCGATTTCGGTCAGCGCCGGGCGGAACCCGCCCTCGATCACGCGCGAGGTGGGTTCGACCGGCAGAATCTCGGCCAGAGGCGAGCGCCAGAGGCTGTCCACGGCGCCAAACTCAGGCCCCGCCGCCACCAGAACCGTGCCGCCGCCCCGCACATAGCGCACCACATTGTCGATGTATTCCATCGGCAGGATGCCCCGCATCCGGTAGCGGTCAAAGATGATCAGGTCGAATTCGGTGATCTTTTCAACGAACAACTCCCGCGTGGGAAAGGCGATCAGCGACAGTTCCTCGACCGGGACGCCATCCTGCTTTTCCGGCGGGCGCAGGATGGTGAAATGCACGAGGTCCACCGAAGGGTCGGATTTCAGAAGGTTGCGCCAGACCCGCTCGCCTGTATGCGGCTCACCCGAGACGAGCAGAACCCGCAGACGGTCGCGCACGCCGTTGATCTGCACCACGGCGGCATTGTTGCGGTCAGTCAGTTCCCCCGCGACCCCCGCGACCGAGAATTGCAGCACGTTCTGCCCGGCATGGGGCAGGGTGACCGGCAGTTCAAGGTCGGTGTTGGTGGGCACGGTGAAGGTGACCGGCTCTTCGGCATCCACCGAAAGCGTGAGGTCCACCGAAGCCCCCAGATCGGTCGGCAGGGCGCCCTGATCGTCGATCCGCAGTTTCAGGGTGAACTCTTCGCCCAGAATGGCAAAGGCGGGGGCGTCGGTGACGATCAGGCGACGGTCCCAATCGGTCTGCCGCCCAGTCAGCAGCACATGCAGCGGCGCGGGCAGCGACGGCGCCAGCGCCAGATCATGCACCTGCCCGTCGCTGATCAGCACGGCCCCCGCGATGCGCGCCTGCGGCTCGGCGGCCACCGCCTCGGCCAGCGCAGTCATGGCAAGGGTTCCGGCATCGTCGGCGCCATCGGCAAAGCGAGTGACGCGCAATTCGGTATTGTCCAGCGCGGCGACGGCTGCGGTCAGCCGGGCCAGCGCCTCTTCCGTCTGGGCGGGGCGGTCCGACAGGCGCTGCGAGGCGCTGTCATCGACCACGGCGATCACGATGTCGCTGAGGGGTTTGCGGTCTTCCTCTTGCAGCACCGGATTGGCCAGTGCGGCCAGCAACGCCAGCGCCGCCAGTGCGCGAAACGGCCAGCCGCGCAGGCCGCGCAGCGCCGCCAGCCCCACCAGCAGCACCGCCAGCGCCATAAGGCCCCAGAAGAGCGGCAGCGGCAGCAGAGGGTCAAAGAGGACCGAGCGGCTCATTGCCCCAGCCTTTCCAGCAGTGCAGGCACATGGACCTGATCGGATTTGTAATTGCCGGTCAGCACATGCATCACCACGTTGATGCCAAAGCGATAGGCGATTTCGCGCATCTGTTCGCCAGCGGCCCCGCGGCCCACGGCGAACATCGGGCTGCCATCGGGGCGGATGGCCCAGGCCCCGGCCCAGTCATTGCCGCCCAGAATGACCGGCGTCACCCCGTCATTCAGGCGGCGGAAGGGCATTCCGTCTTCCAGAGTGGCATCGGGTGGCGCCGCCTCGACCCAGAGGTCGGGCGCGTTGTAGCGGCCGGGAAATTCCTGCAAGAGATAGAAGCTGCGGGTCAGCACATGGTCGCGCGGCAGGGGTTCCAGCGGCGGAATGTCCAGCCCGGCGGCGATGACCTGCAACACCTGCGCCTCGGGCGTGGCGCCGCCGCCATAACCTGCAACATCGCCATCGCGGGTGTCGAACAGGATCATCCCGCCGGTGCGCAAGAAGCGGTTCAGCTTGGCATAGGCGGCGGGCGAGGGCAGGGGCTGATTTGCCGTGACGGGCCAGTAGAGGAAGGGGTAGAAGGCCAGCTCATCGGTTTCCAGATCGACGCCCATCGGCTCTTCGGGTTCGATCGCGGTGCGGCGCCAGAGTTCTTCGCCAAGACCGCGCAGGCCCGCATCGGCCACCTCGTCCACCTTGGCGTCGCCGGTCAGCACATGGGCCAGAACCACGCCGCGCGTCGCCTCGATGGCGCGGGCATCGGCGGCGGGGTCGGGCGGCGGGGCCGCCTCCTGCGCGCGCAGGCTCCCGGGCGCCAGAACGGCCCCGGCCAGCAGGGTTGCGGCCAGCATCGGCACCGTCACCGCCCGGCGCAGGCCCGGCAACCGGCCCGAAAGCGCCAGCGCCGCCAGAACATCCAGCGCCAGCAGCACCAGCGCCCCTGCCAGAAGCCAGCCCTTGAGCGCCAGCGCGCGGGCGGTCTCAAGCCCCTCGACCGTGGCGGCAAGGGGCCAGCTTGCGGGCGTCAGCGCAGTTTCCGCATTGACGGCATTCACGGCCACCCGCCGCTCTTCATTGCGGTAAAGCCCGGGCGGGGCGGCGGGGCCGGGGCCCGTGGTCAGAACCTTTGCCATCGTCTCTCCCGGCACGCCCGCCAGTTGCCCGGCATCGGCCAACTGGCCATAGCCGTCCAGCAGCCGCTCGGGTGCCCAGGTCAGGCCCTGCACCTGTTCCGCCCCGCCACCGGCGCGGGTCGAAACTGCCAGCCGTTCTAGCATCTGCATGAAAAGGCCCGAAAGCGGCAGGCTGGACCATTCGGCATTGGCGGTCACATGCACCAGCACCACCTGCCCGGCGCCCACCGCCTTGCGGGTGACAAGAGGCGTGCCATCGGCCAGCGCGGCAATGGTGCGCCCGGCAAGCTCGGGGTCGGGCTGGGCCAGAACCTGTTCGGTCACCGTCACCTCGGGCGGCACCGCCAGCCCGTGGAAGGGCGAACCTTCGGGGAAGGGGGCCAGCGTCTTCGGCTCCCCCCAACTCATCGAGCCGCCGACGGCGCGGCCCCCTTCGCGCAGGCGCACCGGCATCAGCGGGTCTTCGTCGCCGCGCGCCACGTCCGAAGCAGCCAGACGTGGCCCGGCAAAGCGCAAGAGCAACCCGCCGCCGTCCAGCCAGTCCAGCAGCCCGTCCTGTTCCGATTGGGTCAACCGGGCGACATCGGCAAGGATGATCACATCCGGCTTGGCCGGCAGCACATCGGACAGGCTGCCGTCCAGAAGATCGGCCACCGGCGACAGCGCCTGCCGCAGGTAGTGGGTGGGTGACAGAAGCTGCATCCCCTCGCGGTCCGCCCCGCCCGACAGGATCGCCACCTTGCGCCGCTTGAGCGTGTCATCGGTCAGCGACACCGCCCCCGCCGTGCGCTGACCCAGAATCTCAAAGCGGGTGATGCGGTTGCGGAGTTCCGGCGGCAGGTCCAGTTCGGCCTCGGCGCGCGGGGCGCCTGCGGCAAAGGTCAGGGGCAGGCGGGCAAGTTCGCGGTCCGTGCCCGAAGGATCGGGGCCGCGGGCGCTGATTTCAACCGTGGTTTCGGTGGTCGCCGGGCTGCGGCTCGCGGCCAGCCTGATCTTGCCACCGTCGAACAGGGCGGGATGCAGGGCGTAAAGCGGCCGGGGCGAGGCGACAACGCGCAGCGGGCCATGGTCCAGAAGGGCCGCGGCAAGATCGTCGGCCCCGGGATGGGCGAGGCCGTCCGAGAGCCAAAGGGTTTCAAACCCGCCTTCCGGCAGGTTGGTGCCCCATGCCGCCAGATCCTGCGGCAGCCATGGTTTGGGTTGCAGCGCGCCAAGGCGGCCCTGCCAGTCGGCCGCCGTGCCGGGCAGCAGGGTTTGTGGCGTGTCGGCCAGCGAAGCCACCGCCACCGGGCGCCCGGCGCGGCCCGCCTCTTCCAGCGCGGCAAGTGCCCGCTCTTGCCGCCGCGCCCAGTCGCGGGCATCGGCCCAGCCACCGTCCAGCAGGATCACCAGCGGCCCGGTGCCCGGCTGGCCGGGTTCAGGATTCAGGATCGGACCGGCAAAGCCAAGGATTGCTGCCGCCACAGCCAGCGCCCGCAGCAGCAAAAGCCACCAAGGCGTGCGGTCGGCCTGACGGTCCTTGTCCTCAAGCCCTAGAAGCAGGGCGACACCCGGAAAGCGGCGGCGGATCGGCGCGGGCGGAATGGCGCGCAACAGCAGCCACAGCACCGGCAAGGCGAGCAGCCCCAGCAAGAGCCAGGGCGCGGTGAAGGCCAGCCCCGCGATCACCGCCCGCCCTCCAGCGCCTGATAGAGCCACAGCAGCGCCGATTGCGCCGGTTGCCCGGTGTGATGCGTGCTGAAATGCCAACCTGCCGAACGTGCCAGATCGGCCAGCCGCGCCTTGCGCTCGGCCAGACGGTCAAGGTAGCGGGCGCGCAATTCGGCAGCACTTTGGGTTTCATGGCTGAGGGTGCCGCCCATCGAGGCGAAGATCACCCGCCCGCCAAAGGGAAATTCCTCTTCGGCCGGGTCCAGCACCTGCAACAGCGCGCCGCGCACGCCCTGTTCGGTTGCTTCGGCCAGCGCCGCCTCAAGCGGAGGGAGGGGGCCGAGGAAATCCGACAGGAAGACGGCACGGCCATGCGGCACCAGCCCCGCGGTCAGCGGTGCGCCGAAATCCTCGGGCGCGTCGCCATCCAGTTGTGCCAGAAGCGGCATCAGTTGCGCACGTCCCGGGCGCGGCGGATCGCCGCCGGCAAGGCCCACCCGCTCCCCTCCGCGCAGCAAGAGAACTGCCAGCGCCAGCGCCAGAAGCCGGGCACGGTCGGCCTTGGCCGGGCGGTTGGCATCGCCGGAAAAGCCCATGGCGCGGGCGCGGTCCACCCAGAGCGTGACGGATTGCACCGCCTGCCATTCGCGTTCGCGCACGAAATGCGTGTCAGACCGGGCGGAGCGGCGCCAGTCGATGCTGCGCGCGGCATCCCCGGCATGGGCGGGGCGGTATTGCCAGAACTCGTCCCCCTGCCCGGCGCGGCGGCGGCCATGGGCGCCCAGTTGCACCGAGCGCGCTAATTGGTCCGCCTCGGCCAAGAGCGCGGGCAGCGATTGCCCCAGTGCTTCGGCCCGGGCGCGAAGGTCGGCGCGGAGATCGGCGGGCTGGATCAAGCCGCAGCCTCAAGCCGCAGAACCTGCCCCACCATGCGGTCGATCAGCCCCGACAGGGTTTCGCCCCGTGCCCGCGCGGCAAAGGACAGCGCCATGCGGTGTTCCAGCACCGGCTTGGCCATGGCGGCGACATCGGCGATGCCGGGGGCAAGCCGCCCCTCCAAGAGCGCCCGCGCCCGCACTGTCAGCATCAGAGCCTGCGCCGCACGCGGCCCCGGACCCCATGCCAGCGACCCGGCAACGCCGCTGCCCTCGGCTTCGCCCGGGCGGCAGGCGCGCACGAGGTCAAGGATCGCCTCGACCACCGCTTCGCCCACCGGCATCCGACGGATCACGCTTTGCGCCGCAATCAGACCCTCGGCATCAAAGACGGCATGGGCGCTGCTTTCGGTCGCGCCGGTGGTGGCCAGAAGGATTGCGCGTTCTGCCGCGCGGCTGGGATAGGCGACATCGACCTGCAACAGGAAACGGTCCAACTGCGCCTCGGGCAGGGGATAGGTGCCTTCCTGCTCGATCGGGTTCTGGGTGGCCAGCACATGGAAGGGGCGGCCAAGGGGGCGGTGCTGCCCGGCGATCGTCACCTCGCGCTCTTGCATCGCCTGCAACAGGGCCGATTGGGTGCGCGGGCTGGCCCGGTTGATTTCATCGGCCATCAGAAGCTGGCAGAACACCGGCCCCTCGATAAAACGGAAGGCGCGGCTGCCGTCGGCGGCGCTGTCCAGCACTTCGGAGCCAAGGATATCGGCGGGCATCAGGTCGGGCGTGAACTGGATGCGGTTCGACTGCAACCCCATCACTGTGGCCAAGGTATCGACCAAAAGCGTCTTGCCCAACCCCGGCAGACCCACCAGCAGCGCGTGCCCACCGCAGACCAGCGCGGCAAGCACCTGATCCACAACCGCTTCCTGCCCGATGAACCGCCCGGCAACCGAGCTGCGGGCACGGCCCAGACGCTCGGCCAAAGCTTCGATCTCGGCGACAAGCTGGGTGGGATCGGTCATCTCGGGTCTCCGCAAGGGGCAATTGCCGCCATATGAGCCAATCCGGGGCCCGGGCACAAATGCCAAACGCATTCCGGGCTAAATGCCACCGACAATTGATTGTGAAATCTGCCCGGCTGGTGCAGGACTTGGGCGGAAACCTGCCCGGAGGTGGCCCATGATCATCCGAGACAAGCCGCGCCTGCGCGATCTGGTTCTGGCTGTGCGCGGATCGGTGTTGCCGCATATCCTGCCCAACCTTCTGGTGCTGATGGGGGTGACGGCGGCCATGGTCTGGGTGGACCGGCGCTGGCAGGTGCTGCCCCATGCCGATGGCACGGCTTTTACGGTGTTCGGTATCGCGCTGTCGCTGTTTCTGGGGTTCCGCAACAACGCCGCCTATGACCGCTGGTGGGAGGCGCGCAAGCTTTGGGGCGGGCTTCTGGCCGATCTGCGGGCCTTTGCGCGCGAGGTTGATGTCTTCGTTCCCGACCCCGCGCTGCGGCAGGGATTGTTGCGTCAGGCGCTTGCCTTCATCCACCTGCACCGCGCCAATCTGCGCCGCCTGACCGGCGATGCCGAGGTGCTGGCGCGGGCGCCGGGGCTGCAAGAGCATCCGCACCCACCCTGCGGCGCGCTGGACCTGATGGCGCGTGAGCTTGCCGCCGCCCGCACCGACGGCCGCATCGACGGCTTCGGCGCGCGCAGCCTGACCGGGCGGCTGGCCAGCATCGCCCTGCAACAGGCGGGGTGTGAGCGGATTGCGGTTACGCCGCTGCCCTATGTCTATTCGCTGCTGATCTATCGCACGACCTATCTTTACTGCCTTCTGCTGCCGCTTGCGCTGATCCAGCCGGCGGGCTGGCTGACGCCGGTCTTTGTCGGCATCGTGGCCTATGTTTTCCTTGGGCTGGCCGAGGTGACCGAGGAATTGAGCCACCCGTTCGGCACCACGCTGAACGCGCTGCCGCTGGATGCCATCTGCCGCGCCGCCGAGATCAGCCTTGCGCCGCATCTGGGCGAGGCGGCCCCGCCGCCGCTGCGGCCGGTGAACTTTCACCTTGGCTGACGGGGGCATGGCAATTCCGGCGCCAAGGCCCTAGGTTTGCGGCATGAGCGACACCAACACCCCCCCGCCCTCGGCCGAAGGGCTGGCCGCTTCGGTCAAGGCGGCCAGCCGCAAGGGACCGCCGCCGGTGCATCTGTGGAACCCGCCGTTCTGCGGTGACCTCGACATCCGCATCGCCCGCGACGGGACGTGGTATTACCTTGGCACGCCTTTCGGGCGGATGCCGCTGGTCAAGCTGTTCTCGTCGATCCTGAAACTGGAAGACGGGCGCTATTACCTTGTCACCCCAGTTGAAAAGGTCGGGATCAAGGTGGATGACGCCCCGCTTCTTGCCGTCGATTTCGAGGTGACGGGTGAGGGGGCCGCGCAATCGCTGCGGTTTTTCACCAAGACCGAGGATGAGGTGACGGCTAGCGCCGAAAACCCCATCCGCGTTGTGCGCGACCCCGAAACCGGCGAGCCTGCGCCCTATGTCCACGTCCGCCGCGGGCTTGAGGCGCTGATCGACCGCAAAAGCTTCTACCGGCTGATCGAGCTTGGCACGCATGAAAGGCTTGACGGGCAGGACTGGTTCGGCCTCTGGTCGCAGGGACGTTTCTTTCCGATCATCCCTTCTGCAGAATTGGCCTGATGCCCCGTTTCGCCGCAAACCTGACGATGCTCTTCACCGAAGTTCCCGCGCTCGATCGGCCGGGCCTTGCGGCGCAGGCGGGGTTCGACGGGGCCGAGATCCTGTTCCCCTATGACCAGCCAGTCAAGGACTGGGAGGCGGCGCTGGCGGGGCTGCCGCTGGCCCTGATCAACACGCCGCCGGGCGACTGGGCCTCGGGTGACCGGGGCTTTGCCGCCGTGCCGGGCGAAGAGGGGCGGTTCCGCGACAGCTTTCTGCGCGCCGCCGATGTGGCGGGGCGGCTGGGCGCGCGCTCTATCCATATCATGGCAGGCGTGGCACGCGGGCCGCAGGCCGAGGCGGTGTTCACCGAAAACCTTGCCTGGGCCGCAGCTCAGGCCCCGGCGCAGCAACTGGTGCTGGAGCCGCTGAACCCCGATGACTGGCCGGGCTATTTCCTGAACGACTTCGATCAGACGGGGCGGATTCTGGATGATCTTGCCCTGCCGACGGTGGGGCTGCAATTCGACCTCTGGCACGCCGCCCGCATCCACGGAAATCCGCAAGCCGTCTGGGATCGCCACCGCGCCCGCGTTGCCCATGTGCAGATCGCCGGTTTCCCCGGCCGGAACGAACCGGGCGGCGGCGGGTTCGACCTGACGGGGCTGTGTTCCGAACTGGACGCGGCGGGTTATGACGGTTGGATCGCCGCCGAATACCGCCCCGCCCGGGCCACGGTGCATGGGCTCGCCTGGTTGCAGGCGCTCAAGGCGCGGTCGCGGCTGATCGGTGCGTGAACGGGGGCTGGGGCAGCCCGCCGCCTTGCCACGGCTCCCCCGCTGGCCCATATAGGCCGCACAGAACAGGAGGCTGCCATGCAACCCGGAAACAAGCTTTTTGACGACATGTCCAAGCTGATGACCTCGGCCATGGGCGTGGCACAGGGCGCGCGGACCGAAGCGGAAACCGCGATGAAAAGCTTCATCGACCGCTGGATGTCCGACCGCGATTTCGTCACCCGCGAGGAATTCGATGCCGTCCGCGCCATGGCCCAGAAGGCGCGCGAAGAGAACGCGGCGCTTGAGGCCCGTATCGCCGCGCTTGAGGCCAAGCTGGGCTGACCGCCGTCAGCCCTGATCGCTGTAGCGCCCCTCAAGCCCGCAGGCGCGCAGATGCGCCGCCAGCCGGTTGCAGGCCATCAGCAGCGCCTCGGGGTTTGACCGGCTGTCAAGCTCTGCCGTCAGTTCGGCGGCGAGGGCGCGCAGCCGGTCCAGTTGCCCCGCCGCCGCCAGCGCCGCCAGATCGGCGCCCGAAACGCTGCCCATCCCGGCAATCCGCGTCGGCCCGCCATCGGTATAACCTGTGGGCAGGTCACCCTTTAGGTTGCGGACGACGCCCTTTTGCAGCGCGTCCAGAATCTGGTCGATGGCCTGAATGGCCCCGGCCACCCGCGTCGGATGGTCGGTATCCGCCGCCGCATGGGGCAGAAGAGAGAGCCGCGCAGCATGGGCGGGCAAGAGGCTCAGATAGGGCAGCATCGGCCCCGAGAGTGCCCCGCTCGTCGCATCGCGGAAAAGGTCGGCATCAATCGCCGCATGGCCGACCTGCCCCGAAGCCAGCGCCGCCCCCAGCGCCGCCACATCGACCAGTTCCCCACGGTCATAGTTGATCACCACCGCCCCCGGTGCCAGTGCCGCCATCACCTCGGCCCCGATCAGCCCGGTATTGGCATAGCCTGCCGGGCCCATCGGCCCCAGCCCGGTATGCACGCTGATCGCATGGGCGCCGCGAGCCGCTGCAACCGGGGTTGCCGCATGGTCAAACCCCTCGCTCTCGATCCAGTCGCGGTGCCGCGCCCGGGCGAAAATCCGCACCTGCATGCCAAAGGCGCGGGCCAGCTTGGCCACCTCACGCCCGATGTTGCCATAGCCGATCACGGCCATCACCTGACCTTCCAGCTTGGCCGTGGGATAACGGACAAGATCGCGCCCGGTGTCGAAGCGACCCTCGCCGACCAGCCCGTTCAGCTCTTCCACCGGCAGGTCGGGCCGCACCCGCAACAGCGCCTTCATTGCCATCTGAGCCGTGGCGCGGGCGTTGATGCCGGGCGTGTTCATCAGCGGCGCCACTCCGCCCGCGCCATCGCCGCCACCCCAACTGGCCGAACGCATGTTGCCGGTGCCCGCGCCGATCCGCACGCCGCCCCGGTCGAACCGGCATCCTGCGGGCAGGATCGTCGCCGCCGCAATCACCGCATCGTAAAGCCCGTCCCCCGCCTCGGCCAGCAATTCCGCCTCGGTCGAGAGCATGGGCAGGTAGTGAAACTGCGGGCGCGCGTCCTGTGGTGCTGCAAGACCGCGCGCCGATCCGATGTGAAAGACGCCGCCGCGCGCCTCGACATGGCGCTGCGCCGCCGAATGGTCGGTGCCGCCACCGGCCGCAGGGGCAAGGCCCAGCAGATCGACGATCAGGATGCGCGGGGGGCGTTGGGGCGGGGCTTGGTCGGCCATGGTTTCCTCATCCGGTGCGGCAGCGCCGCCGATACCACCGTGCAAGGGCGGGAACCACAAGCCCCAATGCAAAGATTTGCGATGCCGGTTGCTCTGGCCGGACCGATCCGCTGGACGGCGAAAAGGGAATGTGGTTACAAGCGGCCAAGGCAAGCCGCACCGGGGGAAACTCCACGACGGCGCCTGCCCGGATGGAAGTGTGGCCGAGTGGTTTAAGGCTCTGGTCTTGAAAACCAGCGTGGGGGGAACCCCACCGTGGGTTCGAATCCCACCGCTTCCGCCATACCATTAGTATAACATATTGATATTTTTTGGACAATTTGGAAATTGCACCAAGTCATACACACATTATACACGGTTCGGTTTTTGATGTAGGATGCCCCCATTCGGTCTCAGGAGGTTTCAGCATGACACAACCACCAGCCACGCCGCGCGCGCACGATCTGCCAAACCAATACGATGAGTTCGCGCAGAACTACGCGAAAGGCGCGATTAACGCGGTGATCCTGCTCAACGGCGGCGCTGCCGTGGCCATCATTTCGCAGTTGCCGAAGCTGGTGGAAATGAAGATAGCCGTTCCTGCAAGTTATGCCCTGATATGCTGGACGGCAGGTTTGGTCGTCGGTGCCTTCATTTGGCTGGCAGCGTTTCTATCGACCCGCTTCGTCAGCCGGTCCTACAGCCCTAATTTTCTGCAACGGAAAGAAATCCAGAGATCAGATCGCTGGATGTTTACGGGCTTCGGGGCATGGCTTCTTTCGCTTGTCCTCTTTGCAGCAGGTTCTGCAACGCTGGCTTGCGGCTTCATTGCCTCTGCCCCCTTGTCGGCCACGTAGAGGGCCGTTGTGGCGCGGGGGTGCCCATGGGTAGCGGGGCGGGGCCGAAAGGCCCTCAGGCGGCCTTCTCATGCGCTCCCGCGCCCGGCAGGAAGGGCTGCGCCCCGGCAGGGCGGCTGCGCCGCGCTTGCAGGCCAGCGCGCTTCGCGCTTTGCAGCAGGACCAGCAGGAAGAACACGGGATACCTCGCTGCGGGTGGGATGTTGTTCGGGGCTTCGGCCCGCCCTTGCGGGCCGCGAGACTCCTAGGTTTCTCCAAGTTTGCTCTCCCTTGGTGTTCTAATTGTTATCAGTGGGTGACCTACAGGGAAGGGTGGGGTTCCCTACAGGGCACCCCCTTTTACCTGTAGGTGACCCCCTTTTACCCCGGGGTCACCCGCTTTTCCCTACAGGTAAAAGGGGGTGCCCTGCGGGTGCTACCGCCCTGCGACTTCATTAGCAGCCGCAATGTCCAGTTTGTTCCAACCTTGCACAAAGTTGGCAAAGCGATCTTCGTTCGTGTCGCGAGCGAAGCGGGATATCAACTCGCGACCTACACCGTCGTGTTTGTAGTAGACCGTATCCCCAAGCGCGCTGTAAAATTTGAATGAGTCTATGTATTGCTGATTGAAGAGTTCGCTGTGGTAGCGCGTAACGTGCTGGCACAGACGGAACAGGTCCGCCGATGGTCGATAGTGTGGCACCCAGCTTAGCTTGCAATCACGCACTACCCGGATCAGCCCGCGCTCCTCGAGAATGCCTACGGCGCGACGAAGCTGCTTTTCGGTCAGGTTTGTATCGCCCATCACCTTGGCGTTCGGCTCCCATGTCCAAAGGTGAAGGTCAAACGAAGCGCCCATCACCACCCGCTTGCGCCGCTGCGACACCCGGAACTTGTAGAGCAACCATTGCAGAACGTGGGCAACAGGCAGGTCGATTTTTCCAGCCTTGTCTTCACACAACCAATTCACAATCCGCCCGCGTTGAAGGTCATTTCCCCATTTGAAGCAGTAGGGGTGAGGCCAGTCCCGGTGCTTCCAATTGTGAACAGTCTGGTTGCCTAGGTTGTTATAAAAGTGCTCGATCTCCGCCAGAGCATTCTCATTGGCGTCTACATCTGCTACTGTGGTCATGTTCACTGCTCCTATATTCCCCCGTTCCGGCTGCAACCGGGCGGGGGTGTTTCTTTTGTCAGGCATGCAGCTTGGCGCGGGTTTCCGTCCGCAGGCGCGCCCGGCGGGCCGTGAAGTCAATCGGCAGCTTCCAGCGACAGGTGCCAACCGGATCATCGGGCGGCAAGCGGACAATAATCCCATCCTTCACAAGGCTTTGCGCTGCCTTCGCAGCGGTCGGGATGGACATGCCTGCTTCGCGCGCCAGCGCTCGGAAGGACGCGGTGACTTCCTCCTGCAAGCCTTCGTCGGCCATCCGGGCCAGCGCAAAGAGCACCCGTATTTCAGGGTCGGTGACGCGCGCCGTATTGTAGTAGATGGCCAGCATGACACGGGCTTGGCATTGCAGAGTTTCAAAGGTTTTCATGGTTGGTTCTCCGTTGATCTGGGGAACCCGTATATCGCATTTATATGTGGAAGTTAATTGGCCACCTGTAAATAAGAGGTCTGACCGCTAGACAAGTAATTACTTTACAGTTTTCGCACCCCGGTGCGAAATTAAAGAGAATGGAATGACCGTATCGCATTGAACGGAAAATTGACTTATCGGCTAATTAGTGTTAAGAGTGACGGGCAATGTGAGAGTTGCAGGGAATCCCCGTCCGCCCGGCGTCTCCATGGGTGGTTTTGTCAGTCGGACGGGGCCGACCTTATTCCCGTGGCAAGTGCCGGTAGCGCATCCGTGGGATTTTCGCACCGGGTGCGGAAGCAAGCCAGTTCTGCTCCCACAAAACGCCAAGGGCCAGAACGGACCAATGCACACCCAGCACATACGACAGGGCCAGTATCGTTCGCAGGCGGGGCGGGTTGGTTCCGTTAATGGCTGCCCGCACCGCTGCATCGGAAAGGCCGGTGCGGCGGCAAATCTCGGCATAGGATATCCCACGAATCCGCATCGCGCCCCGAACAATCGTGGTAAAGCACATCGCGGGCGGCGGTATCCGTGTGGCAAGCAGTTCCCGGACCTCCGGCCCTATGCCGTGGGCCTCGGCCAGCCGCAGCAGTTCGTCCCGCGCGATGTTGGACTTGGGAACATCTTCGGGGCGGAAGTTGGTCACGGCGGTAATACCCGGACAGCCGGGGCGCATCCGCTCCGGCGGCGGACAGCCAGCCGCAGGCCCGCGCCAAGCGCATCCCGCTCCATCCCGGACACCACTTCAAGCCAAGACCCATCCATGTCCTGCACGGCATCGGGCACAGTCTGGAAGTCAGTGTAGAGGGTGAGAACACCATCCCCCGGCCCCTGCACGCCCCGGCTTCCGTCTTTGTCCACATCCCGCCAGCGAAGAACCCCGCGCGCGTCCGCGACCCAATCCAGAACTGCACTGGTGGGCCGGTCCTTTGCATCCAGCGTGTTCGCGTAAAGCCCGAAGGTCCGGCACGCCGGGTTGAATCGGGCCGCCCGGCGGAAGGCTGCGGCGGGGCTAGTCATCCGACCACCCCACCAGTTCCAGCGCCTTCGCCAAGTCCATGCCCGCCCCCACCAGTGTGCCCACTGCACGCGCCCGGCCCGCCACGTCCGCAGACAACATGGACTTGCTGGACAGGGCGGTGACACCCACCTTCGCCAGTTCGGGCAGAAGTGTCCGGGCAATAGGCAGGATCGTTCCCACGGTGAAGAACCGATAGGACTCACGCGCCGCGCCCGCGTTTCCAGAAGCGGCGAACATTGCAGGAGGCACACCTGCCGCCGCCAGAAGTCGCGCATGAAGCTGTTCCACAGTGGGGTTCAGGTCTGCGCTTTCCAAGTCGGGCGTCAGTTCCACCCTACGGAATTCGCTGGCGCGGCTGTTGCCGGTGCTCGTGGCGAAGTCGGCCTTGCTGCGGATCGCGGCCAGCATCCCGCCGCCCTTCAAGCCCCGGATCGCCGCGTTTTGCTGTTCTTCCGGCACCGTGTCCGGGAAGGGCAGAACGCCCCGGCCCACCCAATCCACGGCACCGGACACCGCAGCTTCAATTTCGGCCATCAGCTTTGCGCTGCCGCCCATCAGGGCGAAGGGGCTGCGGCCCTGCCAAGGCGCGTTCGCTGGCGGGTTAATGACCAGACGCAGCACTTCGCCTTCCAGCGCCTTCACGCTCTCCGTGCTGGCAGGGTGGGCAATGTGCAGGTTGAACCTGCCGTTGCCCAGTTCATCCCAATACGCCACCCGCACCAAGCGCAGGTCGCTGCCCTGCACCCTGACGTGCCAGCAACTTTCCCCGCGCAAGCACAGGTCTTGCCCGATAGCCGCCAGCACGTCCGCCCGCAGCGGGTTTGGGTCGGGGTCAGGGTCCAGCATGGCGAAGGCCCGGGACCAAGTTTGCGCGATGGCTGCCACCGTGGCCGACAGTGGCACAGCCCCGTCCGACAGCACGCCAGCCCGGCGGCCCGCTAGGTGCTCCGCTGTGACGCTGGGGAATGCTGCACGCTGTTCGCGGGGCGGGTCATCCCGCCGTTTGGAAAAGGGCCAGATCACCAGCGCACCTCCCCGGCCAGAAGGATGCCCGCGCCCGATGCCCGGAACAGTCCGTCCAAGGCTTCGCGGGTGACGGTGCTATCCCCGCCCGTCATGGTGCGGAACTCCCTCCGGGCGGGGCTGTGGACAAGCTGGTAAAGGGCCAAGGCCCGGACGGCCTCCACGACATGCGCACCCGGCGGGGGCGGGGTCATGGTTCCCACCTGTTCCACGCGATAGGTGTTCTCAGGCGGCAGGAGCATGAGCACCCCGGCTTCGGGGACGTAATCACCGCCGGGTGCGGGAACCTCGATCCAGACGCCCTCAACCCGCATGTGCGATTCCACATCCTCCGGGAAGGGCTGGCGGGGCCAGTTCAGAAAGTCCTGATCCTCGCCCAATTCCGCGACCAGCACGGCACCAGTCACTGGCCAGTAGTTCCGCCCCGTGAAGGTTTCCACCAGCGCCCAGCTTGCCGCAATCATGGCGGCGGCCCTGTCCTGCGAAACGCCAGCTTCCAGAGCCACATCCGTGGCGGCGGGAATGTTGGGCATTGCGCCCCTTGTCTGCGTGAAGTTCATGGCAAAATCACCTTATGCTGGCGCACCGGGTGCGCGTGTTGCATGGCCCGCAGCTCCGCTTGGCTTGCCGCATAGGCAGGCCGCGTCACCAGCGACAGTTCGTAAAGCACCAGCGCCAGAAGCGTGCGGATGAACACGCCCGGATTGCCCGGCTCCGGGTCCAGCCGCTCCGCCTCCTTCACAACGTCCTTGGGCGGCACGCGGAAACCGGGGGAAATGCCCGTCACCAACCCGGACGCCAGCAGCGCCAGCGCGTCCCGAATGTGGGTCACGTCCAGCAGTTCTTCGGCAATGGTCGCCGTGAAGGACAGAGCATCGTCGCCGTCCGTCAGCACCAACGATCCGTTGTTCCGGCTGGCCAAGGGCTTGTCGAAGTCATGCCCGAACAGCAGGTTGATTTCCCGGTCATCCTCTTTGTCCAGGGCGAATGAAAACGCCCTCGGCATGATCCTTTCCTTCCGCACCTGCCCACGGTCGGAAATGGTTGCCAGATCGCCATAGACGAAGCGCCCCCCGATCTGGGGGCGCTTGCCTTCGCGGCGGAGTTCCAGCCCGCGAACGGGCCATATCGCGCGCTGGTGCATAGCTTAGGCGCGGTCCTGCACCGCAGTGAGTTTGAAGAAGTGCGTGGCGGTGCGCTGGAACAGCAGGTCAAGGAAGGCGAAGGTCGTGATCGCCACCTTGCCCGACTTGCTTTCCGAATAGGGGTCAATGATCACCTCCACTCCGCCCCAAGTCGGCATCAGGGCGTGCCCGTCACCCGCCGCGAAGAACACGGTGGACGCGCCCTTGCCGGTGCCGTCCCGCACGCCCCGCGCCGATACCTGCGAACTCCACAGGGGGGCGAAGCCAAAGGCTTTCAGGCGGTCCAGTTCCGACACCGCCGTGCCGCTGATCAGGCTATCGGCAAGGGTCTGTGCCACGATGGGCGCACCAGCCACGCGGATGCCCGATGCGTCCGACAGCTTCGCCGTCTCTTGCAGTTCCACCGCCCGTTGCAGGAAGGCAGAAAAGGACGCTTTCGCGGTCAGTGCCGCCGTGCGCGCACCCGTCAGCACCGCGCCAAGGCCCGCCGGTTCCTCGCCCGTGCCGGTGCCCCGGAACACGGTCAGGTCGATACCGGCCCGCATGATTTCCGACAGGTCACGCCGCAGGATCGCCTCAAGGGCCGGGTTCTGCCGGGTTGCCTGCCGGGTCATGACGTAGCGGGCGGTCGCGGTGTGGATTGCCGGGGAAACGGCGGTCGTGGTGATCGCCGCCGCGTCCGCGCCGTCACCTTCCGCCACCCACGACAGCCCGCCGCCCCCGGTGATTTCCGGGAAGGACGGGGTGCCCTGCACCTGCAAGGCCCGCACGCCGAACCGCTGCGCAGCGCTGTTCTCAAAGAACCGCTCCAAGGCGTTCATCACCGGGCGCGCTTGCAACTCGCCCGTGGTGCCGGGGGCGGTATCGGTGACGGCATCGGCGCGGGTTTCCAGCGCGAAGGCTTCCCACGGAATCACCACGCCGCCCCGCTGGGGCGTCATGCCGCGCGTTTCCAGTTCGGCCACCACTTCGGCTTCGCGTCCGGACAGCGCCTTGCCTTCGGTGATCGCACCCACCAGCCCGGACAGGCTGAACGAACGGCACTCAAGGGCGAAGTCCGATTGCGCCTTGTCGGTGCCCTTGATGGTGGCGCGTTCCGCCCCTTCCACCAGCAGCGCGGCGCGAAGTTCCATTTCGCCCGACTCATACGCTTCGCACAGGCTGCGAAGTTCCGTCCGGCCTTCGTCCGAAAGCGTCTCCGCTTTCTGGATGGATGCCATTTTCTCGCGGCGCTTGCTTTGAGCAAGCTGGATTTCTTGGCTCTTGAGCATTTCAGTTCCTTTCAAGTTGCGGGGATGCCAGTCGCGGCCAAGAAGGCATCGCGTCCGGGAACGTTGCTTCGGTTGTGGGGTTTCGGGGGTTTCTTCTCATGCCCGTGCCACCGTTCCCGGTTGGACTTCTCCGAATGGCAGGACGTGCACAGGTATTGCAGGTTGGACGGGTCAAAGACGCCGATGCCCAGCAAGGGAATATCTCGGCGCGGGATGACGTGATCCGCCTGCCCGGTCATGCCTAAGAACACGTTGCAGCACTCGCAGCGGAAAGACGCGCGATGCGCGACAAAGGCCCGGACCTCTGCCCAGCGGGCGGTTTTCAGGGCAGCGGGATTGGTGCGGGCCATCAAAGCACCTCCACTTCATAGACCGGGCGCACTTCGTCCCGCGCCCGCAACAGCGCGCTACAGGCCAGCACCAGCGAGGAAGCAACGTCGATTCGCGCGGTCTGGTGGCTCTTGGCCAGTTGCATCGCGCCCGTGGTGGACACCCGCACATCGGCTTCCGCCAAGGACACTTCCAACAAGAGGGACCGCTTCATGCTGACAGCCCCGGCCAAGAACAGGCGGCGGGTGGCAAGAATATCCGCGTTGCCGTCCTTCGGGCCGGTGCCCCGGAAGATGGTCGGCCATGCAAGCTGCGCCTTGGCCAACGCCGTGCGGGCCTCTGCATCGCGGTAGCGGTCACAGGACAGGCTGCGGACGGGGTGCGGGCCGATCAAAGCCACCAGTTCGGGGAAGAACTCTTGCAGGTCCGACACGCTGCCCGATGTGGTCAGCAGTTCCCCGGCCATGGCGGCCCGGTGCCAAGCATCCCCGACCAGATCGCGCCGTCCCCGCTCTAGCAGGTCCATATCTGCACCGGGGAAGGCCCCCAAAACCTTCACTACGCCCGACTGTTCATAGGCCACCGTCGCGGCGGTCATGCTTGCACTGCCGCCAAGGTCTAGCCCGATGTGGACAGGCTCCCCCGGTATCGTTTGAACTTCATCGCGGTAGGCTTTTCGCAGCGTGTCATAGTCCAGAAGCAGTTCCCGGCCCGGTGTCAGTGGCTTGTTAAGCTGCCACGCCTCGAACTCTGCAAAGCTGCCGGACTGCTTGGCCTTCTCATAAGCATCTGCCATGAACCGGCGCGGCTTGATGCTGCCCAGTCCGGGGTTCGCTTTGTGCCAGACAGCAGGGTCGCCGGGGTCATCGTCCTTCGCCGCCGCGTGCAGGCACACGAAGGTGCGGGCGTCCGGACGGTCGATCAGATCATTATAGGCAGGGCTGTCCCCGCGCGTTCCTGTCAGGATCAACTGCCCGTTGCGGGTGGTCAGAGCGTCAAAGAACCCGGTCAGCATTTCGCCTTGGTTCTGCGCCAGCAGCCCTGCTTCATCCACCACGGCAAGGTCAAGGTCCGCTCCATGTCCCTGCGCCCGCGTCCCGGTGGACATGGTAAGGGTCGCGTCCCCGATAAGGACAATGCCGGGCTTGGGGTCATGGCGGCGGCGGATTTGATCCGACCGGCCAGCCGTTTCCATGAGGGCCTTCATGGCCTTTTCGATATAGCCCGAGTGCTTTTCGGAAGGCGCAGCCACCGCACCGGCAAAGCCCGGCAGATGGATGGGGCTATCCTCGCACATGCGGCCAAGGAATACCGTGGCCAGAAGGGTGGTTTTCCCCAGTTTGCGCGGAGTGCTGTAAATCAGGCTACGCCAGAGGGGTCCGTCATCCTCCTGCGCCAGATACTGCCGGATGAAGTCCATCTGGAAAGTTTCCAGCGCAAAAGGCTGGCCCGCACCCATGCCGGACGGAATCTTGAACGTGGTCCGCAGCCAATGCGCAAAGCGCCCCTCTATCGGGGGGCGTTTCCTGTAGCGCACCGGGTGCGAAAAGCCTTCGCCGCCGTCCATCCATTGCCCTTCCATCCGGGGAGGGCGAGATAAAGGACAGCCCGCCCCTGCTCCGATACCTTCCCCCCCAATGGTCGCCGGGCAGGGTTCCCTTGGCCCTTTGGGCCAACGCGGGATGGACGGAGGATAGCAGGGTCGGACTCGGTATTTTACCGGACACCTGTTTTTAAGAGGTCGCGGGGATATTCACTCTGTTTGCTCCGCTGATTAGCTTGCGAATACGCTGCACAATGTCCTTTTGCAGGGCAGGTGCTTGCCGCTTCATTTCCTTTGCCAATCCCAAGCGCGGCGGAATCCGCACGGCCTTCTTGAGCACATAGAGCGGCACCAGCTTCCTGCCTTGCCGAAGCACGATCAGAAGATTGCCCCTCTTGCTCTGGATCACTGTGGCGTTGTGCCAGCTACGCGGCCCCATCTTCTTGGCTGTGCCGTCCGGGTTCAGTGCTGCAGGCAGGGGAACAGCCAAGTGCCTGCCGCTGGCCCTGATCGTGCCGCCGAACTCTTGAAGGCTCATATAGAACGGAACAGCGATAACCCCTTCCACCGCGCCGTTCTTCCTGCGAGTCAGGCCGTTTTGCAGTGCTTCCACACCCGTGCCGCTGCGCGATTGCAGGCCACCGCCGCCCGCACCCGGTGCGCTGTAGGGTTTGCCATGGCGTTGCGCCATAGTCTGCCCGACACGTTTCAGATAGTCTTGCAAGCCCGCTTCGGCCTCCCGGTCCAGCCAGATCAGACGGGCCAGCGACAGCTTGGCCGCCGCCCTGTCCAGCGCCTTGGAAGGGACAGAAACAACCCGTCCCCTATTCCTGACTTCAAAGCCCGGCCCGGACTTCATCCTGCCCGCCTTACCCGAATGCGGGGCGGAGTCATGGAAACGGGATGAATAAGGGCGGCAACCTCTCTTGCGTGCCACCGCTTCAATCCGCAGATAGTTGCGGGCGCAGGAATATCCCCACGCTTCACCTTCCGCCAAAGGGTTGCTTCGCTGATTTGAAGCAGCATCATCAAATCAGCGGAAGTCAGAAGTTCTTTAGACATGCCGCGCCTCGTTATTCCCGTTTCGGGGAATGACTAATACGCTCACTGACTCGCAAAAACAAGCAATTCTTTTTGTCAAGTAATTGCTTTACAAGGGTTTTCGAATTTCCGCAATTCGGTGCGAAACTAATCGCTGTTATTCCTTGGGCTTAGAATATGCGAAGTCCGCGTATGCCTGCATCACGGGTTTCCGACGCTCAAAGTAGTCCTCGCGCGCATAGGCTTGCGAAACGGTGTTGCCGACCTTGTGGGATAGGATCGTCTCGGCCACTTCCCACTCCGTGCCCGCGTCCTGCATCCATGTGCGGAAGGTTGTGCGGAACCCGTGCAAGGTCAGGTCCGGGTGCTTCATGGTTTGTTGAACCAGCTTCCGAAGCGCGGTTTCCGTGACCGGACCGGACTTCGGGCTGGTGGCGAACACATAGGTGTCGTGCAGGCCCTTCAACTTCTCAAGCAGCGCGACCATCTGGGCAGGCAGGGGGATGCGCTGCGCGACCTTGGTTTTCGTGCGTTCCTTCGGGATGGTCCACAGGCTAGCCTCTAGGTCCAGTTCGGCCCAGACCACTTCCCGCGCCACCGCACTGCGCACACCTGTGAAGATCAGAAATTCCAGCGCCCGCGCCGATACGCTGTCCCGCCCGGTGAGGTCCACCATGAAGGCGGGCAGGTCTTTGTATGGCAGCGCCTCGTGATGTTCGACATTCTTGATCTTGCTGGCCTTGGGCAGCAGGAACTCTATGTTGCCTTTCCAGCGCGCCGGGTTGTCGCCCTTGCGATGGTGCTTCACCGTGGCCCATGCCAGCACCTGTTCTATCCGCCCGCGCACGCGGCTGGCGGTTTCGGTCTTGGTGCCCCAGATCGGTTTCAGGACCGCCAGCACATCGTCCGCCGTAATGGTGTTCACCGGCTTGCCGCCCAGACCCTTGCCGCCCTTGGGCGTGCTGGCATAGTCCCGCAGGGTATTCTCCCACTGTTGGATGTGCTTGGGGTTCTTGAACTCTTTCAGCTTCTCTTTCAGGTAAAGGTCCACCGCCTCGGCAAAAGTGGGCACGCCTTCCGGGTCCGCCACCACCTTCCTGTTGCGCGGGTCGATGCCGTTGCGGGCGTTCACCCGCATGGCCTCATTCGCTTCCCGCGCTTCCTTGAGGCTGATTTCGTGGGCAGACCCTATGCCGACCTCTATGCGGGTGCCGTTGAACATCATCTTGGCAATCCAGTAGCGTTGCACCAAGCCGCCGCGCACCCGGTGCGGTGCACCGACACGCAGATAAAGGCCCGCGCCATCGGTCAGCACCTTGAAGGCTTTGCCTTCGTCCGGCTTGGCGTTATCCACTTCCTTGGCGGTCAACAGGCCCATGTTCGGCTTCCTCGTCCACTATCCATACACAAAATCATGTGCGCTTGGACGCGTGCCTTTGCAAGTCCCCGCGTGCCTCTGACCTGCTAAGTGTCAAGTAAGCACTTTACAATAAATGATATTTTTAAAACTCTTGATGCCAGATGCACGCCGCTGCGCGATTTGTGCGGCGGTCACCGCTTCCGCCAAGGCAACTTATTGAATATGCTAATTTTAGGCGTGACGCGCAGATTTTGCAGTCGGCCAAGCGCCGCGAAGGCGCGCCGATGCACAAGGGTTCTGGGCTGATCTGCCCCGGTTCGGCGGTGTTGCGCAGACGCGCGGCCAGAACGGACCCGCGCCACTTGCCTCTGCCCCAGACGGTGCTATGCCTTCGGTCGAAATACTGGTAGGATATTTCTACCTTTGCGGGAGATTTGGGTGCAGGCGAAAATACAACTTGTCGAGATCATGCTTGACCTCCTGAAAGGAGAGGCGGCCAATCAAGACGCTTCGGTGCAGCGCATCCTGCGCTGGGCCTGCGTTGAAACACAGGTTGAAACCGCTTCGATATTTCAGGATACCGGCAACAGTTCCTTCAAACGAACCCACAATTGCAAGATCGGCTCTGAGCCATCGGGCATACAGACACCTCCAAGCATATCGGCTGATATTGTTGCGCAGGATCACCTGATCCGGCCGGTCACGCTCCGGGGAATAGGCGATCATCAGGGCGGCTCAATCGCGCGGGCCATATTGCCGGAAGGAGGCGGAACGCTCATCACAGTTCCGCTGCAAAATGAAGGCCATGCTTTCGGGTTTGCCGCCTTCTGCACCACGGACAAAGATTATCCCGAATCGGATACCAACTTTCGGCTGTTGGAAACAATAGCCGCGCTGATCGGTTCAATTCTGGGCGTGGCCACGCAACACCAGAGGCGGGTCACGATGTCAGGCCACAGGTCCGACACCGTTGACGCGTTGCCAAATCTTGTTCTCGAAGTCGATTCAGATGGGCGTTGCACCAGTTTCGTTGCCGGGCCTGAACGTATGGCGTCAATCGAAACAGGTTCGCTGGTCGGCGCCACCCTTTCGGCATTTTTGCCGCCCTCTGCGGCCGAAGTGGCCGAGCGCGCGCTTGCCGAGATCATGGCAACCGGGCGCGCCAGTGAAACCCGCTATCGACTCGACTTGCCCGATGGCCCGCATGATTTTGAAATGACGGGCGCCCGAAAGTCGGCCGAAAAATCTGACGGATTGCCAAGCGTAATTTTTCTTGTGCGGGATATCACGCAGGAGACCAATCTGCGGCAAGAGCTGCGCCACCTCGGCAAGATTGTCGAAGTGATGGACAATCTGGTTGCAATTACAGATGCCGATGGGCGGCTGACTTGGGTCAATGCGGCATTCGAACGGCATACCGGCTGGTCGCTGAAAGAAATTATAGGGAAAGATCTTGCATCCCTGGTCCGTTGCGATGCAAGTGATCCGGCGGTCGCAGCGGCGGTGTCCGAAGCAATTGCAGCGCGGGCAACATACAAAGGCGAAAACGTCAATAAAGACCGCAACGGGCATAAATACTGGGTCGATTTCAATATTTGGCCATATTACGACGAGAATGGCGATTTCAAAGGTTATGTTTCGGTGGAAACGGTCGTCTCCCGGCTCAAAGAGCAGGAAGCAGCCATGAAAGACCTCGCTGACAAAGCCGCCGCCGCACAGACCCGCTTGGAAAACGCCCTGATGGCCTTGCCCGACGGTGTCGTCGTTCTGGATGCAGATGATCGTGTTATCGCCGTAAATGGCGCATATCACAGAACATTTCCTGAAATCGCAGATATTGCCGTGCCCGGAGTCAGCCTGACGGATTTACTGCGCGCGGGATTTCGGAAACGTCTTTTCCATAATGATATCAATAGTGACGACCTGGAAATGGCGCTGCAACGCCGCTTGGCCGACTATCGACAGCAGGAGCACGTTGACGAAGTTCAATTGCCAAACGGCAAATGGCTGCGCCGGATCAGCATGCGCACCTCGGATGGCGGCTGCATCGCTATTGGAATTGACATTACGGCAACCAAGAAACATCTGGCTGCCCTCGATGCGGTAAACAATGATCTCATTCTAGCCTTGCAAGACCGCGATGCTGCGCGCCAAAGATTGATCAGAATTCTCGATGGCGTTGATATCGGAACGTGGGAGTGGAATACGGTCACGGATTGTCTGAAAGTCGGTGGTCGCTGGGGGGAAATCATCGGTTATGATACACGGACAATTGCCTGCCTGAGTTCGGCCGAATTTCGATCGTTTGTGCATCCCGATGATCTGAAGATCATGGATGAGAATCGCTCCGACGATCTCGCCAATGCCAGTGATGTCATAGAGATTGAATTTCGAATGCGGCACCGTGACGGTGATTGGATATGGATCCTGTCCCGAAGCCGCGTAACTGAACGAAATGTCGACGGTCAGGCAATTCTGTTGGCCGGGGTCCATATTGATATCAGCGATCGAAAGCGGCTGGAGCAAGAACTGCTGACGAGCGAGACCTATCTGTCGCTTATAATGGAAACAAACGTAGCTGCAGTCGCCGTTCTAAACGATGAAGGCATCATATCATTTGCAAACGCCGAGGCGGAGCGCGTTCTTGGCTTGCCACGGTCTGATATCATCGGTCGCCATTTCTACGATCCGATCTGGCAATTGCAAGGTATCGATGGCAAGCCGATGCCCGAAGAAGATATGCCTTTCAGCAGGGCAATCAGTAGCACGGCGCCGGTGCGCGATCTCAGATTTGCCATATATCGCTCCGATGGCAAGCGGCGTATCCTATCCTGCAATGCCGCGCAATTGAGCGTAGCCGAGGGGCAGGTCGAAGTTGTTACGGCATTCTCTGACATCTCCGATCAGGTTGCTGCGACCACACGACTTGAAGAAGCACTTTCCCGGGCTGAGGATATGAGCCGTGCAAAATCGCGCTTTCTGGCCAATATGAGCCATGAAATCAGAACACCCCTCAATGGCGTCCTGGGTATGGCCGAAGTTCTTGAGACTTTGGTGACCGAGCCGAACCAGAAGCGGATGATCGAAACAATTAGAAAGTCGGGCGACACACTGCTTACTGTGCTGAATGGCATTTTGGACATGTCAAAGATAGAGGCCGGAAAGATGGACCTTGAGACGGTTCCATTCTCGCCATCGGAAATGGCACGGCAGTTGGAGGCAATCTATACGATTCAGGCTGAAGAAAAAGGCTTGTCTTTCGAAGCATTTTCAACCGTTGGATGCGACAGGATGCGGTTGGGCGATCCGCATCGTATCAACCAGGTTCTAAGCAATCTCCTGAACAATGCCATAAAATTTACCGAGCATGGCAATGTTCAGATGAAGATATCTTGCCGCCCTGGAAAGCCGCTTGTCGCCGAGATATCCGATACAGGGATCGGCATGAATCAACAACAGGTCGCGCGGCTATTTGAAAGCTTCGAACAGGCCGACGGCAGCACAACCCGACGTTTTGGTGGCACAGGCTTGGGTTTAGCAATTGTGAATCAGCTTATCAAGCTGATGGGCGGAGAGATTTCGGTGACCACAAAGGAAGGCGTGGGAACCAAAATCCGCGTGACCCTGCCCTTGATCGAAAGCGATCTGGCCGCCGCGCCCGGGTTGATCGTTCGTGATCAACCTGCGACAGTCGGTCCACTGGCGGGTGTCAAATTGCTCTATGCTGACGACAATCATGTGAATATTCTTGTCATGAGAGAGATGCTTTCCCGATCGGGGGCTGTCGTCAGCGAGGTGGAGAATGGGCAACAGGCAGTTGATGCCTGGGCGGCTGCACAACATGATGGAACACCGTTCTCGGTTTTGCTTTTGGATATTACGATGCCCGTTCGTGATGGATTGAGCGCTTTGGCGGAAATTCGAGAAATCGAAAGAAAAAATGGCTGGCGTCATGTTCCTGCGATTGCTGTTACGGCCAACGTTCTTGCAAGTCAGGTGGCAGATTATATCGTAGCGGGTTTCTCGACACATCTGGCGAAGCCTTTTCGGCGAGCGGATCTGTTGCATGCTTTGAGTTCTCTGCTCACTGGTGAGGCAGACGGTCCGAGCGATGCAATGCGATCACTACACAATGTGATAGCAAATGGTTAGGCGCCCTCGCTTTGGCGCAAAGATGAACGTAAAAAGCCGCAGAGACGGCTATGATGGTGAAGTTGTAGGATAGGAGCCAGTCATGATCGAGGGAGCCCCCATGGCGCGGTATCAGATTTTACTCGCCGAGGACGACGAGGTGAATCAGGACATCGTAAAGGCTTTTTTGGCCGGAACGCCGGAATTGGAACTGACCGTGGCTTCTGACGGTCGGGCCGCGCTTGAAGCTGCCTTAGTGAAGAAATACGATCTGATGATCTTTGACCAGCAGATGCCACATATCACTGGAGATCGCGTGCTTCTGCATCTTCGTGCAGCAAGAACAGTAAATGCAAAGACGCCGGTGATCAGGTTTACGGCGGCCGCAGATTTAAAGCCGCTTGAAATTAAGACGGTAAATGGAGTTGCGGAAGCAGTTTTGCCAAAACCGTTGGGAAAAGCTGTGCTGCTGTCAACCGTTCTGGCGATGCTTGAAGCCGGGTAAGCTCTCGATCATATTTCTTTATTTACATTTTGACTGCAGCGCCTTCATCCTATGCAATCAGAACGCCGTTTGAAAGGATCAATGTGCCAGAGGCATCCGACAATTATCAGGGGTGTGAGAACATAGACTCGACCTCAATGGATCATGAGTTTGGCTTGGATGCTCTTGCTGATATCGCGTCGTGCGCGGATGCAGATTTGAGTGCCATGACTCGGCGCGTTCTTCATAAAATTTCCTTGCGGCTTGGCGCCAATGAAGCACAGTTATTTCGCCTGACTGCGAGTGGCAAATTTATGCTGATATCCAGTTGGATTTTTGAGGGAGGTGCAGAGGCAGCCCGTGTGGGCGCGCTGCCTGATACCAATCAAATGAGTTCTTTGGTTCGTGGATTGCAAGGTCTGCCACCCGGTCGGCTCCATGATCTTGAAATTGGGAATCAAACAGCCAAAATTAATCGATTCCTGGGAGCTTGGTTCGGCGCGGCGACTGATGGTGTCGCAATCGTTTTTCGGGTGCCGCCATCATATATATACCCTCCCAATTGGCAGGCGATGATTTCATTGCCTGTATTGACTGGTTTGCTTTCTTGCCTTCGCCGTTTAAACGTGATTGGGGGATCGACCACGAATGCTCTAGCCCGAGGCAATCCTGTCATATCAGATCAATATCGCATTGCCGTCGATATGGCAGAAGATGCGATTGCCGTTTACGATGAAAATGATCGAGTGATAGCCAGCAACGGTCTATATCAAGATTTGATCTCGATGGCTCTGCAGAGAACCATCGGGGAGCGAGTCGGACATAGAACCGTCGATGACACAAGTTCAGAATATACGTTGCCAGATGGCCGCTTCATGCAAGTGGCACAGCGAAAGCTGCCAAATGGTGGGCGGATAGAAACCCATAGGGATATTACGCCGATTCGGGTGGCGGAGCGACGGCTTCGAAACCTAATTGATGGCGCCCGGATCTGCACCTGGGAATGGAATGTCAAAACGGGTGAACATAGCGTCAATGAATATTGGGCGAGCCTGCTGGGCTATAGATTGGAAGACCTGCAGCCGGTTACATTCGACACTTGGCGGACGCGGGTCCATCCTGACGATCTTGCCGCAACTGAGGCCCTGTTTGAGAAGGCCGTTTCGGACGACAAGTTTGTCTATTTGGCGGAGTATCGGCTTCGCCACAAATCGGGGCATTGGATATGGGTTCTTGACACGGGCCGCACCCTGCATCGAGGGCCTGATGGGACGCCTGAGCTTATTGCGGGGGTGCAGGTTGATATCAGTGAGCAAAAGGCGCGTGAGGCGGCTCTGACTGCGGTCAAAGCGGAGTTGGAGCGTTCCATATCGGAGCGCGAGAAAGTTGAGCAGCGGTTGGTCGATATTGCCAGCGTGTCGGATGGCTGGTTGTGGGAGATGGACAGCAATCGGCGGTATAGCCTTGTTTTGGATGGAGAATATTTTGACGACGGCGGTATTCCCAAAGAGGGACTAATTGGCCTGACACAAGAGGAATGGCTGGACGCGCATCCTGACATGTATGCTGGCATTGACTGGGCGAGCCTGCTGGAGCGCATCAATTCCAATCAACCGTTTCGGGACTTCATTTACCGCGCGCCGCGGCCGGTTGACGGTGTAACGCGATGGCGACGGATGACAGGAACGCCGATCTTTGATGCCGCAGGTGCCTTTATGGGGTATCGCGGGGTCGGTTCTGATGTTACGGAACTTTATCTGGCCAAAGCCCGTGCTGAAGAGGCCAGCCGGACAAAGTCGATGTTCGTGGCGAATATGAGCCATGAGATTCGCACGCCACTCAATGGGGTTTTAGGGATGGCGGAGGTGCTGGATAATGCGCTTTCGAATCCCGAACATAAGCGTATGATCGGAACCATTCGGAAATCCGGGGAGGCGCTGCTCAATATCCTGAACGATATCCTTGACATTTCCAAGATTGAAGCCGGAAAGCTGGAATTGGAGAACGTGCCGTTCAAACTGCAAGACCTCGCCGAGCGTGTTGAGGAATTGCATGGGTTGCGCGCCGAGGAAAAGGGGATCGAGCTTGATGTCCTTGTCGGTGCGGGATCGGATATGCAGTTTGTCGGCGACCCATACCGCATTCAGCAAATTCTGCACAACCTGGTCAGCAATGCGATCAAATTCACCGAGCAAGGCGAAGTCGAGGTGAAGATTGCCGGCCGCAACGGGACTCAGCTTTTCATTGAGGTTCGGGACACCGGAATCGGAATGACGGCAGAGCAGTTGACGCGATTGCATGAGGAATTCAGTCAGGCGGATGTCTCGGTGACCCGGCGTTTCGGTGGAACGGGTCTTGGCATGGCGATTACCCGGACCTTGGTGGAAAAGATGGGTGGAACCATCGAGGTTGCTTCCGAATTGGGGGCGGGAACGACCATTCAGGTCTGGCTGCCTTTGCTCTCCAAGGCCGAGCATTCAGAGGTGGCACCGCCGCAGACCGATTTGCCTGACAATCTGGCAGGTGTGCGAATATTGGCCGCCGACGACAATTCTACGAATCGCGCCGTGCTTGAGGCGATGTTGAGTCGTCGTGGTGCCGAGATTGTTCTGGTGTCGGACGGACAAGAGGCGGTCAATGCCTATTCTACCGGGACATTTGATGTCGTGCTGTTGGATATTGCCATGCCGGTGATGGATGGGATGACGGCCTTGCGGGAAATTCGGGAGATTGAACAGAAGGCCAGCCGGCCACCGTTGCCGATCATCGCAATTACGGCCAATGTGATGGCGCATCAGATCGCTGAGTATCTGACCAGCGGATTTGATTTGTGCCTAGCTAAACCTCTGGACTCGGCGGAATTGGCATTTGGCATCAGAAGTTTGCTTTCAGAAAGGTCGCGGGCCTGAGACAGGCCGCGCCACATTCAAATGTGGCCGAACGGGCTACACAGAATTGAGCGATTTGGTGGATGGCAGGCAGAAAGCCCGCCAAATATAGGAATGGACCGATCTGAAACGTGGCTCTGGCAAGCTTTGGGTCAGGAATGTCGTTTCAGCCCGGCCAGAACCCCTATTCATCCAGAAGGGCTTCAAGCTCGTCCATCAACGCGATCAGGCGGGGTTCGATCTGCCGCCACAATTCATTCAGCGGCAGTTTGACTTCGGCCTGATCACGGGAAAGCTGATCAATGCTCGCGGCGAGGACTCCGGCGGTGGCATATCCAAGCGAACCGGCGGAGCCTGCAATCTTGTGCGCCAGGGCGACTATGCCCGCGATGGCGGTGCGCGGTTCCTGTCCTGTCGTGACCCTGATCCTGAGGGATTCCAGCATCATGATCCGCTCGATTGCGAGGTCACGGAACCGTTTGCGCGCCGGGAGCAGTTCCGGCGCGATCTCTTCGTTCAGCGCTGATGCCACCGCCGGACCAGCCATTGCCATCATTTCACGCCGCATTTGCCGAACGCCCTGACCGTTGCACCGCTTGCTGCACCGCCCGTTCAAGGATGCGCGTGGGGTTACCAAGGGAGAACATCGGGCTCTTGCACAGCGGTCCGACCCGGACACGGGGTGTTGGGAGGCGTTGCGAGCTGTAGAAGCTTTCAAAACCCGCTAGGCCGATTTCGATGGTTGCGCTGATCTCTTCGGGCGTGGCCGACAGCCCCTTGGTCGTGACGCCAACGAAGTTGCCGGAACCCGCATAGGCGAGGTGGATGTCGTCGGTCTTGAGGGCATCCGAAATGATCAGTCCGACATCACTCAGCATATCGACGAAGGTCGAGCGGGGCGCCTTGCCATAGATAACATTGGCATTTTCGATGTGAAAGGCGAAGGCTGACATGGAGAGGGTGCCCTTGCGACCCAGCGTGAGAAGGTAGTTTTCCAGCGCCAGCAACTCGATTCCGCGGTCAAATTCGGGGATGTGGATGGCGCTTTCGAATTCGACATCGGCATGGGCCGCCTCGTTGCGCCGACCGGCCTGACGCGTCAGCAACTCGACATGCAGGCGTTCTTCGACCAGCCGTTCCACCATGCCGATGCGGGCTTTCAGTTCAAGCCGGTCCAGCGGCTTGGTCAGGTAATCGGTCGCCCCCGCAGCAAAGGCGCCGTCGATATAGCGCTTTGCCGAAAGCGAGGTGACCATGACAATCGGAACGCGCCGATATTCGGGCAGACCACGCAAAAGCTGGCACAGATTGACGCCGTCCATGCCGGGCATCTGGATGTCCAGCAGGATGCAGTCAAAGGGCGATGTCTGCGATTCGAGCGTGATCAGCGCCTCGGTTGCGGAAGAGGCCCGGGTAAGGTCTTCATGGCCAAGGGCGCGCAAGGATTGCGTCAGGATGTCTTGAAAGACCGGGTCGTCGTCTACCAGCAGGATTTTCATGATCGTCTCTCGTCTCAAACTCCGTCTGGGAGAGGTGTTGCGCCATAGCTCAACCTCTAAGGGAGCGAAGTTGAAAATTATGGCCAATTTAGGGCCATTTTCTTCTTGCCTTGCCTGTGGCGGGATTTCTGCTTGCCGGAGGCGGCAGCGCCGCCCCCGGACAGGCCGGTGTTCCTGCCAGGGGCGTGGCGGCCCGTCACGCCGAAACGGCCGATTGCACCTGCATAACCTCAAGCAGCCGGGTTTCGCCTTCGCGTGTCACCCATGAGATTGTGGCACCCGCCCGCAGCCCCAGAAGGGCGACACCGACCGGGGTCACGACAGAAATGCGATGCCGGTCGATATCGGCCTCTTCCGGGTAGACGAGAACAACGGTCTGTTCGCGGCCGGTGCTGAGATCGCGGTAGGTCACCGCATTCCCAAGGGTGACGATGTCGCTTTGCAGCTTTTCGGGCGCGACCAGTCTGGCGCGGGCGATTTCATCCAAAAGCCGCTCGCCGACCTCGGGTGAGCGGCGCATCATGGCCGAGGCGAGGGCCTCCAGCCTGCCGACCTGAGTCTTGTCGAGGTGGATTTTGGGCAGCCGTGCCCTGATCTGCGACGTGGGGTTTGTCATGTCTTCTATCCTTGAATTGTGGGGCAGGGGGCAAACGGCTCAGGGTGCGGGCCGGGGTCATCCGTCGCCGAGGCCGATCAGCCACAGCCGCCGGAACGAACCGTCGGCTTGCAGCAGTGGCGCCCGGCTTCCGGCCTGCATTCCGATCAGTGTCGCACCCAGCAGGGTTGCAACCGGAATGCTGTCCTGACCAAAGTCCGGGGTGGTCTCATGGCGCAGGTGCCCCGACCGCGGTTCCAGATCGTCTATCGCATAGGTCAGCCGCGCGCCGCCGGTGACAAACGGCGGACCGATCCGGTCATCCTCGAGCACGGGCGTATAAAGCAGCTTCTGACTGAGCAGTCGCGCCAGCATGATGTGAACGCCGGTGCCAATCCGGTCGGCGCGCTGGATATGGTCGGCCAGGGCGCGGCGGTCGGTTCTGCTCAGGCGGCAGTTGACCGACAGGTCACGCAAGATCGCATAGCCGTATTTGGGAAAGGCCGGGTCAACCGGCTGGGGAAGTCTGGAAAGCGGCATGAACCCTCCTCGGGCGGCACTCTGGCCGCCTTTCGACAGTCGTTTCGGGATGTGGTGGATGAACCCGGAGCAGCAGCGCCGCTTGTGCGCGGTCAAACCGCCCCGGGAAGGGGGCGGTTCTGCAGAAAAATCCGAAACAGGATGGCAGAGTTCAGCATCGGCCAAAGATGGGCATTGCCTGCCCGGCTGTCAACGGCAGCGGGGCAGGGCTGCCGCAGCCGGGCGCAAAGGCGCCGTTTGGCCAAAGGGGCGCAAACCCGGCGCTTCTGGTCGCTGTTGTCTGGGAAAGGGCCGCGCGGACGGGCAAGGATCAGGGCTCTAAGGGGAAGGTTGCCATGGAAATTCTGGTGCTGATCGCCGCCGCCTTTGGCGCGGGTGTGCTTAACACGGTTGCCGGGGGCGGGACGTTCCTGACCTTTCCGGCTCTTGTCTTCATCGGTCTGCCGCCGGTGATGGCCAATGCCACCAGCACCGTGGCGGTTTTTCCGGGCTATCTGGGCGGTGCCTTGGGCTTTCGGCGCGAGTTTCGCAGCTTTGGCCGGGCGCAGCTTGCGCGGCTGGTGGCGATCACGCTTGCCGGGGGGCTGGCTGGGTCCGGTTTGCTGATGGTGTCCTCCAATGCTGCCTTTTCCAGAGTGGTGCCCTTCCTGTTGCTGGGGGCCACCTTTGCCTTTCTTTTTGGTGACAGGTTTCGCCAATGGGCTGCCACGCGGGCCCGGGCCGTTCGGCCCGAAGGCGCCTTGGGCCTGTTCGCGGTGGCGCTTTATGGCGGCTATTTCAACGGCGGGCTTGGGATCGTGCTGCTGGCGCTTTTCACGCTTTGGGGGATGACCGACCTCAACCGGATGAACGCGCTGAAGTCGGGGTTGAGCTTTCTGTTGTCGGCCATTTCCGTTGCGGTCTTTGCCCTTGCCGGAATGGTCGCCTGGCCGCAGGCGGTGGTCATGATGATCGCGGCCACCGCAGGCGGCTATGCCGGCGCCCCTTTGGCGCGGGCGCTGCCCAAATCCGTGGTGCGTGGCATCATTGCCACCGTGGGCTTTGCCATGAGTGCGGTGTTCTTCTGGCGCATGGTCAGCGCGGGCTGAAGGGCCAGGGTCAGCGCGGCCCGGCTTCGGTCACGATGGCATCCATGGCGATGTCATGCGGCTGCGGAAAGATCGTCGCCACCTGCGCCGCCTGCAACCCGACACCGATGGCGAAGGGGCGCGGTGACAGGGCGGCCAGCGTCCGGTCGAAATAGCCGCCGCCATAGCCCAGCCGGAACCCCGCCGCATCCCATCCCACCACCGGGGCAAGGGTCACATCGGGCACCACCTCGGCCGTTTCGGCGGGGATGGGGATTTTCCAGAACCCCTGCACCATATGGCAATCCGGCGTCCAGCACCGGAACACCAGCGGCGTGGCGGGTGTCTGGACGACCGGCAGCGCCACCGTCACCCCCCGCCCGACCAGATCGGTCAGCCAGTGCCGCAGGTTCAACTCGGCCTTGATCGGCCACCATGCCGAAAGCGTCAGCCCCTCAAACCGCCCGAACCGCGCGCGGATCAGCGCCTCCAGATGCGGGATGATCCGTTCGGCGGCCTCGTGCCGCACGGCGACCGGCAGGGCGGCGCGCTCTGCCAGCAACCGCAGCCGCTCGGCCTTGCGCCAGCGCGCCACGTCGCGCGCCTGTATCGGGTCAACCGCCAGAGGATCGAAATAGGCCGGATCAATCTCATGCGCGAGACAGGGAGGCGAGGCATAGCCACGCGGCAGATCATCCTTGCCCGTCATGTTGCAGGGCCGCCGGTCAGGGCGGCAAGCCGTGCAAGCGCCGTGCGCGCCTCGTCCATGATCGTGGTAATCCGCTCTGCCGCCGTCGGCAGCGTGTCGATCAGCGCAGAACTTTGCCCGGCATAGGCCGCCATCGCCTCAAGATCGCCGGTGGTCGTGCGCAGCGGGGAATCGGTGCTGTAGCGCAGCAGCGGGCGGCCCTCTTCGCGGGCAATCACCTCACGCGGCAAAAGGTCGGGCCTGTGGCCCATCAATCTGTGGCCGATGGCATCGGTCACCGAATTGCGGATCACCCGGACCGGGGTGTTCGGCGGCCAGTTCAGGGCATAGATATCTGTATGCACGGTGTCTTCGGCCATCGCGGCCAGCACGCGGGCCTTGTGGTCGTCATGGGCAAAGGATTCAACCGTCGCCAGAAAGGCCGTGCCGCAATGGATGCCTTCGGCGCCAAGGGCCATGGCGGAAATCAGGCTTGCCCCGGTCGCAAACCCGCCCGAAGCGATGACCGGCAGCCTGACCCGGCGCACCACCTGTTCCACCAGAACCAGCGCGCCGACCGTGCCGTGAACATGGCCGCCCGCCTCTACCCCCTGCACGATCAGCACATCGGCGCCCGCCGCCTCGGCGCCAAGGGCGGCCTTCAGCGAACCGACCTGATGCAGCACGAGGCAGCCCGCAGCCTTGGCCCGCGCCACAGCGGCGGGCACCACATCCCAGAAAAAGCACATCGCGGGAATGCCAAGCTCAAGGCAGGTGCCAAGTTCCGCATCCAGCAGCTTGGGGTCGGTGGCTGACGGGATCAGGTTCACGGCAAAGGGGCGGTCGGTCTCGGCCCGCACGGCGGCGATGTTTTGCGCAATCAGCTCGGGTGTTTCGCGCACCATGCCCAGAATGCCATAGCCGCCGGCCTTTGCCACCGCGGCCACCAGTTCGGACCGCGCGACGCCGCCCATTCCGGCCAGCAGGATCGGCAGGTCACAGCCAAGCAAGTGGCAGACCGGGCTGCGCAGGGGATCGTCGGGCATCGGATCACCTCCTTTGAACGCGGGTTCGCGGCGCCACGGGGGCGGGGGCAAGACTCTGGTCTTGCCACAGGGATAGACCGCAGTAATAGGTATTTCAAATACCAATTCATGCGGGGCCGCGATGCGCCTGACCTCTTTCACCGATTACGGCCTGCGGGCCTTGATGCGTCTGGCCTCCGATCCCGGGCGGGCCTTTTCGACGGCCGATCTGGCGGCGGAATTTTCCCTGTCGCGGCATCACCTGGCCAAGATCATTGCGGTTCTGGTCGAGGCCGGGATCGTCGCCACCCGGCGCGGCGGGGGTGGTGGCGCGGCTCTGGCCCGGCCTGCGGCAGAAATCCGGCTGGGCGAGGTGGTGCGCCTGCTTGAGGCCGGGCAGCCGATGGTGGCCTGTTTTCGCACCTCGGGCGGGGATTGCACGATTGTCGGCTGTTGTCGCCTCAAGGCGCGGCTGCGGCTGGCCGAAACCGCCTTTCTGGCGGCACTCGACCGCGCGACCCTTGCGGATGTCGCCCTTGCGCCGCTGGAAACGGGCCATAACGGCAGGTTATAGGCCCATCGAAACACTGTATTGGCTCCTGAGCCGGGGCGGTCATAGTCCTCCGGGCGTGGCCGGGATGCCGCGCGCAAAGGGAAAGACATGCCCGCCAAACAGGTTCTGGGACCAGTGATCCTGCCGCTGCTGATCGCCGGTTTCCTTGTGCAGGCGCTGGTTCCGATGGTGCGCATCCTGACCAGCTATCAGGCGCTTGCGCTGGGCCACAGCGCCGAAACCATCGGCATCATCTCGGCCGTTTTCGCCCTGCTGCCGGTCTTTCTGACGGTGGTGATTGGCCGCCTGAACGACGGTGGCGCGCTGGGCCGGGTGATCGTCTGTGGCGCAGCGGGTAGCCTTATGGCCTGCCTCTTGTTCTGGCTGGGACCGCATGGCTTGGGCACGCTTTTGTTGTCCAATGCGCTGCTGGGTATCAGCCAGACCGCCGTTCTGGCCGGATTGCAGGTTGTGACGACCCGGGCCTCAAGCCGGGCGCATCGCGATTCCGTCCTTGGCAATTACATGGTGGCGATTTCGCTGGGGCAGGCATTCGGTCCGCTGATCATCGGGGCCGGCCATGACAGCCCGCTTCTGGCGGCAGTGCCCTGCGGCGCGGCGGTGCTGCTGCTGGCCACGCTTGCCGTTCTGGCGCGGCGCCTGCCGCAACCACGGGCGGCGGTCCACGGCGGCGCCCTGCCGCTGGGCGAGATCGCGGCAACCCGCGGGCTGTGGTGGATCATCGTGTTCGGCGGGCTTTGCGTGGCTGCGCAAGATTTGCTGCTGGCCTTCCTGCCGGTCTACGCGGTCGAGCGTGGGCTGACACCCATGGCGGTGGGGGTGTTGCTGAGTGTGCGGGCCATCGCCGCGATGGTGTCGCGGCTGCTGTTCGGCCGCGCGGTGCGCCACTTTGGGCAGATGCGGCTGGCCTTGCTGTCGGCGGGGCTGGGGGGCGTTGCGATGCTGGCCCTTGCCGTGCCGCTGCCGGTTGTCGCCGTGGGTGTGGCCATGGCGGCGCTGGGATTTGGTCTGGGCATCGCGCTGACCTGTTCGGTCGCGCTGACGATCCAGATTGCACCGCCCCGCGCCCGGGGCACGGCACTGTCGATGCGGATGACGGCAATCCGGCTGGCGCAATTCGTCATCCCGCTGGGGGCGGGGGTCGCCGTGGCGCCCATCGGCGCGGCGGGCACCTTTGCCCTGTCGGGGGTGGCGATCCTCGGGGCGGCGATGGCGCGGCCCCGCGGGGCGGTGGGGCAGGGGCGCCGCCCCTAGCGCAGCGCCTCATGCAGTCGCGCCACCAGCCGGCCCGCCGGCGTGCTGCGCGGCCAGAGCAGGCCGATCTCCCGCATCGGTGGCGGCGTGCCGGGCAGCGGCAACCGGCACAGGCGCAGCCCCTCGGGCCATGGGGGGGCCCAGTCGGGCACGACCGACACGCCAAGCCCGGCGCTGACCATTACGGCAATCGCCTCAAGCTGATCCAGTTCCAGCCATTCGCGCGGCGCCAGACGGTTCGCCTTCATCCAGCCATCGGCCAGCCGCCCGCCCCAGTTGTTGCGGTCATAGCGGATGAAGGGCCGCTCGCGCAGCAGGCTGGCCACATCCTGCCCTGCCCAAGCCTCGGGGCACAGCAGCACCATCGGCTCTTGCCGCAGCACCTGCCATTCCAGCGTCTTGGGCGGCACGAAGGGTGGGCGCACCAGAATGGCGGCGTCGATCCGCTCTTCGGTCAGCAGGCGGTAAATCTCGGGCGAGGTGCCGGGCAGGATGAAGAGGTCGATCCGCGGGGCGCTTTCCGCCAGCCGCAGCAGTGCCGGGGGCAGCAGGCCGGTCAGGGCCGTGCTGATGGCGCCCAGCCGCAACTCGCCCACGGCGGCATCGGCCCGCGCCACCAGACCCAACTGACGCACATCGCCCAGAATGCGGCGGCTTTGCTGCAAGATCGCGCGCCCGGCATCCGAGGGTTGCACCTGCCGGCCGGCCCGCAAGAGCAAAGGGGCGCCCACCTCGGCCTCAAGCGCCGCAATGCGCTGGGCCACGGCGGCGGGGGTGATGCCCAGCCGCCGCGCTGCCTCGGCCATCGAGCCGTGATCGGCAACCAGCAGGAAAGTTTCCAGAAACGCGGTGTCCATAAATAGATTATCTATCTTACGAAGCAAGGTATCGCCATATTTTCTTTTCCTCTGCATCTGTCACCCTCCCCCCGCGAAATGAGGAGAGAAGAATGGATCTGCAAATCGCAGGGAAAAGCGCGCTGGTGTTCGGGGCGGGTGGCGGTCTGGGCGGGGCGATTGCGCAAAGCCTTGCCGCCGAAGGGGCGCGGGTGATCGTGGCCGATATTGATGCCGAGGCGGCCGCACGCAGGGTTGCGGCGATTGTCGCCGCAGGTGGGGCAGCACAGGCCATGCTGTGGGACATCGCCGATCTTTCGGTGCTGTCTGCCCGGCTGGCCGAGGTTGAGGCGCTTCAGGGCGGGGTCGATATTCTGGTCAACAACACTGGCGGCCCGCCGCCGACGCTGGCCCATGGCCAGCCGCCCGAAATCTGGTCGAAACATTTCGACAGCATGGTGCGGTCCGTCATTGCGGTGACCGATGCCGTCCTGCCCGGCATGAAGGCGCGGGGCTGGGGGAGGGTGATCACCTCCACCTCCTCCGGCGTGGTGGCGCCGATTGCCAATCTGGGCATCTCGAACGCGCTGCGGCTGGCGCTGGTCGGCTGGTCCAAGACGCTTGCGCGTGAGGTGGGCCGCCATGGCATTACCGCCAATATCGTGCTGCCCGGGCGCATCGCCACCGGGCGGATCGTGTTTCTGGACGAACAGAAAGCCGCCCGCGAAGGCCGCCCGGTGGCCGAGGTGACGGCGGAAAGCACCGGCAGCATTCCCGTTGGCCGCTACGGCGAGCCGCGCGAATACGGCGATGCGGTGGCCTTTCTGGCCAGCGCCCGCGCCTCTTACATCACCGGATCGGTGCTGCGCATCGACGGTGGCCTGATTGCCAGCATCTGAGGAGACCGCCATGACCCTTGACCCGAAAACCATCGAAACGTTGCAGGCGGTGTCCACAGCGACGCTGACCACCATCCTTTTGAAGAAGGGCCTGCGCAACGTCTGGATGCGCGGCACCAAACCGATCCGCCCCGGACAGAAACGCGTGGTGGGCCGCGCCTTCACCCTGCGCTTCGTTCCGGCGCGTGAGGATCTGGCCACGCCAGCAAGCTGGGCCTCGCCCATTTCCACCCGCGCCGCGATTGAGGCGATGCCAGAGGGCTGCGTGGCGGTGGCTGATGCGATGGGCGTGCTGGATGCCGGGATATTTGGTGACATCCTCTGCGCGCGGATGGTGCAGCGCAAGGTGGCCGGGCTGGTGACCGATGGCGTCATGCGCGATGCGGTCGGCGTGCTGGGCACCGGCCTGCCGGTCTGGTGCGACGGGGTGGCGGCGCCGCCCTCGGTCGCGGGGCTAACCTTTGTCGGCTGGCAGGAACCGATTGCCTGCGGCGGCGTGGCGGTGTTTCCTGACGATGTGGTCGTGGTGGACGAGGATGGTGCAGTGCTGATCCCGGCGGCCTTCCTCGATCAGGTTCTGGCCGAGGCGCCCGAGCAGGAACAGATGGAGGCATGGATCATGACCGAGGTGGATCGGGGTGTGCCCTTGCCGGGGCTTTATCCGATGAACGAAGAAACCAAGGCGCGCTATGCAGCGTGGAAGGCGGCGAGATGAGTTTCGGCATCGACACCAAGGGCGTCTATCCGATTGCTGCGACGCCGTTTCATCCCGATGGGGCACTGGATACCGCCAGCATCGACCGGATGGTGGATTTCTACCATCAGGCCGGGGTAACGGGGGTAACCATCCTTGGCATCATGGGCGAGGCGCCCAAGCTGGAGCCGGAAGAGTCGCTGGCCATCGTGCGGCAGGTGGTGGCGCGGTCGCGCATTCCGGTGGTGGTGGGGGTTTCTGCCCCGGGCTTTGCCGCCATGCGCCGCCTTGCGCGCGAGGCGATGGAGGCAGGCGCGGCTGGCGTGATGATCGCCCCCGCGCCGCATCTGCGCACCGATGACCAGATCACCGGCTATTTCGCGCAGGCGGTTGAGGCTGTGGGTGCGGATGTGCCCTGGGCGTTGCAGGATTATCCCCTGACACTGACCGTGCAGATGTCGGTTTCGGTGATCAGCCGGATCATGGCCGACCATGCCAGTTGCGTGATGCTGAAGGCCGAGGATTGGCCGGGGCTGGAGAAGCTGTCGGCGCTGCGCAAGGCACAGGCAGAGGGGCGGTTGCGGCCGTTTTCGATCCTGACGGCCAATGGCGGGTTGTTTCTGGACTTCGAGCCGGAGCGCGGCTCGGACGGGGCGATGACGGGCTATGGCTTTCCCGACATGCTGGTGGAACTGGACGCGCTGCACCGGCAGGGCGCCCGCGATGCCGCACATGACCTGTTCGATCTGCACCTGCCGCTGATCCGTTATGAACAGCAGCCGGGCATCGGCCTTGCGGTGCGGAAACATGTGCTGATGCGGCGGGGGGTGATTGCCTCGGACACCCAGCGCAAGCCTTGGCCCGTGCTTTCGCCCACCGCCCGGGCCGAGGTGGACTATCTTCTGTCGCGGATCGCACGGCACGACAGCCGCGCGGCCTTCTGAGCCAACAGCACGCCGGGCATCCCGGCGTGCTACTTCGGCGCGCTCACCTGCGGGGTGGCGGCCAGAACCTCGACCAGTGTGGCGCGGATGCGCGCGGCAAGGCCCGCGTCGAAATCCTTGCGCGCGGTCATCACGATGGGCCGGGTCAGCACCGGGTCCACGATGGGATGGGCCACCAGTTGCGGCCCCAGCAAATCCGCCGCCACGCTGTGGGCGCCGAAGACCGTGGTGCCCAGCCCCGCCAGAACGGCCTGCCGCCGCGGGTCCGGCCCGTCCACCTCACGCGCGACCTCCAGCGTCAGGCCCCGGGCCTCGGCCTCGGCCTGCAGGCAGCGGCGCAGCGGATTGCCGGGCGAGGGCAGTATCATCCGGGTCTTCAGCACCGTTTCCAGCGCCACCGGCGTCGGCTGCGGATAATCTGCCCGCAGGGTGATCCAGAACAGCGTCTCCCAGATCAGCGCCTCGCCCTCCATCTCTTCGGGATTGACCAGTTGGATGGCGATATCGGCCTTGCCGCTTTCGATCAGCCGGTCACCGAAGCCACTGCGCGCCTCGATCAGATGCAGGTCCAGCCCGGGCATGGCGCGGGCGAATCCCTTGATCAGTGCCGGCGTCAGCGCCGAGGCGAGCGAGGGGATGATAGCCAGATGCAGCGTCTCGAACGGGCTGTCGCGGCGGGCTTCGGCAATCAGCGCGCGTTCGGCCTGTGCCACCCGCTCAAGCACCTCTGCCGCATGGCGGGCCAGCAATTCGCCCAGTCTGGTCGGGCGCACCCCCGACTGGTGCCGCACCAGCACCGGCGCGCCCAGATCCCGTTCGATTTCCGCAACATGATGGGTCAGAGCAGGCTGCGCGATGTTCAATTCGCGCGCAGCGGCCGACAGCGAGCCCAGTCTGGTGATCGCGGCAAAGTAGCGTAGCCTGCGAAGATCAAGGAACCCCATGCGCATGGCCTGAACCATACAACGGATTTATGGACGGATCAATTCTCTGTAGTAGTCTCGGTCGCAGCACTCGCCTAAACCGGGGGCAGGAGGAGATGAGGGAACCCCAGAACAGCCCGGGGGAGGGCGCGTTCGGGGGGAGGGGGCTGGCCCAAGGGCAACCCCTTCGGATCCTCTGCAACTGGGCAAGGCATATGCAGGACGGGCAGTCGAAAGCGGTGTGCTTTCGGCGCGTGGTTTCGGTTTGTCTTGTCGGACAAAGGGAGAGAGAGCAATGACCAAGGCAAGACTTCTGGGGGCGGTGGCGATGGCCACTTGCCTGTTCGCAACGGCCTCGCAAGCCCAGGATACACCGCTGCGCATCGTGCTGCCGTCCGAACCGGCAGACATCGACGCCTGCAACACGACCGTCAGCAACATCGGCATCATCATCAAGGAAAACGTGGTCGAGACGCTGACCACGCTGAACCCCGAAAACAGCGCCGTGCAGCCCCGGCTGGCCACCGGCTGGACCGATCAGGGCAACGGCACCTGGCGGGTGACCCTGCGCGACGGCGTGACCTTCCACGACGGCGCCGCCTTTAACGCGGCGGCGGTTGCCGATGCGATCACCCGGCTGCAAAGCGAAGCCATCGCCTGCCGCGACCGCACCAAAATCCGCGGCATCACCCTGACGACGGCGGTGGTGGATGACCTGACCATCGACATCACCGCCGACCCGCCGCAGGTACTGATGCCGACGTTGCTGTCGTTCATCGGGGTCGGCTCGCCCAATACTCCGGCGGATCAGTTGAGCCGGGCGCCGGTCGGCACCGGGCCGATGAAATTCGTCACCTGGGATGCGGCCGGCATCACCGTGGCGCAAAGCGGCAGCTACTGGGGCGAGAAACCCGCCTTTGAGACCGCGCAATACATCTTCCGTGGCGAAAGCGCGCTGCGGGCCTCGATGGTGGAAATCGGCGAGGCGGATATTGCCGCCGATATCGCGCCGCAGGATGCCGTGAACCCCGCAACCGACATCGCCTTCCTGAACGGTGAAACCACCCGCATCCGCATGGTGATGAAGCCGCCGCTGGACGACATCCGCGTGCGCAAGGCGCTGAACCTTGCCTTTGACCGCGAGGCATTGGTCGGCACGCTGTTCAGCGACAAGGTGTTGCTTTCGACCCAGCATTTCCTGCCCAAGATCAACGGCTACAACCCCGATCTCAAGGTTTGGGCCTATGACCCCGAACAGGCCAAGGCGCTGATCGACGAGGCGCGGGCAGCCGGGGTGCCGGTGGATCAGGAATTGCGGTTGGTCGGGCGGATCGGCTTCTATCCCAACCAGTTGGAAGCCCTTCAGGCCATGCAGCAGATGTGGGCGGCCATCGGTCTGAACGTCAAGGTCGAGATGATGGAATCGGCGGAATGGCTGAAACTGGCGAACAAGCCCTATGCCGACGACCGCCCGGCCATGCTGATCCAGGAGATGCATGACAACAACAACGGCGACGCGGCTTTTACCATGCAGTTCCGCTATCACTCGACCGGGCAGCAATCGGAAATGGCGGTGCCCGAAATCGACGCCCTGCTGGACAAGGCGCTGGCCGCCACCGGCGAAGAGCGCACCAAGACCTTTCAGGAAGCCAACCGCATCATCGCCGACGAGATCGTTCCCGCCGTGCCGATGTATCACATGGTCAGCTTCATGCGGGTGGGTGAGCGGATTTCCTATGCGCCCAACAGCCTGAGCGGCAGCCTGATCGAGCTGGCGGATATCGCGCCGAAATAAGACCCGCACCGCGCCGGGCGCCCGTTTGCCCGGCGCGGTCCCTTTGGGAAAGGAAACCCGATGACCGGATTTCTGGGAAAACGGATGCTGTGGAGTGCCGGATCGCTGATCGGTCTGGTGATCCTTGTGTTCTTCATGGCGCGGCTGACAGGCTCGCCCGCCGATCTTTACCTGCCGATCGACGCACCCAACGAAATGCGCGAGGAATTTGCCCGGCTGCATGGGTTTGACCTGCCGCTGTGGCAGCAGTTCGCAAACTTCCTGCGCGACCTTCTGGTGTTCGATTTCGGCGACTCTTTGCGTCAGGGCCGCCCGGCGGTTGATCTGGTGCTTGAGGCGCTGCCGACCACGCTTCTCTTGGCCTTCTGGTCCATCGGCATCGCGCTGGTGGTGGCGGTGATCACAGGGGCGCTGGCGGCCTGGCGGCCCAACGGCATCTTTGACCGGATTGCCACGCTGCTTTCGCTGATCGGCGCCAGCCTGCCGAATTTCTGGGTGGCCATCGTCGGCGTGCTGATCTTTGCGGTGCAACTGCGCTGGGTGCCCACCTCGGGCACCGGGACGGTGGTGCAATGGGTGCTGCCGGTTGCGGTTCTGGCGATCCGGCCTTGCGGGCTGATCGTGCAGGTCGCGCGCAGCACGATGATTTCGGTCCTGTCGGCGCCCTATGTGAAGACCGCCGAGGCCAAGGGCGTGCCGCGCCGCGCCATCATCTTTGTCCATGCGCTGCGCAATGCCATGCTGCCGGTGATCACCGTGGCCGGCGATCAGGCGGCGGGCATCATCAACGGCGCGGTGATCGTCGAGACGATCTTCGGCTTTCCCGGCGTGGGCCGCCTGATGATCGACTCGATCAGCTACCGCGATTTCGCGGTGATCCAGGCCGGGGTGATGATCACCGCCATCGCCATCTTCCTGCTGAACGTGCTGATCGACATTGCCTATGCGCTGCTTGATCCGCGCACGAGGGCCGCATGATGGCCCTGACCTCAACCGATATGAAGGGCCCTGCTGCCATGACCCTTGCCACCCCGGAACCCGGCCGCCTTGCCCCCCTTCTGGCCATGCTGTGGCGGGACAAGTTCGCCAGTTGCGCCGCGCTGATCCTGCTGGTGACGGTGGTTGCCGCGCTGATCGGCCCGGCCTTTCTGACCGAGGCGGCCACGACGATGAACCTGCGCGCCCGCAATGCGCCGCCGTTCGAGATGGCACGCGGGCTGGCCTATATCCTTGGCGGCGACTCGCTGGGGCGGGGTATTTTGCCGCGCATCATCGTGGCCACCCAGAACACCATGATGATTGCCGCCTCGGCGGTGCTGAGTTCGCTGGTGATCGGCACCGTCCTTGGCCTGATTGCGGGCTATCGCGGCGGCTGGGTGGGCGATGTCATCCTGCGCCTGACCGATATCCTGATGAGCTTTCCCTCGCTCTTGCTGGCGATGGTGGTGCTGTATGTCTTTGATCCGTCCATCGGTAATGTGATCTTCGTTCTGGCCCTGACGCGCATTCCGATCTACCTGCGCACCACCCGGGCCGAGGTGCTGGAGGTCCGCACGCGGATGTTCGTCACCGCGGCACTGGTGGCCGGGGCCGGGCCGCTGCGGATCATCCTGCGCCATATCCTGCCGATCATCGCGCCGACGCTGCTGACCATCGCCACGCTGGATTTCGCCTTCGTGATGCTGGCCGAGGCGAGCCTGTCGTTCCTGGGGCTGGGCGTTCAGGCGCCCGAGGTGACCTGGGGTGTGATGGTGGCCGAGGGCCGCAACTATCTGGCCAATGCCTGGTGGCTGGCCTTCTGGCCGGGGCTGGCGATCACGCTGGTCACCATGTCGCTCAACCTCCTGTCCAACTGGCTGCGCGTGGTGACCGATCCGGTCCAGCGCTGGCGCCTTGAAAGAAGGATGCCTTCCAATGGCTGAACCCGCCCTTCTGACGGTTGAAAACCTCAGCGTCGAATTTCATGCGCGCGGCAAGATCGTGCAGGCGGTGCGCAATGTCTCGTGGCAGGTGAACCGGGGCGAGACCTTGGCGATCCTTGGCGAAAGCGGCTCGGGCAAAAGCGTAAGCTCCTCTGCCGTGATGGGTCTGATCGACAGCCCGCCGGGGCATATCACCGCGGGACGGGCGCTGTTTCAGGGCCAAGACCTGTTGACCCTGACCAAGGATGAACGGCGCGAGATCAACGGCCGCCGCATTGCGATGATCTTTCAGGATCCGCTGGCGCATCTCAACCCGGTCTATCCCGTGGGCTGGCAGGTGGCCGAGGCGATGCGCGTGCATGGCGTGCCGCCGTCCGAGGCCCGCGCCCGCGCCGTGGCCCTGCTGGAGCGGGTGGGCATCCCCCATGCCGCCGCCCGGATGAATGCCTATCCGCATGAGTTTTCGGGCGGTCAGCGGCAGCGGATCATGATTGCGATGGCCGTGGCGATGAAGCCCGATCTGCTGATTGCCGATGAACCTACGACCGCACTGGATGTCACGGTGCAGGCACAGATTCTGACCCTGCTGTCGGAACTGCGCGATGAAACCGGCATGGGCCTTGTCCTGATCACCCATGATCTGGGTGTGGTGGCGCAACATGCCGACCGCATGGTGGTGATGAAAGACGGCGAGGTTGTGGAAACCGGCCGGGTGGCCGATGTGTTCCGCGCGCCTGCACATGACTATACCCGCCGCCTGCTGGGGGCGGCGCCGGGCAAGTTGCCGTTCCGCGTTCCCGATGAGGCCGCCGAGCCGCTGCTTGAAGTGCAGGGTCTGGTCAAAAGCTTCCATCTGCGGGGCCGCTTCCTGCGCGAACCCGCGCGCGAGGTGCGGGCGCTGGACGGGGTGAGCTTTGCCCTGCGCAGGGGCGAGACGCTGGGCATCGTGGGCGAAAGCGGTTCGGGCAAGACCACGCTGGCCCGTGTGCTTTTGCGGCTGATGGAGCCGTCGTCGGGCAGCGTCCGCTACCGGGGGCAGGATGTCTTTGCCATGTCGAAAGAGCAGGTCTTTGCCTTTCGTCGCCGGGTGCAGGTGGTGTTTCAGGATCCGACCGCCTCGCTCAACCCGCGCATGACGGTGGAAGAGATCATCGGCGAACATTGGGCCATCCACCCCGAGGCGTTGCCCGCCGAGGGCCGCCGCGCCGCGGTGGAAAAGCTGCTGGTTCAGGTCGGGCTTGATCCGGCCCATGCCCGCCGCCATCCGCACCAGTTTTCCGGCGGGCAGCGGCAACGCATCGCCATCGCCCGGGCGCTGTCGCTGAAACCCGAGGTCATCCTGTGCGACGAAGCGGTGTCGGCGTTGGATGTGTCGGTTCAGGCGCAGGTGATCGAGTTGCTCAAGGACATCCAGAAGCAATACGGGTTGAGCTTCATCTTCATCGCCCATGACCTGCCGGTGGTGCGCGATTTTGCCGACCGGGTGCTGGTGATGCACCGGGGTCAGATCGTGGAACAGGGGCCGACCGGCGCTGTCTTTACCGCGCCGCAGGCCGATTACACCCGCACCCTGCTTGCCGCCAGCCCCGAGGCGGACCCCACACATCGCCCGCAGCGCCGGGCAGGAGAACGGCCATGACCAACCGCATCACCCAAGCCGCCGCCGCCCTGACGGCCGCCTTTCACGGCCCGCTGTTGCCCGGGCTTGCCCCCGAGGTCGCGCCCCGCGACGAGGCCGAAGCCTATGCCGTGCAGACCGCCGTTCTGGGCGGCGAGGCGGTGGCCGGCTGGAAGGTTGCGCCAGCCCGTGACGGGGTGATCCGCTGCGCGCCGCTGGGCGCCTCGCGGTGGATTGCCGACGGCGGCGCGCTGCCGCACCCCATGCAGGCGCCGCTGCTTGAGGTGGAGCTGGCGCTGCGTCTGGCCGCCGATGTGCCGGAGGGGGCGGGGCCGGAACAGGTTCTGTCCGCCATCGGCACGGTCGGCATGGCGTTTGAAATCCTCGACTCGCGCTTTGTCGATCGCAAGGCGGTCTCGCCGTTTTCGGCGCTGGCCGATGCGCAAAGCAACCGGGCCTTTTCCGCCGCTGAGGCCGGCCTGCCATGGGCGGCGGTCGAGATGGCGCAGGTGCCGCTGACCCTGCTCTGCGATGGTCAGGTCGTGGCCGAAACCCCCGGCGGTGCAAGCAGCGCGCAGGTGGCCGAGGCGGTGATCTGGCTGGCGGGCCATGCCGCAGGCCGGGGCCTGCCGCTGCGGCGGGGGCAGGTGATCATTACCGGCTCGCGGCTTGGGCCGATGCCGCTGCCCGCGGGGCGCCAGCTTGTCGCGCGGGGCGGCGGGGTGGGCGAAGCCCGTCTTCTTCTGAACAACGAAATCACAGCAAGGGAAGTCAAGGCATGAACGGTTTCAGGATTCTGCCGGTCGAGCAGCGGGTGGACCCGTCTCTGGTGCGCCGGTTCGCCGAATTGCCGGTGGCCAATGTCAGCGATGTGATGTCGCGCATGGTGGCCGCCGGGCCGCAACTGCGCCCGCTGCACGCGGGGGGCATCCTTGCCGGACCGGCTTTTACCGTGAAGTCGCGGCCGGGCGATAACCTCATGCTGCACAAGGCGCTGGACCTTGCCAGCCCGGGAGATGTGGTGGTGGTGGATGCCGGGGGCGATCTGACCAATGCCATGCTGGGCGAGATGATGCTGGCCCATGCCGAAACGCGCGGCCTTGCCGGGGTGGTGATCAACGGCGCCATCCGCGATCTGGCCTCGATCCGCACCAAGAGCTTTCCGGTCTATGCCGCGGGTGTCACCCACCGCGGCCCCTACAAGAACGGGCCGGGCGAAATCAACGTTCCGGTGTCGCTGTCGGGGATGATCGTGATGCCGGGCGACCTGATCTTGGGCGATGACGACGGCGTGGTCGCCGTGCCCCGCGCCGAGGCCGAAGCAATCTGCGCCGAGGCCGAGCAGAAACACGCGCAGGAAACCGCGCATCTGCAAGAGATTCTGGCAGGCCGGGTAGACCGGAGCTGGATCGACCGCACGCTGGGTGCCTTGGGCTGCAAGCTTTGACTGCCGCGGGCCGGGCCGCCTCGCGGGCGGTCCGGTTCAGCCCGGGCCGGCGGGGGTCCAGAGCCGGATTTCTTCGGCCAGACGGGCCGCGACAGGCGGCAGGATTGCCCCGGCAAGGGTGACAAGGCCGAAGGTTTCCACCTCGATTCCCAAGTCGATCGGCAGTTCGACATAGGGTGAGGCCGGATATTGCGAAAAGCTGGTCGCCACCGCCCGCGCCAACGGCGCGATGGCATTGGATTGCTGCAACAGGGCAAAGGTCAGCAGGAAAGAGGCCGTGGAGAACCGCAGCGGCGGAAGCGGCAGGTCATGCGCGCGCAGCCGCGCCATAACGGCACGGGACAGGATCGAATCCTCTGGCGGCATCACCCAGTCATAGGTCATCAGCGCGCTGGGCACCGGGGATCTTTGCCGCGTCAGGGGGTGACCCCGCCGCACGACCAACGCCACAGGTTCGGTTGCAATCGGCGTCATCTGGTAAAGGTCCGGGCTGGCACCCTCGGGCAGGCGGCCGATTGCAAAGTCGATCCTGCCCGACATCAGATGCTCGCACAGGATATCCGACGGGGCGACGATCACCTCGACCGTGATCTTGGGTGCGGTCAGCCGGGCGCTGCGCAGCACCGGCAGCACCCGGTCGATGGCCGGGCCGGTGACCGAGCCGATGCGCACATGGCCCACGGCGCCCGAAACCACCTCGGCCATGTCGCGGGCGGCATCGCGCAACTCGATCTGGATGCGTTGCGCCCGGCTGGCCAAGGCAAGGCCGACAGGTGTCAACCGCATGCCGCGCCCGGTGCGCAGATGCACTGGGGCGCCGACGATCCCCTCGACCTCGGCCAGCAGGCGCGAGGCGGCGGGCTGGGCAATGCCGATCCGCTCTGCCGCCTGGGTGATCTGGCCGGTTTCCATCAGGGCCGCCAGAAAGCGCAGATGGCTGAGTTTCAGGCCGCGTTGCAACAGGTGATCAGCGGTTGGAAACATTACAATTCAGCCATGTGAACATATGATAACCTGATTTGACGGATATGTTCTGACATTGCAAGAGTGCGCCACGGTCTTGGAGGGGCCAGCCTGACGGGACCGTGGGGTTTTCGCCGCGCAGCGCGGCCAGGGAGGAAAGAACATGCAAGTTTCAAGAAGGGCGCTTCTGGCGCTTGGCGGTGCGGCCGTGGCTTCGTCGGCGATCAGCCTGCCGGTCTTCGCGCAGGACAAGGGCACCGTGGGCATCGCCATGCCGACGCAATCCTCGGCCCGCTGGATTTCGGACGGCGCCGCGATGGTCGAGCAATTCACCGCTGCCGGCTATGGCACCGATCTGCAATATGCCGAAGACGACATCCCGAACCAGCTTGCCCAGATCGAGAACATGATCACCAAGGGCGTGAAGGTTCTGGTCATCGCGGCCATCGACGGCACCACCCTGTCGAACGCGCTGGCCAATGCCGCCGCTTCGGGCATCAAGGTTATCGCTTATGACCGCCTGATCCGCGATTCGGGCGATGTCGATTACTACGCGACCTTCGACAACTTCATCGTGGGTGTGCAGCAGGCGGAATCGCTGGTGAAGGGCCTGAAAGAGCGCTTTGCCGACACCAAGCCGTGGAATGTCGAACTGTTCGGCGGCAGCCCGGACGACAACAACGCCTTCTTCTTCTACAATGGCGCAATGTCGGTGCTGCAACCGATGATCGACGCCGGTGACATCGTGATCCCGTCGGGCCAGTCGGGCATGGACGTGGTCGGCACCCTGCGCTGGGACGGTGCCGTGGCACAGGCCCGGATGGACAACCTTCTGTCGGCCAACTACGGCGACAAGGTTCTGCACGGCGCGCTGTCGCCCTATGACGGGCTGTCGATCGGCATTCTGTCCTCGGTCAAGGGCGTGGGCTATGGCTCGGGCGACCTGAAGATGCCGATCGTCACGGGTCAGGACTGCGAAGTGCCCTCGATCAAGTCGATCATCGCGGGCGAGCAGTATTCCTCGATCTTCAAGGACACCCGCGAACTGGCCAAGGTCACCGTCAAGATGGTGGACGCGATCCTGTCGGGCGGCACGCCCGAGATCAACGACGAAAAGACCTATGACAACGGCGTCAAGGTCGTGCCGTCCTACCTGCTGGCCAGCCAGCCGGTGGATGCCTCGAACTATGAGGCTGTGCTTGTCGGCTCCGGCTATTACACTGCCGACCAGTTGAAGTAAGCGACACGACCGCCGTGCCCGCCCTCCGCTCCCGAGCGGCGGGCACGGTTCTTTGCGGGGGGATACCATGACGGCATTGCTGGAAATGCGGGGGATCGGCAAGATCTTCCCGGGGGTGCGCGCGCTGGACAATGTCAGCCTGACCGTCGCACCGGGCGAGATCCACGCGATCTGCGGCGAAAACGGCGCCGGAAAATCCACGCTGATGAAGGTGCTGTCGGGGGTCTATCCCCATGGTTCCTATGAGGGCGAGATCATCTATGACGGCGCCCCTTTGGCCTGCCGCAACATCCGCGACAGCGAGGCGCGGGGCATCATCATCATCCATCAGGAACTGGCGCTGGTGCCGCTTCTGTCCATCGCCGAGAACCTGTTTCTGGGCAATGAGGTGGCGCAGCGCGGCGTGATCAACTGGGCGCTGGCATTCCAGAAAACCGGCGAACTGCTGAAAAAGGTCGGGCTGGACGAGGCGCCGACCACCAAGGTTGAAAAGCTGGGCGTCGGCAAGCAGCAACTGATCGAGATTGCCAAGGCGCTGGCCAAGGATGTGCGCCTGCTGATCCTCGACGAACCCACCGCCGCCTTGCAGGAAAATGACAGCCAGAAGCTCTTGGACCTGATGCTGGAGCTGAAGGCGCAGGGGGTGACGCAGATCATCATTTCCCACAAGCTGAACGAGATTTCCCGCGTCGCCGACCGCATCACCGTGATCCGCGACGGGTCAACCGTGTCCACCATGGACAAGCACGAGATTTCCGAAGACCGCATCATCCGCGACATGGTGGGCCGCGACATGGCGCATCGTTACCCCGAACGGGTGCCGAACCCGGGTGAGGTGCTGATGGAGGTGAAAGACTGGAACGTCTGGCACCCCGAGCAACTGGGCCGTCAGGTGATCAAGGGGGCCGCCTTCAATGTGCGCAAGGGCGAGATCGTCGGCATCGCCGGGCTGATGGGGTCGGGGCGCACCGAACTGGCGATGAGCCTGTTCGGCCGCAGCTATGGCCGCGACATCACCGGGCAGGTGACCATGGGTGGCAAGCCTGCCGATACCTCGACCGTGGCCAAGGCGGTGGAGGCGGGGCTGGCCTATGTAACCGAGGACCGCAAGGTGCTGGGTCTGGTGCTGGAAGAACCCATCGTGCGCAATGTGACGCTGGCCAATCTGCCCGGCGTGTCGCGGCGCGGCGTGCTGGACAAGCGGCGCGAAACCGAGGTGGCCGAGCGTTATCGCAAGGCCATGGCGATCCGCACCCCCGGCGTGCAGCAGAAGGTGGTGAACCTGTCGGGCGGCAATCAGCAGAAGGTGGTGCTGTCGAAATGGCTCTTCACCGATCCGCAGGTTCTGATCCTGGACGAGCCGACCCGCGGCATCGACGTGGGTGCCAAGTTTGAAATCTATTCGATCATGAATGATCTGGCGGCGCAGGGCCGAGGCATCGTGATGATCAGCTCCGAAATGCCCGAGCTTCTGGGCATGTGTGACCGCATCTATGTGATGAACGAGGGCCGCATCGTGGGTGAGCTTTCCGCAGAGGAAGCCGGCCAAGAGCGGATCATGGCCCTGATCATAAAGGACAATGGCCAGATGGCCGGGGAAGGGGAGGCTGCGTGATGGCAGAACAAAAGGGCCTTGGCGCCCATCTGGGCGGGCATCTGCGCGAGAACGGAATGCTGGTGGCGCTGGTCGCCATCGTGGTGCTGTTCTCGGTTCTGCTGCAATTGCAGCCGCAGCCGGTCAGCTTTCTCAAGGCGCAGAACATCACCAACATCTTCCTGCAGAACGGCCATGTGATCATCCTTGCGCTGGGGATGCTTCTGGTGATCGTCGCGGGCCATATCGACCTGTCTGTCGGCTCGGTCGCGGCCTTTACCGGCGCGGTGGCGGCATGGCTTACGGTCAATGTCGGCCTGCCGTTCTACATCGTCATTCCGCTGACGCTGGTTGTCGGTGGATTGATCGGGGCGGCGCAGGGCTATTGGGTGGCCTTCTGGCGCATCCCGTCCTTCATCGTGACGCTGGCGGGCATGATGGTGTTTCGCGGCGCCACGATGTGGATGCTGGGCGGCCAGAACATCGGGCCGTTCCCCAAGGGGTTTCAGGCGCTGTCGAACGGCTTCATCCCTGACCTGACCGGCATCGGGCGGCCGCATGGGCTGACGCTGATCGTGATTGCCATTGCCATCGGGCTGCAACTCTGGCTGGGCCTGCGGGCGCGGGCCCGCGATGCTGAATTTGGCATCACGCCGGAACCCTCGGGCCTCTTCTGGGCGCGCAACCTGATCATCGCCGCCGCGACGGCCTTTGTCGGCTGGCAACTCGCCTCGTTCCGGGGCTTGCCGAATGTGATGGTCGTGCTGGCGGTGCTGACGGCACTTTACGCCTTCTTCACCGAAAACACCGTGACGGGGCGGCGCATCTATGCCCTTGGCGGCAATGAAAAGGCGGCCAAGCTTTCGGGCATCCGCACCGACCGGCTGGTCTTCCTGTGCTTTGTCAACATGGGCGTGCTGGCGGCGCTGGCGGGCATGATCGTGACCGCCCGCCTGAACAGCGCCACACCCAAGGCCGGAACCGGGTTTGAACTCGATGCCATCGCTTCGGTCTTCATCGGCGGCGCCTCGATGACGGGCGGGTCGGGCAAGATCGTGGGCGTGGTGATCGGTGCGCTGATCATGGGTGTCATGAACATGGGCATGTCGATCCTTGGCATCGGCTCGGACTATCAGATGATGATCAAGGGGCTGGTGCTGCTGGTTGCCGTGATCTTCGACGTCTACAACAAGAACAAATGAGGCCGATGATGCTGATTTCGCAGATCCACCGTGCCGATGGCAGCCTTGCCGTCGTGGTGCGCGACGGTTCCGAAGCGGCCGAGGTTCGTGGCGCCACCTCTACCTATGCGCTGGCGGGTGAGGCGGTGGCCACAGGGCGGTCTCTGGCACAGGTGATTGCGGCCCATGGCCTTGGCGCGCCGGTGGATCTGGTGCGCGCGGCAGAGGAAGGGCGGCTGGCGCTGCCCGTCACCCATCCCGACCCGGCGCATATGCATCTGACGGGCACCGGCCTGACCCATCTGGGCAGCGCCGCCGCCCGCGACGCGATGCACGCCAAGCTTGAAGGCGGGGCCGAGACGCTGACCGACAGCATGAAGATGTTCCGCATGGGGCTTGAGGGCGGGCGCCCGGCGGCGGGTGCCGTGGGTGTGCAGCCGGAATGGTTCTACAAGGGCAACGGCCATGCGGCCGTCGCCCCGGGACAGGCCCTGACCGCGCCGGGTTTTGCCGAAGATGGCGGCGAAGAGCCCGAGATTGCGGGCCTTTACCTGATCGGCCCGGACGGCACGCCGCACCGGATCGGCTGGGCGCTTGCCAACGAATTCTCTGACCATGTGACAGAGCGGGTGAATTACCTCTGGCTCGCCCATTCCAAGTTGCGGGTGGCCAGTTTCGGCCCCGAACTGCTGGTGGGCGATCTGCCTGCCGACATTCGTGGCATCAGCCGCATCCGCCGCGATGGCGCGGTGATCTGGGAAAAGCCCTTCCTGTCGGGCGAGGCGAACATGTCCCACACCTATGCCAATCTGGAACACCATCACTTCAAATATGACGTGTTCCGTCAACCGGGCGATCTGCATGTGCATATGTTCGGCACCGCCACCCTGTCTTTCGCCGATGGCATCAAGACCGCCGCGGGCGACACGTTCGAGATTGAGGCGGCGCCCTTTGGCCTGCCGCTGACCAACCCCCTGGCCTTCGCCCCCGCGACCCCGGGTGCGGTGACCGTTCAAACCCTGTGAGGATGCCATGACCTTTACCCCCGCCCCCTGGCCGCGCAGGCTGCGCTCGCAGGACTGGTTTGGCGGCAATGGCCGCGACCAGATCTATCATCGCGGCTGGATGAAGAATCAGGGCTTTCCGCATGACCTGTTCGACGGGCGCCCGGTGATCGGCATTCTGAACACCTGGTCCGAGCTGACGCCCTGCAACGCCCATCTGAATGTGCTGGCCGAATTCGTGAAGCGTGGCGTCTATGAGGCGGGCGGGTTCCCGGTGGAGGTTCCCGCCTTCTCCACCTCGGAAAGCGCGTTCCGGCCCACGGCGATGATGTTCCGCAACCTTGCCGCCATGTCGGTGGAAGAGCAGATGCGCGGCCAGCCGATGGATGGCTGCGTGCTGCTGGTGGGCTGCGACAAGACCACGCCCAGCCTGCTGATGGCCGCGGGTTCGACCGACCTGCCGTCGATCGTGGTCACCGGCGGGCCGATGCTCAACGGCTATTACAGGGGCGAGCGGGTGGGGTCGGGCACCCATCTGTGGAAATTCTCCGAAGCCGTGAAGGCCGGCGAGATGACGCAAGACGAATTTGCCGAGGCCGAAGCCTCGATGAGCCGTTCGGCCGGTTCGTGCAACACCATGGGCACCGCCAGCACCATGGCCTCGATGGCCGAGGCGCTGGGCATGGCGCTTTCGGGCAATGCCGCCATCCCGGCGGTGGACAGCCGCCGCCGGGTGATGGCGCAGATGTCGGGCCGCCGCATCGTGCAGATGGTTAAGGATGACCTGAAACCTTCGGACGTGATGGTGAAGGCGGCGTTTGAAAACGCCATCCGCACCAATGCCGCTATCGGCGGTTCTACCAATGCCGTGATCCACCTTCTGGCCATTGCGGGCCGGGTCGGCGTGGACCTGACCCTTGACGACTGGGACCGCTGTGGCCGCGACGTGCCGACGGTGGTGAACCTGATGCCCTCGGGCAAATATCTGATGGAAGAATTCTTCTATGCCGGTGGCCTGCCGGTGGTGATCAAGCGGCTGGGCGAGGCGGGTCTTCTGCACAAGGATGCGCTGACCGTTTCGGGGCAGTCGATGTGGGATCAGGTCAAGGACGTGACCAACCACAACGAAGAGGTGATCCTGCCCGCCGAAAAGGCGCTGGCGAAATCGGGCGGCGTGGTGGTGCTGAAGGGCAATCTGGCACCGAAAGGGGCGGTGCTGAAGCCCTCTGCCGCCTCGCCCCATCTGCTCACCCACCGGGGCCGCGCCGTGGTGTTCGAGGATATCGACGACTACAAGGCCAAGATCAATGACGAGGCTTTGGACATCGATGAAACCTGCGTCATGGTGCTGAAGAATTGCGGGCCAAAGGGCTATCCGGGCATGGCCGAGGTGGGCAACATGGGCCTGCCGCCCAAGGTGCTGCGCAAGGGCATCACCGATATGGTCCGCATTTCCGATGCCCGCATGTCGGGCACCGCCTATGGCACGGTCTGCCTGCACACCTCGCCCGAAGCGGCGGCGGGTGGCCCGCTGGCTGTGGTGCGCAACGGCGATTTCATCGAACTGGACGTGCCGAACCGCCGCCTGCATCTGGACATTCCCGACGAGGAACTTGCCGCCCGCCTCGCCGCCTGGACCCCGGCGCATGAGCTTTATCAATCCGGCTATGCCTGGCTGCATCAAAGTCATGTGCAGGGGGCCGATACCGGCGCCGACCTCGACTTCCTCAAAGGCTGCCGTGGGGCGCCGGTGGGCAAGGATTCCCACTGATGGCGCCGCGCAACGTCGCCCTTGTGGGCATCGGCAAGATCGCGGTGGATCAGCATGTGCCCGCCATTGCGGCCAGCTCCGACTGGCATCTGGCCGCCACCGTCTCGCGTCAGGGGTCGGTGCCGGGCGTGCCCGCCTATACCGACCTTGCCGCCATGCTGGAGGCGCATCCCGAGGTGGAGACCGTCTCGCTTTGCCTGCCGCCGGTGCCGCGCTTTGCCTATGCCGAGGCGGCGCTGCTGGCCGGGCGCCATGTGATGCTGGAAAAACCCCCGGGCGCGACGCTGGCCGAGGTTCATGAACTGGCGGCCCTTGCCACCGCGCAGGGTGTCACGCTCTACACCACATGGCACAGCCGCATGGCCCATGCGGTGGCCGCCGCCAAAGCCTGGCTGGCCGACAAGGCGGTGATCGAGGCGCATATCACCTGGCGCGAGGATGTCCGCAAATGGCATCCCGGGCAGGACTGGGTGTTCGAACCCGGCGGCATGGGCGTGTTCGATCCGGGCATCAACGCGCTGTCGATCCTGACCCATATCCTGCCGCAGCCGGTGCATCTGACCGCCGCCACCCTGACCTTTCCCGAAAACCGCCAGACGCCGATTGCGGCGGACCTGACCTTCTCGGGCAATGTCACGGCCGATTTCGACTGGCGCCAGATCGGGCCGCAGACCTGGGATATCGCGGTGGAAACCGACCGGGGGCCGCTGGTGCTGCGGATGGGGGGCAATGTGCTGGAACTGCACGGCAAACCCGTTGCGGGCGAAGCCTCGATCATGGGCGAATATCCGGCTCTTTATGCCCGCATGGCCGAACTGGTCGCCGCTGGTCAGTCCGAGGTGGACCTTGCCCCGATGGTGCATGTCGCCGACGCCCTTACCCTCGGGCGCCGCATCGTGACCGATCCGTTCCACTTCTAGGCTTCATCTTGGCCCAAATATCCCACGGGGGTCCGGGGGTGTGAAACCCCCGGTCCGCCGCCAGCAAGGAGCGCTACATGCTGACCGGACATCACCTGATCGCGGGCCAATGGGTCGCGGGCGATGCGACTTTCCTTTCCTCCCCCGCCAGCGGCCCGGCCCTGCCGTTTGCCGTGGGCACCCCGGCCCATGTCGATGCCGCCGTGCAGGGCGCCGAAGCGGCCTTTGCCAGTTTTTCCGCCCTGACCCGCGATCAGCGCGCCGCCTTCCTTGACCGTATCGCCGATGAGATCGAGGCGCGGGGCGCCGAGATTACCGCCATCGGCACCTCGGAAACCGGCCTGCCCGCCGCCCGGCTTGAGGGGGAGCGGGGCCGCACCGCGGGCCAGCTTCGCCTCTTCGCCGCCCATATCCGCAAGGGCGATTATCTGGACCGGCGGCACGACCCGGCGCTGCCCGACCGTCAGCCCGCGCCGCGCCCGGAAATCCGCATGATGCAGCGCCCGATCGGCCCGGTCGCGGTGTTCGGCGCCTCGAACTTCCCGCTGGCCTTTTCGACCGCTGGCGGCGACACCGCCTCGGCGCTGGCGGCGGGCTGCCCGGTGGTGGTCAAGGGCCATTCCGCCCATCCCGGCACCGGCGAGATCGTGGCGCAGGCGATTGATGCCGCCATCAAGGCGCAGGGCCTGCATCCGGGGGTGTTCAGCCTTGTGCAGGGCGGCAAGCGCGATGTGGGCGAGGCATTGGTCCAACATCCGCTGATCAAGGCCGTGGGGTTCACCGGCAGCCTTGGCGGGGGCCGGGCGCTGTTTGATCTTTGCGCGCGGCGCCCCGAACCGATCCCGTTCTTTGGCGAATTGGGTTCGGTCAACCCGATGTTCCTGATGCCCGCCGCGCTGGCGGCGCGCGGGGCGGCGCTGGCCGCCGGTTGGGCCGGGTCGCTGACCATGGGGGCGGGCCAGTTCTGCACCAATCCCGGCATCGCCGTGGTGATCGACGGGCCGGACGCGCAGGCATTCATTGCCGCCGCCAAAGAGGCGGTGGGCAAGGTCGGCGCGCAAACTATGCTGACCGATGGCATCGCCGAAGCTTATCGCGCGGGCCGTGACCGGATTGCGGGCAGCGCCGGGGTGCGTGCCGTCCTGACCTCGGTCTGCGACCTGCGGCAGGCCACGCCCTATCTGTTTGAGGTGTCGGGCGATGACTGGCTGGCCAATCACGCCTTGGGTGAAGAGGTGTTCGGGCCGCTTGGCCTGATCCTGCGGGTGCGCGACTTTGCCCAGATGCAGGCCGTCGCCAGCCATCTTGAGGGACAGTTGACCTGCACCCTGCATGTCGATCCCGCCGATTACCCGCAGGCGCGTCTCCTGATGCCGGTGCTGGAGCGCAAGGCAGGCCGGGTGCTGGCCAATGGTTTCCCGACCGGGGTCGAGGTGGTGGATGCGCAGGTCCATGGCGGGCCCTATCCGGCTTCGACCAATTTCGGCGCCACCTCGGTCGGCACGCTGTCGATCCGCCGCTGGCTGCGCCCCGTCGCCTATCAGAACCTGCCGGCCGAATTGCTGCCCGCCGATCTCTGACACCACCGGGCGGGGCAGGGGATTGCCCCTTGTCCCGCCCGATCCGCCGCCGCAGGATGGGCCACCCGCAGGAGGCCCCGATGCGTCTTCGTTCCCGCTATGCCGCCACCGCCAAGGCCATTTCCCGGCTGACTGGGCGTCCGGGCACCTTCCTTCTTGCCGTGGGCGTGATTGTGGTCTGGATCGTGACCGGGCCGCTGTTCGATTATTCCGACACATGGCAACTGGTGATCAACACCGGCACCACCATCGTCACCTTTCTGATGGTCTTCCTGATCCAGAACACTCAGAACCGCGACACCGCCGCGATCCAGTTGAAGCTGGACGAGCTGATCCGCGCCACCAAGGGCGCCCATAATGCCGTTCTCGATCTTGAAGAGTTGGACGAGCGCAGCCTGGAAGAGTTCCGCGGCCGCTATGAAACGCTGGCCCGTCTGGCCCGGGCGCGTCTGGCCGAAGGCGAGGAAGACACCGACACCCCGGAACCGGCCACAGCCGAAACGCCCCCAAGGTAAGGTTCGCCGCACTCGCCAAAGGGCCGCTTTCGCGCTAGGCTGAACCAGCCTTGAGGAGAAGCGCAGCATGATCCATCGGTTCTTCGCCCACCTTGCCCGCGCCGTTCTGGCCATGGTGCTTGCCGCGCTGGCTGGCGCGCCGGCTCTGGCCGAAACCGGCAGGAAGCTGGCGCTTGTGGTCGGAAACGAGGCTTATGCCCATGTGCCCGGCCTCTCGACGCCGGTGAAGGATGCACAGGCTTTCGCTCGCGCGCTGCGCGATCTCGACTTTGATGTGACGGTGCTGACCGACGCCGATCCGGGCGTGTTCGACGCCGTTCTGGACACGTTCGCAGCACAGGCGACACAGGCCGAAACCGTTCTGTTCTATTATGCGGGCCATGCGTTTCAGGCGGGCGGCGTCAACCGGCTGGTGCCGGTCACCGCCCGGCTGGACAGTGCCGAGGCGCTGATTTCGGAAACGGTCGAACTGAATGCCATCGCGGCGCGGCTGAAACCCGCCGAGGGGCAATTGCTGATCTTTCTGGATGCCTGCCGGACCGATCCCTTGCCGCAGGCGCTGCGCGGGCAGACCGATGCCGGGCTGGCGCAATATGACGGCGGGGCAGGTACTTTTGTCGCCTTTGCCACCGCCCCGGGTGAGGTGGCCTGGGACAAGGGCACGACCAAAGACAGCAGCCCCTTCACCGCCGCCCTTCTGGCCCATATCGCCCAGCCGGAGCAAAGCCTGTCGGACCTGATGATCGAGGTCCGCAATGAGGTCGAGACGGCGACCGGCGGCAAACAGACCCCATGGGAGCAATCCTCGCTGCGCAGCCAGTTCTATTTCGTGCCGCCCGCCGCCGCCGATGCCGATGCCGAAGTGCTGGCCGGTCTGCCGGTTTTCGACACGGCCGAGGATGACAGCATCATTCTGGATGAGTTGAGCCCGCTGCGTCTGGCGGCGCTCTCGTCCGAAACCCGCAATCTGTCGGTGATCAGCGCGGTTCCCGCGACCCCCTCGCATATTGCCGGCATCGACGCCGCCCCGTCCGGTGGTCCGCAACCGCCCGCTGCCGCCGATCTGCCCCGCGCCGTGCAGGATGAATTGAAACGGATCGGCTGCTATGCGATGGCCGTCGATGGCGATTGGGGCAACGGGTCGCGCAACGCGATGCGGCGCTACTACACCGCCAAAAAGGCCGAGGCCGGCGAATTGGAGCCGACGGCAGAGGTCTGGCTCGCCCTGACCAAAGAGCCCGAGAAGACCTGCAAGCCCGAACCCGTCGCGGCCAAGAAGAAATCTTCGGGCACCAGCACCAAGAAATCGACCGGCACCACCACCCAGAAAGCCGCCCCCACCCCGGCACCGGCACCCGCCGAAAAGTCCGGTCCGAAATGCAAGTTCATGGTGGTGGCCATCGTCTGTAGCTGATCCCGGCGGCATTCCGCCCCGGGATTTGCACCTTGCGAAATACTCCCGCCGGAGGCAGCGACGGCAGGGCCGGGCGCCCCGTCAGCCGTTCAGCCGCGCCGGAGGATCCGGTTGACATGGCCCATCTTGCGCCCGGGCCGGGCTTCGGCCTTGCCATAGAGATGCAGCGCGGCGTCGCGTTCGCGCGCGATCTGCGGCACGCGCAGGATGTCGTCGCCGATCAGATTCTCCATCACCACATCGGCAAAACGGCTGCCGTCACCCAGGGGCCAGCCCGCAACGGCGCGGATATGCTGTTCGAACTGGTCCACCGCGCAGCCGTTCTGCGTCCAGTGGCCCGAGTTATGAACGCGCGGCGCGATCTCGTTCACGATCAGGCCCTGCGGCGTCACGAACAACTCCACCCCCATCACGCCCACATAATCCAGCGCGTTCAGGATACGCGCCGCCAGCAGCACGGCATCGGTGCGCTGGCCGGGGGAAAGGCGGGCGGGCAGGGTGGTGGTGGCAAGGATGCCGTCCTTATGCACATTCTCGCCCGGATCATAGCAGGCGACCGAGCCGTCAAGCCCGCGCGCCGCAATCACCGAAACCTCGTGGCTGAAGTCGATGAAGCCTTCCAGAACCGAAGCCGCCCCCTTCATCGCGGCAAGGGCGCCCGGCGCATCGGCCAGCGACATGATCCGCGCCTGCCCCTTGCCGTCATAGCCCAGCCGGGTGGTCTTCAGGATCGCCGGGTGACCGACCTTCCGCAGCGCCGCCTCCAGATCCGCAGCGGTGCTGACCGCAGCATAGGGCGCGCAGGTCAGGCCAAGTCCGGTCAGGAAATCCTTCTCAAGAATGCGGTCCTGGCTGATGGCCAGCGCCCGGCGGTTGGGGCGGATCGGGCGCAAAGCCTCGATCGCGTCCAGCGCCTCGGTCGGGACATTCTCGAATTCATAGGTCACCACATCGACCGCGGCGGCAAAGGCGCGCAGGGTGGCAAGGTCTTCATAGGGCGCCGTGGTCACCCGGTCGGCGACATGGGCCGCCGGCGGGTTCGCGGCAGGCTCATAGATATGGGTCTTGAAGCCAAGGCGGCTGGCCGCCACCGACAGCATCCGGCCCAATTGCCCGCCGCCCAGAATACCGATGGTCGCGCCTTGCGGCAGCATCTCACTCATCCTTCGGCTCCTCCGGGATCGAGGCGGAAAGGGCTGCACGCCAGGCGTCCAGCCGTTCGGCAAGGGCCGCATCGGAAATCGCCAGAATGCCCGCCGCCATCAGCCCGGCATTGGCGGCCCCCGCAGCACCGATCGCCATGGTGGCGACGGGGTAACCCTTGGGCATCTGGAGGATGGAATACAGGCTGTCCACGCCAGAAAGCGCCTTGGTCTGCACCGGCACGCCCACGACGGGAATCCGCGTTTTTGAGGCCATCATTCCCGGCAGATGGGCGGCACCACCCGCGCCCGCGATGATCACCTTCAGCCCGCGCCCCGCCGCCTCTTTGCCATAGGTCCAGAGCCGGTCCGGCGTGCGGTGGGCCGAGACGATCTTGGTCTCGTAGGAAACCCCCAGCGCATCCAGGATCAGCGCGGCCTCCTTCATCGTCGGCCAGTCCGACTGGCTTCCCATGATGATCCCGACATCCACGGCCATGCGCGCCTCCTGTCTTTTCAGGCGGATTACCCCGTGGGGGCGGGGGCGGCAAGTGGGATGGACAAGATTGACCCCGTAGGTCGGGGTTCACCCCGCATCTGCAATTCACGCGATGATGTCGGGGATCAACTGGTCTTCCAGCCGGGTGATCTGATCCTTCAGCGCCAGCTTCTGCTTTTTCAGCCGCCGCAGGGTAAGCTGGTCCGGCCGCCCGGTTTCCTCAAGCGCATGAATGGCCGCATCCAGATCCCGATGCTCGCGGCGCAGCACCTCGATCTTCACGCGGACCATCTCTTCAAAGTTCATTTCGCTGGGGGCATTCATGGCAGGATCAGGTCCAGTCTTCTTGGCTTTCCTGAAGGATACAGCGATTCGGCCCGTATTCGGCGGAAAATATTGCCGGATTGATCAAATTTTCCCGCATTCCCCCGCCCCGCGAATCCCTTGCAGCCCCGATCCCCGCCCCCCATATTTCCCTTGTCGGGTGCCCGGACGGGGCCTGGCAGATATGTCGCTTTCAAAGGACAGTCCGATGACGAAACTCACCTTCGGCGCGCATCCCTATCTTCTGGGGTTCGAACAGCTTGAGCGTCTGGTCGAGCGCACCGCCAAGACCGCCTCCGAGGGCTATCCGCCCTTCAACATCGAGGCGGTGGCCGAGAATGTCTATCGCATCACCCTGGCCGTCGCGGGCTTCCGCGACGAGGATCTGGCGATCACGGTCGAAGACCGCCAGTTGGTGATCCGGGGCCGGCAGGCCGAAGACAGCGGGGAGCGGGTTTTCCTGCACCGGGGCATCGCGGCGCGCGCCTTTCAGCGCAGCTTCGTGCTGGCCGACGGGGTCGAGGTGGCGGGAGCCAGTCTGGACCATGGGCTTTTGAACATCGACCTGCGCCGCGCGGTTCCCGAAACCGTGGTGCAGACCATCCGCATCGGCCGCAAGTGAGGAGAGTGAAATGGATGTGAAATACGCAGGGCTTCCCGAAGCCGGCCCGGCAATCGTCTATGTCCGCCCGGTGGCGGTGGCCGAATTGCCCGATGAGGTGCGCGCCCAGATCGACGGGCTTGAGACGGTCTATTCCGTCCACCGCGCCGATGGCGAGCGGCTGGCGCTGGTCGCTGACCGCGATCTGGCTTTCCTTCTGGCCCGCCAGCACGATTTCGCGCCGGTCAGCGTGCATTAAACCTCAGGGCAGGATTTCGAACCTGTCCACATCCACCATGCCGTGGTCGGTGATCTTCAGATGCGGGATCACCGGCAGCGCCAGAAAGGCCAGTTGCAGGAAGGGTTCTTCCAGCACCACGCCTAGCGATTTCGCCGCTGCCCGCAGCGCCACAAGGTCGTGGTGGACCGTCTCGAACGGTTCAAGACTCATCAGCCCGGCCACCGGCAGCGCCAGTTCGGCCAGAACCTTGCCACCTTCGACCACCACAAAGCCGCCTTCGATCTGGCCCAGCCGGTTCGCCGCCAGCGCCATATCGGCATAATCCACCCCCACCACCGCGATGTTGTGATGGTCATGGCAGACGGTCGAGGCGATGGCGCCGCGTTGCAACCCAAAGCCCTGGACAAAGCCGGTGGCCTTGTTGCCGTTCACACCATGCCGTTCGATCACCGCGATTTTCACCAGATCGCGGGAAAGGTCGGGTTTCTTGTCGCCATCCTGCGGCGCGATATCGAAGGTCAGGTGTGGGGTGATGATCTTGCCGGGCACAATCCCGATCACCGGCGTCTCCACCCGGTTGCCGCCGGTGCGAAAATCGGCGGCGGTCACGGTGGGCGCCTTGACCGAATGGCGTGCGACCGAGGGGATCGTCCCACGCGCGGCAAAGGCGGCCTCGGTCACCTCCACCCCACCGGCAAAGACCTGCGCCACATGGCAGCCTTCCAGCCCGTCGATCACCGCGATATCGGCGCGTTTGCCCGGCGCGATCAGCCCGCGGTCCTTGAGGCCAAAGGCTTCGGCGGCTGAAAGGCTGGCCGCGCGGTAGACCGCCAGCGGCGGGGCGCCAAGGGCAATCGCGGTGCGGATGATCCAGTCCAGATGGCCATGCTCGGCAATGTCCAATGGATTGCGGTCATCGGTGCAAAGGCAGAGATAGGGCGAATGCCGTTCGGTCAGCAACGGTGCCAGCGCGTGCAGGTCTTTGGAAACTGACCCCTCGCGGATCAGCACCCGCATTCCCTTGCGCAGCTTTTCCAGCCCCTCTTCCGCCGTGGTCGCCTCATGCTCGGTGCGGATGCCTGCGGCGATATAGCCGTTCAGGTCATTGCCGCGCAGCAGGGGGGAATGGCCGTCGATGTGTCGGCCAGCCCATGCCTCAAGCTTGGCCATGCAGCCGGGGTCTTGCATCAGAACGCCGGGGTAATTCATGAATTCGGCCAGCCCGATCACCCGCGGATGGTCGATCAGCGGCACGAGGTCCGCCGCCTCAAGCCGCGCGCCGGTGGTCTCCATATGGGTCGAGGGCACACAGGACGAAAGCTGCACCCTTATATCCATCAGCGTCCGAACCGACGCCTCAAGGAAGTAATGGATGCCCTCCAGCCCGCAGACATTGGCAATCTCATGCGGGTCGCAGATCGCCGTCGTTACGCCGCGCGGCAGCACGCAGCGGTCAAACTCGAACGGGGTGACGAGTGAGCTTTCGATATGCAGATGGGTGTCGATGAAACCGGGCACCAGAACCTTGCCCGTCACATCCACCTCGCGCCGGCCCTGATAGCTGCCGAAGGTGCCCACAATGGTATCGCCGCAGATCGCCACATCGGTTTCCACCAACTCGCCGGTGATCAGGTCAAACACCCGGCCGCCTTTCAGCACCAGATCGGCGGGTTCCAGACCCCGGCCTTGTGCGATGCGCCGGGCCAGAGATGCGGCGGGCTGGATATCGGGCATGGGGCGTTCCTTCCGGCTGTTTCGCCGCAGCATCCCGCGAATGGCGGGGCTTGCCAAGGCCCCGACCCTTGCCCGCGCCCCGCGGGCGTGACAGGAAGGCGCCATGCGACCTCTGCGCGGCATTGGCCTTAAACTTGGCTCGGTCCTGATCTTCATCGTCATGTCGGCGATGATCAAGACCACGGCTGCCCATGTTCCGGCGGGGCAGGCGGTGTTCTTCCGCAGCTTTTTCGCCATTCCGGTGATCGTGGTCTGGCTGATGATGCGACACGAATTGCGCACCGGCTTTCGCACGGTCAACCCCTTGGGCCATGTCTGGCGCGGGCTGATGGGCACCTGTGCCATGGGCCTTGGCTTTGCCGGGCTTGGCTATCTGCCGCTGCCCGAGGTGACGGCCATCGGCTATGCAGCACCCCTGCTGACGGTGATCTTCGCCGCAATGTTCTTGGGCGAAGAGGTGCGGGCCTTCCGCATCACCGCCGTTATTCTGGGTCTGACTGGGGTGATGATCGTGCTGTCGCCGCGGCTGACCCTGATCGAGGGCGAAACCACCGGCCACCGTGAGGCGTTTGGCGCCATGCTGGTGCTGGGCGGTGCGGTCTTTGCCGCGCTGGCGCAGGTCTTCGTCTCGAAGCTGGTGCTGACAGAGCGGACCCCTGCCATCGTCTTCTGGTTTTCGCTGACGGCGACGGGGCTGTCGTTCCTGACGCTGCCCTTTGGCTGGGTGGTGCCGACGCCGCTGGAAGCCGTGACATTGATCGGGGCGGGGCTCTTGGGTGGGGTGGGGCAGATCCTGCTGACCTCGTCCTACCGAGAGGCGGATGCCTCGGTTGTGGCGCCGTTCGACTATGCCTCGATGATCTTCGCGCTGCTGATCGGCTATTTCGTCTTTGCCGAAGTGCCAAGCTGGACCATGCTGGGCGGCGCGGCGCTGGTGGTGCTGGCCGGTGTCCTGATCATCTGGCGCGAGCGCAAGCTTGGGCTGGAACGGGCGCAGCGGCGCAAGGCGATGTCGCCGCAGGGCTGATTCAGGGCGCCGGGCAGCCCGCGATTTCCACCGCAGGACCATCGCCCAGCACAGTCACGGTCACCCCCTTGCGATCCAGCGCAAAAGGGGCGCCGCCGGGGCCGACCAGATCGGCGGTGGAAACCAGCCGCCCGCCCTGCCGTTCGGTGACCGCCTCGGACACCCAGACGCGGGAACCCGCACTTTCGAACACCACCACCTCGTCGTGGCCGCGCTGTGGCAGGTCGATATCGGCGGTCAGCCGCAGCCCGTCGCGGATCGGCTCGATCCGGCAGTCAATATCGCGCAGCCCGGCTTCGCGCCCGCTGCGGGGACGCTCGCCCAAGGCGGCGCGGATCGCGGCATCCGGCGTGCCCTTGGCCGGAAGCTCACCGGCAAGGGACAGCGCGGCAGGCATACAGATGTCGCTGCAAACCCCCAGATCGACCTGCAAGCGCACGGTGATCGGGCGCGCAGGGTCAATCGGGGTGATTTCCACCGGCAGCACCAGCCGGTCATGGTAACCCACCGTCTGCATCCCGTTGGTGTGAAACACCGAAGGGCTGGGCCAGTGCAGCCGCACCGAAGCGATGTTGTTGGACCCCGACCAGTCGAAAAGCGGCGGAATCCCCGCCTCGCCCGGGCTGCGCCAATAGGTCTTCCATCCCGGCGCAAGGGTCAGCGACAGGGCGGCCATCTGATGGCCGTTCTCCATCCGCCATCCGGGCAGCAGGGTTGCGGTCAGCACCTCGTCCTGCGTCATGGCAAGGGCGGGCGGCGTCAGGGCGAGAAACAGGCTGAGGGCGGCAAACTTCATGCCGCGACCATAGGCGATGGCGTCGGAAGGGGAAATCAACTTTGGGCGAGGCGCGGGCTTGAGACGCAGGCGCGCAGCGCCCATCTTGGGGGCGACAGCGGGACAGGAGGGCGAATCATGGACCTTTCGGGCAAGCTTCTGGTGGCGATGCCGGGCATGGGCGATCCGCGCTTTGACCGGGCGGTGATCCTGATTTGCGCGCACAGCGATGACGGCGCCATGGGCCTGATCATCAACAAGCTGGTGCCGGACCTGTCCTTTGCCAACCTTCTGGAACATCTGGAAATTCCCCGTGCGCCCGAGGGGCGCGACATCCGTGTGCATTTCGGCGGCCCGGTCGAGCGGGGGCGCGGTTTCGTGCTGCACAGCCGCGATTTCCGCAGCGAGGCGGCGACGATGCGCATTGGCGGCGGCTATGGCATGACCGCCACGCTGGACGTGCTTGAGGCGATGGCGCGCGGCGCCGGGCCGCATCGTGCCCTTCTGGCGCTGGGCTATTCCGGCTGGGGGCCGGGGCAGTTGGAGGGCGAGATTGCCCGCAATGACTGGCTCACCTGCGACCCCGAACCGGCGCTGGTCTTTGGCGAGGATGACGGCGCCAAATGGTCGGGCGCGCTGCGGATCATGGGGATCGACCCGATTTCGCTTTCGGCGCGGGCCGGACGGGCCTAGCGCCTGCTCAGGGCCGGGGGTGGTCGTCCCAATCCTTGGTCAGGATGCGGTTGGCATCGCCTGCCGGATCGTCGAATTGCTTGGTCCTGATCGCCCAGACAAAGGCGGCAAGCCCTATGCCGCCAAGGATCAGCGAAATCGGGATCAGGAAGGAGAGGATTTCCATGGCGTTCCCTATTTCAGCCGCAGCGCGTTCAGCGAAACGGTAATCGACGACAGCGACATTGCCAGCGCCGCCGCCAGCGGCGTTGCCATGCCGACCAGCGCCAGCGGCACGGCGATCACGTTATAGCCTGCCGAAAGCCCGAAATTCTCGACAATACGGCGGGTGGCCTGACGGCTGATCCGCAGCGCATCGCCGATCGGCGCCATATCCTGCCCCAAAAGCACGATATCCGAAGCCGTCCGCGCCGCATCCAGCGCCGACGCGGGCGAGATCGAGACATGCGCCCCGGCCAGCGCCGCCGTGTCGTTCAGCCCGTCCCCCACCATCAGAACCCGGTGACCGGCCGCCGTCAGGTCGCGGACAAGCGCCGCCTTTTCGGCGGGCAGGGCGCCTGCCGTCCAGTCGGCAATGCCGACGCGGGCCGCAAGGGCGGCCACGGCCCCCGCGCTGTCGCCCGAAATCAGCCGCAGCGCCATGCCCTGGGCCTTGAGGCTGGCAATTGCCGCTTCGGCACCCGGGCGCAGCCGGTCGGTGAAGGTAAAGGCGCGGGCGCGACCCTCGCCGGTGCAAAGATAGGTGGCGGTCATCGCCACGCCTTCGCCGCCGCACCAGTCGGCCCGGCCAAGGCGCACGCGCTGCCCCTTCCAAAGCCCCTCGATCCCGTAGCCCGGCACTTCGCGCAGCTCCTCCACCCGGGCGGGGTGGATGCCCGCCGCACGCGCCGCCTCGGCCAGTGCTGTGGCCAGCGGATGGGACGAGGCCATGGCCAGCGCCGCCGCCACCTCAACCGCCGGGCGGGGATGGTCGGCCAGATTGGTCGCCTCGGGCGCGCCCATGGTCAGGGTGCCGGTCTTGTCGAAGACCACCGTATCGACCTGCGCCAGCCGTTCCAGCGCGGTGCCATGCTTGATCAAAAGGCCCTTGCGGAACAGCCGCCCCGAAGCCGATGTCACCACCGCCGGAACCGCCAGACCCAACGCGCAGGGGCAGGTGATGATCAGAACCGCCGCCGAAATGTTGATGGCAAAGCGCAGATCGCCGCCCGTCTTCCACATCCAGAAGCCAAAGGCGCTGAACGACAGCAGATGCACCAGCGGCGAATACCAGCTTGCCGCACGTTCCGCCAAGGTGGTGTATTTCGTGCGCGCACTTTCAGCCACGGCCACCAGATCGGCCATGCGGTGCAGGCTGCTGTCCTTGCCCGCCGCGGTCACGCGCAGGGTGAGGGGGCCGGTCAGGTTCACTTCCCCCGCCGAAACACTGCTGCCCGGCCCGGCAAAGACCGGCAGGCTTTCCCCGGTCAGAAGCGAGCGGTCCACCTCGGAGGTGCCGCTTTCCACCACGCCGTCCACCGGCATCCGCCCGCCCGGGCGCACGCGCACCAGATCGCCCGCGACAACCTCGGTGATGGCGCGGACAACTTCGGCCCCCTCGACCAAAACCGTCGCGCGCGGCACCTCCAGGGCGGCCAGTTCCTCGGCCGCGGAACGGGCCACGGCGCGGGTGCGGTGATCGAGATAGCGGCCCAGAAGCAGGAAGAACGACAGCATCACAGCGGCATCGAAATAGGCGTGATGGCCGGAATGGATGGTTTCATAAAGCGAGATCGACGAGGCCAGAACCAGCGCCAGCGAAATCGGGAAATCCATTCCCAGCCGCCCGACCTTCAGCCCCGCCCAGGCGGATTTGAAGAAGGGCTGCCCGGCAAAGATCACCGTTGGAATGGCGATGGCCGCCGAAATCCAGTGGAAGAGGTCGCGTGTCGCGGCCTCGGCCCCCGACCAGACGGCGACCGACAACAGCATGACGTTCATCATCGAAAAGAACGCCACCCCCAGCCGCATCAGAAGGTCGCGGCCTTGCTTGTCGGTCTCGGTCGCCGACAACAGGCCCGGGTCCAGTTCATGCGCTTCATAGCCGACGCCCTGCATCACCCGGATCAGGTCCGGCGCCGTCACATCGGCATCGGCCTCGACCGACACGCGACGCAGGGTCAGGTTGACACGCGCCGATTGCACGCCGGGCAGCGCCTGCACGGCGTTCTCGACCGTCGAAATACAGGCCGCGCAATGCACCGCTGGCAGCGAGAACATCAGCCGGGCGTGCTGCGGCTGCGCCATCTGTGCCAGACGCTCGGCCGAAGGGGCGGCGACGCAGGCCGGACAGGCCGAAGCCGCGCCGACAGAGCCGAACTCCTGCGGATCAAAGCTTTGCGAGCCGGGCGCGGCGCTCATCCCTCAACCCTCGACCAGAAGGTCAATGCGGCGGCGATAGGGGGTGCCGTCCTGGGCCAGCGCCTCGACATGCAGCATCCATTTGCCGGGGGCAAGGCTGGTGCGGGCCACATAAACCCCCGCTTCGCGGGCAAAATCCGGGGTCTGGTCATCGGCGGCCTCGGTCGGACGGCCGATCAGCACGTTCAGCCCGGCAAGCTGCACCGGGGCGCCGCTGGCATCGGTGAAGGTCAGGCGCAACTCGCCGCTCTTCTCGTCGTATTCCTCGGCCAGTTTCCAGCCAAGCGCCTTTTGCGCCGCCATATCGGCATCCCAGGTCTGCGAGGCGACATAGGAATTGGCCACCTCAAGCCCCGGAAAGGTCGAAACCGCCTTGAACGCCATCAGCACATTGACCGCGATGATGATGGAAAAGGCGCCCACCGTGATGCCCAGAACGTGTTTGCCGGTCAGCTCGCCCATCTTACTGCGCCTTTCCGTTGAAGACCGTATCCTTGTGAACCCGGTCCGTCCCGGGCAGGGTATCCGAGCCGAGATCCTGAATCCAGATGCGGACATCGGTGCGGTCGCGCGTGGCGGCGATGCTGCCGCTGGGCGCGGTGATGTAAAGGCGCTGCGTGCGGGTCTGGTTGGCGGGAACCTTGACCTTCAGCATGTCTTCCCCCTCAAGCGACAGCACGAACACCTCGCCGCCGTTGGTGGTTGCGGCAAAGGCGAACCAGTGATCCTCGCCATGTTTGTTGCGCAGGCGCAGGTCATAGGTGTTGCGCACGGCGCCATCGGACAGGATCACATATTGCGGGTTGCGCACGGGGGTCACGTTCACGTCGATCTCGGTGCGCAGGAACAGCGCCACGACAAGACCGACCCCCACCGCCGACCAGAGCGCGGTGTAAAGCACGGTGCGCGGGCGGAAGACATGCCGCCAGACGGATTTCGGCGGATTGCCGGCCCGTTCGGCGGTCTCGTCGGTCAGTGCCAGATAGCCGATCAGCCCGCGCGGCTTGCCGATCTTGTCCATGATGTCATTGCAGGCGTCGATACACAGGCCGCAAGTGATGCAGGCCAGTTGCTGACCGTTGCGGATGTCGATGCCCATGGGGCAGACGTTGACGCAGGCCATGCAGTCGATGCAGTCGCCGTTGCCCGCGACATTCTGCTTGCCGCGCGGTTCGCCCCGCCATTCGCGGTAACCGATCGTCAGCGTGTCTTCATCCATCATCGCAGCCTGAATCCGTGGCCACGGGCAGGCATAGATGCACATCTGTTCCCGTGCGAAGCCGCCAAAGGCAAAGGTCGTCGCCGTCAGAATCGCCATGGTGGTGTAGGCAACGGGATGCGCCGTGCCGTCCAGCAGCGCCCAGAACAGGCTGGGGGCATCGGTGAAGTAGAAAATCCAGGCCCCGCCGGTTGCCAGACCGATCAGCAGCCAGACCGTCCATTTCACCAGCCGCTTGCGGATCTTCTCGGCATCCCATTTCTGCCGGTGCAGGCGGATGCGGGCGTTGCGGTCGCCCTCGATCCAGCGTTCGACCAGAATGTAAAGATCGGTCCAGACCGTCTGCGGGCAGGCATAGCCGCACCAGACCCGCCCCGCGGCCGAGGTGAACAGGAACAGCCCCAGCCCAGCCATGATCAGGAGGCCCGCGACGAAATAGAATTCATGCGGCCAGATTTCGATCATGAAGAAGAAAAAGCGCCGGTTGGCCAAATCCAGCAACACCGCCTGATCCGGCAGGTTCGGGCCGCGGTCCCATCTGATCCACGGCGTCAGGTAATAGATGCCCAGAAGAACGGCCATCAGCCACCATTTCAGGTTGCGGAACTGGCCATAGACCCGCCTTGGAAAGATCGGCTCGCGTGCGACATAAAGGCTGGGTTCTTTTGCGGGTGTGGTGGACACGGGAGGAGGCTCCGGGATTCTGCCTAGGCTTGCAGGCTTGGGTATGGGCCGATGCGCCGGGGGGCACCTTGACTTGCATCAATTATCTATCCCGGGGGCATTTTTTCAACGCGGCATGGCAGCGCGGGGGAGGGTGGGCTGCCGATGGGCCTTTTTCCTGAGGAAAGAGAGGCGCCGGCGCCCCCAGGAAACGCGCGAACAGGACAGGGGCGCCGGTGCCGGGCCAAGCTTGCGCTGTGGCTCGCCTGTGACCTTGCGGGAATCGCGGCGGGCCGTCTTTGACCTGTGTCAAATGGCGGTGGCAATTCCACCGTCTTCGGCCCGGCATTCGGCCACGTGCTGCGCCGCCTCGCGCAAGACCCAGCCGGCAAAGGCACGGGCTGCCGGACGCAGCACTCCGGGCCGGTGGACCAGCCAATACGCCTTGCCGTTCAGGATTTCATGCAGCACGCGCAGGCGGCCCGCCGCGATATCGGCCTGAACGAACATGCGCGAGGTCACGGCGATGCCTTGCCCCGCCCGGGCGGCCTCGATCTTGAACATGCCGGGCAGGGCGACCACGCCGCCGCCCTCACGCTGCAAGCCATGACGATCGAAGAGGGCGACAGAATCATCGGCGCCGGTTTCGTCGATCCACGGCAGGCGGGCCAGTGCGCGCAGGTCATCGGCCGGAATGCCGCGGACCAGATCGGGGGCCGCCACGACCACAAGCGGCGTCGGGATCATCAGATGCGCCTCAAGCCCCGGCCAATCGCCGCGGCCATAGCGCAGGGCGATGTCGATACCGCCGGGTGTCAGCGGGCACAGCGCCGGGGTCGGGTCGAGCATCAGGCTGATGGCGGGATGCGCGGCGCGGAACCGGCCCAGCCGGGGCAAGAGCCATGCGGAGGCAAAACCGGGCGAGGTGGTGATTTGCAGCGGTCTTGCGGCATCGGCACCCGTCAGCTCGGCCACCATGCGCGCCATGGCGGCGAAACCGGCGCGGGCGACCTCGGCCAGTTGGGCGCCATCGGGGGTGGGGGTGGGCGGGGTCATGCTGCGGTCCACCAGGGCAAGGCCAAGATGTGCCTCAAGCGCGCGGATCTGTTGGCTGATCGCCGCATGGGAGACGTTCAGCGCCGCCCCCGCCGCCGTCATCGACCCGCAATCGGCCCAGGCCGCAAAGGCACGCAGCGCCGCCAGCGGTGGAAGATTGCGCCAGATGTCCATGTAAGCCTGCCTTACGGAGTCAATAATCGTCTGATTGGAAGGATGCGCGAATTTCGCAGATATTCAAGGACAGAAACCACTGCCCAAAGGATACCGCCATGTTGACCCTTCTTGCTCAGACTTTCAGGATCGCCACCCGCACCGAATGGCGCGATGCCCCGCCGCAACCCTCACGCGATTGGCCGGCGCCGCCGCATTGGTTGCTGCCGCGCCCGGGCGAGGGCCGGTTCTGAAATGAAAAGGGGCCCCGAGGGGCCCCTTTCCGCCTGACCGCAGGGTCAGATCATTCACCGCCGCCGAGGCTGTGGACATAGGTTGCCACGGCGCGGATTTCGTCTTCGGACAGACGCCCGGTCCAGGACGGCATCACGCCGAAACGGGCGTAGGTGACCGTGTGGTTGATCGTCGCCCGGTCGCCGCCATAAAGCCAGATCGCGTCGGTCAGGTTCGGCGCGCCCTGTGCGCGGTCGCCGGTGCCGGTTTCGGTATGGCAGGCAGCGCAGTTGTCGGCAAAGACGGTGGCCCCGGCTGCCGCCTTGGCCGCGTCATGCTCTTGCCCAGAGATGGCCAGAACATGCTCGACCACTTCCTCGATCTGGGCGGGTTCCAGCAGCCCGTCCACGCCGAATTTCGGCATTTCCGAATACCGCGCATCGGCATCGGTGGTGTTGCGGATGCCATGGCTGATCGTGGTGTGGATATCCTCGATCGCCCCGCCCCAGAGCCAGTCGTTATCCAGGAGGTTGGGATAGCCCTTGCCCTGAACCCCGGCTGCACCCGAACCATGGCACTGGGCGCACCAAGTGCGGAACACGGCTGCCCCCGCGGCGGTGGCATATTGGTTCAGCGTGTCATCCTTGGCGATGGCGCCCAGATCGGCGGCAACCAGCTTGGCCTTGATGGCCGCATTGGCATCGTCGAACCGCTTGATCTCTGCCTCGACCTCTTGCCGGGTGTCATAGCCCAGATAGCCCTGCGTGGCGCTGTTCAGCAGCGGCCATGCCGGATAGGCGATGACATACCAGACCGCGAAGGCGATGGTGGCGTAGAACATCCACACCCACCAGCGCGGCATGGGATTGTCGAATTCCTGAATCCCGTCCCATTCATGGCCGGTTGTCGGAACTTCGCCCTGCACCTTCTTGACTTGTTTGGCGCACATGGTCTCACGCCTCCTTCACGGGCCGGGTGGCGGGGGTGCTGCGCACCTCCGCATCGCCGGCGGGTTTCTTTTCGTTGCGGAAGATCGCATTTGCCGCATCGGCATGAAGCGACCGGCTGCCCGGACGCAGCACCCAGAGGATCACCCCCAGGAACACCAGCGTCAGGACGATCAGCGCCCAGCTATCCGCGAACTCGCGCAGCAGACTATACATGTCCATATCTGCCCCCTTACCGCGTCGGATCGGGCGTGAAGGTCGAGAAATCGACCATGGTGCCCAGAACCTGAAGGTAGGCCACCAGCGCGTCCATCTCGGTCAGCTCCGGCTGGCCGTCAAAGTTCGAGACGGTCACGTCACGCACCCCGAAAGCCGCATTGCCATAGCGCGCCTGCAAGCCTTCGCTGTCGGCATTCGGGTCGGCCTGCGCCGCAAAGTCGGCCTTGGCTTCGGTGACCATATCGTCGGTGTAGGGAACACCGACCATCCGGTGGGTCTTCATCACGTCGCCGATATAATTGCCGTCGATCACGTTGTTCAGCAGGAAGCTGTATTTCGGCATGATCGATTCCGGCACCACCGATTGCGGGTCCATCAGGTGATCGACGTGCCAGCTATCGGAATAGCGGCCGCCGACACGGGCCAGATCTGGCCCGGTCCGCTTGGAGCCCCATTGGAACGGGTGGTCATACATCGATTCCGCCGCCAGCGAGTAATGGCCATAGCGTTCGACCTCATCCCGCATCGGGCGGATCATCTGGCTGTGGCAGACATAGCAGCCTTCGCGGATGTAGATGTCACGCCCCGCCAGTTCCAGCGGGGTGTAGGGCCGCACGCCCTGCACCTTTTCGATGGTGTTCTCGATGTAGAACAGCGGAACGATCTGAACCAGACCACCGATGGTCACCACCAGGAAGGACAGCACCAGAAGCAGCGTGGCGTGGGTTTCGATTGCCTTGTGTTTGTCAAGAAATGCCATTTCCCATGCCCCCTTATTCCGCCGGAACGTAGTTGTTGGCGTTCACCGGGGCCTTTGCAGGCTGTGCGCGAACGGTCATCCAAAGGTTGTAGGCCATGATCAGTGCCCCCGTCAGGAACATCAGACCGCCCAGACCCCGCACCACGTTCATCGGGAACTTTGCAGCCACCGTGTCGGCGAAGGCGTTCACGAGGAAGCCGTTGGCATCCACTTCACGCCACATCAGACCTTCCATGATGCCTGTCACCCACATCGACGAGGCGTAAAGCACGATGCCGATGGTGGCGAGCCAGAAGTGCCAGCTCACGAGTTTCAGGCTGTAAAGCCCGTCGCGGTTCCACAGGCGCGGCGTGAGGAAGTAAAGCGCGCCGAAGGTGATCATGCCGTTCCAGCCCAAGGCGCCGGAATGGACGTGGCCGATAGTCCAGTCGGTATAGTGCGACAGGCTGTTGACCGCCTTGATCGACATCATCGGGCCTTCAAAGGTGGACATGCCGTAGAAGCCGACCGACACCACCATCATGCGGACGATCGGATCGGTGCGCAGCTTGTCCCAGGCGCCCGAAAGCGTCATCAGGCCGTTGATCATGCCACCCCAGGACGGCATCCACAGCATGACCGAGAACACCATGCCCAGCGTCGCGGCCCAGTCAGGCAGCGCGGTATAGTGCAGGTGGTGCGGACCGGCCCAGATATAAAGGAAGATCAGCGCCCAGAAGTGGATGATCGACAGCTTGTAGCTGAAGACCGGCTTTTCGACCTGCTTGGGAATGAAGTAATACATCATGCCCAAGAAGCCCGCGGTCAGGAAGAAGCCCACGGCGTTGTGGCCATACCACCATTGCGTCATGGCATCCTGCACGCCCGAGAACACCGGAACCGATTGCGAGGACAGGAAAGACACCGGGATGGCCAGGTTGTTGACCACATGCAGCATCGCCACTGTGACGATCATCGACAGCAGAAACCAGTTGGCCACATAGATATGCGGCTCTTTGCGCTTCCACAGCGTGCCGATGAAGGTCAGCAGGAAAGCGACCCAGACCACAACGATCCACCAGTCGATATACCAGACGGTTTCGGCATATTCCTTGCCCTGCGTGCCGCCCAGAATATAGCTGGTCGCCGCCAGAACGATCATCAACTGCCAGCCCCAGAACACGAACCAGCCGAGGTTGCCCCCGAACAGCCGCGCCGCCGTGGTGCGCTGAACGATATAGAACGCCGACATGATCAGCGCATTGCCCCCGAAGGCAAAGATCACCGCCGAGGTGTGCAAGGGCCGCAGGCGGCCAAAGTTCAGGATGCCTTCGGTCACGGCACCAAGGTTCAGTGCCGGAAAGGCAAGCTGGAAGGCGATGACCACGCCGACGAGGAAACCGACCACACCCCAGAAGGTGGTGGCGATAACCCCGGCGCGCACGACGCCGTCCAGATATTCGTTGGCCGGATGAACCGCCGGCTCGCCGACATGACGCAACTGCCACACGAAGGTGATGGCAGCGGCGAGCATGACGACAAGGGCGTTCACCATATACGCCAGATCATGCGCGTAATTGGCGGCAATCGCGGCAATGACCGCGACGGCACCAAGCACGATCAGCTTAATGTAGTCCCACATGTTGCGTCCCTTCGTCTTTTTGTCCGGGTCCGTCCGCCGAAATCTGCTCAGTATGCGACTCGGACTTCGGCCAGGAGCTTCTGACTGCTATGCTTCTCGCAGGCGCGGCGAAACCGGGCCTTGATCCATGTCAACGATGTTGCGCGATCCCCTTGATCGAGGTCAATGCGCCCAGCCGCCGCGCCATGCCATGGTTGACATCTCAAGGCTAACACAAGCGGAGGGACTTCCGATGGCCTACAAGACAATTTTGACGGTGCTGACGGCGGCCGCCGATGCGGCGCTTGCCATCGGTTCGGCGGCGCGGCTGGCCCGGGCACAGGATGCCCATCTCGACATTCTTGTGCTGGGGGTGGACCGCACGCAGCTTGGCTATTCCTATATCGGCGCCGGGGCGGTGCTGATGGAGGTGGCGACAGAGCGGGCCGAAACCGATGCGCGCGCCATCGAAGCTGCGGCGCGGACGGCGCTGGCGGCCGAAACCGGCGATCTGCGCTGGGCGCTTGAGGCGGCGGTCACGCAGATCGGCGCGCTGACCGGTGTGGTGGCGCAGCGCGCCCGCTTTGCCGATCTGGTGGTTCTGCCGCGGCCCTATGGGCCGGGCAAGGGTGTGGACAGCGAAGCGGTGGTCGAAGCGGCGCTGTTTGACGCCAAGGTGCCGGTGCTGGTGCTGCCCGCCAGCGGGTTGCCCGCGGGCGGCCTGCCGCGCCGGGTGATTCTGGCCTGGAACCAGAGCGCCGAGGCGATGGCCGCGACCCGGGCGGCGCTGCCGCTGCTGAAGGGGGCGGATATGGTGGACATCACCGTGGTTGATCCGCCGCCGCATGGGCCGGAACGGTCGGACCCGGGCGGTTTGCTGTGTCAGATGCTGGTGCGCCACGGCGTTCATGCTGAAGTGTCGGTGCTGGCCCGGTCGCTGCCGCGGGTGTCCGAGGTGCTGTCACGCCACGCCACCGACCAGAATGCCGACCTGCTGGTGATGGGGGCCTATGGCCATTCCCGCTTCCGCGAGGCGATTCTGGGCGGGTCCACCCGCAACATGCTGGAACAGGCCGAGCTTCCGGTGCTGATGGCCCACTGATCCGCCCCGATCAGGAGATCGGCACCGACGTTCTGCAAACCGACAGTGCAATGAAAAGGGCCGCCCCTGCGGGGCGGCCCTGATTTTCTGCGCACCGCGGATCAGCGGCTGCGCGGGTCTTACGCTTCATCCTCGTCATCGTCGCTGCCCTGCGGCAGGTTGAAGAAGCTTTCCGCATCCGAAAAATCGGCGGCGGTGCGGCGGTCTTCCTCGGGCTCGCCGAAAAGCTCCATTCCGGTGGGCACGCGGGCTTCGGGTGCCATGCCCAGCGACTGTTCGGTCGAGACCAGCTTGCGCCGCTCGTCATCGGTCATCACCACGCCTTCGGCGGCCTTCTTGCGCACGGCGGCCTGAACGGCAGTATCCAGCTCGGACTGCTTGCACAGACCCAGCGCAACCGGATCGACGGGGGTGATGTTGTTGATATTCCAATGCGTCCGCTCGCGGATCGCCTGAATCGTCGGCTTGGTGGTGCCGACCAGTTTGCCGATGGCGCCATCCGACAGTTCCGGATGGAACTTGACCAGCCAGAGGATCGCCGCCGGGCGGTCCTGCCGCTTGGACAGCGGAGTGTAGCGCGGGCCGCGGCGCTTTTCCTCGCCCACGGCGGCGGCGTTGTATTTCAGCTTGAGCTTGTAGAGCGGGTCTTTCTGACCCTTCTCGATCTCGATCGCGTCAAGCTGGTTGTTGGCAACCGGATCGAACCCCTTCACCCCCGTCGCCACATCGCCATCGGCGATGCCCTGCACCTCAAGCTCGTGCATGCCGCAGAAATCGGCGACCTGACGGAAGGTCAGCGTGGTATTATCGACAAGCCAGACGGCAGTGGCCTTGGCCATGAGCGGCTTCGTCATCGGACACCCTTTCAGTTTCATGCCCACGGCAGGGCGGGCTTTACAAATCTTTCCCGGGCCGGGAAAACGGCTGCGACCGGGGCCGCGACTTCCACGTTTTCAGGGAATTCAAGCGGTCATATAGTGCGATTTCGGGCAGAGGAAAAGGGAAAATGCGATTTCTTTGGGGCTGGCTCGCTGCGTTTTGTCTGGCGGGCGCCGTTGTGCCCGCCACCGCGCGGGCGGAAGGGGAGCGGGCCGGGGATTTCGATTACTATGTCCTGTCGCTTTCGTGGTCGGCCAACTGGTGCGCGCTGGTGGGCGACGGGCGGGGCGATCCGCAATGCGATGCGGGGCGCGGCCTGACCTTCACGCTGCACGGGCTCTGGCCACAGCATGAAACCGGCTGGCCCAGCTATTGCCGCACCGGCGAGCGTGACCCCACCCGGGGCGAGACGGCGGCGATGGCCGATATCATGGGCGGGGCAGGGTTGGCCTTCTACGAATGGAAAAAGCACGGCCGCTGCTCGGGCCTGTCGGCGCCGGATTATTTCGCCCTGTCGCGCCGCGCCTATGACAGCGTGACGATCCCGCCGGTTTTCGCCCGCATCAGCAAGGATTTGCGTGTGCCTGCCGAAGTGGTCGAAGCGGCCTTTCTGGAGGCCAATCCGGGGCTGAAGGCGGACCAGATCACCGTCACCTGCGATCAGGGCATGATCGAAGAGGTGCGCCTGTGCCTGACCGCCGACCTTGCCCCGCGCCGCTGCGGCGCCGACACCCTGCGCGATTGCCGCATGAAAGACGCTGTGCTGGAGGCGGTGCGCTAGATCAGGCCAGCCCGGGCGAAGAGGTCAGACAGATCGGCTTCGGGGCGGGCGCCGTAATGGCTGATCACCTCGGCGGCCGCAACGCAGCCCATGCGGCCCGCCACGTCAAGCCCGCGGCCGGTGGAGAGGCCATAGAGGAAGCCCGCCGCGAACTGGTCGCCCGCGCCGGTGGCATCGACCGGCACCACGCGGCGCACCGGCACCACGGCCCGCTCCGCCCCACGCAGAAGGATCACCTCGTCGCCCGACCGGGTGCAGACCACCAGCCCGGCATCCTGCACCGCCTGCGCCAGCGCCGCCTCAAGGTCGCATTGATAGAGCGACGACCATTCATGCTCGTTGCCGATCACATAGTCGAGGTCGCGCACCAGACGGCGGAAATCACCGCGGTGACGGTCCACGCAGAACGGGTCCGACAGGGCGATCCCGGCCTGACCGCCGTTCTGCTGGCAGAGCTTCGCGGCCCGCTCAAAAGCCGCCATCCCCTTGGGCTTGTCATAGAGATAGCCTTCAAGGAACAGGATATCGGCCTGTCCGGCCACGTCATCGGCCACATCCTCGGGGCCCAGCTCGGACGAAATCCCGAGATAGGTGTTCATCGACCGCTCGCCATCGGGCGCCACGAAGATCATTGAACGCGAGGTGGGCAATTCGCCCCCCGGCACCGGAGCATTGACGAAATCGGTGCCCTGCGCCGCCATGCTGTCGGCATAGAAACGGCCAAGCGCATCATCATGCACCCGCCCGATGAAGGCCGTGGTCAGCCCCAGATTGCCAAGCCCCGCCAGCGTATTGGCGACCGAGCCGCCCGGCGCCTGCACCCGGTCTTTCATCGAGGCGTAAAGCAGCTCGCCCCGCTCGCGCTCGACCAGTTGCATGATGCCCTTCTCAATCCCCATCAGCTCCAGAAAACTGTCGTCGGCGGGGGAAAACACATCGACGATGGCATTGCCGATGCCGACGACCTGATAACGCTTCATGGGGTCTTGTCCTCGAAAAGGCAGTCCTCGCGGATCGGGCAGATGCCACAGCGGGGCTTGCGGGCGGTGCAGATATAGCGGCCGTGCAGGATCAGCCAGTGATGGGCGTGCAACTGATATTCGGCAGGCACATTGTCTTCGATGGCGCGCTCGACCGCCACCTCGTCCTTGCCCGGGGCGATGCCGGAGCGGTTGCCGAGGCGGAAGATATGGGTATCCACCGCCTGCGCCGGCTGGCGGAACCACATGTTCAGCACGACATTGGCCGTCTTGCGCCCCACCCCCGGCAGCGATTGCAGCGCCGCGCGGGAAGAGGGCACCTGACCGCCGAAGTTATCCACCAAAAGCTGGCTGAGGCGGATCACGTTCTTTGCCTTGTTGCGGTAAAGGCCGATGGTCTTGATATGGCCGATCAGTGCCTCTTCCCCCAAGGCCAGCATCTTTTCCGGCGTGTCGGCAATGGGAAATAGGGCGCGGGTCGCCTTGTTCACACCCACATCGGTTGCCTGCGCCGAAAGCGCCACGGCCACCAGCAGGGTAAAGGCATTGGTGTGGTCCAATTCCCCCTTCGGCTCGGGCTCCAGATCATGGAACCGGGCGAAGATGCGTTGCATCGCAGGATAATCGAGTTGGCGGACCATAGCCGCGATATGCACCATGGCTGCCGCCCGGGCAAGCGACCTTGCCGCAGGATTCGGGTCGCCTTGCGGGGGGCATCGGTTAATCTGCCGGCAGGAGAACCGACATGACCGACCAAAGCCCCGCCTATCATTACGCCGTCATCGCCCGTGCGCTGAAAATCATCGACGCCGGTGGGCCCGGCCTGACGCTGGATGACCTTGCCGCGCAGATGGGCATGTCGCCCGCGCATTTCCAGCGGGTTTTCTCGCAATGGGTCGGCATCTCGCCCAAACGCTATCAGCAATATCTGACGCTGGATCACGCCCGCCGCCTGTTGGCCGACCGCTTCACCGTGCTGGAAACCGCGCTGGAGACCGGGCTTTCCGGCACCGGGCGGCTGCACGACCTCTTCCTGCGGTGGGAGGCGATGAGCCCCGGCGACTATGCCCGCGCGGGTGAAGGGCTGGTGATCCGCTGGGGCTGGTTCGACAGCCCCTTTGGTCCGGCGTTGGTGATGGGGACCGACAAGGGCATCTGCGGTCTGGGTTTTGCCGCCGAGATGGGGGCCGAGGCCGCGATGGAGGATCTGACCCGCCGCTGGCCCAAGGCCCGTTACACCGAAGACCCCGAGGCGCTGCGCCCCTGGGTCGCGGCAGCCTTCGGGGCAGGGGGGGAGGCGGCGCTGCATCTGATCGGCGCGCCGTTCCAGATCAAGGTCTGGGAGGCGCTGATGCGGGTGCCGTCGGGCCATGTCACCACCTATTCCGAGATCGCGGGCGCGGTCGGTCTGCCCCGTGCGGTGCGGGCGGTGGGAACGGCGGTGGGGCGCAATCCGGTCAGCTTCCTGATCCCCTGCCACCGGGCGCTGCGCCGCGACGGCGGCCTTGGCGGCTACCATTGGGGACTGCCGGTCAAGCGTGCCATTCTCGCCTGGGAGGCGGCACGCGATGATGTCCGCACAGCTTCGTGATGGGCGGAAACCTGCCCCGAAGGGGGGCGGCCCTGTATCGCTGTCGCCAAGGCTGATATAAGCAGGCCGAGGCCCGCAACGGGCCCGTGCAGCAGACGAGGCAGCCAAATGACTTTGAAGACTCCGATTTTCCTGAGCATTGCCAGCGCATTGGCCTTGACGGCCTGTGTCGACCCCGCAGCCTACCCGGACGATCCCAACGCCCGGACCAAGAATGGCGCCGTGATCGGCGGCCTGATCGGTGCGGCGGCAGGGGCTTCGATCGCCAAGGGTGATGACAAGCTGAAGGGCGCCATTCTGGGCGGCGCGCTGGGTGCGGGGGCAGGGGCGCTGATCGGTCAGGATCTTGACCGACAGGCGTCTGAGATGCGCAATTCCTTCTCGAACCCGAACATCACCGTGACCAATTATGGCGACTATCTGGTCGTGAACATGCCGCAGGATGTGCTGTTTGCCACCGACAGCGCCGCCCTGCGGCCCGACCTGTCGCGTGACGTGCAGGCGGTGGCGCAATCGCTGCTGAAATATCCGAATTCGACGATTCAGGTGATCGGCCATACCGACAACACCGGCACCGCCGCCTATAATCAGGATCTGTCGCAGCGCCGCGCCGCTTCGGTGGCGGGGGTTCTGATGGGGGCGGGCGTGCCGTCCAGCCGGATCGCCACCATCGGCCGCGGCGAGGATCAGCCGATCGCCTCGAACCTGACGCCGCAAGGTCAGGCCCAGAACCGCCGGGTCGAGATCATCATTCGCCCGACGCGCTGACAGTTGCCGGATTTCTGTGCAAAGGGCCGGATTTTCCGGCCCTTTGACATTGAGGCAACCGCAAATTGGTCATATCATCCGACCAATCGGGGGCCTCAATCATGCCGTTTCGGAAAATCGAAGCCGAAAAACTGTCGCACGGCGTGGTCAGCCAGATCGAGCTTCTGATCCTGCGCGGCATTCTGCACCCCGGTGAGCGGCTGCCGTCAGAGCGGGAATTGTCCGAACGGTTTGGCGTCTCGCGCCCGTCGCTGCGCGAAGCGGTGGCCGAGTTGCAGGCCCGCGGCCTGTTGGAGGCCCGCCCGAATGCCGGGATTTTCGTGGGTGATGTGCTGGGATCGGCCTTTTCTCCGGCGCTGATCGACCTTTTCGCCGCCCATGACGAAGCGGTCGCGGATTACATCGACTTTCGCTGCGACATGGAGGGGCTGGCGGCCGAGCGGGCGGCGCGGCACGGCTCGGACACCGATCTTGAGGTGATCGACACCATCTTTGCCAAGATGGAGGCGGCGCATCAAAAGCGTGATCCCACGGCAGAGGCAGGGCTGGATGCCGATTTCCACATGGCGATCATCGAGGCCAGCCATAACGTGGTGATGCTGCACATGATGCGCTCGATGTATGAGCTGCTGCGGCAGGGGGTCTTCTACAATCGCCAGATGATGTTCCGCAACCGGATGACCCGCGACCAGTTGCTGGATCAGCACCGGGCCATCAATTCCGCCCTGCAGGCCCGCGACGGTGCCGCCGCGCGTGAAGCCGTGGCGCAGCATATGGATTACGTCCGCCAGTCGATGACCGACCAGAGCCGCGCCACCCGGAACGAGGAAATCGCCCGCCAGCGTCTGGAACACGAACGCAGCCGCTGAAAAGCAAAAGGCCCGGGCTGACCCGGGCCTTCGGCGCGCTGGGGTGCCAGCAAGATCAGTGGAACTTCGCTTCGACCTGGCCAATGGCGTCGTCGATCGAAGCCGCAGCCGAAGCTGCGCTGGACTGCTTGGCCAGAATGCTGCCCGCAGCGGCGACGGCAACCTGAACCGCCTGTTCGCGCACTTCGCGGATCGCCGATTTCTCGGCCGAGGCGATCTGGTCTTCGGCAGCCGCCAGACGGCGGGCAATCGAAGCCGTCAGGTCTTCTTTCGCCTGTTTGGCAGCGGCAAGCGCCTCTTCCTTGGCGGCGGCGACGATGCGCTCGGATTGCTCCTGCACTTCTTTCTGCTTCTTCTCGTAGGAGGAGAGCAGAACCCGCGCCTCTTCGCGCAGCGCCTTGGCTTCGTCCAGCTCGGCCTTGATCTGGGCGGCACGGGCATCCAGCATCCCGCCCAGCTTGGCCGGAACCTTGAACTTCAAGAGGATGCCGACGAAGATCAGGAAGGCAATCGCCACAACGAAGTTGGTGTTGTGCAGCGAAAAGAACGGACCCGAGGCAGCCATGGCCGGCGTAGCAGCCATAAGCGACAGGGAAAGGACAAGTTTCTTCATGGCTTACCCTTTCAGCGCGGCGGTAACGGCGGCCTGAACGGCAGCGGCATCGGCCTTGCCCCCCAGAGCGGCAACCAGCTCGCCCGCGGTGTCGGTGGCAACCGCGGTCACGGCCTCCAGCGCACCGGCGCGAATTTCGCCCATCGACTTTTCCGACTCGGCCGCCTTGGCGGCAATCTCGGCATCTGCCCTGGCAATGGCGGCATCCAGGTCTTTCTGGATGTCGGCCTTGGCCTGCGCCACGATCTTGCCCGCCTCGACCCGGGCCGAAACCAGCGCGTCGTTATAGGCTTTTTCGGCGGCAACCGCCTTGAGCTTCAGCTCTTCGGCAGCGGCGAGGTCATTGGTGATCGCGCCCTTGCGTTCGGCCAGCGTGGCGCCGATGCGCGGCAGGGCCACGCGCGACAGCACGAAATAGATCACCAGAAGCGTGACGAGGAGCCAGAAGATCTGGTTCGGGAAGGTCGAGAAATCGAGCTGCGGCATCCCTGCCTTGGCTGCTTCATGCCCGGCTTCCGCGGCGCCTGCCACCGCTTCGGTCGTGGTGTTGGTGGTGGTCATCTTGTCCTCCGTCGGACCCTTCTGGAGTTTCAGGGATGGCGCAACGCGGCGCCATCCCTGACCGTAAGGATGCGATGGTCAGATCAGACGGCGAACATCAGCAGAAGCGCGACGAGGAACGAGAAGATCCCCAGAGCTTCGGCGAAGGCCAGACCGATGAAGAGGGTTGCGGTTTGCGAACCGGCGGCCGACGGGTTGCGCAGGGCGCCCGCCAGGAAGTTGCCGGCGACATTGCCAACACCGATGGCGGCAGCGCCCGAACCGATGGCGGCCAGGCCGGCGCCGATGAATTTGCCCAGAGCTGCGGCTGCGACGAGTTCCATGTGACTTCTCCTTACGATGGAATAGAGGGGTAGGGGACCGGCCTGCGGATCAGTGACCCGGATGCAGCGCATCCTTGAGGTAAACACAGGCGAGGATGGTGAAAACATAGGCCTGGATGAAGGCGACCAGCACCTCCAGCGCATAGATGGCGGTGATGGCCAGGATCGAGACCGGCGTGACGACCACGCCGATGGCCGAGATCAGGATCATCGGGGCGAAGGCCGCGAAGACCTTCATCACGGCGTGACCGGCCATGATGTTGCCCGCAAGACGGATCGAGTGGCTGACCGGGCGGACGAAGTAGGAGATCACCTCGATCACGGCGATGATCGGGCGCAGGATCAGCGGCGCATCCGACATCCAGAAGAGGCCGAGGAAATGCGCGCCGTTCTTCACAAAGCCCAGCACCGTGACGAAGATGAAGAAGCCAAAGCCCAGAATGGCCGTGACCGCGATATGCGAGGTGGGCGTGAACGAACCGGGCAGCAGGCCCAGCATGTTGGCCGACAGGATGAACAGGAACAGCGTCATGATCAGCGGGAAGAACTTGGCGCCGTCATGGCCGGCCACGTCTTCAACCATCTTGTAGACAAAGCCGTAAGCCATCTCGCCCAGCGACTGCACCCGCGACGGGATCAGGGCGCGGCCCTTCGAGCCGACGGCGAACACCAGGATGATCACGATGGCGGCCAGCGCCATCCACAGCGTCACGTTGGTCGGGGTATACCACTCGATCGGCCCGTCGCCGAACAGCGGCGTAACCTTGAACTGGTCCAGCGGGTGGAACGCCAGTCCGCCTTCACCATGTGCTTGAGCTTCACCTGCCACGACCGTCTTCCCCTCGTTTGGTCGCCTCGGCGACCGTCTTTTCCTGCACTTCCCTCGCTGAGCGCAGCATGGTTTTCACCCCGGCCGCCAGCCCCGCGAAGATGAACAGCACCAGAAACACCGGCATGGTGCCAAAGGCCCAGTCCAGCCCGTATCCGATGCCGAAGCCGATCGTCAGACCGGCCACAAGCTCGATCACCATCCGCCAGGCAAGCTGCGCCTGCGAATAGTGGTCCCCCTGCGGGTTCGACACAGGTTCCTGCGCCCCTTTCGCCTTGGCGATCCGTTCGTCCAGCGCCGCAAGTCGGGCGCGGTCAGCCTCGGAAACCATGGCAAAAACCCCTTGGAAGAGTTGGCGCAGAACTACGGGTCACGGCGCTGTGAGTCAACCCGGGAAATCCCCTGCGACAATGCTCGCAAGGCATTGAAATGAAATGGTCTATCGGAATGCTGCCGTCGCCAGGCCCGCCGCTGGCGGCGTAACTGGCCGCCCCGGCATGTTCAACCTTTCGGTTGACCATGGTTCCGCCGCCCCGGATACTGCGCCCATGTCCGATCCCGCCCCCGATCCGCTCTCCGCCACTTTCGCCGCTCTGGCCGACCCGACCCGCCGGGCCATTCTGGCCATGCTGCTCGAAGACGACATGGCCGTCACCGATGTCGCGGCGCCGTTCGAGATGAGCCTGACCGCCATTTCAAAGCACCTCGGTATCCTCGCCGCCAGCGGCCTGATCAGCCGCGAGAAACATGGGCGGGTGATCTGGTGCAAGCTGGAGCCGGCGGGTCTGCGCGCCGCTTCGGTCTGGATGCAGGGATTTGGCCAGTTCGAGCCGGTCGATCTCGACGCGTTCGAGCGGTTTCTGGAGCAGGAGCTGCAAGACCTGCCCGAACCCTGAGCCAATTGCCCTTCTTCAAATACTCCCCGCGGAGCGAACCCGCGCGCAACGCGGCAGGACCGGCATCCGAAGTCAGGCGTTCTTTGCCAGCCGCGCTTCCAGCACGTCAAAGGGCAGGCCGGGTTCATCCTTGGCGCAGCGGATCACCAGACTGGTCTTCACCGATGCCACATTGTCGGCCGAAGTCAGTTGCTCGGTCAGGAAATTCTGGAAGGTCGAAAGATCGGGGGCCACGCATTTCAGGATGAAGTCGATCTCGCCGTTCAGCATGTGGCACTCGCGCACCAAGGGCCAGTCGCGGCAGCGTTGTTCAAAGGCCGAAAGGTCCACCTCGGCCTGGCTGCGCAGCCGCACCATGGCAAAGACCCGCACCTCGAAGCCCAGTTCGCGGGCGTCGATATCGGCGTGATAGCCCTTGATATAGCCCTCTTCCTCCAGCGTGCGGACGCGGCGCAGGCAGGGCGGGGCCGAAATTCCGACCCGGCTGGCCAGTTCGACATTCGTCATCCGCCCGTCTGCCTGCAACTCGGCCAGAATGCGGCGGTCGATCGGGTCCAGCTTCGGCGCGGCCATCGGATGTCTCCTTTTTGGGCGCTTGATAGGCCCGCGCGGCATCGCGCGCAATAATATTTCGCGCGGACGCCCGATTATTTCGCGTCCTTGCGACTTGCGCTGCAAAACCGGGCGCCCGCGTGCAGCCCTTCCGCGCCCCGGCCCAAGCGCCTATATCTGCCGCGACGAATCCCGGAGAGACATCATGGGCGAGACGCGCCATACCAAGGTTCTGATCATCGGCTCCGGCCCCGCGGGCTATACGGCGGCGGTCTATTCGGCCCGCGCCATGCTGGCCCCGATCCTCGTGCAGGGGCTGCAACCCGGTGGCCAGTTGACCATCACCACCGAGGTGGAAAACTGGCCGGGCGAAAAGCACATCCAGGGCCCGGACCTGATGGTCAACATGCAGGCCCATGCCGAGGCGATGGGGGCCGAGATCATCGGTGACTACATCACCAGCCTTGACCTGCAAAAGCGGCCTTTCACCGCGCAGGGCGATTCTGGCACCACCTATACCGCCGATGCCGTCATTCTGGCGACCGGGGCGCAGGCGAAATGGCTTGGCCTGCCGAGCGAGGAAAAGTTCAAGGGCTTCGGCGTGTCGGCCTGTGCCACCTGCGACGGATTCTTCTATCGCGGCAAAGAGGTTGTGGTGATCGGCGGCGGCAATACCGCCGTGGAAGAGGCGCTGTTCCTGACCAATTTCGCCACCAAGGTCACGCTGATCCACCGCCGCGACAGTCTGCGTGCCGAAAAGATCATGCAGGACCGCCTTTTCAAGCATCCCAAGATCGAAATGCTCTGGGACAGCGAAGTGACCGAGGTTCTGGGCAGCGAAGCTCCGGCCAGCGTGACCGCGGTGCGCACGCGCAACCTGAAAACCGGCGAAGTGAAGGACGTGCCCTGCCACGGCTTCTTCGTGGCCATCGGCCATGCGCCCGCCTCGGAACTGGTGAAGGACCAACTGCCGCTGCACAACGGCGGTTATGTGCAGGTGGAGCCGGGCACCACCCGCACCGCTATCCCGGGCGTCTTTGCTGCGGGCGATCTGACCGACCATGTCTATCGTCAGGCGGTGACCAGCGCCGGAATGGGTTGCATGGCGGCGCTGGATGCCGAGCGCTGGCTGGCCGAACAGGACTGATCCCTCGCGCAGGGGCCGCCCGCCGGGGCGGCCCCTTTCGGCCTCAGCGGGCGCGCAGCATCCGCATCAGGATGCCATCCTTCAGCACGAAATGATGCCCCAGCGCGACGACGGCATGAAGCCCCGCTAGGATCATCAGTGCATTTGCGGCGGCGCCGTGAATGTCGCCCACCTCTTCGTTCAGACCGAACCACGCCACCGCGCCGCCCACCGGCACCGCCAGCATCAGCACATACAGGAGCCGATGCCCCCAGCTTGCCAATTGCCCCTGAAGCCCGGCCTCGGCCGCGGGCGCTCCTTGGGCAAAGCGCACCACCAGCCGCAGCACGACCAGCGCCAGCACCGCCAGCCCGACCCAGATATGCAAGGGCGTGCCCGGGGCTGCGCCGCCCTCTCCCTCGATGATCTGGTCGAACGCCTCTCCGGCGGCTTCGCCGAAGATGTAGTTATAGGCTACCAGCAGCGCCACTGACCAGTGCAGGGCAATCTGAAGGCGGCTGTAGCCGGTTGTGTCGGACATCGTGAACTCCTGTATGTGATGGCCTGAGGGCCTTGCCGCATCTGACTGGCTGTCAGGCACAATTCTATTGATCCAACGGCAGATTTTCCGTCTCTGCAACCGCAGTTGCAGGCGGAAGATTGCCGAAGCCGATTGCCCGCCGCGGACCGCGACAAGGCAATGCCCGCGGCCCGGGCCCAAGGCCGGAAAAACCGTTTGTCCACAGAAGATTTGCCCAGAAATCCCTTTACAGGCTTCCCGACCCCTTTCAATATCTAGTAAGGGTTTCGTCAGGTGACGCAGCTTATTGCCAAACACCCAGCCTGTAGCGGAGCTGCTTTCGTTACCGGCTTGATCGTGAGGGGGCGCATGTCGATTTCAGAAGATTTCCTGCTGTCGGATGACCTGCACCCCATCGACATCGTCGAAGACCTTGCCGCCCATCATGACTGGGAGTTCGATAGGGTAACCGATGACCAGATCGCCATGGCGGTCGAAGGCCAGTGGCGCACCTATTCCCTGACCCTTGCCTGGTCGGCGCAGGATGAAACCCTGCGGCTCATCTGCACCTTCGAAATGGAACCGCCCGAAGCGCGGATGGGTGAACTATACGACGTTCTGAACCGCTGCAATGACATGGTTTGGACCGGCGCCTTTACCTATTGGACCGAGCAGAAGCTGATGGTCTGGCGCTATGGCCTGTGTCTGGCTGGTGGCCAGATCGCCGGGTTCGAGCAGATCGACCGGCTGATTTCCAGCGCGGTTCTGGCGGCGGAACGCTTCTATCCGGCGTTTCAACTGGTGTCATGGGGCGACCGCAGCCCGGCGGATGCGATGAAAGTGGCCATTGCCGAGGCATACGGTCGCGCCTAACCTGCCCTCCGAAATGGAGGGTTTCTGATGGCGCTGGAGCGGGTTGCCCAAGGCGGGCTGGTTCTTCTGGGATGTGGCAAGATGGGTTCCGCCCTTTTGGCGGGCTGGCTGGCGGCGGGATTGCCGCCCGCGTCGGTCTGGGTGCTGGAACCCCATCCCAGCGACTGGCTGAAATCCACCGGCGTCCATCTGAACACCGACCTGCCCAAGGCGCCTGCGGTGCTGCTGCTTGCGGTCAAGCCGCAGATGATGGGGGCGGCGCTGCCCGCGCTGCAGGCGATGGGCAATGGCAAAACGCTGGTGGTCTCGATCGCGGCAGGCACCTCGATCGCCACCTTCGCGCAGGTGTTCGGCGCGGATACCCCCATCGTGCGCACCATGCCCAACACTCCGGCCATGGTCGGGCGCGGCATCACCGGCATCTGCGCCAATGCCCGCGCCGGGGCCGAAGGGCTGGCCTTGGCGGGGGAACTGATGCGCGCCGTGGGCGAGGTGGTTGAGCTTGAGGGCGAGCATCAGATTGACGCCGTGACGGCCCTTTCGGGCGGTGGCCCGGCCTATGTCTTTCACCTGATCGAGGCGATGGCGGCGGGGGGCGTGGCCATGGGCCTTGCGCCCGAGGTGGCGATGCAACTGGCCCGCGCCACGGTGTGCGGCGCCGGGGAACTGGCCTTCCGCGCGCCGGAACCGGCGGCGCAACTGCGCATCAACGTGACCTCCCCGGGCGGCACCACGGCGGCGGCGCTGGCCCATCTGATGGACCCGGACACCGGCTTGCCGCCGCTGATGGAACGCGCGCTCAAGGCGGCGGCGGCGCGCGGGGCGGAACTCGGCAAATGACCATCACCTATGACGATTTCGCCAAGGTGGATATCCGCGTCGGCCGGATCACCCGCGCCGAACCCTTCCCCGAGGCGCGCAAACCGGCCTTCAAGCTCTGGGTCGATTTCGGCGGCGAGATCGGCGAGAAACGCTCTTCCGCCCAGATCACCCGGCATTACACGCCCGAAGCCCTGATCGGGCGGCAGGTGCTGGCCGTGGTCAATTTCCCGCCGCGCCAGATCGGCAAGGTGTTGAGCGAGGTTCTGGTGCTGGGCCTGCCCGATGCCGAAGGGGAGGTGGTGCTGATCGGCCCGGGACAGGAGGTGCCGCTGGGCGGCAAGCTGTTTTGAAGAGCCTGCTGATCACCCGCCGCCTGCCTGACAGGGTGCTTTCCGCCGCCCGGACTCGCTTTGCGGTAACCCTGCGCGGCGATGACCCGATGCGCGCGGACGAGCTGCGCGCGGCGCTGCGCGACTTCGACCTGATCCTGCCCGCATTGGGCGACCGCTTTCAGGCGGCGGTCTTTGCCGATGTGCCACGGCCGCGCGCCGGCATCCTCGCCAATTTCGGCGCGGGCTATAACCATATCGACGTGGCAGCGGCCCGGGCCGCCGGGCTGCAGGTCAGCAACACCCCCGGCGCCGTGACCGATGCCACCGCGGATATCGCGCTGACGCTGATCCTGATGACGGCCCGCCGCGCCGGCGAGGGGGAGCGGCTGTTGCGGGCCGGAGGCTGGGGCGGCTGGACCCCGACACAACTGCTGGGCCGCCATGTCACAGGCAAGCGGCTGGGCATCATCGGCATGGGCCGCATCGGACAGGCCGTCGCCCGGCGCGGCCATTACGGTTTCGGCATGGAGGTGGTGTTCCACAACCGCTCGCCCTTGGCCGATCCGGGCGTGCCCGCCCGGCAGGTGCTGCTGGCCGCCGCGCTGGCGGCGGATTTCGTCGTGGTCGCGGTGCCGGGCAGCGCCGCCACCCGCCACCTGATCAACGCGGAAACCCTGTCGCAGATGTCGCCCGGCGGCATCCTCATCAACATCAGCCGCGGCGATGTGTTGGATGAGGCGGCCCTGGTCGCCGCACTGCAAACCGGGCAGATCGCGGGGGCGGGGCTGGATGTCTATGAATGCGAACCCGAGGTCCACCCCGGCCTGATCGCGCTGGAAAACGTCACCCTGCTGCCTCATCTCGGCACGGCGGCGCTGGAGGTGCGCGAGGCGATGGGGCTGATGGCGCTCGACAATCTCATCGCCTTTGCCGAAGGGCGCCCGCTGCCCAATCCGGTGTAAGACCCATGTTTGCACCTTTCCCAAATACTCCCGCCGGAGGCACTTGCGGTTTGCGCAGAACGCTCCGCGGGGAGTATTTCGAAAGGTGCAAATGCAGCACCGGGGTGACCGGCCTCAACGGCGCCTGTTCGGAAGGTCGGCCATGATCATTTCTCCGGGGCGGCGCTATGTCTTCGTGCATATCCCCAAGACCGGGGGCACCGCCCTGTCGCTGGCGCTCGAGGCGCGGGCGATGAAAGAGGATATCCTGATCGGCGACACGCCCAAGGCTCGGGCGCGGCGGGGCCGGGTCAAGGCGCTGCAGGCGCCGGGGCGGCTGTGGAAACATTCCACCCTTGCCGATATCGAAGGTGCAGTGCCGGGGATGGAGGGGTTCTTCACCCTCGCCCTCGTGCGCAACCCCTGGGACCGCGCGGTCAGCTATTACCACTGGCTGCGGATGCAGGGCTTTGCCCATCCGGCGGTCGGGCTGGCCAAGGCCCTGTCGTTCAGCGATTTCCTGCACCATCCGCAGACGGTGACCGCCTTTCGCCTCTGGCCCTATGGCGCCTATCTGCGCGACCGTTCGGGGGCCGAGCGGGCCACGCTTTTCGCCCGGCTGGAGCATCTGGCCAGCGATCTTGCGCCGTTCGAGGCGCATCTGGGGTTTCGCCTGCCGGTGCTGCCGCGCATCAACGACAGCGCCCGCGACCGCGACTGGCGGGGCTATTTCCGCGATGCAGACCGCGCGCTGATTGCCGATCTCTGCGCCGCCGACATTGCCCGGTTCGGCTATACCTTCGATCCCTGATCGCAGGCATTTTAGCCAATCTCCGCCAGCCCGACACATTCCCGTCCCACCCCTTCCCGCCGCCCGCGTCAAGCAGGGGCGGAAGGAGCGGGCCATGGTGCGCAGCGACGAGGCGGCAGAGGCAGGAGTGCCGGCGGGGCTGGCGGTGGCCACGCCCGGCGGCTGGCGCGACATGCGGATGCTGCAACCCGGCGCGCTGATCTGGGCGGCTTCGGGCGCCGTGCGGCTTCTGGGCCTCAGGCGCAGGCGCGGGCAAGAGCGGATGCTGCTGCCGCCCGGTGCGCTGGGCAACCGCAAGGCGCTCTGGCTGCCGCCCGGGCTGCGGTTGCTGATCGACTGCGACATGGCCGAGGCGATCTGCGGTGAAGCGCTGGTTCTGATGCCGGTCGCCGCGGCCGAAGGCTGGCGCGGTGTGCGGCGCATCGCGGCGCCGGCACCACTGGTGGTGCCGCTGCTGGACCGGGCGGCGGTGATCCATGCCGGGCCGGGGATGATGCTGGCCTGTCCGGGCGCAGAAGCGGGCGGTCTTTGGGACAGCCCGGGCTTTGCCGAACTGTCCGAAGCGACCGCGCGGCAGATGCTGGCCTGCGAGCTGGCCGAAGAGGCGGGGGCGGCGCTGGCCGCCCTCCGCCGCGGGTGATCAGGCGGCCTTGGCCGCGCCGCCGAAGCGGCCATAGAAGGTTTCCCCCTTGGCCGCCATCTCGCGCAGCAGGGCGGGCGTGGCAAAGCGGTCGCCGAAGGTCGCCGTCAGGCTGTCGCAAATCTCGACCGCACGGGGCGCCCCGATGATATCCAGCCACGAGAACGGCCCGCCCGACCAGGGCGCAAAGCCCCAGCCCAGAATGGCTCCCACATCGCCTTCGCGGATGTCGGTCAGCACGCCTTCCTCCAGCGCACGCACCGCCTCAAGCACCTGCGCCATCAGAAGGCGGTGCTGCACAAGGGTCAGCTCGGGCTGCGCCTCGGCAACCGGATACTTGGCCGCCAGCCCGTCCCACAGACCTTCGCGCTTGCCGGTGGCATCATAGGCATAGAAGCCGGAATTGGACTTCTTGCCCAGACGACCCGCATCGGCCATCCAGAACAGCACCTCATCCACGGCGCCATCGGGATAGGCGTCGCCCATGGCGGCGCGGGTCGCCTTGGCGATCTTCACGCCGAGATCAATCGAGGTTTCATCGACCAGTTGCAGCGGACCCAGCGGCATCCCCACCAGCTTGGCGGCGTTTTCCACCAGCGCCGGTTCCACCCCTTCGGCCACCATGCGGATGCCCTCGTTGATATAGGGGATGATGCAGCGGTTGGCGTAGAAGAAGCGGGCGTCGTTCACCACGATCGGCGTCTTGCGGATCTGGCGGACGTAATCCAGCGCCTTGGCCACGGCGCGCGGGCCGGTCGCCTTGCCCTTGATGATCTCCACCAGCATCATCTTGTCCACCGGCGAGAAGAAATGGATGCCGATGAAATTCTCGGCCCGGGCGCTGGCCTTGGCCAATGCGGTGATCGGCAGGGTGGAGGTGTTGGTGGCAAAGATGCAATCGGCGCCGGTGGCGGCCTCGACCTTGGCCGTCACCTCGGCCTTGACCTTCACATCCTCGAACACGGCCTCCACGATCAGGTCGCAACCGGCAAGGGCGGCGTAATCGGTGGTGGCGGTGATGCGGGCCAGAACTTCGGCCTTTTTCTCTGGCGTCGTCTTCTTGCGTTGCAGCGCCTTGTCCAGCAGCCCCTCGGAATAGGATTTGCCGCGATCCGCCGCCTCTTGCGCGGCGTCGATCAGCACCACGTCAATTCCCGCCATGGCGCTGACATAGGCGATGCCAGCACCCATCATCCCCGCGCCGATCACGCCGACCTTCTTCACCGACTGGTCGGGCGCCTCGGGGCGGTTGGCGCCTTTTTCCAGCGCCTCCTTGTTGATGAAGAGGCTGCGGATCATCGCAGCGGAAGAGGGGTTCATCAGAACGCTGGTGAAATGCCGCGCTTCAATCCGCAGCGCGGTGTCGAAAGGCACCAGAGCGCCTTCATAGACCGCCGCCAGCAGGGCCTTGGCCGCGGGATAAACCCCCATCGTCTTGCCATGCACCATGGCATTGGCGCCGACAAAGGTCATGAAACCCGCCGGATGATAGGGCGCGCCGCCCGGCATCTTGTAGCCTTTGTCGTCCCAGGGCTTGACCAGATCGGCGTCTTTCGCGCCCAGCACCCATTCCTTGGCGCGGGCGAGCAGCGCCTCGGGCGCCACAACCTCATCAATCAGGCCGGCGGCCTTGGCGGCTTTGGGATCGGAAAGCTTGCCTTCCAGCAGGAAGGGGGCGGCCATCATCGCGCCCATCTTGCGGGCAAGGCGGGTGGTGCCGCCCGCGCCGGGGAAAATGCCGACCATGATTTCCGGCAGGCCGATCTTGGCCTTGGCATTGTCGGCGGCGATGATGCGGTGGCAGGACAGCGGCAGTTCAAGGCCGATGCCAAGCGCGGTGCCGGGCAGGGCGGCGACAATCGGCTTGGCGCCCTTCTTGGTCTTGGGGTCCATGCCCGCAAGCTCGATCTTGCGCAGCACCTTGTGCATGGTCATTACGCCGTCAAAGATCGCCTGCGCGCCGCCCGCCCGCATCTGGGCGATGACGTTCAGGTCCATGCCGCCCGCGAAATCCTTCTTGGCCGATGTGATGATGATGCCCTTCACGCCGGGATCGGCCAGCGCCTGATCCACCAGATCGGAGAGCAGGGCGAAACCTGCGGTGGACATCACGTTCATCGACTTGGCGGCAACGTCCCAGGTGATGGTGGCGACGCCATCGGCATCGGTGGCCATGGTGAAATCGGTCATTTGTCTTCTCCCTTGATGCGGGGCGTGCCGTCGGCGTGCGTATAGGCGCGCGCCGGGCCGTCCTTGTGGGTGATCAGGTCGTGATCGGGGTAATGGATGACATCCCGCGTCCGGCGGGTGCCGATGGTCAGATACAGCGCCGGGGCGGTGCTGCGGTTGTGCAACTGATGCCCGATGGGGCTTGCCGCGGGCCAGCAGGCGGCATCGCCTTCGCCCAGCGGGGTTTCCTGATCCTCGATCAGCACTACCTCGCCTTCGAGCATCAGGATCATCTCGTCCTCGGCTTCATGCCAGTGGCGGAAGCTGGACCGGCTGCCGGGCGGTAGTTCTTCAAGATGCACACCGAACTGGCTGAGGGCGCCAAGATCGCCCAGCACCGAATGGCGATAGGGGCCAAGCCCGCCGCCAAGGATCGGGTGGACATAGGCGTCTTCGCTTACCCATTCCCGCCGGTCGGCGCGCAGGATGCGGGGCAGGGGGATGCCGTCCCAAGGCCGGCCCCAGTCCGGCGCAAGGTTCAAGAGGTGCGGCGGCAGATCGCCCGCGCGCAGCACCGTGCCATCCGCCGCCTCGACCTGCCAGCGCGTGGCGGTGTTCACCAGCCGCCGCCCGCTGTCGGGATAGGTGCAGATGTCGCCCAGAACCCGGCTGCCAAGGATCAGATAGCGCAGGGGCACATCGCCCGCGTTCAGCACATGATGCGCGTTCGGCTGCCCGTGGCGCCAGCAACAGGCATCGCCGGGGAAAAGCACATGTGTGCCGTCCTCATCCATCACAGTGGCGGTGCCGGAAAAGACGAACAGGAACTCATCCTCGGCCGAATGCCAGTGCCGCTCGGAAGAGCGGGCGCCGGGGGCCAGCACCTCGACATAGGCGCCGAACTGCGTCAGCCCGCCGGCATCCGACAGATGCAGCGTCTCGGTCCCGTCCTGCCGGTGCAGGGGGGCAAGGGCGGGATCGACCCTCATCGCACACCCGTCCACTCGGTGCCGTCGCGGTAGGTGAACCGCGCCTTGCCGCCCTCGATCTCGATGCGGAAATCATGGTCGGAATAGGTCGCCACCTCGCGCGGGGCCTTGGTGCCGACGACAAGGAACTTGGCCACCTTGTCGCTGCGGTTCAGGAAATGGTGGCCGTTGGTGGAGCCCGCCGGAAACCCCGCGCAATCGCCCGCGCGCATCACGGTCTCGCCCTCGTCCTGCACCATGACGCATTCGCCTTCGGTCACCATGACGAATTCATCTTCGTTCAGGTGCCAGTGCCGCAGCGACGACAGCGCGCCGGGTTCCAGGATCACCAGATTGGCGCCGAACTGCGTCAGCCCCGCCGCATCGCCCAAGCGCAGGCTGCTGCGACCCTTCATCATGGTGGCATAGGGTTCGGGATAGATCGACCCGGTTTTGACGGGCACTTTCGACAGATCAAGCTTGGGCATCTTGCACCTTTGGTTGCAGGACAAATCCGCGCCTGACCGAAGGGCACCCGCCGCTCAGGCCGCCTGTTTCAGCAGGCAGGTATATTCCGTCATCTCGCCGCGCAGCCCGCTGTCGGTGTGCCGCAGATATTCCACGGTCTGCGCCACCACCTGCCGCGAGCCGTCGCCCAGCGTGGCCTCCCACTCGACCCAGATGCGCTGCCGCTTGCCGCGGGGCAGGCCCAGCGTGGTGATGCGCGGCTGCAGGCGCCGCGCGCCCAAAGCGATCAGCCGCAGATGCAGCCCCTCCAGCGCGTGAAGCAAATCCCGCCGCGAGGTCAGCGGCACCAGATGGTCGCCGCAATAGACCGCATAGGGCAAGAGATGCTCGTTCGCCAAAGCATCCAGACAGCCCGAGAGCAGCAATCCCGCCCGCCACGACATCAGATTCAACAATTGTGCCTGCACGGCCCATCTCCGCTACAAAGCCGTGCATATGGTCAACAGTGCTGACCATTCTCAAGGGGGCATCCCTTGTGACGCTACGGCAATCGGCGGAAAGGGGCCGGTCCGGCATGGGTCAGACCCGCTCGATGATCGTGGCAGCACCCATGCCGCTGGCGATGCAGAGCGTGGCAAGGCCCACACCCTTGCCCGTGCGCTCCAGCTCATCCAGCAGGGTGCCGATGATGATGGCGCCGGTGGCGCCCAAGGGGTGACCCATCGCGATCGAGCCGCCGTTGGGGTTCACCTTGGCCGGATCGACATCAAACGCCTGCATGAAGCGCAGCACGACCGAGGCAAAAGCCTCGTTCACCTCGAACAGGTCGATGTCGCTGATCGTCATGCCAGAATCGCGCAGGATCTTCTCGGTCACCGGCACCGGGCCGGTCAGCATGATGGTCGGATCGGTGCCGATCTTGGCGGTGGCGCGGATGCGGGCCCGGGGTTTCAGCCCATGGGCGCGGCCGAACTCGGCATTGCCGATCAGCACCGCCGCCGACCCGTCCACGATGCCCGAGGAATTGCCGGCGTGGTGGATGTGGTTGATCCGCTCCAGATGCGGATACTTCATCATCGCCACCTTGTCGAAACCGGGCATCACCTCGCCCATGTCCTTGAAACTGGCCTTCAGCGCGCCAAGGCTTTGCATATCGGTGCCCGGGCGCATGTATTCGTCATGGGCCAGGATCGGCAGCCCGTTCTGGTCGCGGATGGTGACGACGGATTTGGCAAAGCGGTTGTCTTTCCACGCCTCGGCGGCGCGGCGCTGGCTTTCCACCGCCAGTGCATCGGCCATGTCGCGGGTGAAACCGTATTCGGTGGCGATGATATCGGCCGAAATCCCCTGCGGCACGAAATAGGTCTTCATGGCAAGGCCGGGGTCCACGGCAATCGCCGCCCCATCCGAACCCATGGCAACGCGGCCCATCATCTCGACCCCGCCGGCGATATAGGCGCTGCCCGCACCGCCCTTCACCTGATTGGCGGCAAGGTTCACCGCCTCCATCCCGCTGGCGCAGAAACGGTTGATGGCAAGACCCGGGATGCTTTCGTCAAGGTCCGACAGCAGCACCGCCGAACGGGCAAGGCAGCCGCCCTGTTCTCCGACCTGGGTGACATTGCCCCAGATCACATCCTCGACCGCATGGCCCTCAAGCCCGTTGCGCTCTTTCACCGCGTTCAGGATCTTTGCCGACAAGGCCACCGAGGTCAGCTCATGCAAGGAACCATCGGGACGGCCCTTGCCACGCGGAGAGCGGACGGCGTCATAGATGTAAGCTTCGGTCATGCTGTTCTCCTCAGGCCCGGTCCGACGGATTGCCGGGCATCAAATCATAGGGATGTTTCCAACCGGGCAGCGCCGCGATGCGGTCCAGCCAGCGGTCGATATGGGGCCAGTCGGCGCGGTCAAAGCCGAAGGGCTCGGGGTAATAGAGATAGCCGCAGCAACTTAGATCAGCGAGGGTCGGCCCGGATCCCACGATCCAGTCCCGCCCCTCCAGATGGCGGTTCAGCACGGTATAGGCGGCCTTGAGGCGGCCTTGCAGAAAGGCTGCAACCCCTTCGGGACGCTTTTCGGGAGCAAGGAAGTTCATCAGGAACCGGCAGGTGCCCGCCTGACCCGAAAGCTTGTGATTGTCCCACAATACCCAGCGCAAGACTTCCTGCCGCTCGGCTTCGGTCGCGCCACCAAGCTGGCCGGTCCTGGCTGCAAGATGGAACAGGATATTGCCCGATTGCGTCAGCACCGCCGCGCCATCGCGCAGAACCGGCACCTCGCCCATTTCGTTGATCGCCAGAAAGGCCGGGCTGCGCGCCTCGCCATTGAAGAAATCGACATAGACCGGGGTCCAGTCCGACCCCGATACCTGCAAGGCCAAAGCACATTTATAGGCATTGCCGCTTTCGCCAAAGCAATAAAGCTGCATCGTCATCGCATTCCTCCCATCGTTCCGCCTCTGCCCGCCGTTGACGGGGGCTTCGCGCCCCCGCACCCCCGCGGGATATTTGAGCCAAGATGAAAGCCTTAGCCAAAGCGCCTTTCATCTTGGCCAAAATATCCCCGCCGGAGGCATCCGCAGGTTCCGCCCCCGCGCCCTTACCGTTTGCGTCCCTCCAGTTCCGAATTGAACAACCGCAGCCGGTGGGTGAGGTTGTCCTTGTCCATCACGCTGTCGAAATGCTCGAAGAGGAACGACAGCGCCTCGCCCTCGTCCAGCCCGGCCTCGCCCGCAAAGCGTTTCAGGCGGCGGTATCCGTCTTCGGTCATGGCGACCGGGAAGCGGCGGGTCAGGCGAAAGCGTTTGGGCATGGGCGGCTCCGGTTGGGGGTGGGGCAAAATTCTTTCTTCAAGAATTTTACCCCGCGAAGACTAGAACGCCTCGGCCGCCAGCGCCATCACCGGATCGGCGCCGCTTTCGATCCGCGCCAGATGCGTGGCGCAGGCCGGAAGCTGGCGGGCCATGTAGAATTGCCCGGTTGCGATCTTGGTCTTGAGGTAGGCGGCATCGCCGCGCCCCTCGTCCAGCGCCAGATGCGCCGCCTTGGCCATGCGGGTCCACATCAGGCCCATGCAGACATGGCCCATCAGATGCATGAAGTCATAGGCCCCGGCCAGCGCGGCATTGGGGTTCTTCATGCCGCTTTGCATGAAGAACATCGCGGCGGCCTGCAATTGCTTGGAGGCGGCTTTTAGCGGCTCGGCGAAGGGCTTCATCCGCTCGTCGCCGTCATGCGCCTTCACCTCGGTCTTGATCATCTCGAAGAAGGCCATGACATGCTTGCCGCCGTCCTGGGCCAGCTTGCGGCCCACAAGGTCAAGCGCCTGCACCCCGTTGGCGCCTTCATAGATCTGGGCGATGCGGGCGTCGCGGACGAACTGGCTCATCCCCTGTTCCTCGATATAGCCGTGGCCGCCCCAGATCTGTTGCGCTTGCACCGCCATCTCAAAGCCCTTGTCGGTCTGGAAGCCCTTGATCACCGGGATCATCAGCGAGACCAGCCCATCCGCTGCGGGATCGTCCAGCCGGCGGTGGCGGTCGATCAGCGAGGCGGCCCAGAAGGTCAGCGCGCGGGCGCCTTCGACAAAGCTTTTCTGCTCCATCAGGTTGCGGCGGATGTCGGGATGCACGATCAGCGGGTCAGCCGGGCCAGAGGGGTTCTTCACCCCGGTCACGTCGCGGCCCTGCAGGCGGTCTTTCGCATAGGCCAGACCGTTCTGATAGGCCGCTTCGGCCACGGCATAGCCCTGCAGGCCGACGCCCAGCCGCGCCTCGTTCATCATGGTGAACATGGCGCGCATCCCCTTGTGCAGGTCACCCAGCAGCCAGCCCGTCGCGCCGTCATAATTCAGCACGCAGGTGGCATTGCCGTGGATGCCCATTTTCTCTTCGATCTTGCCGACCGAGACCGGGTTGCGGGCGCCGAGGCTGCCATCCTCGTTCACAAGGAATTTCGGCACGATAAAGAGGGAGATGCCCTTGGTGCCTTCACCACCGCCGGGGGCCTTGGCCAGCACCAGATGGATGATGTTGTCGGCCATGTCATGTTCGCCGGCCGAGATGAAGATCTTCTGGCCGGTGATCTTGTAGCTGCCATCCGCCTGCGGTTCGGCCTTGGTGCGCATCAGACCCAGATCGGTGCCGCAATGCGGTTCGGTCAGGTTCATGGTGCCGGTCCATTCGCAGGACACCATCTTGGGCAGATATTTCGCCTTCTGCTCGGGCGAGCCATGGGTGTGGATCGCCGAATAGGCGCCATGGGTCAGGCCCTGATACATGTTGAAGGCCATGTTGGCCGACACGAAAATCTCGCCCACGGCGGTGCCCATGATATAGGGCAGGCCCTGACCGCCGTAGTCCGGGTCACAGTCCAGCGCGGTCCAGCCGCCGTCGCGCACCTGATCGAAAGCCGCCTTGAAGCCGGTCGGCGTGCGCACCACGCCGTTTTCCAGCACGCAGCCTTCGCGGTCGCCCACGGCATTCAGCGGCTCCAGCACGTCGCGGGCCAGCTTGCCCGCTTCGTCCAGAACGGCCGCGGTGAAGCCTTCGTCGAGGTCGGAATAGCCCGGGATCGGCTGTTCGGCGAGTTTCAGCACGTCATGCAGCAGGAACTGCATATCCTTGAGCGGGGCGGTATAGCTGGTCATGGCGTCTCTCTCCCTTGGTCGTTCGGTTCACTCGGCCGCTTGCCTGCGGCGCGCGGCCAGAAGCCGCTCTCCCTCCGCAAGCTGGGCCTTCAGATCGGTGATGGCGATGTCGAGTTCGGCGCGCTGCCCCTCCATCAGGGCAAGGCGTTCGCGGGCAATGGCACAGGTCTTGTCCAACTGATCGGCATTCGAGCCGGTCGGGTCATACATGCCCAGAAGCTGGCGGATATCCTCAAGCGTGAAGCCGAACCTCTTGCCGCGCAGGATCAGGGTCAGCCGGGCACGGTCCTTGCGGGTGAAAAGCCTTTTCGTGCCTTCCCGGATCGGGAAAAGCAGTTCCTTGGCCTCATAGAACCGCAGTGTCCGCGGGGTGACATCAAAGCTGTCACACATCTCGCGGATGGTCAGGGTCTCGGCAGATTTGGTGGCGGTCGGATCGGTCATGGCACTCTCACGCGGGGGCTGTCCCACGCAGTTGGGGGCTTGCCGACCACCTTAGTAGAGTGCTTGACGTTAACGTAAATGTAACGTCACGTCAGAGCGCAGCGTGACGTGATGTCAGCCGAGCGTGTCCGGCCCGGTCAGGCGCGACAGCTCGTCATGCGCGGTGCCGCGCAGGGCGCGCAGATCGTCGATGCTGGTGTCAAGCTCGGCCCGCTGACGCTCAAGCTCGGCCAATTGCCGGTCGGCCATCTGCAACCACGCCTCAAGCTGCTGCTTTTCGCCCTTCTTGCCATAGATCAGCAGCCATTGCCGGATTTCCTCCAGCGAGAAGCCGAATCGACGCCCCCGCAGGATCAGCGTCATGCGGGCAACTTCCCTTGGGCCGTAAAACCGTGTGCGCCCCTCTTTCTGCGGCGAAAGAAGTTCGATGTATTCGTAATAGCGCAGGGTGCGCGGCGTCACATCGAACTTCGCGCACATGTCCTTGAAGCTGAGGCGGGTCTCGGTCATCTCTGGCACCTGATTTCGGACAAAGCCTAGGGCCTGCGGGGACTTCGCGCAAGAATTGCCGCATCCCCCTTGCATCTGTCGGGGCCCGCAGCCGAAGATGCCGCAGGAGACAACAGCATGAGCAATATCCTGACCATGGCCCGCCAGTTCATCGAGGCGCTGCCCCATGCCCGCGCGCTGGGCATGGACCTGACCGAGCTGGGCGAGGGGCGGGCGGTCATCTCGATGCCATGGGATGCGCGGCTTGTGGGCGATCCGGCGACGGGGGTGCTGCATGGCGGCGCGGTTTCGGCGCTGATGGATACCGCCTCGGGGGCGGCGGTGATGTGCCATCCGGCAGGGGTGCGGTCTACCGCGACGCTGGATTTGCGGATCGACTACATGCGGCCCGCCACGCCGGGGCAGCAGGTTACGGCGCGGGCCGAATGCCACCATGTCACCCGTTCTGTCGCTTTCGTGCGGGTGGTCGCGGTGGACGAAGATCAAAGCCGCCCGGTCGCCATGGGCACCGGCGCCTTTACCGTGGAACTGGGCCGCGAGGCCACGCCATGAGCGGCCCCCGCACCCGGCCCGAGCCGGTTCAGGTGGTCAAGTCGCGCCGGGATGCGGCGCTGGCATGGCTGTCCGAGGGGATTCCCTATGCGCGGTTTCTGGGCATCACCTTTGACCGGCGCGGCGACGAACTGACGGCGGTTTTGCCCTATGCCGACCATCTGATCGGCAATCCGACCATTCCCGCGCTGCATGGCGGTGTGACGGCGGCGTTTCTTGAGGTGACTGCCATCGTTGGGCTGGCATGGACCACGCTCTGGGAGGATATCGAGGCGCAGCGGATCGACCCGGCGGGGTTGCAGGGCAAGGAACTGCCGCCGCTGCCGCGCACGATCGACTTCAGCGTGGACTATCTGCGCACCGGCCTGCCGCGCGACGCCTATGCGCGGGCGCGGGTGATGCGGTCCGGCCGCCGTTACGCAAGCGTGCAGGTCGAGGCATGGCAGGACAACCGCGACCGGCCCTTTGCGCTGGGCACGGTGCATCTTCTGATGCCGCCTCCGCCCGGAAGCCCCGCCGAATGAGCGACATCACCCATCGTCGTGTGCTGAAAATCGCGGTGCCGGTGGTGCTGTCGAATGTGACGGTGCCCTTGCTGGGGGCCGTCGATACGGCGGTGATCGGGCAGTTGGGGCAGGCGGCACCCTTGGGCGCGGTGGGGCTGGGGGCGGTGGTTCTGGCCACGCTTTACTGGGCCTTCGGGTTTCTGCGGATGTCCACCTCGGGCCTTGCGGCGCAGGCGCGCGGGGCAGGGGACGGGGCCGAACAGGCGGCGGTCCTGTTGCGCGCGATGATCGTGGCCATGGCGGCGGGGCTGCTCCTGATCCTTGCGCAGGCGCTGCTTTTTGGGGCGGCGCTGCACCTTGCCCCGGCGAGCGCCGAGGTCGAAGGGCTGGCGCGGCAATATCTGACCATCCGCATCTGGGGGGCGCCAGCGACGATTGCAGTCTATGCGCTGACCGGCTGGCTGATCGGGATGGAGCGGACGCGGGGCGTTCTCTGGCTGCAATTGTTGCAGAACGGCATGAACATCGCGCTGGACCTGTGGTTCGTGCTGGGTCTGGGCTGGGGTGTTCCGGGGGTGGCCTTTGCCACGCTGCTGGCCGAATGGTCGGGGCTGATCTTTGCCCTGTGGCTGGCGCGCGATGTGCTGGGCGCGGCGCTGCGCCCGGCGCTGGCGCGGCTGGGTGACCGGCTGGCGCTGCGGCGGATGTTCACCGCAAGCCGTGACATCATGATCCGCACCATCCTGCTGCAACTCTGCTTTACCACCTTCATCTTTCTGGGCGCCCGCGAAGGCGATGTGACGCTGGCCGCCAATCAGGTTCTGTTGCAGTTTCTGGAAATCACCGCCTATGCGCTGGACGGTTTCGCCATCGCCGCCGAAACGCTGGTGGGGCAGGCGGTGGGCGCGCGGGCGCTGGCGCCGCTGCGGCAGGCGACGCGGATTTCGATGCAATGGGGCTTTGGCGGTGCCGCGCTGATGTCGGTCGCCTTCCTGATCGCGGGGGGGCCGATCATCGACCTGATGACCACCGCCCCCGATGTGCGCGAGGCGGCCCGGCACTACCTGCCCTGGCTGATTGCCGCACCGCTGATCGGGGTGGCAAGCTGGATCTATGACGGCATCTTCATCGGCGCCCTGATGACGCGCGAAATGCTGCGCGCCATGTTCCTGTCGGTGTTGCTTTACACTCTGGCCGTTGTCGCGCTGCCGCTGGCCATGGGCAACCACGGGCTCTGGGCGGCGCTGATGGTGCTGAATGCGGCGCGGGGGCTGACGATGCGCGCGGCCTTTCCGCGCCTGTTCCAGCGGGTCAGCGCCGGAGCAGCCTGAACCCCGCCGAAGCCGCCCAGCCCGCCACCACCGCAAGGAGCAGCGAGGCAAGGCCGTAGGCCAGCGGCTCATCATGGGCGGTGTTATATAGGAAGCGCTCGATCCCGGTCTTGCGCACGTTGATCACGCGCTCCTGCTTGTCGATCACCTTGCCGCCCCGGGTCAGGAACAGGCGCACCCGGTAATCCCCCTCGGTCAGGTTCGAGGGTAGCACGACATCGGTGCGAAACAGGGTCTGTTCGACAAAGCTGATGCTGCCTTCGGACATGCGATAGCGGTCTTCGGCCATGCGGATCCGTTCCAGTGCGGCCACGAATTCGGGCGAATCGGCGGCTTCGGCAGAAATGCCGATGGCGCGGATCGCGTTGGACAGGGTGATGCGGTGACGCAGATCCTCGGTCGCAGAAAGGATATCCTCCAGCGGCGCTGTGGTGGCCACCGCATAAAAGCTGGGGGCGGCGTCGATGGTGACCGCCGCGGCATTGACCCAGATACCGGCCGTCCGCTCCTTGCGGCGAATGACCAGCGGCGTTGCCGGCCCCTCGACCGTGACGATCACTTCAAGCGGATGCCCCTTGGGCAGGGGGGCATCCCGGCGCACGGCGCCGTAAACCAGAATCTCGGACCCGTCGTATTGCGCCGTGATCGCCACGCGATTCTGGCTCAGACCCGCGACGATGGTTTCCGAGGCGGCAAGAGGGCCCGCGCACAGCAAAAGAAGAACGGCCCACCACCTCATGGCAGCACCAGAGGCGCGATCGAGTAAAGTTCAGCCGGGCGCAGCAAGAGGTCGAAGGCAATCTTCACCGCCACCGCCAGAACCAGAAGCGCCAGCAGGATGCGCAACTGTTCCCCCTTCAGGCGCAAGCCCACCTGCGTGCCGATTTGCGCCCCGATCACGCCACCCAGGATCAACAGCAGCGCCAGCATCATATCCACGGTATGGCTGTTCACCGCATGAACGACCGTGGTGAAGCCGGTGACGAAGATGATCTGGAACAGCGAGGTTCCGATCACGACCTTGGTCGGCATCCCAAGCACATAGATCATCGCCGGCACCAGGATGAAGCCGCCGCCCACCCCCATGATCCCGGCCAGAAAGCCCACCAGCGCCCCCACCGCCAAGGGCGGCAGCACCGAGATATACAGCCCCGAGGCACGGAACTTGATCTTCAGCGGCAGCCCATGCACCCAGGTATGGACATGCGACCGCCGCACCGGCACCGAACCAGCCCTTCGCGCGCGCAGCAGCGACCGCGCGCTTTCAAAGAACATCATGGCCCCGATCAGGCCCAGAAACAGCACATAGGACAGTTGAACGAACAGATCGACCTGCCCGAGCTGCGTCATCCAGGCAAAGACGCTGACCCCGCTCCACGATCCCAAAAGCCCCCCGGCCATCAGGACGAAGCCCATGCGGAAATCCACCGCCTTGCGCTTGAGCTGCGCCAGAACGCCCGAGATCGACGAGGCGACCACCTGATTGGCGCCGGTGGCCACCGCGATGCCGGGTGGCACCCCGATGAACAGCAAAAGCGGCGTGATCAGGAACCCGCCGCCCACCCCGAACAGGCCTGACAGAAAACCGACAACCCCCCCGATGCCCAAAAGCAGGAAGACGTTGACCGAGACCTCGGCAATGGGAAGGTAAAGCTGCATGGGTGCCTGTGGGGTTCGAACCCTTTGCCCCACCCATGCGCCGGGTCCGGCCCCAAGTCAAACCCGGGGCGACCTTGCGGGCAACAGCGGCGAAAACCGTGTTCCCGTTGCAATTCGGCCCTTTATCAGTCGTGATTTGCGAGGAAACGCCGCAGGATGCGCTCCAGCTTGGCCGCCCCCAGCGGTGCCATGGCCTTGGTATGCTCGTGGCTGATGTTTTCGTCCGACATTCCCGCCGCCATGTTGGTGATGGTCGAGATGGCGGCAACCTTCAGCCCCAGAAACCGGGCGAGGATGACTTCGGGCACAGTGGACATGCCCACGGCATCGCCGCCCAGAATGCGGATGGCCCGGATTTCGGCCGGGGTCTCGAACGAAGGGCCGGAATACCAGGCATAGGTGCCTTCGGGCAGGGCAATCCCCTCGGCCTCGGCGGCGGCGCGCAGACCGGCGCGCAGGTCAGGGTCATGCGCTGCCGTCATCGGCACGAAACGGGCATCCGTCGGCTCGCCGATCAGCGGGTTCAGGCCGGAAAAGTTGATGTGGTCGCCCAGCAGCATCAGGGCGCCGGGCCGGATATCCGCCCGCAGGCTGCCTGCGGCATTGGTGGCAATCAGCGCTTCGGCCCCAAGCGCCTTGAGCAGGGTCAGGGCAGGGCGCATCGCGGCGGGGTTGCCGCGTTCATAATAATGTTCCCGCGCCCCGAAGACGGCCACGCGCACCCCCTCAAGCGTGCCGATCACCAGATTCGGGTTGTGGCCCGAAACGGCGGCATGGGGAAAACCCGGCAGATCGGCATAGGGGATCGCCACCCCGTCCACCGCCTGCGCCAGATGGCCAAGACCCGAACCGAGGATCAGGCCGAAGCGGACCGGATCGGTCCCGGCACGGGACTGCACGAGGGAGAGAAGATCATCAGACATGGCATACCGCGTGTTCTGGGCTGGCCCCGGGGGTTTCACACCCCCGGAACCCCCTTGGGATATTTGGGACAGATGAAAGGGCGATTAGCGCTCTTTCACATAGGGCTGGCCACCGGCGCGGGGCGGGATCGCCTTGCCGACAAAGCCCGCCAGCACCAGCACCGTCAGGATATAGGGCAGCGCATCCAAGAGCGAGACCGGCACCTTGCGGCCCACCACGCCTTCGACCACGTCGGGGCGCAGGGCCAGTGCCTGAAAGAAGCCGAAGAGCATTGTGGCCCCCAAGGCCGACCATGGCCGCCACTTGGCAAAGATCAATGCGGCAAGCGCGATATAGCCGCGCCCTGCCGTCATCTCGCGGCCGAAGCCCGCTTGCAGGGCGGTGGCCATATAGGCGCCCGCAATGCCGCAGAGAACGCCGGTGATCGCCACCGCGGCAAAGCGCAGGCCAACCACCGAGACGCCCGCGGTATCCACCGCCGCCGGGTTTTCCCCCACCGCCCGCAGCCGCAGGCCAAAGCGGGTGCGGTAAAGCAGCCACCAGCTTGCCGGAACGGCGGCGAGGGCGGCATAGACCAGAATGGAATGGCCCGACAGCACCTCGGCATAGAAGGGGCCAAGGACGGGCACGCTGGACAAAGCCTCTGCGAAGGGCAGGTCGATCGGGTTGAAGCGCGCGGCCCCTTGCAGTGGCGGGGTGCGCCCGCCCTGTCCGAACAGCGCCTGCGCCACCAGCACCGTGATGCCCGAGGCGATGAAGTTCAGCGCCACCCCGGAGATAAGCTGATTGCCGCGGAAGGTGATCGAGGCCAGCCCATGGATGCCCGCAAGGATGAGCGAGGCGCAGATTCCCGCGCCAAGGCCGATCCAGACCGAACCCGACAGCGCCGCCACCGCGCCCGAGGCCATGGCGGACATCAGCATCTTGCCTTCCAGCCCGATGTCGAAAATGCCGGCGCGCTCCGAGAAAAGCCCGGCAAGGCAGGCCAATAGCAGCGGGGTGCCAAGGCGCAGCGTCGAGTCGAGGATTTGCAGAAGTGTTGCGTAATCCATCAGGCGGCCCTCGGTTGCGCGCGGAAGCTGAAGACCCAGGCCAGCAGCATTCGCACCATCTGATCCAGCGCGCCGGTGAAGAGGATCACCAGACCCTGCACCACGGTCCGCAGTTCAATCGGGATCGAGGTCCAGAGGCCCAGTTCCGCCCCACCCTGATAGAGAAAGCCGAACAGCACCGCTGCCAGCACCACGCCAATCGGGTGATTGCGCCCCATCAGCGCCACGGCAATACCGATGAACCCGGCGCCCTCGGAGGAGTTCTGCACCAGACGCCCCGCTTCGCCCATGACGTTGTTGATCGACATCAGGCCAGAGAGGGCGCCGGAAATCAGCATGGAAATCATGATGATGCGGAACGGGTTGATCCCGGCATAGCGCGCGGCGGGTTCCGATTTTCCGAAGGCGCGGATCTGATAGCCAAGGCGTGTGTGCCAGAGCAGCGCCCAGACCGCCACGGCGGCGGCAAGGGCGATGAAGAGGGTCACATTGGCGGGCACGCCCTTTTCAAAGATCAGGTTCAGGCCCGGAATGTGGTTCAGCGTCGGCAGTTCGGTTTCCTTGGGGAAATTCGCCGTGGCCGGGTCCATTTGCCCCGCCGGGCGCAGCACATCGACCAGCATGTAGACGATCAGCGCGGCTCCGATATAGTTGAACATGATCGTAGTGATCACGATATGGCTGCCGCGCTTGGCCTGCAGATAGGCCGGGATCGCGGCCCATGCGGCGCCAAAGGCCGCAGCCCCCAGACTGGCGGCCAGAAGTGCCACCGTCCAATGCGGCCAAGGCAACGCCAGACAGACCAGCGCCACGCCCAGCCCGCCAAGTTGCGCCTGCCCCTCGCCGCCGATGTTGAACAGGCCGGCGTGAAAGGCCACCGTCACCGCCAGCCCGGTGAAGATGAAGCTGGTGGTGTAATAAAGCGTATAGCCCCAGCCATAGGCCGAGCCGAGCGCCCCGGTGACCATGGTGTTCAGCGCCTCGACCGGGTCTTTGCCGATGGCAAGGATCACGAGGGCCGAGATCACCGCCGCGAACAGCAGGCTGATCAGCGGCACCAGCGCCACATCGGCCCATTTGGGCAAACGTTCCATCTCAGGACTCCCCGCTCATCCCGGCCATCAGCAGGCCAAGCTCGCGTTCATTGGTGGTCTCGGGGTCGCGCATCCCCATCAGGCGGCCGTCGAACATCACCGCGATGCGGTCCGAGAGCGACATGATTTCATCCAGCTCGACCGAGACCAGCAGGATCGCCTTGCCCTGATCGCGCAGCGCCACGATTTCCTTGTGGATGAACTCGATGGCGCCGATATCCACCCCGCGCGTCGGCTGTCCGATCAGCAGAAGGTCGGGGTTCCGCTCGATCTCGCGCGCCACAACGATCTTTTGCTGATTGCCGCCGGAAAAGCTCTTTGCGGCCAGCGTCGGGATCGGTGGGCGCACGTCGAAGGTGGCCATCTTCGCTTCGGTATCGGCGCGCAGGGCGGCGTTGTCCATGAAGAGGGCGTTCTTCTGGTATTTCGGGTCGTTGTGATAGCCGAAGGCCACGTTTTCCCAGGCGGTGAAATCCAGGATCAGCCCGTAATGGTGGCGATCCTCGGGCACATGGGCGATGCCCGCGCTGCGGCGGCTTTGCCCATCGGCGCCCTTGCCCGACAGGGGCAGGTCGGCGCCCTTGAGCGTGACCTTGCCCGAGGCGCGCATCATGCCGCCAAGCGCCGCCAGCAATTCCGACTGCCCGTTGCCTGCCACGCCCGCGATGCCCAGAATCTCGCCCGCGCGGATGTCAAAGCTGATGCCTTTCAGCCGTTCGACCCCGTGTTCGTCGCGCACTTTCAGGTTTTCCACCTGCAACACCACCGCGCCGGGGGTGGCGGGCTTCTTCTCGACCTCAAGCAGCACCTTGCGGCCCACCATCAGCTCGGCCAGCGATTCCGGGCTGCTTTCGGTGGTCTTGACCGTGCCGACCATGGTGCCCCGCCGCATGACCGAGACGTTGTCGGTCGCCTCCATGATCTCGCGCAGCTTGTGGGTGATCAGGATGATGGTCTTGCCTTGGTCCTTCAGCCCCTTGAGGATGCGGAACAGATGGTCGGCCTCATCCGGGGTCAGAACCCCGGTCGGCTCGTCCAGAATAAGGATTTCTGCCTGACGATACAGCGCCTTGAGAATTTCGACGCGCTGCTGATGGCCGACCGACAGGTCTTCGATCAGGGCATCGGGGTCAACGTCCAGTTCATAGTCGCGGCTCAGACCGGCCAGCACCTTGCGCGCCTTGGCGAGCGAGGTGTTGAGCATCGGCCCGTCTTCGGCGCCCAGAATGACGTTTTCCAGCACCGTGAAATTCTGCACCAGCTTGAAATGCTGGAACACCATGCCGATGCCGGCGCGGATGGCGCTCTGGCTGTCGGGAATGGGTGTCAGCTGGCCGTTGATCAGGATGGCGCCGGAATCGGCTTTGTAAAAGCCATAGAGAATCGACATCAGCGTGGATTTGCCCGCGCCGTTTTCGCCGATGATGCCGTGGATCGTGCCGCGCGGCACGGCGATGTTGATGTCCTTGTTCGCCTGCACCGGGCCGAAGGCTTTGGAGATGCCTTTCAGCTCAATGGCATAGGCCGGGGTGGGGGCGGCAGTTTCCTGCCGCCCCGTATTGGCCTGATCGGCCATCAGAACGTCGCCGCCGGGCAGGTGTTGTCCGACATGTAGTCGTGAACCACCAGCTCGCCCGATTTGATCTTGGCCGCAGCCGCGTCAACCGCCGCCTGCATTTCGGGGGTGACCAGCGAAGCGTTGTTTTCGTCCATCGCATAGCCCACGCCGTCATTGGCCAGACCCATCACGTTGAACCCGGTCTTCAGGTCGGTGCCTTCCTTGAACGCTTCATAGACCGCGTTGTCCACGCGCTTGAGCATCGAGGTCAGAACCTTGCCCGGGTGCATGTAGTTCTGGTTGCTGTCCACGCCGATCGAGAGAATGCCCTCGTCCGCCGCGGTTTGCAGCACGCCCACGCCGGTGCCGCCAGCCGCCGCATAGATCACGTCGGCGCCTTGCGCCTTTTGCGCCTTGGCCAGTTCGGCGCCCTTCACCGGGTCGTTCCAGGCTGCCGGGGTGGTGCCGGTCATGTTCAGGACCACGGTGGCATCCGGCTTGACCGCCTTCACACCCTGCGCATAGCCGCAGCCGAATTTGCGGATCAGCGGAATGTCCATGCCGCCGATGAAGCCGACGGTGTTGGTCTTGGAGGCCAGACCCGCCAGCATCCCCACCAGATAGCTGCCTTCGTGTTCGTTGAAGACCACCGATTTCACGTTCGGCTGTTCGACCACCATGTCGATGATGGCAAACTTGGTATCGGGGAAGTCGGGTGCGACCTTGGCCAGCACGTCACCAAAGGCAAAGCCGGTCATCACGACCGGGTTGGCGCCCGATTCGGCCAGACGGCGCAGCGCCTGTTCGCGCTGGGCTTCCGACTGCATCTCAAGCTCTTTGTAGGTGCCGCCGGTTTCCTTGGCCCAACGCTCGGCGCCGTTGAAGGCGGCCTCGTTGAAGGATTTGTCGAACTTGCCGCCAAGGTCAAAGATGATGGCCGGATCGGCCAGCGCCATGCCAGAGGTCAGCGCCAGCGTTGCCGCGGCACCCATGAGGTGTTTCATCAGGGTCATGATTTTCTCCCGGTTACAGTATCCTAGGCCCCCCGTCCCGGGCACGCGCGGCGCCGACTGCAAGGGGTTCGTCGGCAATTCAGGTCAGAACCTGTCCGAACGGTCAACAAGAATCTGATGGCGGGCCGGGGGCTTCGGAAGGGCGCGGCAAAATCGGGCGCGGCGCGGGAATTGGTTCTATTTTGGTTCCATCATGGCGCGGACCATGATCAGAGCATCCTCGGCCATGCCCGAGGGGTGGCGGTAGTATCCGCGCCGGATGCCGGCCTCGGTAAAGCCGGCAGCGGCATAAAGCGCCCGCGCGGCGGTGTTTCCGGCGGCCACCTCAAGGAAGCATGATTCGGCGCCACGCCGCGCCGCCTCATCCAGAAAGCCCGCGACAAGGCGGCGGCCGATGCCAGCCCGACGCTGTGCAGGATCGACGGCAAGGGTCAGAAGCTCCGCCTCTCCGGCCACGGCGCGCCCCATCAGAAAGCCCGCAGGCGCGGTCAGGCAGAAGACCAGAGGATCGGCCAGAAGGGCCAGGATCTCGGCCTCGGACCAAGGGCGGGGGCTGGTGAAACAGGCGGCGTGCAGGGCCGCCATCGCGGCGGGGGTCATGGCAGGATGACCGGGGGCGGGTCCGAGGGCGGCGCCGCATCGGCGCCGCGCAGATAAAACGGCGCCGGGCGCGGCTGCGGCGTGCTAAGGCGCGACAGGGCAATCTCGGCCACCGCTTGCGCCAGCGGCAAGGCGGATGGCAGGCCATCCGGCGCCGCCGATCCGGTCACCGCACCCGCCACGGCAACCGGAAGCGGGGTGAGCCGGGCCGGACCGGGTTCCGCCGCGAATTCCTGCACATAGGCTTCGCCGCGCCGGGCATCCTCGATCACCGTGATCGGGCGGGGCAGGCGATGGGCCAGCGCCTCAAGCCGGGTGACGCCGATGGCGGGAATGCCCAGCCCCAGCGCGAGGCCGCGCGCCGCGGCCACCGAAATCCGCACGCCGGTAAAGTTGCCCGGCCCGGTGCCCACCCCGATGCCCGCAAGATCGGACCAGCCGATGCCCGCCTCGGCCAGCAGCTCTTCCAGCAGCGGCATCAGCCGTTCGGCCTGCCCCTTGTCCATCGGCTCGCACCGCAGCCAGACCTGCCCCCCCGACAGCAAAGCGGCGGCGCAATGCGCCGCCGATGTGTCGAATGCCAGAAGGGTGTCAGGCCGCAACAGGGCGAACCTCGGTCACCTCGGGGATGTAATGGCGCAGCAGGTTCTCGATCCCCATTTTCAAGGTGAGGGTCGAAGACGGGCACCCGGCGCAGGCCCCCTTCATATGCAGATAGACCACGCCCCGGTCAAAGCCGTGGAAGGTGATGTCGCCGCCGTCCTGCGCCACGGCAGGCCGCACGCGGGTATCCAGCAATTCCTTGATCTGCTTGACGATATCGCCATCGGGCCCGTCATGCGCGGCATGGGCCGCCTGACCTTCGCCCTCGATCGCGGGGGCGCCGGACTGGAAATGCTCCATGATGGCGCCCAGAATGGCGGGCTTCACATGCTGCCATTCCACCGCATCCGCCTTGGTCACCGTCACGAAATCGGTGCCGAGAAACACCCCGGTAACCCCCGAAACCGCAAAGATCCGTTTGGCCAGCGGTGATTTTGCCGCGCCTTCCGCATTGGGAAAATCGGCGGTGCCAAGGTCAAGCACGGACTGGCCGGGCAGGAATTTCAGCGTGGCGGGGTTCGGCGTGGATTCGGTCTGGATGAACATGGGGCGCTTCCATACTATTCCAGTCGGATATGCGCCCGCCACGGTGTCAAGTCAAGGTCGCCGCCCGCGTCATACTGGCGTCACGGGCGGGGTGGGCGACCTATTCGGCGGTGTAATAGCCATACATCTGGTCAAGGGCGGCCAGCTTGCGGGCCACGCGGGGGGCCGGCTGCGTGGCTGCGGGCAGGGCGGGCGCCGCGGTGTAATAGGCAAGTCCGGGCACTTCAACAGCGACGGGCTTTTGCGGGACGAGGATGCACATGGTTTTTCCTTTCTGCATCTCCTCCCTGACCGAAGCCTAGCACGGATGCTGCATCGCAGCAACGCACTCTGCCGGCATGGCGCCATGCGCCGGGCGACTGCCTGACGTTGCGTTGCAGGTCTTGCCATTTCGTCAGGGCCTGCGGGCCAGCGCCCGTTGCAGATCGAAGCCCAGCCGCCAGTCGTCGGCCAGTTCCGGCCGGCTCGCCAGCCGGTCGATGATGGCCTCGATCCCGGGCGGTTCCGGGCCGCGCAGCCAGGCCGAGCCCAGCACATCGCGCAGCACCGCCAGCGCCTTGGCCCGCCGCTCTGGCTCTTTCGGCAGGGGCAGCAGCGCCTCAAGCCGCTGCGCCAGCATCGCGCCGGTGCGGGTATCCAGCCCCAGATCGTCCCAGAGCAGCTTGCGCGCACCAAGGCCCGGGCCAGCATCGCCCCAGTCGGGAGGGGTCTGGCTGCGCAACTGTCGGGGGAAGGCCAGCAGGCTGCCCGGCGCCCCCCAATAGCCGAAACCGGGAACCGGGACCGGATGCAGGAAAGGCGCCGCCGTCACCCCGGTCTGGCGCAGCACCGGGCGCCACTCCGCCCCCTCGCGCAGATAGAGCGCCAACCGCGAGGCGCCCACCGCATCCGCCCAAGGTGCGCGTTGCAGCCGCCCGGTCGAGGCCATGCTGTCCACCGGCCCCAGCACCAGAAGCGCCGCGGCCTGCGACAGCGGCGCCGGGGCGCTGACCAGACACAGGCCCGTCGCCGCCGCGGCCTGCAACATCAGCGCGTTCGAGGCGCCATCCAGATTGTCGGCGCCCCAGGGCCGGGCAATCTCGCCTTCTTGGGTGATGGCAACTTCAGGGCAGGTCGCCCGCGGTTCCAGCCAATAGGCGGTGGCCGGAACATCGCCCGGCGGATCGGCCACGACGCTGCCCCATGGCAGGGGGGCAAGCGTCACCCGGTCTGCCGCTCCGCTGCCCAGCAGCAGGGCGCAGATCGCGTTGCAGCCGGGCGGCTGCGCCCGGCCGGTGTCCACCTCCAGCACCGCCAGATTTCGCAACACCGCAGGGTCAAGGCCCGGTTGCAGCGGCAGATCATGCTGCGACAGCGCCGCCGCCTCGCGCATAATACGGGTGTTCTGCGCGCCCTGAGCGCCGATCGACAGTGCAAGCACAAGCCCCGCAATCAGCAGCATTCTTCCCCTCATGCCCGGTGCAGGTTCCGCTCAGGTGATGCTTTCCAGCCGTTCCTTCGACATGTCGCCCGGAACGATGGTCATCGGGATCGGCAGGCTGCCCGAGCTGCGGGTCAGATGCGTCACCAGCGGGCCGGGGCCGCCCTTTTCGCTGCCCGCGCCCAGAACCAGCACGCCCACCTCGGGATCGGCGCGGACCTGTGCCAGAATCTCGGAGACCGGGTCGCCCTCACGCACGACAAGCTCGGGGTTCACGCCCTGCTTGTCGCGCATCCATTTGGCGAAAACTTCGAAATGCGCCTCGATCCGCTCGCGCGCTTCGGCACGCATCAGATCGGCGACGCCCATCCAGTGCTGATATTCTTCCGGCGGGATGATCGACAGGATCTGCACCCCCCCGCCGGTGCGCGCCGCCCGCATCGCGGCAAAGCGCATGGCATTCAGGCATTCGCGGGTATCGTCCAGCACGACGAGAAACTTGCGCATTATTGCTCCTCTTCGCGCGGATCATGCCTCTTTCGGGGGGGCGAAGGCAAGGGCGTGCGGGGGCGGGCGTGGGGTGCCCGTCTCAGCCCGTCTCAGCCCCGGGTCAGGATCACATGCATCGCCTTGTCGGTCAGCGCCTGTTCGGTCACGGCAAAGCCGAGCGCCGGCAGATCGAAACCGTCGAGCAGGCTTTCACCGCGCCCCAGGAACACCGGCGAGATGGCGAAGTGCAGCTCGTCAATCAGCCCGGCCCGCAGATATTGGCGCACCGTGGACATGCCGCCGGCAATCTTCACGTCGCGCCCGCCTGCCGCCTCTTTCGCCCGATCCAGCACGGTTTCGATGCTATCTGCGGTGAAATGGAAGGTGGTTCCGCCCTCCATCACCAAAGGCGGGCGGGGATAATGGGTCAGAACGTATACCGGCGCGTGATAGGGCGGGTTCGGCCCCCACCAGCCATTCCACGCTTCGGCCGGCCAATCGCCGCGGATCGGGCCGAACATGTTGCGCCCCATGATGAAGGCGCCGAAACCGCGCATTCCCCTTGCGCAGAAATCATCGTCCACACCTTCGGAACCGCCGTCTTTGCCGATCATGGTCTGAAAGGTGCGGGTGCCGAATTGCCAGTCGTGCAATTCCCGGCCCCGCTTGCCCAAGGGATTGTCCAATCCCTGATCCGGCCCCGCGCCAAAGCCATCCGCCGAAATTGCCAGTCCTGCCCGCACCTTGGTCATGTCGGCCCCCTATCGTCCGCGCGCCGCCCAATCCCAGTAAAGCGCCCGGGCGCGGTCGGCCATGGCATGGCTGCGATACTCGGTTTCGTCAAAGCGGGAAACACGGGTGACCTTGGCGAAGTTGCCGGTCAGGAACACCTCATCCGCCTGATGGAAGTCGTCAAAGGTCAGCACCGCCTCGACCACCTCAACCCCGTCTGCGCGCAGATTGGCGATATGGCGGGCGCGGGTGATACCGGCAAGGAAGGTGCCGTTGGCGATGGGGGTAAAGGCCACGCCGTCGCGCACCATAAAGACATTGGCGGTGGCGGTTTCGGCAACATTGCCAATGGCATCGGCCACAAGTGCGTTGGTAAAGCCTTTGGCCCGCGCCTCGGCCACCATGCGGGCATTGTTGGGATAAAGCGCGCCCGCCTTGGCGTTGCAGACCGCCGTTTCCAGCACGGGGCGGCGGAACCTGGTGCGGGTCAGCGTGGCGGCCTGATCGGCTGCGGGCATCGCCACCTCTTCCAGACAGATGCAAAAGCCGGTCTGGCCCGGATCGGGGCCGAGCCCGCCCGCATCCACGTCGATCCCCCAATACATCGGGCGGATATAGACCGACTGGCCCGGCCCATAGGCTGCAAGCCCCTCGCGGATGATCGCCTGCATGTCTTCGGGCGTGCAGGTGGGCACCAGCTCCATCGCCTTGGCCGAACGGTTGACGCGCTGGCAATGCAGGTCAAGGTCGGGTGCCATGCCGTCGAACCAGCGGGCACCGTCGAATACATTGGCACCCAGCCATGCCCCCTGATCGGCGGCGCGGATCACGGCAAGGTCGCCCTCATGCCAACGGCCCTGAAAATAGGTGCGGATGTTGCTGCCGGTCGCCATGTGAAATCCCCCTCGCTCTGTCGGGCGACTTGATCATTCCCGCCGGGCGGGGGCAAGCCCGGCAGGATCGGGCCGGCAAGGCGGCGCCTGCCCGGGCGATCAGGCTTCGGCCAGAAGCGCGTCGAGGTTGAGCGGGCGGCTGAACATCTTCAGCTTGCCCGCGGCGTCCAGCGGCCATTCGGCGGCGGGGCGGTCGCGGTAAAGCTCAACCCCGTTGCCATCCGGGTCGGTCAGGTAAAGCGCCTCGCTGACGCCGTGATCCGAGGCACCGTCCAGCGGCCAGCCCGCCGCCATCAGCCGCGTCAGAACCTGCGCCAGCGCCTTGCGGTCGGGAAACAGGATGGCGGTGTGGTAAAGCCCGGTGTGTCCGGGCGGTGGCGGGTTCGCCCCCTTCGATTCCCAGGTGTTGAGGCCGATATGGTGGTGATAGCCGCCCGCCGAAAGGAAGGCCGCCTGCGTGCCATAGCGCTGCATCACCTCGAACCCAAGGATGCCGGAGTAAAAGGCGATGGCGCGGTCAAGGTCGGCCACCTTCAGGTGGACATGGCCGATGCGGGTTTCGGCGGGAAGGGTGGACATGGGCAGCTCCTGCGGTGGGACAGGGCCAAGATGGGATGGCGGGCCGCTGCCGAACAGGGCCGGCCGCGCACAGTGACGGTGCGGCGCGGCAGGTTCGGGAAAAGCGCCCCCGGCCTGCCGCCGGGATCGGGGTGGATCGGTGGCAGGTCCGGGGGCAGGCCCGAATATCATGGGCCATCAGCGGGGACAGACGGGGGCATCGGCCCCCGGCGTGACCCTGGCAGAGGTTTGAATCGATTCGGTGACGCGTTGAAACCAAGGCGAGCCGTCCGATGGGAACCTTGCGTTTGCCTTTTGCTCCGGCGAACCGGATCAAACGCAAAAGACTTATCCGGCAGGGGGCGGCGGCACCTTGCGCAGCAAGGCCCGGCTGATCCTGCGGCTGGCGCCCGACCCGACCAGCCCCGCCAGCGACAGAAACAGCGCCGAGAGCGAGGCAGCCAGCGTCATCGCCGTTTCCGACAGCCGCAGCGTGGCCCGCATCAGCCGCGCCTTGCCCAGCATTTCGGCCCGGCCCACGGTTTTCGGCCCCAGCGCCTCGGCCGCGACGGCCAGCTTGCGGGCATCGGCGGCATCATCGACCAAGGGCAGAAGGTGCAGCGCGGTGGGGATGTCGGTGGCGGCGCGCAGCCGCTCAAGATCGGTCAGCGTGGCGGTCAGCGGCAGGAAGGCATCGGTGCGGATCACGGCACGCAATTCCTCGACCGACCGCACGGCGGGCAGGGTGGCCCAATCCACCCCGGTGCGCACCGCATCGCTGGCCATCGCCACCAGCCGGGGCGACAGCCGCCCCATCTTGCGCGCCAGCTTCGCCAGCCCGGCCCCCGCCTTGACCACCACCGACGACCCGCCCGAGGCGACCACCGCTGCCGTCGCCCCAAGGCCCACCACCGACAGGGCAAGGTCCACCCCATCCACCGCATCACCCGCAGCATAGGCGATGCCCGCCCGGGTGATGCCGGCAATATCGCCGATGGGGGTCAGCGCAATCGGCGCCTGACAGAACATCACCTGCGAGAGCGAACATTGCGCCGGATCAAGCGCACAGGCCGCGCAGGACGCCGCCTGCGCCAGCGTGCCATGGTCGCTGGCGCGGCTCATCGCAAAGCGGGTGCGCAACGGGTCGGGCAGGGGAATGGCGCGCTCTGCCGCAAGATCGTTCAGCGCATCCAGCGCCAGCCAGTTGCGCGGGCTTTCGTCCAGCCGCGCGGTGATCCGTTCTGCCACCGCCTCGGGTGTCGCCACCTCGGCCAGCAGCCGGTCGGTTTCGGCGCGGACCCACTCCGCCCCCGCCTCGCGCAGCGGTGTGAGCGTGGGATCGGCGGCAATGCGCGCGCCGGTCAGGGCGGTGCCGGCGAAAGACCCCGCCAGCACCAGAAGCAGAAGCCGGCGGATCAGCCGGCGCAACATCAGCCGCGACGCCGCGACCGGATCATGCCGGTGATGTCATAGACCTGCTCCAGGATCGGATGCGCGATGGTGTCGGCACGTTCGGCCCCGGCACCAAGGATGCGGTCGATCTCGGCAGGGTCTTGCATCAGCCGGTTCATCTCGGTGGTGATCGGCGTGAGCTTGGCGACCGCCAGATCGGCCAGCGCCGGTTTGAAGGTGCCGAACTGGGCACCCGCGAACTCGGCCACCACCTGATCGACCGTCAGGTCCGACAGGCCCGCATAGATGTTCACCAGATTGCGGGCGTCGGGCCGGTCCTTCAGCCCCTCAACCGTTTCCGGCAAGGGTTCCGGGTCGGTCTTGGCCTTGCGGATCTTGGCGGCGATCATGTCGGCGGTGTCGGTCAGGTTGATGCGGCTTTGATCCGAAGGATCGGATTTCGACATCTTCTTGGTGCCGTCACGCAGCGACATCACCCGGGTCGCAGCGCCTTCGATCAGCGGTTCGACCACCGGGAAAAAATCCACGCCAAAGTCGTTGTTGAACTTGATGGCAATGTCGCGGGTCAGCTCAAGATGCTGTTTCTGATCCTCGCCCACCGGAACCATGGTGGCGTGATAGGCCATAATGTCGGCGGCCATAAGCGCCGGATAGGCGTAAAGCCCAAGGCTTGCCGCTTCGGCATTCTTGCCGGCCTTGTCCTTGAACTGGGTCATCCGGTTCATCCAGCCCAGCCGCGCCACGCAGTTGAAAATCCACGCAAGCTCGGCATGGGCCGAAACCTGGCTTTGGTTGAACAGGATCGAGCGGGCGGGGTCGATCCCCGCAGCAATAAACGCCGCAGCCCCCTCGCGCGTCTGCTGGCGCAGCTTTTCGGGGTCTTGCCAGACGGTGATCGCGTGCATGTCCACGAGGCAATAGATCGTCTCGATCCCCTCGTCCTGTTTCTGGACAAAACGCTTGAGCGCGCCGAGGTAATTGCCAAGGGTCAGCCCGCCCGAGGGCTGAATGCCCGAAAAGATGCGGGGCGCGAATTTGGTCTGAGGCGTTTGGACCGGCTCGGACATGGGAACTCCATCTGGAAAGTTGCGTCCGAGGGGCTTATCGCTGGCGGGGGCGGGCGTCAACAAAACCCGCCGCCCTTCAAGGAGCCATCATGCAAGACCACAACGCCCCGCCCCTGAACCCGCTGCCTGCGGTGGTCTGGCTTCTGGTGCTGCCGATGCTGGCCTTGGAAATTGTGGTGGCCGCGGGCGAGTCCGGGCTGGTCGGCGGGCCCACCGCCATCGGCTGGCGGGCCGAGGCGGTGCAGGTTCTGGCCTTCTCGCCCGACATGATGCGGGCGATGATCGCGGCGCACCAATATCCGTTGGACGGGATGTGGCGGCTGATCAGCTATCCTTTCACCCATGCCTCGGTCAGCCATGCGCTGTTCTGCATCGTGATCCTGATGGCGATGGGCAAATTCGTGGGCGAGGCGTTCCGCTGGTGGGCTGTTCTGGCGGTTTTCGTCGTGGCAACGCTGGTGGGCGCGGCAGCCTTTACCGCGCTGCCGATGGTGAAACAACCGCTCGCGGGGGCCTGGGTGCCGATCTACGGGCTGATCGGCGCCTTCACATGGATCCTGTGGGACCGGCTGCGCCGCGCCGGGCGGCAGCGGCTGCGCGCCTTTTCGATGATTGGCACGCTCTTGGCGTTTCAGGTGATTTTCGGCGTTCTCTTCGGCACCGGCTGGGATTGGGCGGCGGAATTGCCGGCCTTTGCTTCGGGTTTCGCCCTGTCGTTTCTGGTGGCGCCGGGCGGGCCGGCCAAGCTGCAGGCGCTGCTGCGGCAACGCTGAAGCAAGGCCGGAGGGGCCAAGAGGCCCCCTTACTCCCTGACCCTGACCTCGATCATACGGGGGCCGTCGCAGGGCTGCGACAACGCCCAGTGCAGCACCTCGGGCTCTTGCGGAACCGAGGTGAAGGGCAGGTCACATGCGGCGGCAAAAGGCTCCATCTTCAGCGGCGAGGGGGAGCAGCCGATCACCTCGGTATTGGCGCCGCGCATGGCATCGGCAATTTCGTTGAAGGCGGCGTTGTTCCAGACAAGGAAGGTGACCGGCAGCCTTTCATCCACCGCCGTGCGCAATTCGCCCGGGCTGAACTGCAATCCGCCATCGCCGATCAGGCAGACCACCGGCACCCCGGGGCAGGCCAGCGCCGCCCCCACCGCCGCCCCCGGGCCATAACCCAGCGCGCCAAAGCCGGTGGCGGCGTTGAACCAGCCGCCGGGCCGGTCGTGGTCATAGTAAAGGTTGGCGGCATAGACCGGCTGCGTGCTGTCGCCCACGATCAGCGCGCCCGGAACCGCGGCGCGGACCGCCTCGACCATCGCCAGCCGGGGCGGCATCAGCATATCCAGCGCGCTCAACTCGGTCCGGGCGGCTTGCCGGGCGGCTGCAGCGCGGGCGGCGCCATCGCCGGTCTTGGCGGCAACCGCAGCGGTCAGCGCGGCAATGAAGGCGCCCGCCTCGGCCCGGACGGGCAGGGCAACGGGGTGGCGGGCAAGCTGATCGGCGCAAAGATCAACCCGGATCATCGCCGAAGTGTCGGGAAAACCGCCGCGCATATACATGTCATAATCGGTCGGCCCGAACTCGGTTCCCAAGGCCAGCACCTGATCCGCCCCGGCGATCATCGCGCGGGTGGCGTCCAGACTGGGCGAGGCGGGCACGGCCAGCGGATGGCCATGCATCATGCCGCGCGCGTTCACCGTCTGCACCACCGGCGCGTCAAGCCGTGCTGCCAGCGCCGCCAGTGCCGCGCCATGGCCGCGCGCACCGCCCCCGGCAAGGATCACCACGCGCGCCGCCCGGTCCAAAAGCGCCGCCGCCTGCGCGACCTCAGCCGACGAGGCCACGGGCCGCGCGGGCAGCGGTGCCGGGGGCGGCAGCGCGGCGCAGGGCAGGGGCATCACATCGGTCGGCACCTCGATATGCACCGGACCGGGGCGGCCTGTCGCCATGGTGGCAAAGGCCCAGTCCAGCACCACGCCCACCTCTTCCGCAGAACCGATCTGGCGCGAGGGGCAAAGCGGGCGCACCATGGCCGCCTGATCGGGCAATTCATGCAGATAGCCCATCCCGCGCCCCAGCGAGCCCCGCCGGTTCACCCCGGAAATCACCAGAATCGGCACCGAATCCTCACGCGCCTGCCCCATCGCGGTCAGCGCATTGGTCAGCCCCGGCCCGGTGATGACCAGTGCCACCCCCGGCTTGCCGCTGGCTCGGGCATAGCCATCGGCCATGAAGGCGCAGCCCTGTTCGTGCCGCGCCGTGACATGGCGGACCGGGCTGCCCGACAGGCCGCGATACATCTCCACCGTATGCACGCCGGGAATGCCGAAGATCACCTCGACCCCGCGCGCCGCCAGCCCCTCGACCAGACGCTCGCCAACCGTTTTCATCGCCCGCCCTCCCGTTTTGCCGCAAAACCGGCGATCCGCTCGCAGGCCAGTGCAATCACCGCATCGGGCTGCGTCAGGCTCAGACGCAGCCAGCCTGCCAGCCCTTCGCCAAAGCTTTCGCCCGGCATCACCGCCACCCGCGCCTCATCCAGCAGGGCCAGCGCGAAAGCCTCGCCGCTCAGGCCGCTGGCGCGCACGTCCAGCAGGGCGAACATGCCCGCTTCGGGGCGATGCACCCGCAGTCCCGCCACGCCATGCAGCCGGTTATGGATCAGCCCGGCGCGATGGGCAAAGCGGGCGCGCATCCCCTCGGCCACCGTCGAAGGGCCCTGTATGGCCTGCGCCGTCATGTCGGCGATGAAGGGCTGCGAGCCGAAGAGCATGGTTTCCGACAGGGGCAAAAGCCGTTCGCAGAATTCCGCCGGGCCAACGCACCAGCCCGAACGGAACCCCGGCGCGGCATGGGATTTTGAAATCGAGGATGCCACCACCACCCGATCCGCCAGTTCCGGCAGATCGAGCGGCGAGGCAAAGCGCGTGCCGTCGAACACCAGATCCTCATACACCTCGTCCGAGACGATCCAGAGGTCATGCGCGCGGGCCAGTTGCCCCAGCGCCTCGATCTCGGCGCGTTGCAGCACGGCGCCGGTGGGGTTGTGCGGCGTGTTCAGGAACAAGACCCGGCTGCGCGGCGTGATCCGTGCCGCCACATCCGCCGCCTGCATCCGAAAGCCGTGTTCGGGATGCAGGGGCACCCGCACCAGCGTTGCCCCGGTCGAGGCGACAAGCCCCTCATAGGTGGCATACATTGGATCGCCCAGCAGCACCTCGTCGCCCGCGGTGACCAGCGTGTTCAGCACCGCGTAAAGTGTTGTCTGGGTGCCGGGCAGGGTCATCACGTTTTCGGGCCCGAAAACCCGCCCGCGCCGTGCCGAATAGCGCGCGGCCAGCGCCCGCAAGAGGCCCGGCTCGCCATGGCCGTTGGAATAGCCGGTGCGGCCGTCTTCCATCGCGCGGCTTGCCGCCGCGATCAACTCGGCCGGGGCGGGGACATCCGGCTCGCCGATGGTCAATTCGATCACCGCTTCGCCGGCTTGTTTCAGGGCACGGGCGCGGGCGTGGACCTCCCATTTCGCGCCGCCAAGGCCAGCCAGCCGGGCGGTAAGGGGGGCGTATTTCATGCAGATTCTCCGTTGGGGCCTGCCCCGGTCGGGGGCGGGGCGGCAGGGGCGGGTGGCGCCCCGGCAAGGGTGACGCCCAGAATGGCGCCGATGGCGTGCAGGCCGATGGCGACCAGCTCGCCCGAAGCAAAATTGTCGGGCAGGGCGCTGCCCTCCATCCAGAGCCCGTCAATCACCGCATTGCAGGCGATGGCATCGCTGCGGCACCGGGCAGCATCGGAAGCGGGGCGGGGCAGCGCGGCAATCAGGTTTTCCAGAATGTCGCGGTAACCCAGATAGGTCTGTTCGTGGACCGCCCGCATCGCCGCATCGCTGCGCACCAGTTGCAGGAACCCCGCCCAGATCGCCAACCGCAAGGGCAGCATCACCGGCGGCGTGAGCGAGGCCGTGACAAAGGCCGTCAGCCGGGCCAGCGGGCAATCCGGCGCCGTCTCCAGCACCGCCACGTTATCGGCGGTCATCTGCTCCATCATGTGGCGATAGGCGGCGCGGGTCAGGTCTTCCTTGCCGCTGAAATAATGCCGGATCAGTCCCGGCGTCACCCCGGCCCGGTCGGCGATGGACCGCACCGTCGCCGCTTCAAGCCCCCCCTCGGCCACAAGCTCAAGCGCGGCGAGAATCAACGCCTCGCGGCGGCTCTCTTCGCTTTCGCGGCGATAGGGGCGGCGTTCGGTCATCGCGGACCTGTTGTTATACGGTTGTGTAATTCCTCGATAGTAAGTCCGGTTTCTGCGGCGATGCAAGAGGCGGATCACCGGCAGGAAAAGAGTTTGTCTGCGGCCGGATTCCGTCAAGTGCGGAATCCATGACTTCCCGCAGGTTTATTCGACGATTTCTCCGGGGTCGCTGCCCCAGATCTGGGCCTTGCTGACCCAGCCCTTTTCGCCCTCGACGCTGACGCGGCACCAATCTGGCGCGCATTCCGAAATCCGCCCGATCACCCCGGTTTCGGCCTGAAACAGGATATCGGCCCCCGGATCGGGGCTGCGGCGGAAATCGGCAAGAGGGGCGGTGACCAGCACGGTGCGCACCCCCGAGAGCAGCGCATAATGCACCCAGCCGCCCATGCCCTCGGCATCCTCGACCCGGCGCCAGTTTTCATGCTCGGCTGTGATGCGCAACGGCATTCCGCCATGGGTGAACACCCAGTCGATCCGGTGGGTCAGGCCGGGACCGCGCCGGGCATTGCCGACATTGCCCTTGAGGCTGACATAGCGCGGGATCGGCAGATTGGTGACGGCACCACGATTGGGGTCGCGCACCGGCTTGGCGGGTTCGGTGGCGGATGTGGCCGCAGTAGGGGCGGCCTCAGGCGCGGTCGCCTCGGGCGCAGGCACGGTTTCGGGCGCCACATCATCAGGGCGGGGCTGGGGGCGCGGGCTGCTGACCGGCGCCGTCGGCGGGCGCGGCGCGATGGTGATGGTGGCGGGCGGCGCGGTTTCCTGCGCGCCTGCGGCAGGGCTCAGGCAAAGCGCCGCAGCAAGAACAAGCGCCCCCCGCCGCATCCGGGCGCCAAGCCAAATGACGGGGCCGGGCCTTTGCATCATCCGCTCCTTGTGGCCCCTGACCGCGACATTCCGCGCCCATCGCCGTTCATGCCTCATGCAGGGCTTGTGCAGCGCCCCGCTTGTCGGCACTTTGCCACCGAAGACAAGGATTTGGAAGTGCAGGGAGACATCCAGATGCCCGCAACCCGCCTGACTGTGGTCGTGACGCGACGCTTGCCCGAGCCGGTCGAGACCCGGCTCATGGAACTGTTCGATGTGGAACTGCGCGACCCCGACACAAGGATGAGCCGCGAAGAGCTGGCGGCGGCGATGCGGCGCTGCGATGTGCTGGTGCCCACCATCACCGACCAGATCGACGCGGGCCTGATCGCGCAGGCGGGTGATCGGCTGAAGCTGATCGCCAGCTTTGGCGCCGGGGTGGATCATATCGACGTGGCCACGGCGCGGCAGCGCGGGATTCTGGTCTCGAACACTCCCGGCGTGGTTACCGAGGATACCGCCGACATGACCATGGCGCTGATCCTTGGCGTGACCCGCCGCATTCCCGAAGGGCTGCGCGTGATGCAGGCCGGTGAGTGGGAGGGCTGGTCGCCCATGGCTTTCCTTGGCGGGCGTCTGGGCGGGCGGCGTCTGGGCATCCTCGGCATGGGACGAATCGGGCAGGCCGTGGCCCGCCGCGCCCGCGCCTTCGGCTGTCAGGTGCATTACCACAACCGCCGCCGCCTGCGCCCCGAAGTGGAGGGCGAGCTTGAGGCGACCTATTGGGAAAGCCTTGACCAGATGATCGCCCGCATGGACATCATCAGCGTTAACTGCCCGCACACACCTTCGACCTTCCATCTGCTGAACGCGCGGCGGCTCAAGCTTTTGAAACCTTCGGCGGTGATCGTGAACACCTCGCGCGGCGAGGTGATCGACGAAAACGCCCTGACCCGTGGTCTGAAGGCGGGCGATATCGCGGGCGCCGGGCTGGACGTTTACGAACATGGCACCGAGATCAGCCCGGAACTGCGCGCCCTGCCCAATGTCGTGCTGCTGCCGCATATGGGTTCGGCCACCATCGAGGGCCGGATCGAGCAGGGCGAAAAGGTGATCATCAACATCAAGACCTTCGCCGACGGCCACCGCCCGCCCGATCAGGTGGTGCCGGGGATGCTCTGATACCTGTTTTCGCTGCCCGTGATGCGATCCTGTCCGCTTGGGCGGGTTGAAACCCGCGCGTGCCGACATTACCTGTCGGCGCAAAGCAACGGCGCGCGCAAAGCCAACATTCCGGGACAGACATGGAAATCTTCACCTATCCGGGCTTCATTGCCCTCTTGCAGGTAATCGGCATCGACCTCGTGCTGGCGGGCGACAATGCCATCGTGATCGGTCTGGCCGCCGCGGGCCTGCCCAAGGAACAGCGTGCCCGGGCGATTCTGGTGGGGATTGCCGCGGCAACGGTTATGCGGATCGGCTTCGCCCTGCTGACGACGCAGCTTCTGGCCATCGTGGGCCTGCTTCTGGCCGGGGGGGTGCTGCTGCTCTGGGTCTGCTGGAAGATGTGGCGCGAACTGCGCGCGGGCCATGGCGAACCCGAGCGCGCCGAAGAGGCGCTGACGGGCGAGGATCTGAACGCCGACGGCACCGTCGCAGGCGGTGGCCCGACCAAGACCTTTGCCCAGGCCGCGACGCAGATCGTCATCGCCGACGTGTCGATGAGCCTCGACAACGTGCTGGCCGTCGCAGGCGCGGCCCATGGCCATCCGACCGTGCTGATCGTGGGTCTGGTGCTGTCGATCGCGCTGATGGGTCTGGCGGCAAGCTTCGTGGCGCGGCTTTTGAACAAGTACCGCTGGATCGCCTATGTGGGCCTGCTGATCATCGTCTATGTCGCGCTCAAGATGATCTGGGAAGGCTGGCATCAGGTCGAGCCGGTGGTTCTGGGCGCGCTGGGCGGCTGACCCTTCCCCGGCACGGCAGATCAGGCCGCCCTTCGGGGCGGCCTTTTGCTTAGAACCGGGTCGGCAGATAGGGCGTGATGTCCAGTTCCGGCGCCCGTCCGCCCACCAGATCGGCCACGATCCGCGCCGTGATCGGCGCCAGCGTCAGCCCGATATGGCCGTGGCCGAAGGCGTGGATCACCTCGGCCCCGCCGCGCGAGGGGCCGATCACCGGCAGGCTGTCGGGCAGCGAGGGGCGGAACCCCATCCATGTGCGGTCGGGTTCGCCCAGATCGGGGAAGATCGCCCGCGCCCCTTCCAGCAGCCGCGCGATGCGGTGGGGGGAGGGCGGGGCGGTCAGCCCGCCCAGCTCCACCGTGCCCGCCACCCGCAGCCGCCCCGACATCGGGCACAGATAGAACCCGCGCGTGGTGGGGCAGGTGGGCCGGGTCAGTCGCGGCTGGCCCATATCCCATTCCAGATGATAGCCGCGTTCGGTGTCCAAGGGCACCCGGTCGCCCGCCTGCCGGGCAAGGTCGCGCGAATGCGCCCCGGCGGCGATGATCACCCGCCGCGCATGCAGCCGCAGGCCGGGGCCTTCGACCACGATGCCGTCAAACTGGCGGGTCAGCGTTTCGGCCCGGGCCTCAACGACCTCGGCCTTCGCCCGCACCTTCCGCGCCAGAAGCTGCACCATCGCCCCCGGATCGGCCAGAAACACCGCCTGCGGAAAGAAGGCGGCCCCGCCTTCGACGGGGGGCAGGCCCGGTTCCATCTGCGCCAGCGTCTCTGGCGAGATCAGCTCGACCGCGATGCCCAGCGCCCGGCGCCCGGCCATATCGGCCTCGGCCGCGCGAAAGGCGGCTTTGGTTTCATAAAGATAGAGGCAACCGCGGTTCTGCAGGATGCCGCTGCCGCCGATCCGCCCGGCCAGCCCCTGCCACGAAGGGCAGGCATCGGCCACCAGCCGCGCGATGGCGGCGGCATTGCGCGCCGCTGGCCCCGGCAGCGATTGCCGGGCAAAGCGCAGCAGCCATGGCGTGAGCGAGGGCAGCGCCGCCCGGCGGATCGCCAAGGGCGACATCCGGTCAAACAGCAGCGAGGGCAGGTTGCGCAGCACCGAGGGCGTGCCGACCGGCATCACCGCGTAATCGGCAATGGTGCCCGCATTGCCGTAAGAGGCGCCCATGCCGGGCGGGCCGGGATCGACCAGAACCACCTCGCGCCCCTCGGCCAGCAGGCGCTCGGCTATGGCAAGGCCCACAACCCCCGCCCCGAGAATTGCGATATCGGTCGTGAGGTGGCGGGTCATTGGGGGCTTCCTGAGGGGTGGGCGGCGGCAGGCGCCGCCCACGGGCTTTTACATGCAGGCCACGAAAAGCGCACGGGTGTTTTCATGCGTCATTTCCACCGGATTGCCGCCGCAGGACGGGTCTTCCAGCGCCATTTCGGTCAGCATGTCGAGATCGGGGTTCGTCACACCCAGCGCGGTCAGCGTCTCGGGAATGTTCAGCACCCGGCGCAGTTCCATGATCGTGTCACGGAAGCCGTCAAAACCCCCCGCGATGCCCAGATAGGCCGCCGCCGCCACGATCCGCTCTTCGATGGCGGGCCGGTTCATATCCAGCACCATCGGCATGACAACGGCATTGGTGGTGCCGTGATGGGTGCCGTAAACCGCGCCGATCGGGTGCGACAGGCTGTGGATCGCGCCAAGCCCTTTCTGGAAGGCCACGGCGCCCATGGCAGCGGCCGACATCATATGCGCGCGGGCGTCCAGATCGTTCGGGTTGTTATAGACCTTGGGCAGGTTTTCAAACACCAGCCGCATCCCTTCCAGCGCAATCCCCTGGCTCATCGGGTGATAGAACGGGCTGGAGTAGGCTTCAAGGCAATGGGCCAGCGCGTCCATGCCCGTGCCTGCGGTGATGAATTTCGGCATCCCCACGGTCAGCGCCGGGTCGCAGATGGTGACGACGGGTAAAAGCTTGGGATGGAAGATGATCTTCTTCTTGTGGGTGGCCGAATTGGTCAGCACGCCCGCCCGGCCCACTTCGCTGCCCGTTCCCGCCGTGGTCGGCACCGCGATGATCGGCGCGATCTTCGAGGCATCGGCGCGGGTATACCAATCGTCGATATCCTCCAGATCCCAGACCGAAAGGTCGGCGCGCTGATGCGCCATCAGCGCGATCATCTTGCCAAGGTCGAGGGCCGAGCCGCCGCCAAAGCAGATCACGCCGTCATGGCCACCGGCCAGATAGACAGCGATGCCGTCAGCCATGTTCTTTTCATTCGGGTTCGGATCGACTTCCGAGAAAACGGCGGTCCCTAGGCCCGCCTTTTCCAGAACGGCCACCGCCGCAGCGGTGATCGGCAGGCTGGCCAGCGCCTTGTCGGTCACGAACAGCGGCTTTTTCACGCCCGCCGCCGCGCAATGTTCGGCCAGTTCGGCAATCCGGCCGACGCCGAACTTGATCGCGGTGGGATAGGACCAGTTCCGGTTGGGAACGTTGTGGGTCATGGTGTCAGACCTTCTTGAGATGATAGGATTTCGGACGGGTCACCGAGAGGAACCCCAGATAAGATAACGATCCGCCGCGCCCGGTGTCCTTGCAGCCGGTCCAGCAGAGCGCCGGGTCAAGGTAATCGGCGCGGTTCATGAAGATGGTCCCGGTCTCGATCTGCGCGCCGATGGCCGCGGCGGTGTCGTAATCGCGGGTCCAGATGCTGGCGGTCAGGCCGTAAGGCGAGTCGTTCATCAGACGGATGGCCTCGGCATCGTCCTTTACCTTCATGATGCCGACGACCGGGCCGAAGGATTCCTCCATCATCACCCGCATGGAATGGTCAACGTTCACCAGCACCTGCGGCGCAAGATAGGCGCCACCGTCATCGGCAGGGAAATGCGCCGGGTCGATCAGCGGTTTGGCGCCCGCTGCCACCGCTTCGGCGATCTGGTCGCGCACCACCTTCGCAAAGCGCTTGTTGGCCATCGGGCCAAGGGTGCTTTCCTTGTCGAACGGATTGCCCAGCTTCAGCGCCTTGACCCAAGCCACGGCCTTTTCGACGAAGGCGTCATAAAGGCTTTCGTGGACATAGATCCGCTCGATCCCGCAGCAGCATTGCCCGGCGTTGAACATCGCGCCATCCATCAGCGTGTCAACCGCCGCATCCAGATCGGCATCGGCGCGGACATAGCCGGGGTCTTTGCCGCCGAGTTCCAGCCCGAGGGGCGTAAAGGTGCCCGCCGCCGCCCGCTCTATCGCCGCGCCGCCCCCGACCGAGCCGGTGAAGTTGACGAAGTTGAAGGCACGGGCGCCAATCAGCGCCTCGGTCGTGGCGTGATCAAGGACGACATTCTGGAACACATCGGCGGGAACGCCCGCCGCATGGAACGCCTCTGCCAGACGCTCGCCCACCAACAGGGTTTGGCTGGCATGTTTCAGCACCACGGTATTGCCCGCGATTAGCGCCGGAACCAGCGTGTTGATCGTGGTCAGATAGGGATAGTTCCAGGGCGCCACGATGAAGACCACCCCCAGCGCCTCACGCGCGAGGTAGCGGCGGAATTTGTCGCTGTCTTCGACGACCTTGGGGGCCAGCGTTTCGGCGGCAATCTGCGACATGTATTCGGTGCGGGCATTCACGCCGCCGAATTCGCCGCCGAACCGGGTGGGGCGGCCCATTTGCCAGGCCAGCTCCTCGACGATCACGGGCGCCATCTCGTTCAGTTTGGCGACACCGGCCTTGACCAGCGCAATCCGCTCTTCCAGCGGGCGGGCGGCCCAGCCCTTTTGCGCGGCGCGGGCGCGGGCGACGGCGGCCTTGGCGGCATCCGGGGTCAGCGGCACGCGCTCGGCATAGACCGAGCCGTCCACGGGGGAAATCAGTTGAATGGGTTTCATCGTCCTGTCCTCATGACAAGGATGGGCAGATTGCCCATCCTACGAAATCTATGGTCCGCGGGATGGGCAGATTGCCCATCCTACGAGAGATCACGCCCGCTCCAGCCCGCGCTGGCGTTCGAAATCGGTCACGACCCGGTCGGTTTCCGAAATCTCCCATTGGGCGGCGTGGTGGTAATGTTCCACCACATCGTCCCCGAAGGCGGCCCGCAGCATGGCCGAACCATGCAGCAGCGTGGCGGCATCGCGCAGGGTCTTGGGAATCTCGCGGATGCCCGAGGCGGCATACATGTCGCCGCGCAGTTCCGGTTCCAGCGCCATCTTCTTTTCGATCCCGTCCAGACCCGCGGCGAGCAGCGCCGCACAGGCCATATAGGGGTTCACGTCGCTGCCCGGAATGCGGCATTCCACCCGCACCGCCTTGGTATGCACCCCACAGACGCGGAAGCCCGCCGTGCGGTTGTCGGCCGACCAGACCGCCTTGGTGGGGGCGAACATGCCCACGGTGAAGCGCTTGTAGCTGTTCACATAGGGGGCGAGGAAGGCGGTGATCTCACGGGCATGGTAAAGCTGCCCGGCAAGATAGTGCTTCATCACCTCGGACATGCCATGGGCGTCGTCATGGTCGGCAAAGCTGGCCTTGCCGTCCTTGCTCCACAGGCTCTGGTGGATATGGCTTGAGGAACCCGCCTTGCGGTGGTCATACTTGGCCATGAAGGTGACCGAGCGGCCCTTGGACCAGGCGATTTCCTTGATGCCGTTCTTGACGATCACATGGTTGTCGGCGGTGTCCAGCGCGTCGGAATAGCGGTAGTTGATTTCCTCTTGCCCGGCATCCGCCTCGCCCTTGGAGTTTTCAACCGGGATGCCTGCGCCATAAAGCCCGTTGCGGACGGCGCGCATCACGTCTTCTTCCTTGGTGGTCTGGAAGATGTGGTAATCCTCGTTATAGGCGCTGATCGGCTTGAGGTTTTCGGTGCCATGGTCGCGCAGGGATTCATAGCTGTTTTCAAACAGATAGAACTCAAGCTCGGTCGCCATCATCGGCTCGAACCCCATGGCGCGGGCGCGTTCGACCTGTTTTTTCAGCACGGCGCGCGGCGAATGCGGCACCGGGCTGTGGTCGTGGTGGTCCAGAATATCGCCCAGCACCAGCGCGGTTCCCGCAAGCCACGGCACCAGCCGCAGCGTGGCCATGTCGGGTTTCAGCACATAATCGCCATAGCCCGTCTGCCAGGACGAGGATTTATAGCCCTGAACCGTGTTCATGTCCTGATCGACGGTCAAGAGATAGTCGCAGCAATGGGTCTCTTCCCAGCCGCCATTCACAAAGAACGCCGCGTGAAAGCGTTTGCCGACAAGCCGCCCCCACATGTCGATCCCCGCCACCAGCACGGTGTCGATCTCGCCGCGCGAAACGGCCTCTTTCAGAGCGTCCAGAGTCAGATTTCCAGGCATCTTCGTCGCCTTCCTGTTGGTTTTTATCGGCCCTTTTCCGGGCCATTTCTGTCATGGGATTGGTCCGTGATTCCTGCGGGCCCGCCGGCCCCGCCGAATTCGGGCTTGCGGGGCCAGCAGGGCAGGCCAGCGCGGCAGGCGGCGGTCAGCGGGTTCATGGCAAGCCTCGTTGGCGGCGGCAGCGGATGATGGATTTGATCATATTCATCGCGCGGCTTCTGGCAAGCGGGCAGAGAGCGGGGTGCATGGGTCAGCCTCCGGCGCCAATGGCCGCCACCTGTGCCACGGCGCGGGCCAGCAACGGGGCCAGCCGTTCGGCCATGGCCGCCTCGGCCTTGGGCGTGGCGATCAGGTCATTGCGGAGTTCCAGCATGGCATTGGCCAGCCCATAGGGCGTGGCGTGCAGCCGCAGGGTGTGGGTCACGTCATCGGCTGCCGAATAGGGGGCGTTGATCCGGGCATCCAGCCCGCCCGCAGCCACCGCCCCGGCATGAATGGCCAACGCCAGAGCGGGATCGGCGTCATGGATGATGCCGAATTCCACCGCGCGGGGCTTGCCGAAATAGACCGGGGTAAAGGAATGCACGGTGATCACCACCGGGCGGCGCCCCATGGCAATGCGCCCGGCAATCAGATTGTGCAGGCCATTGGCCCAAGGCAGATAGACCGCCTGGGTCCGTACCAGCCGTTCTTCGGCAGAGATGGCGGCATTGCCCGGCACCTCATGCACTTCCGAGCGGGCAGGCATGGCGCCCGCCATGTCGGGCGCGCGGTTGCAGTCATAGACCAGCCGGCTGACCGGGGCATGGATCAGCGTGGCATCCAGCCGCGCCGCCAGCCCGCGTGCCAGACCCAAAGCCCCCGGATCCCAGGCGATATGGGCGGCCCGCTCCTCTGCGCGCAGCCCCAGATCGCCCCAGCGTGCCGGAATGGCGTTCGAGGCATGTTCACAGACCAGAATGACCCGGCCCGCCGCCGCCTCATTCTCGATCACCGGCAGATGGCGACCTGCCGCTTCTGGTGTTTGCGTCGCCATCATGCGGGCGATTCACTCCCTGTTTTCCCGGACAGGCTCATATGACCGCAGGGTTCTGTCAATATTGTTTCTTTTTGTGCCGATCCTGATACAAAGTTTTCAGAATCCCTTGCGAATCTGGTCCCCATGTCCGCCGCCCCCCCCCTTGACGATCAGTTGCGCACCGCGCTGCCCGACCTGACCCGGGCCGAGCGGCAGTTGGCCACGCATATCCTGTCGCATTACCCGGTTGCCGCCCTTGGCTCGATCACCGTGCTGGCCAAGGCGGCCAAGGTTTCGACGCCGACGGTGGTGCGGCTGGTGCAGAAGCTTGGTTTCAAAGGCTATCCCGATTATCAGCGCCATCTGCGCGCCGAGGTCGAAACCATGCTGGTCTCGCCGCTTGCCAAGCATGACCGCTGGCGCGGTGGGGTGCCCGACACCCATATCCTGAACCGTTTCGCCGATGCGGTGATCGCCAATCTGCAACAGACGCTGGGCCAGATCGACCCGGCGGAATTCGATGCGGCGGCGGCACTTCTGGCCGATCCGCGGCGGCGGATTTTTGCGATTGGCGGGCGGATCACCCATGCGATTGCCGATTATTTCGTCACCCTGATGAAGGTGATCCGCCCCGAGGTCACGCTGATGTCGGATATGTCCAACACCTGGCCGCCCGCACTTCTGGACATGAAGCCGGGTGATGTCCTTTTGGTCTTCGACATCCGGCGGTATGAGAATGCGGTGCTGCAAATGGCCGAGATGTCGCGCGAACAGGGGGCCGAGATCGTGCTGATCACCGACCGCTGGGTCTCGCCCGCCGCCGCCCATGCCCGCCACACGCTGGCCGCCCATGTCGAAGTGCCCTCGGCCTGGGACAGCAACGTTTCGCTGATGGTGCTGGTCGAAACGCTGCTTTCGGCCGTGCAAAGCCTGACATGGGAGACGACCGAGGGGCGGCTGAAGCGTCTGGAAGACCTCTATGCCCGCACCCGGTTCTTTCGCCGCTATCGCTAGGCCAGCGCGGCCCGCCGCGCCCCCGCGACCGCGTTCAGCATGACCGCCGCCAGCACCATCGCCCCGCCCAGCAGGGTCGCGGGCCCCGCCGTCTCGCCCAGAAACACCCAGACCCAGAGCGGGGCGAGGATATTCTCGACCGAGGAAATCAGCGTCGCCTCGGCGGCGGGCAGGCCCCGGCTGCCCAGCGTGTAAAGGATCATCCCGCCCGCCAGCGCAACGACACCCATCAGCATCGCCATGGCGATATCGCGCGGCGGGGCGGCAAGGCTTTCGCCCCAGACCTGCGCCAGAATGGCGGCGGCAATCATCGACATCAGCCCGCCGACCAGCACGGCCGGCATCATGTCACCGACATGGCCCCAGCGCAGCGCCACGGTGAAGACGGCAAAGCCCAGTGCCGAGAGGAGGGCGCCGATATTGCCCGCCATGCCGCCGCCACCGAAACCCGCCCCGATCATCACGAAAATGCCCGCGCCCGCCAGCAGCATCGCCGCCCAGGTCGAGGGGCGGATTTGTTCGCGCAGCATCAGCCAGCCCAAGAGCGCGGAAAAGAACGGCGCGGCAGAGTAGAGGAACACCGCGTTGGCAACCGTGGTTGCGCGCAGGGCATAGATCGCGCCGGTATAGGCCATCACAAGGCCGAAGCCGCCGATCACCCCGGCCAAACCCACCGCCCGCATCGGCCCGATCAGCCGCCCGCCCGAGCGCCAGAGGATGAAGCCGGCCAGAATCGGCAAAAGCCCGGCCGAGCGCCAGAACAGGATGGCGGTGGTGCTGGCTTCGGGGATGTTGCGCACGAAAAGGCCCATGGTGGACCACAGCACCCCCGCGCAGAAAACCAGAAGAACGCCCGTGCCGTATCGCATCTGCCCCACCCTTGTTTTGCCCCAGAGGATGGCAAAGCCGGTGCAGGGGCTGTTCCAAAGGCGACGCCGGGTGTCGGCCAAGTTTCTTGCAAGAAACTTGCAAATTCCTTGCAAGGAATTTGGCGCCTGCGGAGCGGGCGCGCTCAATAGCCCCGGGCGCGGTCCACCTGATGCAGGAACGGCTCGCCTGCCTGCCCGCGCCGGATGTTCTCGGCAATCACCCGGGCCGAGGTGGCGGGCCTTGTGTCTGCGGCGATATGGGGGGTGACGGTCACGCGGGGGTGGGTCCAGTAGGGGTGATCCTGCGGCAAGGGTTCAACCCGGAAGACATCCAGCGTGGCATGGCCGATCCGGCCCGCATCCAGCGCCGCCAAGAGCGCGGCATCGTCAATCAGCGCGCCGCGTCCGGGGTTCAGGATTACGGCGCCCGGCTTGCACCAGCCAAGGGTTTCGGCATTCAGGAAATTCTCGGTTTCGGGCGTTTTCGGCAGCAGGGTCACGATGATATCGGCCCCCTCCAGTGCCGCCCGCAGGCCGTCTTGCCCATAGTGGCAGGCGATGCCTTGCACCTCGCGTGGGCTGCGGCTCCAGCCGCAAACGCGGAAATTCAGCGCCTGCAACGCCCGCGCGGCGGCGGCCCCCAGCGCCCCCATGCCCAGCATCGCCACCTGCCGTTCGCGCGCCAGCGGCGGGCAGGCGGGATCCCAGACCTTGCCCGGATTGACGATATAGCGGTCCAACCCCAGATGATGGCGCAGCGCGTGGCCGGTCACCCATTCCACCATCCCCTCGGTCAGGGCGGGATCGACCATGCGGCAGAGTGGCTGGGTCAGCGTGGCGTTGCCCACGATCCGCTCCACCCCGGCCCAGAGGCTGAGGACCGCCTTGCAGCGGCTATAGGGCGTGAAATCCTGCAAGGGCGCCGAAGGGGCATAGACGATGTAATCCACCGTTTCCGGCGCCGCCTCCTGCACCAGATCGGCGGCCACCCCCGCCTCGGCCAGCGCGGCGCGCAGGGGGGCGTTGTAACGCTCCCAATTGCCGGGGCCCGCCGCCATCAGAACCGTTGCCGCCATCATCCGCTCCTATCTTGCCAGCGCGAGGGCGGCATTCACCGCCAGCGCCAGAATGACCGTGTTGTAGAAAAAGGCCGCCACCGCGTGCAACAGCACCACCCGCCGCATCCGCGCCGTGGCCACCACGACATCCGAGGTTTGCGCCGTCATCCCGATGGTGAAACCGAAATAGAGAAAATCCCACAGGTTCGGCGGCTCTTGCCCGGGAAAATCCAACTGGCAGGATTCGTCGGGGGCATAATGCAGATGGGCATAGCGGAACGAGGCCAGTGTATGCACCATGGCCCAGCCCAAGGGCACGGCGGCCAGCGCCAGCAGCATGTCGAAGGGGCGCGACAGCGGCGCCGCCTCGCCCAGAACCAGCCAGATCGCGGCAAGGCTGACCAGCAGACTGCCCAAGGCCAGAAGCAGGATCAGGGTGATGCCCTCATCCTCGGTTTCGGCATGGCGGCGGAGGTCGTCGGGCGTGGCCGTGCGGGCGTGCTGCGCCATCAGCAGCAGGTAAGTCAGCGCAAAGCCGTCAAACGCCAACAGGGCGCGCAGCGCCTGTGTGACCGCCATCGCCTGCATCGCGGCAAAGATCGCCGCGCCAAACCCCAGCGCCAGCAGAAAGCGGCGATGCCTTTGCCACGACCTCATCCTAGCGCAGCCTGTGGACGATAGCGCTTTGCACAAGGCCAAAGGCCAGCATGATCACCAGCGTCGCCGAACCGCCATATGAGAGCAGCGGCAAGGGCACCCCCACCACCGGCGCCATGCCCATCACCATCGACAGGTTCACCGCCAGATAGAGAAAGAAATTCGCGGCAATGCCGATGATCAGCAACTGGCTGAACCGATCCTTGTTCTGCACCGCGGCCACCAGCAGGAACACAAGGATCAGCGCATAAAGGATCAGCAACGAAAAGGCCCCGACAAAACCAAACTCCTCGCCCAGCGTGGTGAAGATGAAGTCGGTGTGCTTTTCGGGCAGGAAGTTCAGGCGCGACTGGGTTCCCTGCATGAATCCCTTGCCCGCCCAGCCGCCCGATCCCAGCGCGATCTTGGCCTGAATGATGTTATAGCCCGCGCCCAGCGGGTCGGCGTCGGGGTCAAGGAAGGTGTGGATGCGCTTGTATTGGTAATCATGCAGCAATTGCCAGGGCGTGCCCTCGGACGAGATCACCGCCGTCACCGTGCCCACGACCAGCGCGATCACCGCGCCGAAATACCACAAGGAGACACCGGCGGCGAACATCACCGCGCCGCCCGCGATGATCAGCATGACCGAGGTGCCAAGATTGGGCTGCATCAGCACCAGAATCGTCGGCGCCACGATCAGCACCAGCGGGATCAGCACCCACAGCGGCCGCGACACCTTCCGGTCGTCCAGCCAGTCGTAATACATCGCCAGCGCCATCACGAGCGTGACCTTCATCAGCTCAGACGGTTGCAGCCGCATGAAGCCGAGGTCGATCCAGCGCTGCGCGCCCATGCCCACGGTGCCGAAAAACTCCACGATCAGCAGCAGCACCATGGTCACCCCATAGGCCAGCCCCGACATCGAGCGCCAGAACCAGATCGGCGCAAAGGCCACCGCCAGCATCAGCACAAGCCCCATGGCATAGCGCTTCATCTGCGGTTCGGCCCAGACCTCGATCCGTCCGCCGGCGATGGAATAGAGCATCAGCCAGCCGATGGCGGCGACGGCGGTGACCACAAGGATCAGCGCCCAATGGATGTAGAACACCTTGGCGATGCCGGTGGGTGCGGTCTTGACCCGGTATTCCAGAAAACTCATCGCGTCAGACCTTCGAGCTTTCGGGCAATTTGCCGTCGGCACCGCGCAACGGCAGTTCCTTGAGCAGGGTTTCCATCCGGTTGCGTTGATCGGCGGGATAGGCGGTCAGCGGCGGCACCTCGCCATAAAGTGCGCGGAGAAGGGCGTCGCGCGCAATCGGCGCCGCCACGGCAGAACCGCCGCCGCCATGTTCCACCACCACCACCACTGCATAGCGCGGCGCATCGGCGGGGGCGAAGCCCACGAACAGCGCATGGTCGCGCCGCTCCCAAGGCAGTTGGTCGTTCGACACCACGCCCGAGGCGCGTTCAGCCGCCGAGATGTTGCGCACCTGACTGGTGCCGGTCTTGCCGCACATCAGCATGGTTTCATCGGCAATCCGGCTGCCGCGGGCGGTGCCTGCCTTGCCGTTCATCACCGCGAACATGCCGCGCTGCACCGCCCGCAGGATCGAGCCTTCCAGCCCCAGCGGCTCGGGCGGCGTGACCGGCACTTCCTTGCCGTCGATGGCCTTCACCAGCCGCGGGTTCACCGCCATGCCGGTTGCCACCCGCGCCGTCATCACCGCCAGTTGCAGCGGCGAAGCCAGCACATAGCCCTGACCGATCGAGGCGTTGATCGTATCGCCCACCCGCCATTCGGATTTGTGCCGCTCGATCTTCCATGCCTTGTCGGGCATGTTGCCTTCGGTGATGGCCGACATCGGCAGGTCGTGGCGGATGCCAAGGCCCAGACGGCGGCCCATCTCGGCGATCTTGTCGATCCCGACCTTTTGCGCGATGTCGTAATAATAGACGTCGCAGCTTTCCATCAGGCTGCGCTCAAGGTTCACCCGGCCATGGCCCCCGCGTTTCCAGCAGTGGAACTTGCGGTTGCCGAACTCCAGATAGCCGGGGCAAGAAACGGTGCTGTCCGCGTTGATCACCCCCGCCTCCAGCGCCGCCAGTGCGGTGACCATCTTGAAGGTGGAGCCGGGCGGATAGGCACCCTGCACCGATTTGTTGGCCAAGGGGCGATGGTCATGCTGCATCAGGGTGGAATAATCGGCCTGAGAGATGCCCCGCACGAACAGGTTGGGGTCGAAGGAGGGCGCCGAGGCAATGGCGATCAGGTCGCCATTCTGCACGTCGATCACCACACAGGCGGCACTTTCATCGCCCAGCCGTGCCTGCACGAAATTCTGCACATCGGCGTCGATGGTCAGCCGCACATCTGCGCCCGGCTCGCCTTCATTGCGGTCCAGCTCGCGCATGACGCGGCCGACGGCATTGACCTCGATCCGCTTGGTGCCCGCATGGCCACGCAAGGAATCTTCCATCCATTTTTCCACGCCGATCTTGCCGATCTGGAATTTCGGAATGCGCAGCAGCGGATCGGGGCTTTCGATGCCCTCAAGATCCTTTTCCGACACCGGGCCGACATAGCCAACCACATGGGCAAAATCGGTATCGCGCGGATAGACCCGGCTCAGACCCACTTCGGGCGTGACGCCGGGCAGGGCAGGGCCATTGACCGCAATGCGCGAGAAATCTTCCCATGCCAGCCGATCGGCTACGGTGATCGGCACGAAGGGGCTGTTGCGCTTGACCTCTTTCAGGATATCGGCCCGGTCCTCTGCGGACATCGGGATGATATGGCTCAGCCGGTCCAGCACCTCTTCGACATCGCCCGCATCCTCGCGGGTGATGGTCACGCGGTAGTTCTGTTCATTCCCCGCGATCAGCTTGCCGTTGCGGTCCTGGATCAGGCCGCGGTTCGGCGGGATCAGCCTGATGTTGATGCGGTTTTCCTCGGCCAGCAGGCGGAACTGGTCGGCCTGCTCGACCCCCAGAAACCGCATCCGCGCGCCCAGAACCGCGACCATTGCCGTCATGCAGCCGCCCATGAACAGCGCCCGCCGGGTGAAACGGCGGCTGCTCGCCTCGGTATCGCGGGGAACCCGTCTCACATCCGTCTCCCATAGGCGTCGATCTCGCCCATCGCGGGCTTGTGCAGGTCCAGCACATAGCGCGACAGGAACACCACGACAGGATAGCACAGAACCGACCAGACCACCTGCACAAGCGCGTAACCAAAGCCCGGCTGCGGCAACAGCACCAGCGCGAAGACCACCCGATAGGCCAGCAAAAGCCCCACCATCAGCCCCGAAACCAGCAGCCATTCCACGCCAAAGCTCAACTCGCGCGTCAGGGCCACCCGCCCGCGCACGAATTCCGCCGCCACCAGCACCAATGCCGTCCAAAGCCCCGGCGGGCGCATCAGGATCATATCCTCCAGCAGAACCACCGCAGCAATCAGCAGGGCGGGCAGATAGTCGGGCCGCCGCATCGTCCAGGCAAAGATCAGGCACAAAAGCAGGTCCGGCCCCGGCAGATCGCCCGCCTCGCCACCCAGGGGCAACAGCCGCGCAAACAGCAGGAACAGCGCCAGCGCCACGAACAAGAGCCGGTGCAGCCAGACCTGCCGGGTCGCGCCATCAACCATTGCCGCCCCCCTCGCCGGTTTCCGCAGGCGGTTGAGCGGCGGGGGCCGGCGGACCTTGCAACGGCTCGGGCGTTACCAGCGCGCCGGCGTCAAGGATCGGCTCCAGCTCGTGACTGCGCAGCACCCGCAGGAATTCCAGCCGCTGATAATCCGCCGCCAGCGCCACCCGCAGCCGCTTGTCATTGCCCAGGACCACCTGACCCACCAGCAGTCCCGCCGGAAACACCCCGCCGTCGCCGGAACTGACCACCCGGTCGCCCGGGCGCACCTCGTCCTGATCCTCGAGGAAATCCAGCGGGGGCAGGGTGGAATTGTCGCCCGAGAGCAGCGCCTTCTGCCCCGAAGGCTGCACCATCACCGGCACCCGGCTGTTGCTGTCGGTCAGAAGGATCACCCGGCTGGTCCGCGCGCCCACCCCCGAAATCCGCCCGACAAGGCCGATGCCGTCCATCGTCGCCCAGCCGTCGCGGATGCCGTCGCGCGCGCCCACGTTCAGCAGCACCGACTGGCGGAACGGGCTGCCGCTGTCGGCCAGAACCACCCCGGTCACATGGGTCAGTTGCGGGTCCAGCCGCACCTGATTGAGGTCCAAGAGCCGGGCATTCTCCTGCCCCAGTTGCAGCGCCGCCTCTTTCCACGCCTTCATCTGGCGCAGTTCCTCGCGCAGCTCGCGGTTCTGCTCCAGCAGCCGCGCATAGGACTGGAAATCCGAAAACACCTCATGCGACCAGGTGACAGGCGCCATCGCCCATTGGAACGACGGCACGAAACGGTCCACCAGCGCGGCACGGAACCGCTCGACCCGCGGGCTGTCGATCCGCCACAGCGCGAAAAGCGCCAGAAGGACCAGCACCAAAAGACCCACCAGCACCCGGCGCAGCGGGCGGGTGAATTCTTCGGGATCGGTGCGGTTTCTCGCCATGGATCGCTCTGCTCGCACGCGGGCCGTGGCCCGTTCATCTTGGCCCAAATATCCCACGGGGGTCCGGGGGTGTGAAACCCCCGGCGCCAGCCAAGGGCGCTGCGCCGGTCAGCGGCCGTTGTCAGCTATCGTAGTCGATCACATGGCGCAGTTGCTTTTCATATTCCAGCGCCTTGCCGGTGCCCAGCGCCACACAATTCAGCGATTCATTGGCGACCGAAATCGAAAGCCCGGTCTGTTCGCGCAGGCTCAGGTCCAGATCGCCCAAAAGCGCCCCGCCCCCGGTCAGCATGACGCCGCGGTCCACGATATCCGCCGCAAGGTCGGGCGGGGTGGTTTCCAGCGCCTGCATCACCGCATCGCAGATTTGCTGCACGGGTTCCGACAGCGCCTCGGCCACCTGCGCCTGATTGATCTCGGTTTCCTTCGGCACACCGTTCAACAGGTCACGCCCCCGGATCTGCATCGACAACCCGCGCCCGTCATCGGGCATCCGCGCCGTGCCGATCGAGGTCTTGATCCGCTCTGCCGTGGATTCCCCGATCAACAGGTTCTGATGGCGGCGCAGATAAGAGATGATCGCCTCATCCATCCGGTCGCCGCCGACGCGGACAGAGCGGGCATAGACGATATCGCCCAAGGACAGCACCGCCACTTCGGTCGTGCCGCCGCCGATATCGACCACCATGTTGCCGGTGGGGTCGGTGATGGGCATTCCGGCGCCGATGGCCGCCGCAATCGGTTCGGCAATCAGCCCCGCGCGGCGGGCACCCGCCGACAGGACCGACTGCCGGATCGCGCGTTTTTCAACGGGCGTCGCGCCGTGCGGCACGCAGACGATGATCTTGGGCTTGGAAAAGGTCGTGCGCTTGTGAACCTTGCGGATGAAATGCTTGATCATCTCTTCCGCCGCTTCAAAGTCGGCAATCACCCCGTCGCGCATCGGGCGGATCGCCTCGATGCTGCCGGGCGTGCGGCCCAGCATCAGCTTGGCATCCTCGCCCACGGCCAGAACCTGCTTCTTGCCGTCCTTGGTGTGATAGGCCACCACCGAGGGCTCGTTCAGGACAATGCCCTTGCCGCGGATATAGACCAGCGTATTGGCCGTTCCGAGGTCGATGGCCATGTCCGACGAGAAGATGCCGGAAAGAACTGACATGCTGGCTCCGCCTGTTGCCCGAATGAATTGCGCCCGCGACTCAGGGTCTCTGAGGCGGGCGCTTTCATATAGAACCCGGGGGGGCCAAGCGGAAGGGCCGGGGCTGCGGGACGGCGGCTTTTCGCATTTGCACAGCACAGTTGCACAAAGCGAACATTCCGCCGCCCATTGCCTGCTGGATCAGCCGGCATCCTTGTAGTTTACCGACTTCACATCGGCATCCGGTGCCGTTTTGGTGCGCCGCACGATCAGTTTGTTCAGCGCGTTCACATAGGCTTTCACGCTGGCGACCACCGTATCGGTGTCGGCGGACGACCCGGTAACGATGCGGCCATCCTCCTCGAGTCGCACCGAAACCGTGGCTTGGGCATCGGTGCCTTCGGTCACGGCTGCCACCTGATAGACCTGCAGCCGCGCCTTGTGCGGGAAGAGCATCTTGACGCACATGAAGGCGGCATCCACCGGTCCGTCGCCGGTGGCGTCGATGTGATGGTCCACCCCGTCGATGGTCAGCACCATATCCGCCTCTTGCGGGCCTTCGGTGCCGCAGACCACCCGCAGCTTCTTCAGTTGCAGATATTCATGGGCGTCATTGGTCTGCTCGTCACTGACCAGCGCGATCAGGTCTTCGTCATAGACCTCTTTCTTGCGGTCGGCCAAAGCCTTGAAGCGCACGAACACGTCGTTCAACTGATTGTCGGCCAGTTCATAGCCCAGTTCGCGCAGCTTTGAGCGCAGCGCGGCGCGGCCCGAATGCTTGCCCATGGCGATGTTCTTTTCATTCAGCCCGATATCCGAGGGCTTCATGATCTCGAAAGTCTCGACATTCTTCAGCACGCCATCCTGATGGATGCCGCTTTCGTGCAGGAAGGCGTTCTTGCCGACGATGGCCTTGTTCGGCTGCACCACAAAGCCCGAAACGGTGGACACCCGCCGCGACAGGTTCATGATCTTGGTGGTGTCGATGCCGGTGCGGTAGGGCAGGATGTCGTTGCGCACGCGCAGCGCCATGACCACCTCTTCCAGCGCGGTATTGCCCGCGCGTTCGCCCAGACCGTTGATCGTGCATTCGATCTGCCGCGCCCCGGCCTCGACCGCGGCCAGCGAATTGGCCGTCGCCATGCCCAGATCGTTGTGGCAATGGGTGGCGAAGATGATGTCATCGGCCCCCGGCACCCGTTCCAGCAACATGCGGATGATCTTGGCGCTTTCCATCGGATAGGTATAGCCGACGGTATCGGGGATATTGATGGTGGTGGCGCCCGCCTTGATGGCAATTTCCACCACGCGGCACAGATAATCGTCTTCCGTCCGGGTGGCATCCATCGGCGACCATTGCACATTGTCGCACAGGTTGCGCGCATGGGTCACGGTTTCATGGATGCGCTCTGCCATCTGGTCCATGTCCAGATTGGGAATCGCGCGGTGCAGCGGCGAGGTGCCGATGAAGGTGTGGATGCGGGGGCTGCGGGCGTGTTTCACCGCCTCCCAGCAGCGGTCGATGTCCTTGAAATTCGCCCGCGCCAGCCCGCAGATGGTGGAATTCTTCGCCCGCTTGGCAATGGCCGAGACGGCGGCAAAATCGCCCTCGCTGGCGATGGGAAAACCGGCTTCGATGATATCGACGCCCATTTCGTCCAAGAGGCCGGCAATCTCCAGCTTCTCCTCATGGGTCATGGTGGCGCCGGGGGATTGTTCCCCATCGCGCAGGGTGGTGTCGAAAATCAGAACGCGGGGCTGCGAGGTTTTGTCGGTCATGTCGGGCTGTCCTTGAAGGTCTTGGCTTGCTGGTCCCGGGCGCTGGTCACATCCGAGCGGTCGCGCCCTAGGGCCCGCTCAGAAGCAGCCAAGAAGCAGAAGCCCGCGGGAATGCGCACGGATGCCCGGCGCGAAAGGCGCGGCGCAGGACGTGGCGATGATGGATTCCCGGGTCATGGCGGCGACTATAGGCAGGAAAAACCGGAAGGGAAGGGGGCAACGGCAAAAAATGCGGACTGGAAAGCGGGGCAGTGCGGGCTAGGTCCGGGGGCAGTATGGGGGATGCGATGCGGTCATTGATCATCGGGGCAAGCGGCGGGATCGGTGGGGCGCTGTGTGATGCCTTGCAGGCGCGGGGGGCGGTGGTGGGGCTGTCGCGGTCGCGCGACGGGCTGGACCTTCTGGATGAGGCCAGCATCGCCCGGGTTCTGGGCGCGCTTGAGGGGCCGTTCGATCTGATCGTTGTGGCCACGGGCGCCTTGCAGATCGGTGCGGCGACGCCGGAGAAAAGCCTGCGCGCGCTGAATGCCGAGGCGATGCTGGCGCAATTCGCGCTGAATGCGGTCGGTCCGGCTCTGGTGATCAAACACGCGCTGCGGCTGATGCCGCGCGGCGCGCCGTCGCGGCTGGCGGTCCTGTCGGCGCGAGTCGGCTCGATCGGCGACAACCGGCTGGGCGGCTGGTATTCTTACCGGGCGGCCAAAGCGGCGCTGAACCAGCTTGTGCATTCGGCGGCTATTGAGGCGGCCCGCAGCCATCCCCACGCCGTGCTGGTGGCGCTGCATCCGGGCACGGTGGCCACCGGGCTGACGGCGGCCCATTCCGGCGGGCATCCGGCCGTGTCGCCCGAAACCGCCGCCGCCAACCTGCTGGCGGTGCTGGACGGGTTGACCCCCGCCGATTCGGGCGGCTTTTTCGACTGGCAGGGCAAGGCCGTGCCGTGGTGAGGCTGGCGCGGTCCTGTCAGTGCAGGCTCAGGGAGTGGCCGGAGCCGCCGCAGGGGCCGCAGCGCCGGGCAGCGGGCCGGTCATCACCCCGGCCTTCCAGATGCCCTCGCTCACCTCGCCATTCTTGTAAGTCAGCTTGCCCGGCCCTTCGCGGCGGCCCTTGACGAAGCCGCCCTCATAGACATCGCCCGAAGGGTAGGTCGCCTTGCCTTGCCCCTCCATCTCGCCCGCCTTCCAGTCGCCGGCATAGATGAAACCATCGGGCTGGGTCAGCGTGCCGGTCCCTTCGCGCAGCCCGGCGACGAAGCCGCCGGCATAGGTCGTGCCATCAGGCCATGTCGCCGTGCCCTGACCCTGCCGCTTGCCCGCCTTCCAGTCGCCCACATAGCGATAGCCGTCGGCATAGGTCATCACCCCCTTGCCCTCGGGCTGACCGGCGACGACCGCCCCTTCATAGGCCGCCCCGCCCGGATAGCCCGCCTTGCCGGCGCCCGTCATGGCGCCCGCGACCCAGACCCCTTCGTAAAAGGTGCCGTCGCGGTAGGTGATGCGGCCCTGCCCATCGGGCAGGTCGGCCTTGAAGGCGCCTTCATAGACCGAGCCGTCGGCATAGGTCATGCGGCCCTGTCCCTGCATCGCGCCCGCCACCCAATCGCCGGAGTAACTGGTATCATCCTTGGCGGTGAAGGTGCCCTTGCCCTCGCGCCGGTCGGCCTTGAACCCGCCCTGATAGACCTCGCCCGTGGCATAGGTGACGCGGCCTTCCCCCTGCCGCAGCCCCTCGACGAACGGCCCTTCATAGACATCGCCCGAAGGCTGCGTCAGCTTGCCGGTGCCGTTGATCTGGCCATCGGCCCATTGCCCGACATAGGTCAGCCCGTCCGGCATGGTCAGCGTGCCCTGGCCCGCGCGCTCGTCTGCCTTAAGCTCGCCCTCATAGACGGCGCCATCGGCCCAGGTGATCTTGCCCTTGCCCTCTTTCTTGCCCGCAATCCAGCCGCCGTCATAGCGGTAGCCGCGCCCATCGGTCAGCACGCCCTGCCCATGATGCTGCCCGTCCAGAAAGGCGCCCACATAGACCGTGCCATCGGCATAGACCGCGCGGCCCTTGCCGGTCATCTTGCCGCCGGCCCAATCGCCCTCATAGCTGCGGCCATCGGGGAAGGCGATCTTGCCCACCCCTTCGGGCAGCCCCGCCACGAACTGCCCCTCATAGACCGAGCCGTCGGGATAGCGCGCGCGCCCCTTGCCCATGATCTGGCCTGCCACCCAATCGCCGCTGTATTCAAAGCCGTTCGGCATCCGGTAAATCCCGGTGCCGTCCTGCAAGCCATTGGCAAAAGTGCCTTCATAGGTCGCGCCATTGTCATATTGCTTGGTGATCACCTCACCCTCGGCCCAGGATGCCGCAGGTGCCAGCGCCCCCGCCGTCACCGCCACCGCCAGCCGCACCGCGCGGCCGAATTTGCCCTGAGCCATGTTCTCTCGCTCCTCTTTGCGCCAAAGCCTAGCTTTCGCCCGCCGCGGTGACAAGCGCCGCCCCGGGGCGGCCGGGCGGGGGCGGCGGGCTTCCCCCCGCCGCCGAACCTGCTAGAACCGCAAGGGTGATCCGCCGCAGGAGAGTTGCCTTATGGACCAGACCTTTCGCTTGACGCTGGCCCAGTTGAACCCGGTGATGGGGGCCATTGCCGCCAATGCCGCCCTTGCCCTGGACGCATGGACGCAGGGCCGCAGCGCCGGGGCGCAGATGGTGGCGCTGACCGAAATGTTCATCACCGGCTATCAGACCCAGGATCTGGTGCTGAAACCGGCCTTCACCGCCGATGCCATGCGCGCGATTGCCGATCTGGCCACGCAGATCACCGATGGCCCGGCGCTGGGCATTGGCGGGCCCTGCGCCCGCGATGGCAAGCTCTATAACGCCTATTACATTCTGGAAGGCGGCCGGATCGCCGCCACGGTGCTGAAACACGAACTGCCCAACAATGACGTGTTCGACGAGGTGCGGGTGTTTTCCTCGGCCCCGTTGCAAGGCCCCTACCGGGTGGGGCCGCTGCGCATCGGCTCACCCATCTGCGAGGATGCCTGGCATTCTGATGTCTCCGAGACCCTGGCCGAAAGCGGGGCGCAGATTCTGCTGGTGCCCAACGGCTCGCCCTATCACCGGGGCAAGCCGTCGGTGCGCACCAATCTGATGGTGGCGCGGGTTGTCGAAACCGGGCTGCCGCTGGTCTATCTCAACATGGCGGGCGGACAGGACGATCAGGTGTTTGACGGCGCTTCCTTCGTGCTGAACCCCGGGGGCGAGCTGGCGGTGCAACTGCCGCAATTCGACGAGGTGATCGCCCATGTCGATTTCGTGGAAACCGCAGACGGCTGGCGCGCGCTGCCGGGGGAGCGGGCGCTGATCCCCAAGGTGGTCGAGGCGGATTACCGCGCCATGGTGCTGTCCTTGCGTGATTATCTGGCCAAGACCGGCTTTCGCAAGGTGGTGCTGGGCCTGTCGGGCGGGGTCGATTCGGCGCTGGTGGCGGCGGTGGCCGCCGATGCCATCGGCCCCGAAAACGTGCATTGCGTGATGCTGCCCTCGCGCTTCACCTCAGCCCATTCGCTGGAAGATGCCGCGGCGGTGGCGCGCGCGCTGGGCACGCGGCTCGACACCGTGCCGATCAACGGCGCGCAAGAGGCGGTGGGCGCCGCCCTCGGTCCGTTGTTCGAGGGGACCGCGCCCGGCATCACCGAGGAAAACATCCAGAGCCGGTTGCGCGGCGTGATGCTGATGGCGATTTCCAACAAGTTCGGCGGGATGCTGCTGACCACCGGCAACAAGTCGGAAATGGCGGTGGGTTACTGCACGATCTACGGCGATATGAACGGCGGCTACAACCCGCTGAAAGACCTGTATAAAACTCGGGTTTTCGCCACTTGCCGCTGGCGCAACGAAACCCACCGGCCCTGGATGCTGGGCCCCGCCGGAGAGGTGATCCCGCCCCGCGTGATCGAAAAACCCCCCAGTGCCGAATTGCGCGACAACCAGAAGGACGAAGACAGCCTGCCGCCCTATCCGGTGCTGGACGCCATTCTTGAGGGGCTGGTGGAGCGCGATGCCTCGGTCGCCGATCTGGTGGCCGAGGGCTTTGACCGTGCCACGGTCAAGAAGGTGGAACATCTGCTTTACATCAGCGAATACAAACGCTTCCAGGCCGCCCCCGGCACAAGGCTGACCAAACGCGCCTTCTGGCTGGACCGCCGCTATCCGATGGCCATGCGCTGGCGCGATGAGGGGCCGGCCGGGTAAAGATGAGTATTTGGAGAAGGGAAAATGCAGATCGCCGCGCCTGTGATTGCCCTTCCTGAAATACTCCCGCCGGAGGCAGCGACGCCGGCCCGGGGCGCGGGCGGGGTCAGGCCGTGCTGAGACGGACTTCTGCCAGCAGCCGTTCGGCATCCTCGCGGCGGCAAAGCTGGGTGGCATCGGTCATCACCGCAGCGGCGGCGGCGGCGCTGCCGCGGCTCAGGGCCTCGGCCGGGGAGGTGCCGCGCGCCAGCGCCAGAACGAAGGCCGCGACAAAGCTGTCGCCTGCGCCGACGGTGCTGACCACCTGAACGGCGGGCGCTGTGGCGAACAGGCGCTGCCCGGCATCGGCCAGCAGATTGCCCTCGGCGCCGCGCGCCACCACCACCACCCGCGCCACGCCCTGCCGCACCAGCCCTTGGGCGAAATCGGCGGTCTCGGTGCGGCTTTGCAACGGGCGCCCGGCCAGCGTTTCGGCCTCGGCCCCGTCCATCCGCAGCACCTCAAGCCCCGGGATCGGATGCGACACCGCCTGCACCAGCGCCGGACCCGAGGTGTCCAGAACCACCTGGCTGTCGGGCATCGAAGCGGCAAGTTCGGCGGGGAAATCCACCGGCACCCCGGGCGGCTGGCTGCCCGAGATCACCGAAAAGCCGCCGGGCCGGGCGGTGGCCCGCAGCAGCGGAAAGACCCGGGCGCGGTCTTCGGCCTGCCAGACCGGGCCGGGCAGCATGAAGCGGTATTGCCGCCCCGTCTCGCCCTCGCGCACACTCAGCGACAGGCGGGTTTCGCCGGGGCCGTGGATTGCCAGAAAGGCCAGCCCCTCGGCCCGGATCAACCCTGCCAGCCGGTCGCCGGTCAACCCGCCCAGCGCCACCAGCGCCAGACTTTCGCCGCCCAGCGCCCGCACCGCGCGGCTGACGTTCAGCCCGCCACCGCCCGGATCAAGCTGCGGCTCGTCGCAGCGCAGCTTTTCGCCGGGCGTCAGCCGGGCAACCCCGGTGGCCATGTCCAGCGCCGGGTTCAGCGTCAGCGTCAGGATCGGGCGCTGATCGGTTCCCGGCATCGGGGTTACTCGACGATCTCGATCGGCGTCTCGAAGCTGCCGGTCTTGGCCGAATTCTTGTCGCGCAGCGTGGTCACCAGCCGGTATTTGCCGGGTGAGATGCCGTCGAGGTTATAGGTCAGGTTGGCCTGAAACTCGCGGTTCTTGTAGCGCGAGGTCAGGTTCAGCTCGGTCACGTCCTGCACATTGGCCAGTTCCTGCCCGGCCTCGTCCAGCACCTGCAAATCAACGGCGAAGCCCACGGTATAAAGCCCTTCGCCCCCCGCGCCATAGCCAAAGCCGACGGGTTCCGCATAAAGGATGATCGGTTCGCCCGATTTGTAGACGGCATCGGGGCGCGGATTATAAAGGCCGAAACCGGCGGCGGGTTCGGTCACCGGCAGGGTTTCCAGAAACAGGATGCCCGGCGTCGCCTCCCAGACCTGCAGCACGATGTCCTGCGCGCCGGACAGCGCCGTCAGATAGTCACCGCCGCCGATGGCGGTTTCGACTTCGCCCGCCTTGTCGGCGGCTGGGCCGCCCCAGGCGGCTCCGGTCAGGGCAAGGGCCAAGGCGGCACCTGTCACTGTGTTGCGGATGATTTGCCCTGCGGCTGCCATGTGAGAACTCCTTCCGTCCCGTGCCACGCCCTGCGCGACCTCGGGGCGAGCATAGGCCGTGGCCGACGGGGCGCCAAGCCGGAACTCGGGCCGGGCAGGTTCAGGCGGTGAAAAACCGCCCGGCCGGAAGGCAGGCCGCTAGTCGCCCGGCAAGGCACCAATCGGCCTCGAGCGGGGCATCGGCGATCAGGATCACCCGGTCCGATGGCAAGGGGCCAAGCGCGGCACGCAGCCGGGCGGCTATTTCGGGGAAGGGGGCCAGCACATGCGGCGCGGGGTGGCTGGCGTCAAGCTCGGGGTTGGTGGCCAAGGCCGAGACTGCAAGCGGCGCCACCGCCAGTCCGATCCGTGTGGCACCCGCGATGGCATTCAGGCGCGCAGCGCGGTCGGCCGGCAGGGCGGGTGACAGCGGCCGCACCCGCAAGGCGTTGGAGGAAAAGAGGAAAGCCACCACATCATGCCCGGTCTGCGCCCGCACCGAGGCGTAGGTGCGATAATCCAGCCCCAATTCCCTGGCGCGGCGCACGCGGGTCCGCACCACTTCCACCGGCAGGGTGGGCAGCAGGGCCTGCCGCGCCGTGGTCCAGCAATGGCGCCGCCATGTCGCGCCCGGCTCCATCGTCGGGCCGTTGTTGTGGCCGATCATGCCCATTCGCGCAACCGCGCCACATAGCGCGCCATGGTATCCACCTCGAGGTTCACGCGGTCGCCGGGTTTGACCGTGCCCCAGGTGGTGACCTTTTGCGTATGGGGAATGAAGTTGATGCCGAATTCGCGTCCCGCCACCTCGTTCACCGTAAGAGAGGTGCCGTTCAGCGCGACCGAGCCTTTGGAGGCAATGAACTTTGCCAGCAGTTCGGGCGCGCGGAAGGTCACGCGCAGGCTGTCGCCCTCGGGGGTGCAGGACACCACCTCGGCCACGCCATCGACATGGCCCGAGACGATATGCCCGCCCAGCTCGTCTCCGACCTTCAGCGCCCGTTCGAGGTTGATCCGCTGGCCAAGGGTCCAGCCGCCGATATTGGTCTTGCTGACGGTTTCGGCGCTGATTTCCACGTCGAACCAGTTGCGCGGGTTGGCGCCAAGCGCAACGACCGTCAGGCAGACGCCCTCGCAGGCGATCGAAGCGCCGATGTCGATGCCCGCCACGTCATAGGCGGTGGCGATGCGGGCGCGCAGGTCGCCCTTCTGGTCCAGTGCGATCACTTCGCCCATGTCGGTGACGATGCCGGTGAACATGCGGGCCTCCTTTGTCGCTTCTGCCAGAGGTAGCGGCGCCGCGCCGCTGCTGCAAGGGGCCGATCTTGCCGCAAATTCGCCGCGCCCGAGGTCTAAGGGGGGCGGGCAAGGACCAGTTTCCCCTTTACCTTTTGCGACCGGGCGGTCACGCCTTGGAAAACACCGGGACCAGACATGCAGCTTTCGGGCGCAGACCGCCGATTTCTTTTCCTGCAAGGCCCGCATGGGCCGTTCTTTCACGGTCTGGGCCGGATGCTGCGCGCCGCCGGGGCCCAAGTCTGGCGCGTGGGCTTCAACCGGGGCGACCGGGCCTTCTGGCCCGAGGCCGAGAGCTTCATTGCCTATCGTGGCACGCCCCAAGACTGGCCCGAAGCCTTTCGCCGCCTGATTGCCGAAAAATCCATCACCGATCTGGTGCTTTACGGCGATACCCGCCCTATCCATGCCGAAGCGGTCCGCCTTGCCCGGGAGGCGGGGCTGACAGTGCATGTCTTTGAAGAGGGTTATCTGCGGCCCTATTGGGTGACCTATGAACGCGGCGGATCGAACGGGCATTCGCGGCTGATGCAGACGACCGTGGCCGAGATGCAGGCGGCGCTGGCCAAGGCCGACATGGAATTGCCCGACGCACCCGCCCGCTGGGGCGACATGCGCCAGCACATGTTCTGGGGCGCGCTCTATCACTGGTTCGTGCTGACCGGCTTTTGGGATTTCCGCAACTTCCGCCCGCATCGCAAGCTGACCGTGGGGCAGGAGTTCTGGCTTTACTGCAAACGGCTGATCCTGATGCCCTTCCACAGGTGGGAGCGGATGCTGGCCACCTACCGCATCAAGCATGGCGGCTTTCCCTATCATCTGGTGCTGCTGCAACTGGAGCATGACGCCAGTTTCCAGATGCATTCGCCGTTTTCCACCATGACCGAATTTCTTGAGGTGGTGGTTGAGGGCTTTGCCAAAGGTGCCGCCCCGCATCACCATATCGTCTTCAAGGCGCATCCGCTGGAAGATGGCCGGGCGCCCGTCGCCCGTGACATCCGCCGGCTCGCGCGGCTGCACGGGGTCGAGGGGCGGGTGCATTTCGTGCGCGGCGGCAAGCTGGCGGGGCTTTTGAACCACGCCCGCAGCGCCGTGACCGTCAATTCCACCGCAGGCCAGCAGGTGCTGTGGCGGGGGCTGCCGCTGAAAACCTTCGGCGCAGCAGTCTATGCCAAGCCGGAATTCGTCTCGACGCAAAGCCTGCCAGACTTCTTTGCCCTGCCCAGCCGCCCCGACAGCCGCGCCTACCGCGATTATCGGCATTATCTCTTGGAAACCAGTCAGGTGCCCGGTGGGTTCTACAGTTCGCGGGGCCGGCGCGAGTTGCTACGACAGGTTGTGGACATGATGTTACAGGCCGAAGATCCCTATGAGGCGCTGCGGGCAGGCAGAGCGGCGCCACGGCAACAGTTGCGCCTCGTGAAGTGACGCCGGAAAGCGGCGCTGGCATTTTCTGACGCCTTTCTGTAGGGTTGTCGGCAAAACTTGAGGTAAACTCCAAAAAGGAGCCCGAGCAGTGAGACTGAACAGATCAAGGGGGGCGACGGCCCTTGCCCTTGTCGCGCTTCTTGGCGGCGTCGGAGGCTGCGGCCTGCCGCGGTCAGGGCCGAACAAGGCGGAAATCTACAAGGGGTCGGTCCTGAAAGAGGGCGACGCCTTTATTGTCACGGTCAATTCGCGGGTGACGCGGGCAACCGCGGTCATGGCGGCCTTCGGCTTTTCGCAGGGCTTCCAGAATGCCGGGGTGTTGCCGTCGGACCTGATCGCGCCCGGGGACATTCTGGCGCTGACGATCTTTGAAAATGTCAAGGATGACCCGCTTCTGGGCAATTCGGGTCAGCGCGTTTCGGCACTGAGCGAATTGCAGGTGGACGGGCAGGGCTATATTTTCGTGCCCTATGCCGGCAAGATCAAGGCGGCGGGTCAGACCGTGGACGGCCTGCGCCAGATCGTCACCAAAAAGCTCGACACGCAAACCCCCGATCCGCAGGTGCAGATCGCCCGGGCGGCGGGTGACGGTTCGACCGTCACCATGTCGGGCGCGGTGGGCGGGCAGGGGGTTTACCCGATCGAACGCTCCACCCGGACGCTGTCGGCGATGCTGGCCAAGGCGGGTGGCGTGTCGATTGAACCCGATATCGCCATCGTGCGCGTGACGCGGGGCAGCCATACCGGCAAGGTCTGGCTGCGCGACCTTTACGCCAACCCGGCGCTGGACATCGCGCTGCGCCCCGGCGACATCGTGACGGTCGAACCGGACAACCGTTTCTTTGTGGCGCTGGGGGCCACCGGCGGGCAAAGCCGCGTGCCGTTCGAGAACCAGACCCTTTCGGCGCTTGAGGCGATCGCGCTGGTCGGTGGGCTGAACTCGGCCACCGCCGATCCGACCGGGGTTTTCGTGCTGCGCAACGAACCGGCGGCGATTGCCAATGCCGTGCTGGGCCGCAAGGATTTGCAGGGTGCGCAGCGCATGGTCTATGTGCTGGACCTGACGCAGCCCACCGGCCTGTTCGAGGCGCGTGATTTCCTGATCCGCGATGGCGACACGATCTATGTCACCGAGGCGCCCTATGTTCAGTGGCAAAAGACGCTGTCGGTGATCACCGGCACCGCCTCCACCGCTTCGAGCCTGAGCAGCACCGCCAGCGGGGGCTGATCCGCGTGGCCGCAGCCGCACATGACACAGCCGCCGGGGATGTTCCCCGGCGGCTGTTCTTTTACAACGGCGGCTTTCTGAACCCGCGGCTGCGCCGTATCCTGAGCCTTGCCGGGCATGAGGTGCGGCTGGGTCTGCCCGGCCCGCAGGATGGCGTGGTGGTCTGGGGCCGCAGCCCGCACGCCGGGCGCGGCGAGGCGGTGGCGGCGCGGCGTGGCGTGCCGCTGGTGCGGGTCGAGGATACCTTCCTGCGCTCGATCCGGCCCGGGCGGGCGGGCGATGCCCCGCTGGGCCTGTTGATCGACGGGCAGGGTGTGCATTTCGACAGCAGCGCCCCCTCGCGGCTGGAGTGGATTCTGGCCACGGCACCCTTGGACGAAGCGAACCTTCTGGCCCGCGCAAGGGACGGGATTGAGCGTATCCGGGCGCTCGACTTGTCGAAATACAACATGCACGATGAAACCCCGCCTCCACCGCCGGGCTATGTCTTGCTGGTGGATCAGACGCAGGGCGATGCCGCGATCACCCACGCCGGGGCGACGGCGGCCAGTTTTGCCGAAATGCTCTGGCGCGCGATGGAGGATCATCCGCAGGCGCGCATCGTGATCAAGTCGCATCCCGAAACCGTGCTAGGCCTGCGGCGCGGCCATTTCGCCGGGCCGCTGCCCGGCCGGGTGCAGATTTGCGCCGCTCCGGTTTCGCCCCGGGCGCTCTTGGAGGGGGCCATCGCGGTTTACACCGTTTCCTCACAACTGGGGTTCGAGGCGATCCTTGCCGGGCATCGCCCGCATGTCTTTGGCCAGCCTTTCTATGCCGGTTGGGGCCTGACACAGGACGAAAACCCCGTCGCGCGCCGCAAGCGCAGGCTGACCCGGACACAGCTTTTCGCCGCCGCGATGATCCTGGCGCCGACCTGGGTTGACCCCTGCCGCGACCGGCTGTGCAGCTTTGAAGAGGCCGTGGATCAGCTTGAGGCCGAAGTGCGCGCCTTCCGGCAGGACCGAAGAGGCCATGTGGCGGCGGGTATCCGGCTGTGGAAGCGCGGCTGGATGCAACGGCAGTTCGGGCTGGAAAAGCCGGTGGTCTTCATCGACGACCCCGCGCGGGCGGCTGCCGCTGCGGCCCGCAGCGAAAAGAGCCTGATGGTCTGGGCGGGCAAACTGCCCGACGGCTGGACTGAACCCGCCTTGCGGATCGAGGACGGGTTCCTTCGCTCGCGCGGGCTGGGCGCCGATCTGGTGCCGCCGCTGTCGCTGGTGGTCGATGATCTGGGCATCTATTACGACCCCGGCCGCGAAAGCCGGCTGGAGCGGCTGATCCAGTCCGCACCGCCCCCGGGCGGTGCTGCGCGGGCGGCGCGGCTGCGGGCGCAGATTCTGGCGGCGGGCATCAGCAAATACAACCTGCCGGGCAGCCTGCCCGACCTGCCCGAGGGCCACCGCATTCTGGTGCCGGGGCAGGTCGAGGATGACGCCTCGATCCGGCTGGGCGGGGGGGAGGTGCGCACCAACCTTGCCCTGATGCAGGCGGTCCGCAGCGCCCATCCGCGCGCCGTTCTGGTCTACAAGCCGCATCCCGATGTCGAGGCGGGCCTGCGCCCCGGCGCCATCGCCCCCGATAGCTTGCGCGGATTGGCCGATGTGGTGGCGACGCGGGCCGATCCGCTGGCCCTGCTCGCCACCTGTGACGAGGTTTGGACCATCACCTCGCTTCTGGGTTTCGAGGCGCTTTTGCGGGGCAAACCCGTCACCTGCCTTGGCGCGCCGTTCTATGCCGGTTGGGGGCTGACGCGCGATCTTGGCCCTGTGCCGCTGCGGCGCAGGCAGGCGGCGGATGGCCACCCGCTGCCGCGCCCCGATCTCGACACGCTGACCCATGCCGCGCTGATCGGCTATCCGCGCTACTTTGACCCGGTCTCGCGCCGCCCCTGCCCGCCGGAAGTGGTGGCCGAACGGCTGGCCAAAGGCCAGATGCCGCCGCGCGGGCTGCGGTTGCGGTTGCTGGCCAAGGCGCAGGGTTCGCTGGCCAGCCGCGCCCATTTCTGGCGCTGAAGGCGGATTTATCCCCAGAAAACTGCCCTGACCGTGCATTCCCGGCTTAGTCAATCGCCCGGGCCGTGCAAGGATGGCGTGAATTCAGCCTGCCCATTTGCCCAAATCCTGTTCGGCCAAGACCCTGTGCGGAGTCTCCCATGCGCCTGATCGTTCTTCTGGCAATTTGTCTGGTTCCGTTGTCGCTGGGCGGCGCCCTGGCGCAAAGCCCGCCGCAAAATCCGCCACCCTTGGCCTATGCGCCGGTCGATCTGACGGGCGACCCCGATACGATTGCCTTTCCCGCCGATTACCGGCTGGATTTCGGCAGCACCGGCGCGGTCGAGCTGGGGGTGACCCTGCCTGCCGCCGATACCGCCGGTTATCCGCAGGTGATGACCATTCTTGCGCATGAAGGCGATGGTGCGGCGGCCTTTCGGGTGCAGATCGGCGGTGCAGGTACGCGGATCGGGCTTTATGACGGCAGCCGCGGTTCAGCCCTTCCTTATGATTTCCGGGCGGGCGGGTTCTTTCAGATCGGCCTGTCGATCCGCGAGGGGCAGACCGAGGTTTTCATCAACGGGCAACGCATTGGCGCGATGGCGCGGGGTGTGGGGCAGGGGCGGGGAATGCCGCTCTATCTGGGGGGCCAGCGCGACCGGCGCAATTCCTTTCTGGGGCTGATCCATTACATCCGGCTTTGGGATATCGACCTGCGGGCGCAGGACTATGCCCGCACCATGGCCGAATACGGGTCTCTGCCCGCGGGCGACCCGCTGCTGCCGCAACTGGTGGCCTATAGCCAGTTCACCACCCAAGGGGCCAGCATCGCCTATACCGCACCGGACCCAGGACTTGCGCTTTTGGCCGGGGGGGTGGGCAACAGCACGGGGCAGGTGTTCGACCTTGCGCTGCCGCCCGACAGCGTGGTGACCGAGTTGTTCGGTTCCTGGGACAGCCATTTGCGCGAGGTGGGGCTGGTCGTGCGCAACCGGGCGGGCGAAGAGCATATCCTCTCGGCCAAGGGCAGCGAAGAGGCCAAGCCGGTGACCGAAGCCTGCGCCACCCCGCCCTGCCCGGTGACCATGTTCCAGAAACGATCGGCGGCGATGCGCTTTGGCCCCGGCGGCGATGCAGTGGTAGCGCTGGAGGGCACCTTTGACGCCAGCCAGCTTTACAGCCTGACCTTCCACCTCCGCTCGGGCGAGAGTTTCACGCTGGGCCACCCGAATGATGCGGCAATCCGGCAGCGGGTGGACCTGTCGCCCGGAACCGGCTTTTCCGGGCTGCGGCTGTTGGCGGATGCGCAGATCAACGGGGCGGCCCTTGGCTTTGCCCTGCCGGTGCCGCCCATGGATGTGCATGGCCGCTGGGTGGTCACTGTCGATCCCCTGCCGCACAAGCGCGACGATGCTGCGGTGCGCGGCGCCGACGGGATCAGCCTCTATGGCGATTATTCAAATCAGGCGGTCTATTCGGTGGTCTTGCGCGACAATGGCCAGACGGTGCGCCTGCAGGGGCTCGGCCTCGCCACGCTGGAGTTTCGGCTGGGTGCGGATGGGGCCTACCGCGACAGCGCCGGGCAGGCGCTGCAATTTCCCGATGAAAACAGCATGATGGTGGACGATCTCTTGCTGCAACGGGTGGCGCCCTATCCGTCGATCTCGGCCGAGGACAGCAGCTTTGCGGCCTTTGGCGGCACCTTCGATCTGGATTTGCAGGTGCCCTTCACCGACCACATCTTTCGCGGCCATGAAATCGGGTTGATCGACCCGCTGAACCTGCAAGACCCCACCCCTCTGCGCCGTCCGGTGTTCAAGGCGCCTGCCGCCGACAGCCGCGACTTCTATCCGTCCTATCAGAAGATCATCCCCTTCGGCCTGTTGCACTACCCCGACATCCGCGAGCAGGAGCGCAGCCTGACCGAAGGCTTTACCAGCGCCGACGATTACACCAGTTCGATGAGCCGCAATGTCGGCATCTCGATCGGCATTCCCAAGGTGTTTTCCTTTGGCCTGAACGCTTCGGTGGCAGAGCAGCGCGAAGAGCAGGCCAGCCAGCAGCAGCAGTTTTCGGTCACGCAGGATGTGCGGACCGAACGGGCGCTGGTGGTGGACATGCGCCATATCGAGCTGGACCCGGCGTTCGAGGCGCGTATCCTGACCATGGCGCGCGACCTCAAGCTGGGGGTGCCGGCGGATTATTCCACGCTGATCCTCGAATATGGCACGCATTTTCCCTATGCGATGACGGTGGGAACGGTGTCGTCCAAGCGGCTGCAATTCTCGCTTGCCGCCTTTTCCGAAATGTATGCCAAACAGCAATCCATCGAGGTGACCGCCAGCGCCACGGTGCGCGGCGTCAAGGCGGGGGCGCAAGGCGGGCAGGACAGCGGCAATTCCTCGACCCTGTCCAAGGAGATGTCCGAGCAGAAAGAGGCGCTGGATGCCGTGGGCAGCGAATTGTCGCCGGTGCCGGTGTTTCTGGACCTGCGGCTGCTTTCGGACCTGCTGGCGCCACCCTTCTTTGACGATCCGGTGATCCTGACTCAGATGCGCGCGGGGCTTGAAGCGGCGATCAAGGCGCATGTCGCCAATTTCCCCAACAAGACCCTGCGCCCGGAAGACATCTATGAGCCGTATTTCTTCAAATTCGGCGTGCAGTCGGTGCGCTATGGGGTGGATATCTCGGGTGGCGTCATCGCGCCGCCGCCGAACACCTTTTCGGGCAAATTCACCTATCTGCAGCCGGGGCAGCAGAACTGGGCCGATCTTGAGACCATCCCCGTCCGGCCCGGGCGCGACATCAACCTGCCCTATCCCGTGCCGCCGCTGGAGCGGCAGATGATGCTTACCGCCTCGCAGATCTGCTATCAGCAGGCCAATTTCTATATCGGCGGTGCGTTCAGCTTCGACTATTCCGACGATGGCTCGAATCTTGTGAACATCGGGATGCGGGTAGCGAATTTCTATCTGCCGGGCATGGGGAGCGACAGGGCGACCCAGACGCTTGAAGTGGGCTTTACCCAGAACCGGCCCGATGTGTTGAACGTCACTTTCTTCCTGCAACGCCTTCCCGATATGGACGGCGGGTTCAAGGAGTTGCCGACATGCCAGTAATGCGCCTTCTGACGGGCAGCGTCGCGGCCCTTGCCCTTGCCTCCGCCGCCGCAACCGTCGCGGGGGCCAGCGGGGACGACAAGCAGGACAAGAGTTTTCAGCGGAACTTCCCGTCATCCCGCGCCGCCCCTGCGCCCGCGACCCCGCCGCAGGCTGCCGCGACCAACAGCTCCACAAGCTCGTCGCGGCCGCGGGGGCTGACGCGGGCGGTGGCCACCCGCAACCTGCGCCCCGATGCCGTCGAAAGCGAAACTGACCGCCGGTTGCGCGAACAGATCGCAGCGCTGCGCGCAGATAACCGTGTGGTCGAAGGCATGTGGTCGCTAGGCCCCGATGATCTTGCGGCGCGGGGCGGCGGTGACATACACGGCACGCAATGGAATGTCGGGCCGGGACCGCGCAGCACCTCGGATCTGGCCAGCAGTCTCAGCGTGCTGACGATCCGCAACCTGACGGATGCGGCTATGTCGATGGCGCGCGGCAGTCCGAACGCCCCCGATCTGCCCGCCGCCGAGCAGATGGACATGGTGATCCAGCGTCAGCCGCTTCTGGCCTCCGGTCTGGTGATCCTGCCGACCGAGGAGCAGCTTGCCGCGATCTTCGCCTTCAACGCCGAATTCGAGCGGCGGATAGGCGCGGTGATTTCTACCAATGGCGAGGTCAATCCCGACGATGTGTTCAATGCCCTGACCACCGCGCAACAGGATGAATTGCGCCAGTATGTGGTCGAAAACGGCCTTGCCCGCAAAGACGCTGCCGACCGGATGGAAGCCAGCCAATTGGTGCTGCTGGAGCTTCGCAGAGACGAGCAGGACCGTGGCGAGGGCAGCTTTGCCGGAGAAGAGCCGCGCGCGCGCAGCAACAACAACGATGACGATGACGGCAGCGCCGAAGACTATTCCGACGACCCGCCGCCGCCGCCCGATGACGACGGTTCGGATGCGGGCAACAACGACGACAACAACGACGACGATGGCGAACCCGATGATCCGCGCGGCAAGGAGCCGGTCCGGCGCCGGGGCGGAGAGAACCGCTAGTCACATGCCGCAGCGCGGCGGAAGCGCCGTCTTGCCGCCGTCATTTTGGGCGGTTATGCCTGCCATATGATCAAAAGAATGACATATCCGGCCCATGCGCGGGCGATCCTTGCGCTGGGCGTGCCGCTTGTCGGCTCGCATCTGGCGCAGATGATGCTGCATGTCACCGATACCGTGCTGATGGGCTGGTATGGGGTGAATGAACTGGCGGCGCTGGTGCTGGGCTCCTCCTCGTTCTTCGTGATTTTCATTGCCGGGTCAGGCTTTGCCCAGGCGGTGATGCCGATGGTGGCGGCCGCGCTGGGCCGCGGCGACGAGGCGCAGGTGCGCCGTGATGCGCGGATGGGGCTGTGGCTGTCCATCGCCTTCGGGCTGGCGACCTATCCGCTGTTCTGGTGGGCCGAACCGATTCTTCTGGCTTTGGGCCAGACGCCCGAAGTGGCCGCGCTGGGGCAGGAGTTTCTGCGGATTGCCGGGCTGGGCATGGTGCCTGCGCTCTTGGTGATGGTGCTGAAAAGCTATCTGGCGGCGCTGGAGCGCACCCAGGTCGTGCTGTGGGTCACGCTGGGCGCGGTGGTGGTGAACCTTGGCCTTGCCTGGGTGCTGATCTTCGGCAAGGGGCCGTTTCCCGAACTGGGGGTGACCGGGGCGGCCATCGCCTCGCTTGCGGTGCAGGTGGCGACCTTTGTCGCGCTGGCGGTCTATGCGGCGCTGCTGCCGTCGCTGCGGCATTTCCACCTGTTCCAGCGCTTCTGGCGGGCGGATTGGCCGGCACTGGTGCAGGTGTTCCGGCTGGGCTGGCCGATCGGCATCACCTCGCTGGCCGAGGCGGGGCTGTTTCAGGCGTCGGCGCTGATGATGGGCTGGATCGGCACGGTCGAACTTGCCGCCCATGGCATTGCGATGGAAGTCGCCTCGCTGGCCTTCATGGTGCATGTCGGGCTGTCCAATGCCGCCACGGTGCGCGCGGGCCGGGCCGAAGGGGCAGGCGATGCGCAGGGCCTGCGCGACGGCGCGCGGGCGGCCATCGCCATGTCGGTGGTCTATGGGTTGAGCATGGTGGCGCTGTTTCTGGCGCTGCCGGGGCCGATCATCGCGCTGTTTCTGGATCCGTCCAAGCCCGAGGCGGCGGCCATCATCGCCTTTGGCACCAGCCTTCTGGCGGTGGCGGCGCTGTTCCAGATGGCCGATGCGATGCAGGTCATGGCGCTGGGCCTGTTGCGCGGTATCCGCGATACCCGCGTGCCGATGATCGCCGCCGCGGTCAGCTATTGGCTGATCGGCATTCCTTGCAGCTATATTCTGGCCTTCCGGCTGGGCTGGGGCGGGCAGGGGCTGTGGCTGGGTCTGACGCTGGGGCTGGTCTGCGCGGCCTCGAGCATGATGCTGCGGTTCTGGGCCCGGGCGCCGCGCGTTTTGGCATAGGCGCGCCCGGCCCCGGCGCCGGATGCCTCCGGCGGGGATATTTGGGCCAAGATGAAAGGTCAGGCGCGCAGGACGGCGCCGGGGTTCAGGATGCCCAAGGGGTCGAGCGCTTGTTTGATCGCCCGCATGGCCATGAGCTTGCCGGGGTCGCCATAGCGTTCCAGATCGGCGACCTTCAGACGCCCGATGCCATGTTCGGCGGAAACCGATCCCTCCATATCATGCACAAGGTCATGGACCGTGGTCTTGATCGCCTCGCGCTGGTCAAGATAGCCGGACTTGCTGCGGCCTTTGGCCGGGAAGACGTTGTAATGCAGGTTGCCGTCGCCCAGATGGCCAAAGCAGTTGATGCGGAAATCGCCGAGTGCCGCCAGCGCGGCACCCGCCTGCGGGATGAAGCGGGCGATGGCCGAGAGCGGCAGCGAGATGTCATGCGACGAGATGGCGCCGATCCGGCGATTGGCCTGCGGGATCGCTTCACGCAGCGCCCAGAGGGTGGCGCGTTGCGCCTGGCTGGCGGCAATGGCGCCGTCACGGATCAGCCCGGCCTCCATTCCCGCTTCGATCAGGCCGGCCATCGTCTCTTCGGCGCCGCCGAAACCTTCGGGCAGGGCAAGTTCGACCAGCACCATCCAGTCCCCTTCGGGACGGAAGGGCTGCGGCAGGTCGGGCATCGTTTCGGTCAGGAAATCGAGGCCCTGCCGGTGGATCAGCTCGAAGGCGGAGATCAGCCCCGTTGCCCGTGTCTGCGCCAGATCGAGCAGGCGCAGCGCCCCGGCCGGATCGGGCACTTCCAGAAGGGCGGTGGCGGTGGAGGCGGGCTGCGGGAAAAGCCGCAGGCTGGCGGCAGTCAGGATGCCAAGGCTGCCCTCGGCCCCGATCAGCAGGTGGCGCAGGTCATAGCCGGTATTGTCCTTGCGCAGTCGTTTCAGCCCGTGGACCACCGTGCCATCGGCCAGCACCGCCTCGACCCCAAGGCAGAGGTCGCGGGCATTGCCATAGCGCAGCACGTTCAGCCCGCCGGCATTGGTGGACAACAGCCCGCCGATCCGGGCCGAACCTTCCGAGGCCAGCGACAGCGGGAAGAGGCGGCCCGCGGTTTCGGCATGGGCCTGCGCGGTGGCAAGGATCATGCCGGCCTCGACCGTCATGGCGTTTTCCTCGGGCCAGAGGCCACGCAGCGCCGTCATCCGCTCGAGGGATATCAGCAGCGGCGCCGGGCCCTCGGGCAGGATCTGGCCGCCGACAAGGCCGGTGCCACCGCCCAGCGGCACCACGCCCACCCGGGCGGCAGAACAGGCGCGCAGGATGATGGCCACCTCTGCCGTGCTGCGGGGCAGGGCGACGGCCCCCGCCAGCCCGGTCCAGCGCCCGCGCGGCTCTTCCAGATGGCGCGGCTCGGGCGGACGCAGGCTGTCAGGGGGCAGGAGCGCGCCCAGATGGGCCAGAAAGGCGGCGTCGGCGGGGTTCAGCATCGGCAGGCTCCTTTGCTCCTTGATAGCGCGGGGGCGGCCGGGGCAAAACCCCCCGCGCCGGGGCTCAGGGGATCGGCGCGGGGGAGAGGAGCAGGATGGTCGGCCGGCGCGGCAGGGTTTTCAGCGAAACCTCCACCTCGGCGCCATCGGCGATTTCAATGGCGAAGTCGCCCTGCGCCGTGGCCAGAAAGCGGGCGAGCGTCGTCTCGTTGAACCAATGCATCGGCAGCACCAGCCTTGGCCGCAGATCGCGCAGCACTTCGGTCATCGTCGCCACATCCATCGTAAAGCCGCCATCCACCGGCACCATGACCACATCGACCCGCCCGATCGAGGCGCGCTGCGCGGTGGAGAGTGGCTGATGCAGATGGCCCAGATGCGCGATGCAGAGGCCCGCCACCTCGAACAGGAAGATCGAATTGCCATTGGCGCGGCTGCCCTCGCCAAAGGGGCCGCGCAGGTCCGAGGTGACGTTGCGCACCTGCATCTCGCCCAGATCAAGGTCGATCCGCGCGGGCTGGCCGGGCGGACCCCAGCCGCGCAGCACATGGGCAATGCGCGGGTCGGGCGCGTCGGTGTAATGGCTGTCATGGGCGTTGTTCATGGTGACGACATCGGGCACCGCATCGGGACTGCCGATGAAGCCTGTGTAATCCGTCACCGCCAAGAGGCCGCCCGGGGTTTCCAGCGCGAAACTGGCATGGCCAAGAAGGCGCAGCCGAACCGTGCCCTTGTCCAAAGGATCGCCAAAGGCGGCGGGCAGCAGCCGTGCCTCTCCGGCGGCAAGCGCGATGCACGCGGATTGGGCCGCGGCCAGCGCCGGGGCGAAGATCAGGGCGAGGAGGAGCAGAAAGCGCATGGTCTGAGTGTAGGGCAGATGCCGCGCCGGTCCAGCCCTTCAGCCCTGCGCCAATGCCAGAAGGGCCTTTACCGTGTTGCAATTGCGCGCGGTAACCGGCACCGCCAAGAGCCGGGGCAGGCGCTCGGCCAGTTTTGAGCGGCCAATCCCATCCGGCGCGTGCAGATACAGCGCGTCGGGGGTAAGGTGCATCTCTTCGGTCGTTGCCAGAGCGGCGGCCTCGGCCGGCAGCGGCGTGGGCCGGGCGAGGAAAAAGACATGCACCTTGGCGCCATCCGCCGCAGCCGCTGCGGCAAAGGGGTTGGCGGCGTCGATTGCCTGAAGCGCGGCAAGATCCATCAGGAAAAGATCGGTGGTCAGTCCGAAACGGCTGGCGAGACCGGCGGCGAGACGCCCGGCCAGATCGGGCAGGCCGGGGTCGTCGAACGCGGCATTGCCGCTGGCGATCAGGGTGCGCGGATTGCCAAGGCCGAGGTCCGTCAGCATCTGGCGCAGGCCAGCCATCGGCAAGCGGCCATGGCCGCCGACATTCACCCCCCGCAGCAACAGGATGCGCCGCGTCATGGCCGGCGCCAAATTCGTTGCAACGAATATGCAAATTCCTTCAAAGGAATTTGGTGCCTAACCGGCATCGGTGCGGCCGCGGCGGTCGCTGCGTAGATTGGCGTAGAGGACATGGTTGCGCCATCTTCCGTTGATCTGGAGGTAGCTTTGCGCAACGCCCTCATATTTGAAACCGCATTTTTCCAGCACCCCGCGCGAGGCGGCGTTTTCCGGCAGGCAGGCGGCCTCGACCCGGCTGAGGTCAAGCTGGGTGAAGGCGTGATGCACCACGGCCAAAATCGCCTCGCGCATATAGCCTTTGCGGGCAAAGGGCGCGCCGATCCAGTAGCCCAGCGTGCCCGCCTGCACCGGCCCGCGGCGGATATTGTCCAGCGTGATGGCGCCCAGCAGCGTTTGATCCGCCCGGCGGATCAGCAGAAAGGGCAGCGCGGTGCCCTGCGTCTCGGCCCGCTGCGCCCAATAGACCCGGTTGGTAAAGGCGCGGCGGGTCAGATGGTCATGCGCCCAGACCGGCTCCCAGGGGGTCAGGTGGCTGGCCGAGGTTTCGCGCAGATGCGCCCAAGCCCGCCAGTCGCTGTGCTGGGGCAGCCGCAGCGTCAGCCGTTCGGTTTCAACCCGGGGTCTGCGGCGGACGCCCAGCATCACGCAGCCAGCCTTGCGCGGATCGCCTCCAGTGTCGGCGCCGCTTCGACCGGGCCGTAAAGCGCCAGCGCCGCCCCGGCGCCGGTCACCTCACCGGCATAGCGGCGCACGCCGGCAACCGTGACGGCATCAATCCGCGCCACCGCCTCATCCACGCCGGGCACCCGGCCATGGATCGCCAAGAGCCGTGCGATGCGTTCGGCCCGGGACGAGGGGCTTTCCAGCCCCATCAGCATCCCGGCCTTGATCTGGGCACGGGCGCGGGCCACCTCGGCCTCGGTCATGTCATCGGCGGCGCGTTTCAGCTCGTCCACGGTGAGGCTGGCCAGATCGGCAATCTCTTCGGCGCTGGTTCCGGCGTAAAGGGTGATCTGGCCAGTATCCTCATAGGCGCCGCTTTGCGCAAAGATGGAATAGCACAGGCCCCGCTCTTCGCGGATCTTCTGGAACAGGCGGCTGGACATGCCGCCACCCATCGCGGTGGCATAGACCTGTGCGGTGAACACATCGGGGTGGCGATAGCCCGGTGCCTCGAAGGCCATGGCGAAATGCACCTGTTCAAGGTCTTTCACCTCGCGCCGCTCTGCCCCGGCAAAGGTTGCGGGCTGAAAGGCGGGCTGCGGGCGGGCGGGCAGAGCGCCAAACAGCGCCTCGGCCTGTTTGACGATGGCGTCATGGTCCACGGCCCCGGCAGCGGCAAGGATCATCTGCCCCGGCCCGTAATTCTCGGCCACGAACCCTTGCAGATCGGCGCGGCCAAAGCCCTGCACCCGTTCCGCCGGGCCAAGGATGGTGCGGCCAAAGCTCTGCCCCGGATAGGACACTTCCTGCAACCAGTCGAAAACGATGTCGTCGGGTGTGTCCAGCGCCTGCCCGATTTCCTGCAGGATGACATGGCGCTCGGTCTCGATATCGGCGGTGTGGAAGGCCGGGTTCAGGACGATATCGCCGATCACATCCAGCGCCAGCGCCACATCGCCTTTCAGGATGCGGGCGTAATAGGCCGTCATCTCGCGGCTGGTATAGGCGTTGATATAGCCGCCGACATCCTCGATTTCCTCGGCGATCTGCAAAGAGCTGCGCCGCGCGGTGCCCTTGAAGGCCATATGTTCAAGGAAATGCGCGATGCCGTTCTGCTCGTCCCGCTCGTGCCGGCCGCCGGCCATGACCCAGATGCCGGCCGAGGCCGATTGCAGGCCGGGCATATGCTCGGTGACGATGCGGAAACCGTTGGATAGCGTCGTCAGGCGGGTGGGGATCAACGGGCAAGCCTTTCACGGATCAGGGTTTGCAGCGCGGCCAGATCATTGGGCACGCGGGTCACACGCTCGTCACGGTCAAAAAGATCGGCCATGCGGGGCGGCAGGGCGGGGCGGATGCCGCTGGCCGACTGAACCGCATCGGGGAATTTGGCCGGATGGGCGGTGGCAAGGGTGATCATCGGCGCCTTCCCAAGGGTTTCTTCGGCCACTTTCACACCCACCGCGGAATGCGGGCAGAGAAGCTCGCCCGTGGCCGCGAGGGTGGCGGCGATGGTGGCGCGGGTTTCCTCTTCGGAACAGCGGCCCGAAGCGAAAGTATCGCGCAGCATCTGCAACGCACCCTGCGAAATGCGGAAACCGCCGGTTTTCATCTCGTCCATCAGCTGCGCAATGGCGGTGCCGTCGCGGCCATAGGCATCAAACAGCGCGCGTTCAAAGTTGGAGGAAACCTGAATATCCATCGACGGGCTGATCGAAGGTTTCACGCCGTTGGTTTCATAGGCCCCCGATTTCAGGGCGCGGTCCAGAATGTCGTTCTGGTTGGTGGCGATCACCAGCCGGTCAATCGGCAGGCCCATCTTGCGGGCGATATAGCCTGCGAAGATGTCACCGAAATTGCCGGTAGGCACGGTAAAGCTGACCGAACGGTGCGGCGCGCCAAGGCTGACCGCGGAAGAGAAGTAATAGACCACCTGCGCCAGCACCCGCGCCCAGTTGATCGAGTTCACGCCCGCCAGCCGCACGCCGTCGCGGAAGGCGAAATCGTTGAACATGTCCTTCACGCGGGCTTGGCAATCGTCGAAATCGCCGTCCATCGCCAGCGCGTGGACATTGCCCTCGGACGGGGTGGTCATCTGGCGGCGCTGCACCTCGGACACCCGGCCATGCGGGAAGAGGATGAAGACATCGACATTGGACAGGCCCTTGAACGCCTCAATCGCCGCCGATCCGGTATCGCCCGAGGTGGCGCCGACAATGGTGATCCGCTCCCCGGTGCGGGCCAGCGCCGACTGCATCATCTGCCCGATGAGCTGCATGGCGAAATCCTTGAAGGCCAGGGTCGGCCCGTGGAACAGCTCCAAGAGGAAATGGTTCGGGCCAAGCTGCACCAGAGGCGCCCGCGCGGCATGGCCAAAGCCGGCGTAAGCCTTGGCCAGCAGGCCGCGGAATTCGTCATCGCTGAAGAAGCCGCCCATGAAGGGCGACATCACGCGGAAAGCCACTTCCTCATAGGGCAGGCCGGCCAGCGCCGCGATCTCGTCATGGCTGAGGACCGGCACGGTTTCGGGGACATAAAGCCCGCCGTCGCGGGCCAGACCCGTCATCATCGCTTCGCCGAAACTCAGGGTCGGGGCGGTGCCCCGGGTCGAGATATAGCGCATCGTCCTGTCCTATGCGGTCTGGCGTCTGATACGCCAGAGAAGAAAGCCTGTCATCACCGCCCAGACCGCCGCGAGCGAGAACCAGGTGATGGCATAGCCCCAATGGTCATTGGGTATAGCCGAAGTATCCACCGGCATCGGCGTGATCCCGTCACCCGTCGGCTCGACCGCGACAATAAATGTCGGTTCCGTTCCAAGCTTGGCCGCCATCGCCGCCACATCGCGGGCAAACCACAATCCGGTCTTCGGATCGGGCGGCGGGGTGAAACTGTCGGAATCGTCGGGCCAGTGCAGGTTGCCGGTGATCGCCGCCTCATGCGGCGGGCGGGGCAGGGGGCGGGCCTCATCCTCGATGAAGCCGCGGTCGATCAGAATGTGGCGCCCGTCGGTGGTGTCGAATGCCTCGATGATCCGCACCCCGGGGCTGGAGCCTTTCTGCCCGGCCAGCACCTCGATGAACCGGCCGGTAAAGCGGCCCTCGGTGGTGACGGGGCGGAACTTGTCGGCAATGGGGTCAAGCACGGTGGGCAGGGGTTCGGGCGTGCCGCCGATGCGGGCGTCCATCTCGGCCAGAACGGCGGCCTTCCACTCCATCCGGTGCAATTGCCACACGCCCAGCGACAGCAGCACGCCACAGCCGACAAGGCCCATCAGAACGGGGAAGATCATGCGGCGCAGCAAGGGTCGCTCCAAATGCAAGACGCGGGCCAGATGGCCCGCGCCCGCGGAATTTGCAAGGGCTTACTGGCCCCAGACGTAGATCGCGGCAAAGAGGAACAGCCAGACCACATCGACGAAGTGCCAATACCAGGCCGCCGCTTCAAACCCGATATGCTGTTCGGGGGTGAAATGGCCCTTTAGCGCGCGGATCAGGCAGACCGTCAGGAAGATCGTGCCGATCAGAACGTGGAAGCCGTGGAAGCCGGTCGCCATGAAGAACGAAGCGCCATAGATGTTGCCGGCAAAGCCAAAGGCGGCATGGCTGTATTCATAGGCCTGGAAGAAGGTGAACAGCACCCCCAGCAGGATCGCCAGGATCAGCCCGTTGACCAGATCCTTGCGGTTGTTCTCATGCACCAGCGCATGGTGCGCCCAGGTCGCCGCGCAGCCCGAGCAGAGCAGGATCAGCGTGTTGATCAGCGGCAGGTGCCACGGGTCAAAGGTGTGGATGCCTTCGGGCGGCCAGACGCCATCGACGATCGGCGACAGCGGCCCCATCGGATAAAGCGCGTGCTTGAAGAAGGTCCAGAACCATGCCGAGAAGAACATGACTTCGGACATGATGAACATGATGAAGCCATAGCGCAGCCCGATGCGCACGACGGGGGTATGGTCGCCCACCTGCGCCTCGGCCACCACATCGGCCCACCAGCCGAACATGACGTAAAGCACGCCGACAAAGCCGATCAGCCCCATCCACGGGCCCGCGCCATGCATCCACAGCACCGCGCCGAAGAGCATGACAAAGGCCGAGACGGCGCCGGCAAAGGGCCAGATCGACGGTGGCAGGATGTGATAGTCGTGGTTCTTTGCGTGGGCCATCTTTTCCCTCGTTGCCTTGTCTTTAATTGCTTGCCGCAGCCGGGGCAGGGGCGTCAAGCGCCGCCTGCTCTTCGGGAAGCGGGGTTTCGTGGAAGGTGTAGGACAGGGTGATCTCGCGGATGTCGCCTGCCTCGGGATCGTCGGCGATCGACGGATCGACATAGAACGACACCGGCATGATCACCCGCTCGCCGGGTTTCAGAACCTGCTCGGTAAAGCAGAAACACTCGACCTTGGTGAAATAGCCGCCGGCGAGGTCGGGCATCACATTATAGCTCGCCGTGCCGCCGATGGTGCGGTCGGTCGGATTGTAAGCCTCATAGAAGGCCAGCCCGTTTTCGCCGATGCGCAGCGTCATCTGCGTCTGCTGCGGCTTGAACTCCCACGGCATCCCGGCTTCGAGCGAGGCATCGAAGCGGATGATGACGGTCTGGTCCAGCATGTGGTCCGACCCTGCCTCGGCCACCGAAACAGTTCCGGCATAGCCGGTCACCCGGCAGAACCAGTCGTAGAAGGGCACGGCGGCAAAGGAGAGCGCCCCCATCGTCACGGCAACGCCGACCAGCCCCAGCGCGGTTTTTCCCTGCGGGGTCATGGCGCCGCTCCGGTTGCCGGGGCCAGCTCGGGGCGCATGGCATGGTCAAACGCCTGCATCGGGTCGCCGCGGGTTACCTTGACCACGGTCAGCGCAAAGACCAGCACGACAAAGGCCGCCAGCACAAGGCCAAGGCCCAGATTGCGGCCAAAGCGGCGGCGGTGAATCTCATGTTCGGCACGAAACATCACCAGCCCCCCATGCCGGACGCCCGCAGCACCGCTTCCACCAGGAAGGCGACGAAATGCAGGAACAGATAGATCAGCGAGAAGCGGAACACCGCCTTCTCGACTTTATAGCCATCCGCCTCGGCGGCGGTCTCATCCCGGCGCCAGATGCGCCATGCACCGCGCAGGAATTCGGCATTCAGCAGCACCGAAGCCGCCAGATAGACCGGCCCGCCGATTGAGGTAAAGCCGGCGGCCAGCGCGAAAGGCACCAGCGCAACCGTATACCACCAGACATGCGCCCGGGTGATCTTGCGGCCATGGGTTTCCGTCAGCATCGGCACCTTGGCGTCGCCGTAGTCGGATTTCATGAACAGGGCCAGCGCCCAGAAATGCGGCGGCGTCCACATGAAGATCAGCATGAACATCAGGCAGGCTTCGACCGAGATCGAGCCGGTTGCCGCCACCCAGCCGATCATCGGGGGGAAGGCGCCCGCCGCGCCGCCGATGACGATGTTCTGCGGCGTCGCCCGCTTCAGCCACATCGAATAGACCACGGCGTAAAAGAAGATGGTGAAGGCCAGAAGTGCCCCCGCCAAAACATTGGTGGCCAGCGCCAGCATCACAACCGAAATGCCCGACAGTGCCAGCCCGATGGCCAGCGCCTCGCCCGGCTGGACGCGGCCCGCGGGAATGGGTCGGCCCTTGGTGCGGCGCATGATGGCGTCGATGTCGGCATCCCACCACATGTTCAGCGCGCCCGAAGCGCCGCCGCCAAGGGCGATGAAGAGGATGGCCGAAAACGCCTCGACCGGGTGCAGATGCACCGGGGCGACCATCAGCCCGACCAGCGCGGTAAACACGACCAGCGACATCACGCGCGGCTTCAAAAGCTGCACATAGTCGCCGAACCGCGCCTCGTTGCTGTCATCGAAGGACCGGATATCGGTCATGTTCTGCCCTTGTCAGTCAGGCGGGGGGCACGGCCTGCGTGCCCCCCGCCGATCCCTACACGCATCCGCTGCTCAGTTCGCGGCGAGTTGCAGATTGCCGGCCTTCGCGCCTTCAAGCCACTTGTCATAGGCTTCCTGCGACACGACCTTGACCGTGATCGGCATATAGGCGTGGTCCTTGCCGCAAAGTTCGGAACACTGGCCGAAGTAGACGCCTTCCTTTTCGGCGGCGAACCACAGTTGCGCCAGACGACCGGGAACCCCGTCCTGCTTCACGCCAAAGGCCGGGATGGTCCAGGAATGGATCACATCGGCGCCGGTGACCTGCATCACGATGGTCTTGCCGACCGGCACGACAACGGCGGTATCGGTGGCCAAGAGATATTGCTCGGGCGTGTAGCCGTTCTCGGCAAGTTTGTCCTTGGTCAACATGAAGCTGTCGAAAGACACGCCATCATCGACATATTCATAGGACCAGAACCACTGGTTGCCGGTGGCCTTGATGGTGATGTCTGCAACCGGAATGATCTGTTGCTTGCGCAGGATCGGAACCGAGAAAGTGCCGATGAACACCAGAACCAGAATCGGGATCAGCGTCCATGCGATTTCCAGCGGCGTGTTATGGGTAAAGCCGCGCGGCGTCGGGTTGCTGCGGCGGTTGAAGCGGATCATCACATAGATCAACAGCAGGGTCACAAAGACGGTGATGATGCCGATGATGATCAGGATGGTGTGATCCAGCCACTGAAGGTCGCGGGCAAGCTCGGTCGAGGCCGGCTGAAAGCCGATGTGATCGGGCAGCGGCTGGCCCACGGTTTCCAGCGCCTGGGCGAAAGCCCCGCCTGCGAACAAAGAGGACAGCCCCGTGGCGACGAGACCTGTGCGAGAAGTCAGGTGACGCATCTTCAATTCCCGTTACTTGGTGGCGTTTTCGCTACCCATTGCGGCCCTGCCTTGCAATGAGGCAGAATCCCGTTGTTTCCTTCTGATCTGAAACCATATTAGGCGGGTCAGAACAAGAGAAACCGTGCGACAAACTGGCGCCATTTGACACAGATCAATGCTGCGCCTGCGAAAGGCCCCGATGGACGATACCCCCTTCCGCCCCTTCGAGACTCTGCTGGATCAGACGCAGGCGCTGGCGGTGCTGCGCGCGGCGACCGCGGGCGCCGATGACGGCGAGCTTTTTCTGGAACGGCGGCGTTCCGAGGCCATCGTTCTGGACGATGGCCGCATCCGCACGGCAAGCTATGACGCCTCCGAAGGCTTTGGCCTGCGCGCCGTGCGCGGCGAGGTGGCCGGCTATGCCCATTCCACCGAAATTTCGGAATCCGCGCTGAAACGCGCGTCGGAAACGGCGCGGCTTGCGGTGGGCGATGGCGGCGGTGTGCTGGCGGCCCCGCCGCAGGGCACCAACCTGCGGCTTTACTCCGATGCCGACCCGATGGCGGATGCCAGTTTCGCCGGAAAGATCGACCTTCTGAAAGAGATGGATGCCTGGGCGCGGGCGCTGGACCCGCGCATCGTGCAGGTGTCGGCCACGATCAGCGCCGGCTTGCAGGAGGTGGAAATCCTGCGGCCCGAAGGGCTTTTGCTGCGCGACGTTCGGCCGATGGCGCGGATCAATGTCTCGGTCATCGTCGAGGAGAATGGCCGCCGCGAACAGGGCGGCACCGGAAGCGGCGGGCGCTATGGCCTTGCCCGGCTGATGGAGCCGGGAACCTGGCAGCCGATGCTGCGCGAGGCGCTGCGGATTGCGCTGGTCAATCTGGGTGCGGTGGCCGCGCCCGCCGGGGTGATGGATGTGGTCCTTGGCCCGGGTTGGCCGGGCATCTTGCTGCACGAGGCGATTGGCCACGGGCTTGAGGGCGATTTCAACCGCAAGAAAACCTCGGCCTTCGCGGGCCTGATGGGGCAACAGATTGCGGCGCGTGGGGTGACCGTGCTGGACGATGGCACCATCCCCGACCGGCGCGGCAGCATCTCGGTCGATGATGAGGGCACGCCCTCGGCCCGCAATGTGCTGATCGAGGATGGCGTGCTGGTGGGCTATATGCAGGACCGCCAGAATGCCCGCCTGATGGGCGTGGCCCCCACCGGCAACGGGCGGCGCGAAAGCTTTGCCCATATCCCGATGCCGCGGATGACCAACACCTATATGCTAGGCGGCAAGGACGATCCCGCCGGGATCGTGGCCAGCCTGAAGGACGGCATCTGGGCCGTGGGCTTTGGCGGCGGGCAGGTGGATATCACCAACGGCAAGTTCGTGTTTTCCTGCACCGAGGCTTACCGCGTCCGCAATGGCGTGGTGGGCGAGGCGGTGAAGGGGGCCACCCTGATCGGCGACGGGGCGACGGCGCTGAAAGGCATTCGCGCCATCGGCAATGATATGGCGCTGGACCCGGGCATCGGCAATTGCGGCAAGGCCGGGCAATGGGTGCCGGTCGGCGTGGGTCAGCCGACCCTGCTGATCGGCGGGCTGACGGTGGGCGGGCAGGCGGCCTGAGCCATGGGCCTGTTGCGCAGCACGCCCCTTCATCCGGTGCCATTGCCGCCGCTTTTGCTGGCGGTGGCGGCGCTTTGGGCCGCGCCGGTCTTTATCGGCCTGTTTGGGCTGGCGATGTATATGGTGATCGGCCGGACATGGGCCGATCTGGGCCTTGGCGTCTGGTTCACCGCCAACGCGCTGACCTTCTCGCCGCTCTTTTCGTGGGTCGGCTGGATTTTGGCGCTGCCGTCGGTCTGGGCGGCGCTGCGGCTGGGCTGGTTCGGCTGGCTTCCCGCGCTGGCGATCGGGGCGGCGGCGGGGGCAATCGCGGGTGAGATCGCGCAGACCGAAATTGCGCTGCCCTTCGGCATCGTGGCGCTTCTGGTGCTGCGGGCGGTTTTGGGGCGGGTTTTCCCGCTTTAACCTTTTGAGCGGACCGGCAGCACCAGTTGCCCGGCGGTGCCGTCGGGCTTGGGGGGCAGGGAGGGCGCGCGGCGGCCCTGCGCCAGAATGGCGGCGTCCAGCGCGGCGTCCCCGCTGGAGCCTTGCAGCGAAACGCCGGTGATTGCGCCCGAGGCGGCGACCGAGAACAGCAATCGCACCTCGCCCCTGCCGTCATAGTTCTTGCGCTGCATGTGGCGGGCCAATTGCCGCTGCGCCGAGGAAACCCATTTCTTCATCGCATCGGCGGGCGCGGCATTGCCCGCAGCCGCGGCGGCGCCGGATTTGGCGGCGGGGGCGGCCGCCTCGGGCTTTGGCTCGGCTTTTTTCTTCTTCTTGACCGGGGCCTTGGCCTTTTCCACCGGCTTTTCCTGCGGTTCCGCTTTCGGCGGTTCGGGCAGGGCGATATCGGCACGCGGTTGCGCTTCGGTCGGGGTCAGTTCGGGCGCAGGGGGGGCCTCGGCCAGTTCGGGGGTATCATCCGCCTCCTGCGCCTCGGGCCGGTCATCGGCGGCGGGCGGTGGCGGCGGCGGGGCGGCGGGCAGGGTTGTTGCCGCATCCGGCTGCGGGCCGGGATCGTCAGCCACCGCCTCGGCCGGGGGCAGGGGGGGCAGGTCGATCAACACCGTCTGCGCCTGACCCGCGCCCGCGCGCTGATCCAGCCAGCGCGCCAGTGCCACGCTGCTGGCCGCCAGAACCAGCACAAGTGCCGCCGCCGCCAGCCACGACAGGCTTTCCATCAGCCGCATTCCGGCCTGGCGATGGGCGGTCCAGTCGGTCATGGCGCCGCCCCTTCCAGGCCCACGAGCGCGATCTTCAGGTAACCAGCGGCGCGCAGCGCATCCATCACGCCCATAACCTCGCCATAGGGCAGGGCCTCATCGGCGCGCAGGAAAATCCGCGTCTCGCGGTCGCCGCCGGTCGCGGCATCAAGTGCTGCGCCAAGCACCTCGGGCGTCACCGGCGTATCGCCGACCGACAGGCTGCGGTCGGCCTGCACCGAAAGATACACCGGCTCATCGGGCCGTTCGCGCGCCCGCGCGGTGGAGGCGGGCAGGTCAACGGGCACATCCACTGTCGCAAGCGGCGCCGCCACCATGAAGATGATCAGAAGAACCAGCATCACGTCGATAAAGGGCGTGACGTTGATCTCGTGATTCTCGGTCAGCTCGTCGCCTGAATTGCGGATGCCCCCGGCCATCTCAGCCCCCGCCCGCCAGCTTGCGGAAGTCGAGGTCACGCGACAACAGCCGCTCCACCGCTGCCGCCGCATCGGCCAGCGCCTGACGATAGCCGGTGATGGCGCGGGCGAAATGGTTGTAGATCACCACCGCCGGAATGGCCGCGACAAGGCCGATGGCGGTGGCCAAGAGCGCCTCGGCAATGCCGGGGGCGACCACGGCCAGATTGGTGGTCTGCGCCTGCGAAATGCCGATGAAGGCGTTCATGATGCCCCAGACCGTGCCGAACAGCCCGACAAAGGGCGCGGTTGAGCCGATGGTGGCCAAAAGCCCGGTGCCGCGCATCAGATGGCGGCCCGCCTGCGCCTCGGTCCGTTCGAGGATCGAGCGGGTGCGTTCCTTGACCCCCTCCGGCCCGGCGGCATCCAGCGCGGCTTCGGAGCGGCGCAACTCTTCCAGCGCGGCCTGCGCCATGAAGGCGGCAGGGTCGCGGCGGGTGCCAAAGGCAGCGGCGGCTTCGGGCAGGGTCTGTGCCGCGCGCAGATGGGCCAGCGCGCTGCGCAACCGGCCGCGGGCCAGCGCCAGTTCGGCCGCCTTGTAGACCAGCACCGTGAAACAGAGGAAGGTCGCAAAGGCGAGGCTGGCCATCACCGCCTTCACGATGATGTCGGCATCCATGAACATCCGCCACGGCGAGAGTTCGTGCGGCAGGGGGCGGGCGGCGGATGTCGCCGGGGCGGATGGAGTTGCCGCCGGTTGTCCGATGCCGGCTTGCCCGGTTTCCGGCAGGGCCGCTTCGGCTTGCGGCGCGGTGGGGGCAGTATCCGCTGCGGGCGGCAGCGGGGCGGTGGGGGCCTCAACCACCGGCGCGGGCGCAGTCTGGGGCTCGGTCTGGGCCTGCACGGGGGCGGCGGCCAGTGCCAGAAGGCAGGCCGCAATCCGGGCGGTGGAGGTGAGAAGTTGCGCCATTATGTCCGAGTCTTTTTGTCTGATATGGCGGCGTTATAGCGGCTTTTGCGCCGGGGTGAACCCGGAATCTTTCTGCGCCGCTGGCTTACCACAGCGTTCCGGCCCAAAGCCCGACCAGACCGAACAGAATGGGCTGGTGCAGCAGGTAAACCGCAAGGCTGTGCCGCCCGGGCCAACCCAGCGCACGCACCCAAGCGGGCGCGTTCCAGCGCGCCGCCCAGGCCCAGAGCCCAAGGCGGCTGCCCAATTGCCCGATACCCAGCCCGATCAGGATCGGGCCGAACCACGGGAAAAGCGGCTCGAAATCCACGGTCATCGTCGGAACGGTCTGCAACCCGATGAACCGCAGCAGCGGCGCGTTCATCGCCGGGGTGGCCAGCGTGTAAGAGGCCCAGACCACGAAAGCCCCCGCCGCCAGTGTCACCGGCGCGGGCAGCCGCAGGAAGGGCAGGGCCAAGAGGCTGCCAAGCGCGATGCAATGCAGGATGCCGAAGAAAACCCACCATTCCGGCAGCGCGATATAGGTCGCCACGCTGACCAGCGCCGCGGCACCTCCGACCTTGGCCAACCGGCGCCAAAAGGCGGGCCAGCGGATGCCCCGCCCATGCGCCAGCCAAATCCCCAGCCCGGCCAGCATCAGGAAGGTCGAGGCGACGGTGCGGGCGTGCCAGTAGAAAAAGCCCTGCACCGCAAAGCCGGGCGGCACCAGCCCGTGCATTTGCAGGTCATAGACGAAGTGATAGCTGGCCATGCCCAGAAGGGCAGCGCTGCGCAACAGGTCGAGTGCTGCGATGCGCTGGCTTGGTCCGGTGTCTGTCATTGGCCGCGACCGGGGGTTTCACACCCCCGGACCCCCGTGGAGTATTTCAGGAAGGGCAATTGGAAAGCCGCCTCCCGGGCAGGGAAGCGGCTTTCATGCCTGAGCGCAAGGGCGCGTTTCAGCGGTGGCGGACATCCACATAGTCGCGCTTCGGGGCGCCGACATAAAGCTGGCGCGGGCGGCCGATCTTCTGGTTCTTTTCGCCGATCATCTCTTTCCACTGGCTGATCCAGCCGACGGTGCGCGAGATGGCGAAGATCGGCGTGAACATCGAGGTCGGGAAGCCCATCGCATCCAGGATGATGCCCGAATAGAAATCGACGTTCGGATACAGCTTCTTCGAGACGAAGTAATCGTCTTCCAGCGCGATCCGCTCCAGTTCCTTGGCAACTTGCAGCGTCGGGTTGTTCTCGATCCCCAGAAGGCCGAGGACTTCATCCGCCGATTGCTTCATCACTTTGGCGCGCGGGTCGAAGTTCTTGTAGACGCGGTGGCCGAAGCCCATCAGGCGGAAGCCCGAATTCTTGTCCTTGGCCTTGGCGATGTATTCCGGAATGCGGTCAACCGAGCCGATTTCGCGCAGCATCTCAAGGCAAGCCTGATTGGCGCCGCCATGGGCCGGACCCCAGAGGCAGGCGATGCCTGCTGCGATGCAGGCAAAGGGATTGGCGCCCGAAGAGCCGGCCAGACGCACGGTCGAGGTCGAGGCGTTCTGCTCGTGATCGGCATGAAGCATCATGATCCGGTCCATCGCCTTGGCGAGGATCGGGTTCACCACATAGTCTTCGGCCGGGACGGCAAAGCACATATGCAGGAAGTTGCCGGCATAAGAGAGCGAGTTCTTCGGGTAAACGAAGGGCTGGCCGACCGAATATTTGTAGGCCATGGCCGCGATGGTCGGCAGTTTGGCGATCATGCGGATGGCCGCAACTTCGCGCTGCCAGGCGTCGTTGATGTCCAGCGAGTCGTGGTAGAAGGCCGACATCGCGCCGACCACGCCGACCATGGTGGCCATCGGATGCGCATCGCGGCGGAAGCCGCGGAAGAAGTTGTGCATCTGCTCGTGGACCATGGTGTGCTTGGTCACGCGGGCCTCAAAGTCGGCCAATTGGCCGGCGGTCGGCAGTTCGCCGTAGAGCAGCAGGAAGCACAGCTCGAGATAGGACGACTTTTCGGCCAGTTGCTCGATCGGATAGCCGCGGTGCAGCAGCTCACCCAGATCGCCGTCGATGAAGGTGATGGCGCTTTCGCAGGCCGCGGTCGAGGTAAAGCCGGGGTCGAAGGTGAAGACATCCGCCTCGCCATAGAGCTTGCGGATATCCAGCACATCCGGGCCAAGCGTGGGCGAGTGAACGGGCAGGTCATAGGACTTGCCGTCCAGCTCAAGCTTGGCAATGCGGGTCGGTTCAGCCATGTGTCAGTCCCCCTGTCTGGCATCGGGGGGGCCGCCCCGATGCGCTATCCTGTCCGCCAGAGGGTGGGCCTTTTCAGGCCGCCGCGTCCTCCAGCCTTGCGATCGTCTCGTCCTGACCGATGACCAGCATCATGTCATAAACGCTTGGCGTGGCGCTGCGACCCGCCAGCGCAGCCCGCAGGGGCTGTGCCAGTTTGCCGAAACCCATGCCGTGTTCAGCAGCGACATCGGTGAGGATTGCTTCCAGCGCGTCCTTTGTCCAGCTAGCATTTTGCAGTCGCGGCGTCAACGATTTCAGTATACCACGGGATACCGCGTCCAGCGCCTTTGCCGAGGCATCATCGGCGACGATGGGCCGTGAAGTCAGCGCAAAATGTGCCTTTTCAATAAGTTCCGGGAAGGTTTTTGCCCGGTCCTTGACGCAGTAAAGCGCCCGCGACAGCAGGTCGCGCTGCGCCCCGGTCAGGGCAGGGCGGCCGGCGGCGGTCAGAAACCCCTCCAATTCATGCAGCAGCGCAGCATCAGGCATCATCGACATGTGATGGCCGCAGGTGTTTTCCAGCTTCTTGAAATCCAGCCGCGCCGGTGCGCGACCGATTCCCTCAAGGTTGAACATCTTCTTCGCCTCATCGGTCGAGAAGATTTCGGCATCGCCATGCGCCCAGCCCAGCCGGGTGAGGTAGTTGCGCATCCCCGCTGCGGGATAGCCCATGGCCTGATATTCCTCGACGCCCGTCGCGCCGTGACGTTTCGACAGCTTCTTGCCGTCCGGCCCGTGGATCAGCGGGATATGCGCCCAGACCGGCACCGCCCAGCCCATGGCATCGTAAACCATCTGTTGGCGCGCGGCGTTGTTCAGGTGGTCGTCGCCGCGAATGACATGGGTCACGCCCATGTCGTGGTCATCGACCACCACGGCAAGCATATAGGTCGGGGTGCCATCGGAGCGCAGAACGATCATGTCGTCCAGAGTTTCGTTCCTGATCGTAACGATTCCCTGAACCTCGTCGCGGATCAGCGTTTCGCCTTCGCGCGGCGCTTTCATGCGGATGGCAAAGGGCGCATCGGGGAAGGTTGCCGGGTCGGCGTCACGCCAGGGGCTCTGAAACACCGCATAAGAGCCGCGCGCCTCGGCTTCGGCGCGGAAGGCGGCGATTTCTTCGGGCGTGGAAAAGCATTTATAGGCCGTGCCGCGCGCCAGCATCTGATGTGCCACCTCGGCATGACGGTCCTTGCGGTCGAACTGGCTGACCACCTCGCCGTCCCAGTCCAGACCAAGCCATGTCAGTCCTTTCAGGATCGCCGCCGTCGCTTCGGGGGTGGAGCGTTCGCGGTCGGTATCCTCGATCCGAAGCAGGAACTTGCCGCCGCGACCCCGGGCGTAAAGCCAGTTGAACAGCGCCGTCCGACCGCCGCCGATATGCAGATAGCCGGTGGGCGAGGGGGCAAAGCGGGTCACGACTTGGGCGGCGGACATGGGGTGTTAACCTTCTGGAAACCATCTGGAGGGCAGGATCAGGCGGCAGCAATAGGCAAATAAGGGGCGGGAAACAAGGTGGCCATGGGCGCGCGGCATCTTGTGGCCAAGGGAAGCGGGCTGCTGCTCTGGCCCTTGCAGGGCCTGCAGACGGCGCGGGGCACGCTTTTTGGCTGGGTGCCGGTGTTGCTTGGCCTTGGGATCGGGGGCTGGTTCGCGCTGCCATGGGAACCGGGGGTGGGCTTTTATCTTGCGGCGCTGGCGGTGCTGGCGCTGGCGGCGGTCTTGCGGCTTTGGGGGCCGGAGTTGCTGCATCCTGTGGCGGTGAGTGTCGCCTGCCTTGCTGCCGGTCCGCTGGCCTGCGGGCTGCGGCTGCACCTTGTCGCGGCGCCGGTGCTGGAGGCGGGCTATTGGGGGCCAGTGCAGGGCCGGGTGGTTGAGATCGACCGTTCGCAATCCGATGCGCTGCGGCTGACGCTGGACCATGTGGTGCTGGAAGATCTGCCTCCCGAGCGCACGCCGCTGCGCATCCGCATCTCGGTCCACGGGACCGAGCCGCAGGTGCTGCCCGGGGAGGTGGTGCTGCTGTCCGCCACGCTTTCTGCCCCCACGGCCCCGGTTGAGCCGGGGAGCTTCGACTTTCAGCGCATGGCCTATTTCGACGGGCTGGGGGCGGCGGGCTATACCCGCAGCCCGGTGGTTCTCTGGGCCGAACCGGAAGCTGGGGAGCAAGTGATCAACCGGCTGCGCAGCCATCTGTCGCGGGCGATCATGGCGGCCCTGCCGGGCGATGCCGGGGCCTTTGCCTCGGGTGCGATGACGGGCGACCGTTCCGGCATCTCGCGCGATACGGTCGAGGCGCTGCGCGACAGCAACCTGTCGCATCTTCTGGCGATTTCGGGCATGAACATGGCCTTCCTGACCGGCTTCGTCTTCCTGCTCATCCGGACCGGGGTGGCGCTGATCCCGCCCTTGGCGCTGCGGATCAATGCCAAGAAGGCGGCGGCGGTGGTGGCCTTTGGCGTGGCACTCTTCTACCTCTTGCTCTCGGGGGCCAATGTGGCGACCGAGCGGGCTTTTCTGATGGTCTGCGTCATGCTGGGGGCGGTGCTGCTGGACCGCCGTGCGCTGACGCTGCGGTCGGTGGCGCTGGCGGGCACGGTGCTGCTCTTGTGGCAACCCGAAAGCCTGCTGGAGCCGGGATTTCAGCTTTCCTTCGCGGCGACGACGGTGCTGATTGCTGGTTTTGGCCTGCTGGATCATGGCATTGCGCGGCAAAAGCTGCCGCGCTGGCTGTTGCCGGTTTACATGCTGGTGCTGTCCTCGGTGCTGGCGGGGCTGGCGACGGCGCCTTTTGCCGCGGCGCATTTCAACCGTTTCACCGATTACGGGCTGGTGGCGAACCTGCTGACGGTGCCGGTGATGTCGGTGCTGATGGGGGCGGGCGCGGTCGCGGCGCTGCTGGCGCCCCTCGGGCTGGCCACGCCCGCGCTTTGGGTGATGGAGCTTGCGGCGCGCTGGATTCTGTTCGTGGCGCATTGGATTGCCGGGCTCGACGGGTCGGTCACGGCGGTGCCGACGCCGGGGCCATGGGTGGTGCCGCTGATCACACTGGCCGGGGTCTGGGCCATGCTCTGGCGGGGGCGGCTGCGGCTGCTGGCGGCGCTGCCTTTGCTGGCGGGGCTGGCGCTTTGGGCTGTGGTGGAGCGTCCGGTGCTGCTGATTGCAGAGGATGGCAAGCTGGTGGGGGTGATGGGGCCGGATGGCCGCGCCCTGAGCCGGGGGCGGGGCGGCGGATTTGCCGCCGAAAGCTGGCTTGAGAATGACGGCGATCTGGCCACGCAGGCCGAAGCCGCCCGCCGTCCCGGCATCTTTGGCCCGAAAGAGGCGCGCCGCTTTGCGCTGGCGGGCATCGACGCCGTGGTGTTGAGCGGGGATGGGGCGGTGGCCGAATTGGCCCGGATTTGCCCGGCAGGCGGGCTGATCGTACTGGACGGCACGGCGCCGCTGCCCGCAACCGGCACCTGCAGGGTGATCGACCACACCTTGCTGGCGCAGACCGGCGCCCTTGCCGGGCAGATGCGGGAAGGGGCGCTCTGGCTGGTCCCGACCCGCAACGGCCGCCGCGCCTGGACCGGCCAGACGCCGCTGCGCGCGCCGATCTGCGTCAGTAACTGCGGATCAGGCCGACAAGCCGGCCCTGCACCTTGACCATGTGGTCGGGGAAGACGCGGGTTTCATAGGCCGGATTGGCCGCCTCAAGCGCGATCATGTTGCCGCGGCGACGGAAGCGTTTCAGCGTCGCCTCGTGATCCTCGACCAGCGCCACCACGATATCACCATTCTCGGCAGTGTCCTGTTCGCGGATCACCACGATATCGCCATCGTTGATCCCGGCTTCGATCATCGAGTCGCCCTTGACCTCCAGCGCGTAATGCTGGCCGCGCCCCGAGAGCATCGAGCCGGGCACGGCAACCTGCGCCGAAACATGGCTGATCGCCTCGATCGGGACACCGGCGGCGATGCGGCCCATCAGCGGGATTTCCAGCGCATGAACCGCCTCGACCGGCAGGGCGCCGCGGGGCGGCGGCGGGGCATCCACCTTGTCGCCCGCGATCACGCGGGGGCTGAAGGCGGCACGTTCCATCGCCTCGGGCAGCTTGACGATTTCCAGCGCCCGGGCGCGGTGGGCAAGCCGGCGGATGAAGCCCCGTTCCTCCAGCGCGGTGATCAGCCGGTGGATGCCCGACTTGGACCGCAGGTCCAGCGCGTCCTTCATTTCGTCGAATGAGGGCGGAACGCCGTCCACATCCATCCGGGTGCGGATGAACTCCAAGAGTTCCAGTTGCTTGCGCGTCAGCATACCCGATCCTCATTGCGGTTGTTTGGCAAATGTTCTGCCCCCGTTCCCGCTTTGTGTCAAGCGTTTTGCCGCGCCGCGCTAGTTTACCGTCAGCACCGCCGTCACCGGCGCCAGCGCGACCGAGGCGGCCCGCCCTTCGACCGTCCATTCCAGAATGGCGGCCACCGTTTCGGGCCGGGTCGAGCCGATGACGGCCACGCGCCCCTCTTGCGCGGCCTTGAAGGCGGCGCGGTCAAGGTAGCGGCGCAGCACGGGGCCGGCCTCGCCCTCGGCATCCAGTTGGCGGAAGATCAGGGCGGCGGGCAGATCCTCGCGCCGGGCGACCTGATCGGCGGCGTTCAGCCCGCGCTCATAGGTCAGCAACCCGCGCCCCTGCGCCTTGAGGATCGGCACCACCTGCGCGGCCCGTGTCCGGTCATCCTGAAACCCGCCCCCGGCAAGGTCAATCGCCGCGACCGCCTGCGGCAGGGCCGCGCCAAGCGATTGAAATGTCTGCTCGATATCCGAAGCCTTGGCGCCTGCAGGAATTCCGCTGGCCAGCATCACCACCTCATGGCCCGCGGCGCGATAGGTGGCGGCGGCTTCGGCGGCGGTGGCGGCAAGCGGGTCGATCACGAAGGTCACGGGAAAGGGCAGGGCGGCCAGTTGCGCGCGGTCCAGTGCGGCCGAACCGTCGTCCATCAGGATCAGCGCGAAGAGCGGCTTGCCAGCGGGGTTTTCAAAGGCGGCGGCAAAGCGCCGGATCGGCGGCAGATCGGTTTCGGCGGGCGCTTCGGGCGCCGGGGCGGCCTTGGGTGCATCGCCGATCGCGGGAAGCCGCCCGACGGTCACGCCGGGCGCCTCGGCAAGGCCGGGATCGGCCGGAAGGGTCGAGGCGGCGGGCACTTCGGCCTCCGGCTCGGTCACCGGCTGGGGCGCGATGCTGGCGGGGGCCGGGGCAGGCGCCGGTTCGGCGGCAGGTTCCAGCAGACGGTCAGGGGCGGTGCCGGGCGCGGGCGGCGGCAGATCGGCAGGGGCGGGCGCCGTCTCGCTCGCTTCGGCGCCGGGTGCGCCGGGGGTTGCGGCCCCAGGGGTGGGGGCGGCTTCGGGTGCTGGGGTTGCCGGCGTGCCGCTCACCGCGGGTTGTGCGGGGGCGGCGGGGGCATCGACCGGGCCGATGGTGGCGGGGGCCTGCGGTGCGACCTGAGGCGCAGCCTCGGCGCCGGGCGGCGTCAATGCGGGTGCTGCGGGCGATGCCGGGGCAGGGGCAGAAGCCGTGCTGCCAAGGGTCGGGCTGTTGTCCGCCGCCGGGGGGGGCGCCACTTGCGGCATGGCGGGGGGCTGCGGTTCTGGCCCGATGGGCGCCGCAGGGCCCGCGACGGCTTCCGCCGGCTCTGCGGCAGCCACCTGCTGCGGCATGTCTTCGGGCGCGGTTGCTGCCGGTTTGGCCCCGGGTGGTGGCGCGACCTGCGAAATCACGCCCAACCCCGCCGCGGAAACCACGGCGCCCCATGCCAGACCTGCAACGAAATTCCGGATCACTCTGCCCCCTTGGCGCCATTTGCGCGCGCCGGACCCGCCGGATCTGCGCGCTTGCCCTTGACGCTGCCATCTGCCTCGGCCCATCTATAACCCGGCCTGCCGCGCCCTTCATCCCCTTTCCGACCGGACCCCGCAAGATGCTGCTCCTGATCGACAACTATGACAGCTTTACCTACAATCTCGTTCATTACCTGGGCGAGCTGGGGGCCGATGTCACCGTGCAGCGCAACGATGCGTTGCAGGTGCAAGAGGTGATTGCGATGCGCCCCGAGGTGATCGTGCTGTCGCCCGGCCCCTGCGATCCGGCGCAGGCGGGAATTTGCCTGCCGCTGACCCGCGCGGCGGCCGAGGCGGATATTCCGCTCTTGGGCGTCTGCCTTGGCCATCAGACGATTGGCGAGGCGTTCGGCGGCAAGGTCGTGCGCTGCCATGAGATCGTGCATGGCAAGATGGGCGTGATGCACCATGCCGGGCAGGGGGTGTTCCGGGGCCTGCCCTCGCCCTTCCTTGCCACCCGCTACCACTCGCTGGTGGTGGAACGCGAAAGCCTTCCCGATTGCCTTGAGGTCACCGCCTGGCTTGAAGATGGCACGATCATGGGCCTGCGCCACAAGACCAAGATGATCGAGGGCGTGCAGTTCCACCCCGAAAGCATCGCCTCGGAACACGGCCACCAGCTCTTGCGCAATTTCCTCGACGCGGCCCGGGTCCGAGAGTCCGCCGGGGTGCCGGCATGAGCGATACCCTCAAACCGCTGATCGGTCTGGCCGCCGAGCGTCCCCTGACCCGGGCCGAGGCAGAGACCGCGTTCAACGCGCTCTTTGAAGGGCAGGGCACCCCGGCGCAGATGGGCGGCTTCCTGATGGCGCTGCGCACGCGGGGCGAGACGGTCGATGAATATGCCGCCGCCGCCACGGTGATGCGGGCGAAATGCAATCCGGTCACCGCGCCCGAAGGGGCGATGGACATCGTCGGCACCGGCGGCGACGGTAAGGGCACGCTGAACATCTCTACCGCGACGGCCTTTGTCGTGGCGGGGGCGGGGGTGGTGGTGGCCAAGCATGGCAACCGCAACCTGTCGTCCAAATCCGGTGCGGCGGATGCGCTGACCGAGATGGGGCTGAATGTGATGGTCGGCCCCGATGTGGTCGAGCGCTGCCTGACGCAGGCCGGCATCGGCTTCATGATGGCGCCGATGCACCATCCGGCGATCCGCCATGTGATGCCGGTGCGGGCCGAGCTGGGCACGCGGACGATCTTCAACATCCTCGGGCCGCTGACCAATCCGGCGGGCGTGCGGCGGCAGTTGACCGGGGCGTTTTCGGCCAAACTGATCCGCCCGATGGCCGAAACCCTGCTGGCGCTGGGGTCGGTCAAGGCATGGCTGGTGCATGGCGGTGACGGCACGGATGAGATTTCGATTGCAGCACCCACCCATGTTGCCGCGCTGGAACATGGTCAGGTCCGCGAATTCACCCTGCGGCCCGAAGATGCGGGCCTGCCGTATCACCCGTTCGAACAGGTGATGGGTGGCACCCCGGCCGAGAATGCGCAGGCCTTCCGGGCGCTGCTTGACGGCACCCCGGGCGCCTATCGCGATGCCGTCCTCTTCAATGCCGCAGCAGCACTTCTGGTGGCCGACAAGGCCCGCAGCCTGAGCGAGGGCGTCGAACTGGCCCGTGCCAGCATCGACAGCGGCGCGGCAAAGGCCAAGGTCGCGGCGCTGAAACACCTGACCCATGGCTAGACCGGAGCCACCGGAAAGCTGGGCCGATCTGCCGTTTTTCTCCACCCATTGGCCCGCCCTCTGGGACCGGCTTGCCGCCACCTCCGGCTGGCAGCCCGAACCGCAGGCGATCTTCCGGGCGCTTGAGCTTACCCCGCGCCCTCAGGTCCGGGTGGTGATCCTTGGGCAAGACCCCTATCATACCCCCGGGCGGGCCACCGGGCTGGCGTTTTCCTTCCCCCCCGGCACGCCGCCGCGCGACAGCCTGCGCAACATTCTGACCGAAGTCGCCATCGATACCGGCAGGCCCAAAGCCGACGGCGATCTGACAGCATGGGCCGGGCAGGGGGTTCTGCTGCTCAATACCGCGCTCACCGTGCCCGTCGGGCAGGCCAATGGCCACAAATCCTTCGGCTGGCAGCCGCTTGTCCATGACATTTTGCAAGCCACCGCTGCCGACGGCCCCCGTGCCTTCGTCCTCTGGGGCAATCCGGCGCAGAAACTCTGCACCGCCCTGCCGCGCGAAGGCCACCTCTTCCTGACCAGCCCGCATCCCTCGCCGCTCTCGGCCCATCGCGGCTTTTTCGGTTCGCGCCCCTTCAGTGCCGTCAACCGCTGGCTGATCGCCCGCGGCCAGCCTGCAATCGACTGGAGCTCCTGACCCGGGCTTCCCATCGGCGTCCGGGCGCGCTAGACCGGAAGTTGAAACCGCCAGCCATTCATCTTGGCCCAAATATCCCACGGGGGTCCGGGGGTGTGAAACCCCCGGTCCCGCAGTTGCCGCCGGAGACCCCATGACGACCATTCTCGACCGCATCAAAGCCTACAAGCTTGAGGAAGTCGCCGCCCGCAAGGCCGCCCGCCCGCTTGCCACCGTCGAGGATGCCGCCCGTTCGGCCCCCGCACCGCGCGGCTTTGCCAAGGCTTTGTCGGATGCCGCCGTCACCGGCTATGGCCTGATTGCCGAGATCAAGAAGGCCAGCCCCTCCAAGGGCCTGATCCGCGCCGATTTCGACCCGCCCGCCCTTGCCCGCGCCTATGAGGCGGGCGGCGCCACCTGCCTGTCGGTGCTGACCGACACCCCCAGCTTTCAGGGCGCCGACAGCTTCCTGACCGAAGCGCATGAGGCGGTGAAACTGCCCTGCCTGCGCAAGGACTTCCTTTACGACACCTGGCAGGTGGCCGAGGCGCGCGCCCTTGCCGCCGATGCCATCCTGATCATCATGGCCTCGGTCTCGGATGCGCAGGCGGCGGAACTTGAGGCGGCGGCCTTCGAACTTGGCATGGATGTGCTGATCGAGGTGCATGACCGGGCCGAGCTTGAGCGCGCGACCCTCCTGAAATCGCCGCTCATCGGCATCAACAACCGCAATCTGCATACGTTCGAAGTGACGCTGGACACCACCCGCCAATTGGCGCGGCTGGTGCCCGAAGACCGGCTGATCGTCTCGGAATCGGGCCTCTTCACCCCTGCCGATCTTGCCGATGTCGCGGCCTATGGCGCACGCTGCTTCCTGATCGGCGAGGCGCTGATGCGGCAGGCCGATGTGACGGCGGCGACCCGCGCCATCCTCGCCCGCCCGCTCGACAGCGAGGCGGGGGCATGAGTGGCCTCACACATTTCGACGATCAGGGTCAGGCCCATATGGTCGATGTTTCGATGAAGCCGGTGACCGACCGCACCGCGGTGGCCGAAGGCTGCGTCGTGATGACCGCCGAAACGCTGGCGCTGATCACCGAAGGCCGCGCGAAAAAGGGCGATGTGCTGGGCGTGGCACGGCTAGCCGGCATCATGGCGGCCAAGAAGACCGCCGATCTGATCCCGCTCTGCCACCCCTTGCCGATCACCAAGGTCGCGCTTGACCTGACGCCGGACCCGGCCCTGCCCGGCATCCGCGTGACCGCCACCGTCAAGACCGGCGGCCAGACCGGGGTGGAGATGGAGGCGCTGACGGCGGTTTCGGTCGCCTGTCTCACCATCTACGACATGGTCAAGGCGGTGGAAAAGGGAATGCGGATCGAAGGCATCCGCCTCAAACTGAAAGAGGGCGGCAAATCGGGCCGCTGGGAGGCGGAATGATCACCGTAGAAGAGGCTCTGGCGCGCTGTTTCGCTCTTGTGACCCCGGTCGGCACCGAAACGGTGCCGCTGCGCCGTGCGGCAGGCCGCGTGCTGCGGCAGGCCGCCCCGGCCAGGCTGACGCAACCGCCCTTCGCCGCCTCGGCGATGGACGGCTATGCGCTGGGTGCCGCCGCTGATGCCGGGGCAAGCTTCACCCTGCGCGGCGAGGCGGGGGCAGGCCATGCCTTTGCCGGAACGCTTGGCCCGGCGGATGCCGTCCGCATCTTCACCGGCGCGCCGCTGCCCGAAGGCGCCGCGACCATTGCCATTCAGGAAGAGGTTGCGGCGGAAGGCCCCACCATCACCCTGCGCAAGGCCGCCCAAGCGGGCGACAACATCCGCCCCCGCGGACAGGATTTTGCCGAAGGTGACAGCTTGGCCGCCCCGCGCCGTCTGCAGCCCAATGACATTGCCCTTCTGGCCTCGATGAACCTGCCCGAAGTCACCGTCGCCCGCCGCCCGGTGGTGGCTCTGATCGCCACCGGCGACGAGCTGGTGATGCCGGGTGAAGCGCCCGGCCCCGATCAGATCATCGCCTCCAACACCTTCGCCCTTGCCGCCATGGTCGAGGCGGCGGGCGGCGAAGCACGGATGCTGCCCATCGCCCGCGACAGTGAAGACAGCCTGCGCATGGTCTTCAGCCTTGCCGAAGGCGCGGACCTTGTGGTGACGGTCGGCGGCGCTTCGGTGGGGGATCATGATCTGGTCGGTAAGGTGGCAGCGGAGCTGGGCCTTGAGCGGGCCTTCTGGAAGATCGCCATGCGCCCGGGCAAACCGCTGATGGCGGGGCGTCTGGGGCAATCGGTGATGCTGGGCCTGCCCGGCAACCCGGTCTCGGCCATCGTCTGCGGCCATCTGTTCCTGATCCCGCTTCTCAAGGCGATGCAGGGCCTGCCCGCGACGCCTCCCGTCCCCCGCAAGGCCCGCCTCGGCGCCGATACCGGCCCGGCAGGCCCACGCACCCATTACATGCGCGCCCGGCTGGATGCAGAGGGCGCGACGATCACCCCGTTCGACCGGCAGGATTCGGCCTTGCTGTCGATCCTGTCCACCGCCGACGCGCTGCTGATCCGCCCGATGGGCGACGGGCCGCGCAAGGCCGGGGAACAGGTCGAATATCTGCCGATCTGACCCCGCGCGCTCCGGGCAGGCGTCGATGCCTCCGGCGGGGATATTTGGGCCAAGATGAATTGCACCTTGCAAAATACTCCCGCCGGAGGCCCTTCACCCGAGCCGGTTGGCCGCAGGCCAGAGGCGAGAAAAAGAAATGCCGCCGTTTCGCAAGAAACGGCGGCGCGATTGATTTGCGGCCTGTCAGCTATTGCCGCGGCGCGCGAACAGGCCGGCGTCTTCGGCTGCGCGGCGCAGGGCGTGGCTCTTGTTGACGGTTTCCTGATATTCCGCCTCGGGGTCGCTGTCATAGACCACGCCGCCGCCTGCCTGAATATAGAGCTTCTGATCCTTCAGAACTGCCGTGCGCAGCGCGATGCAGAAATCCATCTCGCCGTTGGCCGCGAAATAGCCCACCCCGCCGCCATAGACGCCGCGCTTTTCCGGTTCCAGCTCGTCGATGATCTCCATCGCCCGCACCTTGGGCGCGCCTGAAACCGTCCCGGCGGGCAGGCCCGCCAGCAAGGCCGAAAGCGCGTCCTGATCGTCGCGGATCTCACCCACCACATTCGAGACGATGTGCATGACGTGGGAATAGCGTTCGATGATGAATTTCTCGGTGGGCTTCACCGTGCCGACCTTGGCCACCCGGCCGACATCGTTGCGGCCAAGGTCCAGAAGCATCAGATGTTCGGCCAGTTCCTTCTGGTCGGCCAGCAGATCGGCCTCCAGCGCCTTGTCTTCTTCCGGTGTGGCGCCGCGCTTGCGGGTTCCGGCGATGGGGCGGATCGTCACTTCTCCGTCGCGCAGCCGCACCAGAATCTCGGGGCTGGCGCCGATCACCTGAAACGGACCGAAGTTGAAGAAGAACATGAAGGGCGAGGGGTTGGTGCGCCGCAGGCTGCGATAGAGCGCGATGGGCGGCAGTTCGAACCGCTGGCTCCAGCGTTGCGACGGCACCACCTGAAAGATGTCACCGGCGCGGATGTATTCCTTGGCCTTCTCGACCGCCGCCTTATAGCCGTCATGGGTGAAATTCGATACCGGCACGCCGACCGCCGTCGCCTCGCCCAGATCGCGTTGGGCCGGGGGTGCGCGGTCAAGGTCGCGCAGCGCGTCCATCACCCGCTCTGCCGCCTGGGCATAGGCGGCGCGGGCCGAGAGCCCCGCCGCGACCCAGGCCGGGGCGCAAACCGTCACCTCGCCCTTCACCCCGTCCAGCACCGCTACCACCGAGGGCCGGATCAGTTGCGCATCGGGCAGGCCCAGCGGATCGGGGTTCACATCGGGCAGATGTTCCACCAGCCGGATCATGTCATAGCCGAGATAGCCGAACAGCCCCGCCGCCACTGGCGGCACGCTTTCGGGCATCTCGATCCGGCTTTCGGCGATCAGGTCGCGCAGCGTCTGCAACGGATGGCCCGGCAGTTCCACGAAGGCCGCCGGATCGAACCGCGCTTCGCGGTTGAGGCGGCTTTTCTCGCCATGGCATTGCCAGATCAGATCGGGCTTCATCCCGACGACGGAATAGCGCCCGCGCACCTCGCCGCCGGTCACCGATTCCAGCATGAAGGTATCGGTCCGCGCCTCGCCCAGTTTGAGCATCAGCGACACCGGCGTATCCAGATCGGCGGCCAGCCGCGCATAAACCAGTTGGTTGCGGCCCTCGGCCCAGCCCTGTTCGAAGGTTGCGAAATCGGGGTGCAGGATCATCGCCGGGGCCTGTCAGTTGCCAAGCTGGGCATTGACCGCATCAATCGCCGCCTGATTGAGCGTGATGCCCGCCTCGGCGGTCAGCGCGCCGGTGTAAAGCGCGAAAAGATCGGTAGAGAGGGCGCGCGCCGCATTGACCGCAATCGCCTCGCGCAGGGCCTGCGCATCGGCGCCTTCTGCCGTTGCGGGCTGAATGTCATCCAGCCGGACCAGCGCGGTAAAGCCCGCCTCTTCGATCAGCCGCAATTCGCCGGGCTGCATCGCAAAGACGGCGGTGATCAGGCTGGCCGGGGCGCCTTCGACGCTGGCCTGACGGTCGGCCGAAGCGGTGCGCTCGGCAATGCCCTGCGCGCCAAGGGCGGCCCCGCCTTCGACTGCGGCCTTCATCTCAAGCCCGCGGGCCGACAGCGCCTTGGCCAGTGCATCGGTGCGCAGCGCCGCCGTCACGGCGTCTTTCACGGCGTCAAGCGGGCGCGGCGTGGGCGGCACCACCTCATCCAGTTGCATCGCCACCAGACCGCCATCGTCCAGCACGATGGCTTCGGGGAAATCGCCTTCGGCCAGCGCGGCGGCGGCCTTGGCAAAGGCGGGCTGCGCGGTGATCGGCGCATTGTCATCGGCGCCGGGGGCATAGTCGGTGGTGGCCAGAACCATGCCCTCGTCGCGGGCCAGTTCGTCCAGCGCGGCGCCGCCTGCCAGCAGGTCATCAATCGCCTCGACCTTGTCGGAAATCGCCTTTTGCGCGGCGGCCAGTTGCAACTCTTCCAGAAGCTTCGGCTTGGCCTGCTCGAAGGTGGTTTCCTGCGCCGCCAGCACTGCATTCATCCGGTAAAGCGCCGGGCCAAGGCTGGAGGGCAGGGGGCCGACGGTGCCGGGTTCGGTCAGGGCAAAGACGGCATCGCCGGCAGCACCCAGATCGGCCTTGGACACATCACCCATGTCGATGTCTTCCAGCGTCAGCTTGCGTTCGGCCACCAGCGCCTCAAAGCTTTCGCCAGCATCCAGCCGCGCCTTGGCGGCAGCCGCCTCGGCCTCGGTGCCGAAGACCAGCCGTTCGACCAGCCGCTTTTCCGGCAGCATGAATTCGGACAGCCGCGCGTCATAGGCGGCCTTAACCTCGGCCTCGTCGATGGTGATGGTCTTGGCGACATCAGCGGGCAACAGCGCCGCATAGGTGATGCGCTTGGCCTCGGGGCGGGTGTAATCGGCCAGATGGGCGTCATACCATGCCTGCACCTCGGCCTCGGTCGGCGCGGGCAGTGGGGCGGGCAGATCGGCTTCGGTCACGCGGACAAGGGTAAAGCCTCGCCGCTCGCCGGCCCAGGCAAAGATGGTATCGGTCAGCGCCTGCGGTGCCACGACCCCGCCCGCAACCGAGCCTTGCAACAGCGAGCGGGCGATATCGGCGCGGATGCCGTCTTCAAACTCGGTCGCGGTCAGGTTGTTGTTCTTCAGCGCGTCACGGTAGGTCTTGCCGTCAAAGGTGCCGCTGACACCCTGAAAGCTGGGCATTCCGGCCAGTTCGGCGGCCACCACGGCATCGCCCGCCGACAGCCCGACATGCGCCGCCTCATTGTCCAGCGCGGCCCGCTGCACAAGGCTTTGCAGCACCTGCCCGTCGATGCCAAAGGCGCGGGCCTGCTCCATGGTCAGTTGCGCGCCGAACTGTTGCGACAACTGGTTCATCTGCTGGCGCATCCCCTGCACATAGTCATTGACCGTGATGTCGCGGTCGCCGACCGCGCCGATGGTGGTGACATTGCCGCCAAAGTTGGTCACGCCGAAACCGCCCAGGCCGCCGACGATCATCGCCATCAGCACCCAGGCCATGACCGAGGCGCCACGGCGCTTGCGCTTGGGGGTGGCGTCGTCGTCGGTGGTATGCGGTGCTTTGGACATGATCGGCTCGCTCAAGGGCTTTGCCCGACTGTCTAAGCGGTCGGGCGCAGGGGGGCAAGGCTGGAGGGCCCGCTTATCCGGTGAAGGCCGCCAGACGGCGGAACATCTCGGTGATGCCCGCAGCATCCACATTGGCAAAGGCGATGCGGATTTGCCGCGCGCCTTCGGCATGGGCGGCAGGCTGGAACATCGTGCCGGGCAGCATCAGCAGGCCCGCCTCGGCCACCAGCCGCTTGCACAGGGCATCCGAGGCCAGCGGGAAGGGGTGTTCGACATAGGCGAAATAGGCGCCGCAACCAAGGAGCTTCCACCCATCCAGCGCGCCGAACCCGCCCGTCATCGCCGCGCGACGGGCAAGGATTTCATCCCGCTCGCCCGCGACCCATTGCGACAGGTTCCGCATTCCCCAAAGCGCGCCGATCTGGCCCAACTGGCTGGGGCAGATGGCGACGGTGTCAAGGAACTTTTCCACCTCGGCCAGCCGCGCCTCGCTGGCGACAATGGCCCCCACGCGGTGGCCGGTCAGGCGGTAAGCCTTGGAAAAGCTGTAAAGGTGGATGAAATCCGCCGCCCAGTCGGGATCGGTAAACAGGTCATGCGGGCGGCCCGTGCGGCTGTCGAAATCGCGGTAGGTTTCATCCACGATCAGGGCGAGGCCGCGTGCGCGCGCCAGCGCATGGAAGGCCGCCAGCGTTTCCGCCGGATATTCCGCCCCGCCCGGATTGTTGGGCGAAACCAGCACGATTGCGCGCGTGCGGTCAGTGATCAGCCGCGCGGCCGCCTCGGCCTCGGGGATCAGGCCCTCACCGGCGGGCAGCGGCACGGCGCGCACGCCCTGCATATCCAGCCACATCTTGTGGTTGAAATACCACGGCGTTGGCAGGATCACCTCATCGCCGGCGCCCGCCAGCGTGGCCATCACGGCGCAGAACGCCTGATTGCAGCCCTGCGTGATGGCGACCTGCGTGTCGCGGATGGTGCCGCCATAGGCCGCCGACCATTGCGCCGCAATCTCGGCCCGCAGCGGTGCCATGCCCAGAACTGGGCCGTAAAGATGCGCCTGCGGATCGTTCAGCGCCGCCTCGGCTAATGCCTGCCGCAGGCCCAGGGGCGGGCTGTCCACCGGGGCGGCCTGACTGACATTGATCAGCGGGCGCTCGGGCGGAAAGACCACCCCCTGCAACCAGCGCCGGGCCTCCATCACGGGCGGCGGCTCGGTTCCGGCCATGGCAGGGTTCAGGGGATGGGTCATCGGCTGCACTCCTGAAAGGGGGGCGGGGGGGGGCACACCCACCGCGCCATTCGTTTCCAGAACCAATGGCGAATCAAACGGCTCACCCTTGGGATATTCGGCAAGACGGGATGGAGGGTCAGTCCTTGCCGCGGAAAGGCTGCACATATTGCAGCGCCATGTCCCAGGGGAAGAAAATCCAAGTGTCTTGGCTGACCTCGGTCACATAGGTATCGACCTGCGGCTTGCCGTGCGGCTTGGCATAGACCGTGGCGAAATGCGCCTTGGGGTAAAGCTTGCGCACCAGTTCCAGCGTCTTGCCCGAATCCACCAGATCATCCACCACCAGAATGCCGGTGCCGTCGCCCATCAGATCGGCCTGCGGGCTTTTGGTTACCCGGGCCTCGGCCTGCGCCTGATGGTTGTAGCTTTTCACGCTGATCGTATCGACCACGCGGATGTCCAGTTCGCGGCTGACGATCATCGCGGGCACCAGACCGCCGCGGGTGATGCCGACCACCGCCCGCCACGCCCCGCCATCCGGCCCCTTGCCATCCAGCCGCCAGGCCAGCGCCCGCGCATCGCGGTGGATCTGGTCCCAACTGACGTGGAAGCCTTTTTCATGCGGCAGGCGGTCGGTCATGGGCGGACTCCTCTTCAGGTGGCGACGATCTTGACGCCCAGAAGCGCCAGCGCGCCCCCAAAGCTGCGGTCGATCAGGGTCTTGAGGCTGATATAGCGCGCCCGGCTGCGTTCAAGCGAGAAGATCCGCGCGACAAGGCTGTTCCACAGCGTTTCGGCGGTGAAGATCACCGCAAGCAGCAGGCCCAGCACCCAATAGGGCGTATCGGCCTGCAATGTGCCAAGGAAGATCGAGGAAAACATCACCGCGGCCTTGGGATTGGCCAGATTGGTCCAGAGCCCCAGCCGATAGGCCGCCAGCGCCGAACGCGGCACCGGCCGGGCATCTTCGGTGACGAAGGGTTGCTTGGCATCGCGCCAGAGGTGCCATGCCATCCACAAGAGATAGCCCGCCCCGCCGATCTTGAGCGCCCAGAGCAGCGACGGCGCCGCGGCAAAGACGATGTTAAGCCCGAACATTGCCGCCAGCGCCCAGACCATCGCCCCGCTGCCGATCCCCATGGCCAGCATGACGCCGGTGCGGAACCCTTCGTTCAACCCGGTGCGCGCCGCCATCAGAACGGCAGGCCCGGGCGAAATCGCGGCAAAGGTCACCAGACCCGCGAAGGCAAGAAAAGCAGCCAGCGTCATTCCTTGCGGCCCGTCACCGCGTCGATGTCGGGGGCATCCACCGCCTTCATGCCGACGACGTGATAGCCCGCATCGACATGCAGGTTTTCGCCCGTAGTGCCCGAACCCAGATCGGACAACAGGTAAAGCGCGGCCTTGCCCACCTCGTCCTGCGTCACGTTGCGGCGCAGGGGCGAGTTCAGCTCGTTCCATTTCAGGATATAGCGGAAATCACCGATGCCAGAGGCCGCCAGCGTCTTGATCGGTCCGGCGGAAATCGCATTCACCCGGATGCCGTCCTTGCCCAGATCCTCGGCCAGATATTTGATCGAGGCTTCCAGCCCTGCCTTGGCCACGCCCATCACATTGTAATGCGGCATCACCTTTTCGGCGCCGTAATAGGTCAGGGTCAACAGGCTGCCGCCCGGCCCCATCATGGCCGCCGCACGCTGACAGACAGCGGTAAAGCTGTAGACGGAAATATCCATCGTCATCAGGAAGTTGGCGCGACTGGTGTCCACATAGCGGCCCCGCAGCTCGGCCTTGTCGGAAAAACCGATGGCATGGACCAGAAAGTCGATCTGGCCCCAGAGTTCCTTGAGCCGGGCAAAGAGAGCGTCGATCGATTCCTCGCTCGATACGTCGCATTCGACGAATTCGCTCATCCCGATCGAGGCCGCCAGCGGCTCGACCCGCTTTTTCAGCGCGTCGCCCTGATAGGAAAAGGCGATTTCGGCCCCCTGCGCCGCAAGCTGCTGGGCGATGCCCCAGGCGATGGATTTGTCATTGGCCAGCCCCATGATGAGCCCGCGCTTACCTGCCATAAGTCCGGTTGACATTCGGGCTCCCTCGGCCACCTTCATTGATCAAGTGGTGTGTAGGCCATCGGGGGCCGGGCATCAAGGGCGGCGCAGGCAGCGGGACCGCGCCGGGAAGGAATGGACGACATGGACCGAAGCGGAATTTTTGCGGGCGAAGACCCGTTCGTCATCGCACAAAGCTGGCTGGCCGAGGCAGAAAAAAGCGAACCGAATGATCCCAATGCCATCGCTCTGGCCACAGTCGATGCCGATGGACTGCCCAATGTGCGCATGGTTCTGCTGAAAGAGATCGAGGCGGCGGCCTTCGTCTTTTACACCAATTACACCAGCGCCAAGGCCCGCGAAGCCGAAGGCGCGGGCAAGGCCGCCTTCGTGATGCACTGGAAAAGCCTGCGCCGCCAGATCCGGGTGCGCGGCCTTGTCAGCCGCGAAGAGGGGCCGCAGGCGGATGCCTATTACGCCAGCCGCAGCCTCAAATCCCGGCTGGGCGCCTGGGCCAGCCAGCAGTCGCAACCCCTGTCGTCACGCGGGGCGCTGATGGCCGAAGTTGCCCGCGTCACGGCCGAGCAGGGCCTGAATCCGCGCCGTCCGCCCTTCTGGGGTGGTTTTCGCATCATTCCCCTTGAAATCGAGTTCTGGGCCGATGGGGCGTTCCGCCTGCATGACCGCTTTCGCTGGAACCGCCCAACCCCCGAGAACGCTTGGGAAATCCACCGTCTGAACCCCTGATCTTCGCGCTTCGTGAATGGAAGTGTGCCGAAACACGGCGTTTTTAGGCTTGCATCTGGCAGGTGAAACGCTGCATCAGTTTGCACGGGCTTTATCTGGGGAATGGCTCTGACAATGACGGAAGAAGATGAGGCCGTGCAGGAACTGCAGGGCCGAGTGAAGTGGTTTGATCCGGCCAAGGGCTTCGGCTTCATCGTTGCCGAAGGCTCCCCTACGGATATCTTGCTTCACGCGAATGTCCTGCGCAACTACGGTCAAAGCTCGGTCGCCGATGGCGCTGGCATCACCGTGAAGGTGCAAAAGACGCAACGCGGGGCGCAGGCGGTCGAGGTGGTGCGGATCGAACCGCCGCCCGGGGGGGCGTTCCCGCTGGTCGATGAAAGCATCATGCCCTTGCCCGACGATCTGGCGCAATTGCCGCTGGAACCGGCCCGGGTGAAGTGGTTCGACAAGGGCAAGGGCTTTGGCTTTGCCAATGTCTTCGCCCGGCCCGAGGATGTCTTCATCCATATCGAGGTGCTGCGCCATTCCGGCTTTGCCGATCTTCAGGCGGGCGAGGCGGTCTGCCTGCGCATCGTCGAGGGCAAGCGGGGCCGCATGGCGGTGCAGGTGGTGTCATGGGAAGCTTCGGCGCGCGTCTGAGCGGGCTTGTTCTGGCGCTGGCCCCTGCGATGGCCGGCGCCGCTTGCGCGCCCGAGGCGGTTGAATTGCGCGGCCCTGCGGGGCGCGCGCGTTTTCATGTAGAAGTGGCTGACGCGCCGGCAGAGCAGGCCAAGGGCCTGATGTTCCGTGAAAAAATGGCGACTTCGGCGGGGATGCTTTTCGTGTTCCCCGCCCCTAAACACGCCAGCTTCTGGATGAAGAACACGCTGATCCCGCTGGACATGATCTTTGCCGATGCCGCCGGGCGGGTGACGCGGGTGCATTCCATGGCGGTGCCCGGCGACGAAACCCCGATCGACGGCGGCGAGGGCGTGGCGATGGTGCTGGAAATCAACGGCGGTCTGGCGGCCCGGCTGGGCATCGCGCCGGGCAGCGAATTGCGGCATTCGTCGGTGGATCAATCGCTTGCCGCCTGGCCTTGCGACTGACGCACAACCCTTGTAGAGAGGCCGCGTCGGGGCGTAGCGCAGTCTGGTAGCGCGACGGTTTTGGGTACCGTAGGTCGGAAGTTCGAATCTTCTCGCCCCGACCATTCCAGAAGCATCTCAAGGACCAGACCGTCGCGGCAGCGCTCGGAAATCGCGTTGTTTTTCCGCAGCTACAACCAGCCGGGGCAGGGCGCGTGATTTGACATGCCGTAGCTGAGGATGGTGCGTGCTTGCACGCACCCTACCGAACCCCTGATGCCGGGGGCCACCCTCCAAGCGATTATCGCCAAGCGGTAGGGCGCGTGATTTCACGCACCTTGGGACGGGGGTGGTGCGTGCAGGCACGCACCCTACCCATGCCCGTTCTTACCCTTGCAGCGTCCGCACGCCGTAGCCCTCGCCCCGCGCCTTCATCGCCGCCACTGCGGCGATGCTCGCGGCGGCGGTGGTGAAATAGGCGATCTTGTCCATCAGGGCGACGCGGCGGATGTCGCGCGAGTCGCTGATGGCTTGGGTGCCTTCGGTGGTGTTCATCACCAGCGCAATGTCGCCGTTCTTCAGCCGGTCCACGATGTTCGGGCGGCCTTCATAGACCTTGGCCACCGGCGTTGCCGCGATGCCGACCGAGGCGAGCCATGCGGCCGTGCCCTTGGTCGCCACGATCTCGAAGCCCATCGCAACCATATCGGCGGCGGCGGCGGCGAAGGCTTCGGTCTTGTCCATGTCCTTGACCGACAGGAACACCCGGCCGCCTTCGGGCAGGATGGTTCCGGCGCCCATCTGTGCCTTGAGGAAGGCCAGCGCAAAGGTGCGGTCCCAGCCCATGACTTCGCCGGTTGAGCGCATTTCCGGGCCAAGCACCGGGTCCACTCCGGGGAAGCGGGCGAAGGGCAGCACGGCCTCTTTGACCGAGAACCACGGCGTGATCGGATCGGCGAGGGTGAAGGCATCGGCCAGCGGCAGCGGCGTGTCCGGGCCGACCCCTTGGGCATAGGGCGCGCGGAGGGGGAAGTTCGACATCGGCTCACCGGCCATCAGGCGGGCGGCGATGGCGGCAATGGCGCTGTCGGTCGCCTTGGCGACGAAGGGCACGGTGCGGCTGGCGCGGGGGTTCACCTCAAGCACATAGATCGTGCCGTCCTTGATGGCGAATTGCACGTTCATCAGCCCGACCACATGCAGCGCGCGGGCCATCTCGACGGTCTGACGCTTCAGCTCGGCGATGGTGGCTGCGTCCAGCGAATGCGGCGGCAGGCAGCAGGCGGAGTCGCCCGAATGCACCCCGGCCTCTTCGATATGTTCCATGATGCCCGCGACATGCACGGTGTCGCCGTCGCAGAGCGCGTCCACATCCACCTCGATCGCGCCGGAGAGATAGCTGTCGAGCAGCACCGGGCTGTCGCCCGAGACCTGAACGGCGGTGGCGATGTAACGCTCAAGCTGGGCATCGTCGCGGATGATTTCCATTGCGCGGCCGCCCAGCACGAAGGAGGGGCGGATGACCAGCGGATAGCCGACATCCTTGGCGACCTTGAACGCCTCATCGCGGCTGCGCGCCGTGCCGTTGTGCGGCTGTTTCAGCGCCAGCTTGTGCAGCAGTTGCTGGAACCGCTCGCGGTCTTCGGCAAGGTCGATGGCGTCGGGCGTGGTGCCGAGGATCGGGATGCCTTCCTCATGCAGCGCATTGGCGAGTTTCAGCGGGGTCTGGCCGCCGAACTGCACGATCACGCCATGCAGCGTGCCGTTCTCTTGCTCCACCCGCAGGATTTCCAGAACATGTTCCAGCGTCAGCGGTTCGAAATAGAGCCGGTCCGAAGTGTCATAATCGGTCGAAACCGTCTCGGGGTTGCAGTTGACCATGATGGTTTCATAGCCCGCTGCGGTCAGCGCATAGCAGGCATGGCAGCAGCAATAGTCGAACTCGATGCCCTGACCGATCCGGTTCGGGCCGCCGCCAAGGATGACGACCTTTTTCGCCGCCGAAGGCCGGGCCTCGCATTCCACATCGCCCATGACCGGGCTTTCGTAGGTGGAATACATATAGGGGGTTTGCGCCTCGAACTCGGCCGCGCAGGTGTCGATCCGCTTGAAGACGGCGGTCACACCCAGATTGCGGCGGGCGCGGCGCACCTGCGCCTCGTCCCGGCCGGTCAGTTTGGCAAGGCGGGCGTCGGTGAAGCCCAGCATCTTGAGGCGGCGCAGACCCGCGGCATCCACCGGCAGGCCGCTGCGCCGCACCTCGGCCTCGGTGTCGATGATCTCGCGGATGCGGTCGAGGAACCACGGATCAAACGCGGTGGCGCCATTGATCTCGTCATTGGTCAGGCCAAGGCGCATGGCTTGCGCGATCACCCGCAGACGGTCGGGCGTTTGCAGCGACAGCGCCTTGAAGATGGCGGCACGGTCGGGGGCGCCGGGGATGATGATTTCGTCAAAGCCGGTCAGGCCGGTCTCAAGGCTGGCCAGCGCCTTTTGCAGCGACTCATGGATGGTGCGGCCAATGGCCATCGCCTCACCCACCGATTTCATCGCGGTGGTCAGGTTGTTTTCCGAACCGGGGAATTTCTCAAAGGCGAAACGCGGGATCTTGGTGACCACATAGTCGATGGAGGGTTCGAACGACGCCGGGGTGACCTTGGTGATGTCATTGTCCAACTCGTCCAGCGTATAGCCGACGGCCAGCTTGGCCGCGATTTTCGCAATCGGAAAGCCGGTGGCCTTCGATGCCAGCGCCGAAGACCGCGACACCCGGGGGTTCATCTCGATCACCACCATGCGGCCATCGGCGGGGTTGATCGCCCATTGCACGTTGGAACCGCCGGTCTCGACGCCGATTTCACGCAGCACGGCAATCGAGCCGTTGCGCATGATCTGATATTCCTTGTCCGTCAGCGTCAGGGCAGGGGCCACGGTGATGCTATCGCCGGTATGCACGCCCATCGGGTCGATATTTTCGATGGAGCAGACGATGATGGCATTGTCAGCGGTGTCGCGCACCACCTCCATCTCGTATTCTTTCCAGCCGAGCAGGGATTCATCGACCAGAACCTGCGCCACCGGGCTGGCCTCAAGGCCGCTCTTCACGATGGCTTCGTAATCGTCGCGGTTATAGGCCACGCCGCCGCCGGTGCCGCCAAGGGTGAAGGCGGGGCGGATGATGGCGGGCAGGCCGACATATTCCAGTTGCTCGACCGCTTCGCGCACGCCGGCGCCGATGTCATACTTGCCTGTGGCCAGTTTCGGTGCGGCGATGATGGTGGCCTTGGGGTTTTCAAGGCCGATGCGGTCCATCGCCTCGCGGAACAATTTCCGGTCTTCGGCCATTTCGATGGCTTCGCGCTTGGCGCCGATCAGTTCGACCCCGAATTTTTCCAGAACGCCCAGATCGGCCAGCGCCAGCGCGGTGTTCAGCCCGGTCTGCCCGCCCATGGTGGGCAACAGCGCGTCGGGGCGTTCCTTTTCGATGATCTTGGCGACCACCTCGGGGGTGATCGGCTCGATATAGGTGGCATCGGCCAGACCCGGATCGGTCATGATCGTGGCGGGGTTCGAGTTGACGAGGATCACCCGATATCCCTCTTCGCGCAGGGCCTTGCAGGCTTGTGCGCCGGAATAGTCGAACTCGCAGGCCTGACCGATGACGATGGGCCCTGCGCCGATGATCATGATCGAGGTGATATCGGTTCTTTTCGGCATGTCATTCCCCATCCGGCGCGCAAATTGGCGGGGTTATAGTCCGCTGCGGTCCGGGCGCAAGGCGGAATCGGTCGGGCGTGGTGACCAAAATCCTTCCAAGGATTTTGCAAATTTCTTCGAAGAAATTTGGGCGGCGCGCAACAACGGAAAAGGGCCGGAGGTTTCCCCCCGGCCCCATCATGGCTTGCCCTGAAGGATCAGGTCTTTTCGCCCACCGCAGCCTCGGCCGCCGCGATGGCGGCCTTGCGGGCGGCGATGCGGTCGCCGGTCGGCGGGCCTTCGAAGCGGCGGCTTTCGACCGCCACCCAGAGGACCAGCGCCAGCGCGATGAAGCCCAGGACCACATACAGCACCCGCTCATTCGGCGGGGCGACGGCGATGAACAGGATCACGCCCATGCCGATGACGGACAGCACGGTCACCAGCTTGTAAAGCCCGGCCGACATCGCCCAGGGGCCCGGGGCCGGCCATTTCGCGGTGCCATAGGCAAAGAGCCCGGCCACCAGCGGAATGGTGAAGGACAGGAACAGGAACACCAGAGTCGAGTTCACCACGATCACATAGATCGAGGTTTCGCCGACCTTGATCGTCATTGCCAGCACCACATAGAGGATGCAGAGCGCCGTCGCCGTCCAGATCGCGTTGACCGGCGTGCGGTATTTCGGCGAGACCGTGGCCAGCGCCTTGGAAAACAGCGGCACGCCATCATCGCGCGAGAAGGCGAAGAGCATCCGGCTGGCCGAGGTCACCGTCGCCAGACCACAAAGCAACTGGGCGATGAAGATGCCCAGATACAGCACGTCCTTCAGCGCCGCCGGCAGGATGGCATCCATCGTGCCGAAGAACATCCCCCAGCCTTGCCCGGCAGCGGTCGCCATATCGGGGATGGCCAGCGTGATGGCGCAGATCATCACCCAGCCGACGATGGACGACCAGAACACCGCAGTCACAATGCCCTTGGGCACCGAGGTGGCGGCGTTCTTGGTTTCTTCCGAGGTATGGGCCGAGGCATCATAGCCGGTGATCGTATAGACCGGCAGCAAGAGGCAGAGCAGGAACAGATAGCCCACATTGTCCGACTGCGGGAAAACGTTGCCGCCCGCCTCACCCGAGTAGTTGGTGAAGGTCCACAGCCGCGAAATGTCGATGGCGGGTGCGAAATAGAGGCAGGCCAGCACCAGAACCGCCGTCACAGCGAAGATGATATACCCCGAGATGTCGGTCAGCATCGTCGTGACCTTGATGCCGAGATGGTTGAACAGCGCCTGAATGATGGTGATTGCCGCCACGAACAGCACGACCTGCCCGTCGGTTCCCGAAAAGCCGAACATCGGCCCGAAGGTGCCGGCAAAGAAATACGCGGTGCCGATGTTGATGGCGCCCAGCACGGTGATCAGGCCCAGAAGGTTGAGCCATGCCGTCAGCCAGCCCCAGAAGCGGTTCCCCAGGATCGAGCCCCAGTGGTAAAGACCGCCCGCGGTGGGGAAGGCCGACGCGATCTGCGCCATGGCAAGGGCAAACATGCCCGAGAGCAGACAGCCCGTGATCCAGCCGATCCCGGCACCCGCGCCGCCGACCGAGGAAATCGCCTGGGCGAAAGAGTTGATGCCGCCCGACAGGATGCAGATGATCGAGAACGAGATGGCGAAGTTAGAAAATTTCGACATGGAGCGCGAAAGCTCCTGGGCGTAGCCCATGCCATGCAGGACTTTTACGTCCTCATGGTGGTCCTTGTCGCTGTAGGCGTCCGAAGACATGTCATTGACCCTCCAACCATTGGTTGTTGTTCTTGTTGTTGCGGCTGCGGCGGGATGCCGCACCGTGAAGCGGAGGAAATGCCGGAATTTTCTGGCTGGCAAGCGGTGAATAGAAAATTACAGCGCGCCGATGATTGGCGCCCGTTTTGCCGGCATCATGTCGCAAAATCCGGCGGATCGGGCGCAGGGACGCTGGTCTGTGGCGGGCCATGGCCCTAGGTATGGCACAGCCGCGAAAGGAATGCCGCGAAAGGAATGCGTCGTGATCGTGCTTGAGGATGGGCCGGGGGGCAAACCCGCGCTGTTTGCGGGCGCCGAAGCCGTTCTGGTGGCGCAGAGCGCGGCCGAGGTTCCTGCGGTGCTTGCGGCCCTTGATGCCGGGCGGGCGCGGGGCCTTTGGGTTGCGGGCTGGCTGGGCTATGAGGCGGGCTATGCGCTGGAGCCGAAGCTGGCAGCGCTGGAACCGGCGGGTGGCGGGCCGCGGGCGGTCTTCGGCCTCTATGCCGGTCCGCAAGAGGCCGCCGCCGTGTTGCAACAGGCCGCAGACGAGGCTCCGGGCGTTACGCTGGCCCCCGCCGAACCGATGATCACCCGTGCCGCCTATGATGCCGCCATGGCCAAGGTGAAGGGCTATATCGCTGCGGGCGACTGCTATCAGATCAACCTGACCTTTCCGATGGCGTCGCGGCTAATGCTGGGCACGGCGCTGGGCCTTTACGGCGCGCTGCGCGCCCGGCAGGCGGTGGGGCATGGCGCCTTTGTCAATCCGGGGGCGGGGCCGGTTCTGATCTCGCGCAGCCCCGAATTGTTCCTGCGGGTCGCCGCCTCGGGGCGGATCGAGGCGCGGCCGATGAAGGGCACCGCGCCCCGCGACCCCGACCCGGTGCGCGATGCCGAACTGGCCGAGGAATTGCGGGCGAGTGAAAAGGGGCAGGCGGAAAACCTGATGATCGTGGACCTTCTGCGCAACGATATCGCGCGGGTGGCGCGGGTCGGCTCGGTCAAGGTGCCGCGGCTTTTCGCGGTGGAAAGCTTTGCCACGGTTCACCAGATGGTCTCGACCGTGGTGGGCGAGCTGGCCGCGCCACCGTCGATGGCCGGGATCATGACGGCGCTGTTCCCCTGCGGCTCGATCACCGGGGCGCCGAAGATCCGGGCGATGGAGATCATCCGCGAGGTGGAGCCGCATCCGCGCGGCGCCTATTGCGGGGCGATCGGCTGGATGGCGCCCGATGGCGCGGCGAGTTTCAACGTGGCCATCCGCACGCTGACACTGGCGCCGGACGGCGGGGTGGTGCTGAATGTCGGCGGCGGCGTGGTGCAGGACAGCACGGCGCAGGGGGAATGGGAGGAGGCGTTGTGGAAAGCCCGCTATATCAAGGGGCTGATGCGCCCCTCCTGACAAGTCCGGGCCTGACCCTGATCGAGACGATGCGCTGGGATGGCGCCGGGGTGCCGCTGGCGGCGCTGCACCGGGCAAGGCTGGCGCGGGGGGCGGCGGCGCTGGGCTGGCGGTTCGAGGCGGCGATGTTTGACAAGCTGCTGGTCGGCCCCGCCGATCCGGCGCGACTGCGCCTGACGCTGGACGGCGGCGGGCGGATGTCAGCCACAGCCAGCCCGTTGCCCGAGAGCCCGCCCGTCTGGCGGCTGGGGCTGGCGTCGGAGCGGCTGCGCTCGGACGATCCGTGGCTGCGGCTGAAATCCAGCCGCCGCCCGGCCTATGACGCCGCCCGCGCCGCGCTGCCGCCGGGGCTGGACGAGGTGATTTTCCTGAACGAGCGGGGCGAGGTCTGCGATGGCAGCATCACCACGGTTTTCTTTGATCGCGGGCAGGGAACGCGAACGCCGCCGCTTGTCGCCGGGCTGCTGCCGGGGGTGCTGCGGGCCTCGCTGGCTGTGCCGGAGGAAACGCTGCTGCCGCAAGACCTGCCGCAGGTGCGCCTCTGGGTCGGCAATGCGCTGCGCGGGCTGATCCCGGCGGTCTGGACCGGCCAGACCGCCGCCTGAACCTAGCCGTAATGCGCCACGGGCGTGCCCGCGATGGCCGACATGTTCAACAGGCCCCGTGCGGTGGTGGAGGGCGTCACGATATGCGCCTTGTTGCCCATGCCCATCAGGATCGGCCCCACCTCAAGCCCGCCCGCCTTCATCTTCAGCATGTTGCGCGCGGTGTTGGCGGCATCGGTGAAGGCGAAGACAAGGATATTGGCCGCCCCCTGCATCCGGGCGCGGGGGAAGATGCGCTGGCGCAATTCGGGGTCGAGGGCGGCATCCACGCTCATCTCGCCCTCATAGTCGAATTCCACTTCGCGGCTGTCGAGGATTTCCAGCGCCGCGCGCATCCGGCGGCCGGAATCGCTGTCGAGGTTGCCGAAGTTGGAATGCGAACAGAGCGCCACCTTGGGCAGAACGCCGAACCGCTTGGCATGGCGCACCGCGCCGCAGACGGTTTCGGCAATCTGTTCGGGGGTGGGCACCGCGTTGACCTGCGTATCGGCCACGAAGAGCGGCCCATCCTCAAGGATCATCAGGCTGAGGGCACCATGCGGGCGCAATCCGCCGCGCGCCAGCACCTCGCGCACATAGCGCAGATGCCACAGATATTGCCCGAAGGTGCCGCAGATCATGCTGTCGGCATCGCCGCGATGCACGGCGATGGCGGCAATCGCGGTGGTATTGGTGCGCAAGACGGCGCGGGCGATGTCGGGGGTCACCCCGCGCCGCTCCATCAGCTCGTGATAGGTACTCCAGTAATCGCGGTAGCGGTGGTCGCTTTCGGGGTTCACGATTTCAAAATCGCGGTCGGGGCGGATCGACAGGCCGGCGCGTTCGGCGCGGGTGGCAATCACATCGGGGCGGCCGATCAGGATGGGCTTGTCGGTGGTCTCTTCAAGGATGGCATTGGCGGCGCGCAGCACGCGCTCATCCTCGCCTTCGGCAAAGATGATGCGGCGGGTGGCCTGCCGGGCCGCCTCGAACACCGGGCGCATGATCAGCGCCGATTTGAAGACCGAACCGTCCAGCTTGTGCCGGTAGGCTTCCATATCGGCGATGGGGCGGGTGGCGACGCCGGTGTCCATCGCGGCCTTGGCCACGGCGCTGGCGACCACGCCGATCAGCCGCGGGTCAAACGGCTTGGGGATAAGATAGTCGGGGCCGAAGGAAAGCTGCTCGCCCTTATAGGCGGCGGCGGCCTCGGCGCTGGTGGTGGCGCGGGCAAGGGCGGCGATGCCCTCGATGCAGGCCAGTTCCATCTCGTCGTTGATGGTGGTGGCGCCGACATCCAGCGCGCCGCGGAAGATGAAGGGGAAGCAGAGGACGTTGTTGACCTGATTGGGAAAATCGCTGCGGCCGGTGGCGATGATCGCATCCGGGGCCACGGCGCGCACCGCATCGGGCAGGATTTCCGGCGTGGGATTGGCCAGCGCGAAGATGATCGGGGCAGGGGCCATCCGCGCCACCATCTCGGGCGTCAGAACCCCGGGGCCCGACAGGCCAAGGAACAGATCGGCGCCTTCGATCACCTCGGCCAATGTGGCGGGTGTGCTGCCTTGGGCATATTCCGCCTTCTGGTCGGTCATCTGGTCGGTGCGGCCGTGATAGACCAACCCCGCCAGATCGCAGAGCCAGACATTCTCGCGCCGCACGCCCAATTTCAGCAGCATGTTCAGGCAGGCGATGCCCGCCGCCCCGCCGCCGGTCGAGACCACCTTGATATCTTCAAACCGCTTGCCCGCCACATGCAGCGCATTGGTGGCCGCCGCCCCCACGACAATGGCCGTGCCGTGCTGATCGTCGTGGAAGACCGGAATCTTCATCCGCTCGCGGCAGAGTTGTTCAACGATGAAACAATCCGGCGCTTTGATGTCTTCCAGATTGATCGCGCCGAAGGTCGGCTCCAGCGCGCAGACGATATCGGCCAGTTTATGCGGATCGGGTTCGTTCAGTTCGATGTCGAAACAGTCGATATTGGCGAATTTCTTGAAGAGAACGGCCTTGCCCTCCATCACCGGCTTGGAGGCCAAAGCGCCAATGTTGCCAAGGCCCAGAACGGCGGTGCCATTGGTCACCACCGCCACAAGATTCCCGCGCGAGGTATAGCGGCTGGCGGTCGCGGGATCGGCCTTGATTTCAAGGCAGGCTTCGGCCACGCCCGGCGAATAGGCGCGGGAAAGGTCGCGGCCATTGGCAAGCGGCTTGGTCGCGCGAATCTCCAGCTTACCGGGCTTCGGGAATTCGTGATAATCCAGCGCCGCCTGCCGGCTGCTGTCGCTGCGTGCCTCGTCTGCCATCGGTTCCTCCCTGAACTTGGTTCAGCCTTAAACGACCTTTGCCTTTACGGCTATATGCGGTTTTCCGCTGGCGGCTTTGCGCCGGGGGAAAGCCTCTCACCCTCGCGCCCGGCAAGAAATGCGTCAAGCCACTGTGCAAGGCTTGCGCGGATGGGGGGGAAGGGCGCAGAATGCTGACCAGTTGGTCAAGACCGGAGAGCGAAATGACGCTGTTGCAAGCTGCCACCGATGTCCGCCTGCGGGCCTATGCGCCCTATTCCCGCTTCAAGGTGGGGGCAGCGATCCGTGCGGCCTCGGGGGCGGTCTATCAGGGCTGCAATGTGGAAAATGTGGCCTACCCCGAGGGCACCTGCGCCGAAGCGGGCGCGATTGCCGCGATGATTGCCGCCGGAGATACCGTTATTTCCGAGGTTTGCGTGATTGCCGACAGCCCCGCGCCGGTGCCGCCCTGTGGCGGCTGCCGCCAGAAGCTGGCCGAGTTTGCGGCGCCCGATGTGAAGGTGACGCTTTGCACCACCGATGGCACGCAAAAGGTGATGACGGTGGCGGAACTGCTGCCGGGCCTCTTCACCGCCGCCCATATGGACCGCACCTGATGGACGCCCGCGCCATCATCACGCGGCTGCGCGACGGCCAGACGCCCTCGGTTGAGGAGCTGCGCTGGTTTGCCGCGGGGCTGGCGGATGGCGGCGTCAGCGATGCACAGGCCGGGGCCTTTGCCATGGCGGTGCTGCTGAAGGGCTTGGGCGAAGAGGGGCGGGTGGCGCTGACCCGGGGGATGCGCGATTCGGGCCATGTGCTGGACTGGGACATGCCGGGGCCGGTCTTGGACAAGCATTCGACGGGCGGCATCGGCGATTGCGTGTCCTTGCTGCTGGCGCCCGCGCTGGCGGCCTGCGGCGCCTATGTGCCCATGATTTCGGGACGGGGCCTTGGCCATACCGGCGGCACGCTGGACAAGCTTGAGGCGATCCCGGGCTTTCGCACCGCAATGGGCGAGGAGCAATTGCGCGCCCAACTGGCGCAGATCCGCTGCGCCATCGTTTCGGCAAGTGCCGAGATTGCCCCGGCGGACCGCCGCCTTTACGCCATCCGTGACGTCTCGGGCACGGTTGAGTCGATTGATCTTATCACCGCCTCGATCCTGTCGAAAAAGCTGGCGGCGGGGCTTGAGGCACTGGTGCTGGATGTCAAATGCGGCTCGGGCGCCTTCATGGCGACGCTGGACGGGGCCGAGGCGCTGGCGCGGGCGCTGGTTTCGACGGCGCAGGGCGCGGGCTGCATGACGACCGCGCTGATCACCGACATGACGCAGCCGCTGGCGACGGCGGCGGGCAATGCGCTGGAGGTGATCGAGACGATGGAGACGCTGACGGGCACCTCGGTCAATCCCGCACTCTGGGACATTACCGCGGCGCTGGGGGGAGAGGCGCTGGCGCTGGGCGGGCTGGCGGCGGACCCGGAAGATGGCGCGGGGCGCATCGCGCAGGCGCTGGAAACGGGGGCGGCGGCGGAATGGTTCGGGCGGATGGTGGCGGCGCAGGGCGGGCCTGCCGATTTTGTCGAACGCTGGGCCGATCGGCTGCCCGCGGCGCCGGTGGTGGTCGAGGTGCCCAGCCCCCGCGCCGGCCATGTCGGGGCGATCGACGGGCGGGCGCTGGGCCTTGCGGTGGTTGATCTGGGCGGCGGGCGGCAGCGCGAGGGGGATCGGGTGAACCCCTCGGTCGGGCTGTCCGATCTGGCCGGGATTGGCGATGAGATTGGCGCCGGTGACCCGCTCTGCATGATCCACGCCGCAACCCCGGCGCAGGCCGAAGCGGCTGTGCGTGCGGTGCAGGCGGCCTATCTGTTGCAGGATGCAGCACCGCCCGATGTGCCGTTGATATTGAAGAGGATTGCCTGATGCCCCGCGCCTTTCTGATCGTGATGGATTCGGTCGGCTGCGGCGGCGCGCCCGATGCGGCCGCCTTCGGCGATGAGGGGGCAAATACCCTTGGCCATATCGCCCAAGCCTGTGCTGCGGGGCGTGCCGATCAGGGCCGCAGCGGGCCTTTGCAGATGCCGGTTCTGGATGGTCTGGGGCTGGGGGCGGCGATTGCGCTGGCCTCGGGCGCGCCGACACCCGGTTTGCACGCACGTCCAACGGGCCGCTGGGGCGCCGCGAGTGAGGTGAGCCGGGGCAAGGACACGCCTTCGGGCCATTGGGAACTGGCCGGGGTTCCGGTGCCATGGGACTGGACCTATTTCCCCGACACCGTGCCCGCCTTTCCCGACGATCTGGTGGCGCTGGTCTGCCAACTGGCCGGAACGGATGGCATTTTGGGCAATTGCCATGCCTCGGGCGTGCCGATCATCGCCGAGCATTGCGAGGCGCATCTGAAGACCGGCTGGCCGATCTGCTATACCTCGGCGGATTCGGTGTTCCAGATTGCCGCGCATGAAGAAGCCTTCGGGCTGGAGCGGCTGTTGAAGCTCTGCGCCGATCTGGCACCGCATCTTCATGCGATGAAGGTGGGGCGGGTGATTGCGCGGCCCTTTACCGGCGTGCCGGGCGATTTCCGCCGCACCGCCAACCGCCGCGACTTTGCCATCGCCCCCCCGGCTCCGACGCTGCTGGACTGGGTGGCGGGGGCGGGGCGGGCGACCCATGCCATTGGCAAGATCGGCGATATCTTCTCGATGCAGGGCATCGGCAAGCTGTGGAAGGGCAAGAGCGATCTTGACCTTTTCGGACATCTGGACCGGTTGGCGGACGAGGCAGAGGAGGGTTCCTTGACCTTTGCCAACTTTGTCGAGTTCGATAGCCTTTATGGCCATCCGCGTGATGTGGCGGGCTATGCCCGCGCGCTGGAATGGTTCGACGGGCGGGCAGGCGGCTTTCTGGCGCGACTGCGGCCCGGCGATCTGGCGATTTTCACCGCCGATCACGGCAATGATCCGACATGGCGCGGCACCGAACACACGCGCGAGCGGGTGCCGGTGATCTGCGCCGGGGTGGAGGCGGGCGAGATCGGGCTTTGCGGCTTTACCGATGTGGCGGCAAGTGTAGCGGCACATCTGGGGGTGGCGGCGCAGGGTGGCGGACGGTCGTTCCTGTGACGGCGGCGGAACCGGGGGCCAGCCCCCGGACCCCCGGGATATTTTTGGAGAGAGGATGAGGCTGGCGTGAAGAAACTGCCGAAGATCGAGTTGCATCTGCATCTGGAAGGCGGTGCGCCGCCTGCCTTTATCCGTGGGTTGGCGCGGGAGAAGAAGCTGGATATTTCCGGCATCTTC